>BNJU01003197.1_pt1 | contig 35503 bp, 44 predicted proteins | sample 8539281 | NCBI WGS metagenome assembly BNJU01 (sample SAMD00202456, study PRJDB9452) | human saliva metagenome | isolation source: human saliva | place: Japan
TTGTTATCACGTCCTGTTCTTTTACCGACTGTTGCTTCAAAAATCTGCTTGTGTCGGTCTGTCAGTTTCGCATGGTCGAGAATGTCTTTTACAACCTGCGTCTGGTTGATTTCATCAAGTTTAATCGCAACCTTTAAGGTCGGGGCAACTTGATGAGATAGCCAGTTCAGCGTCCTTTGAAGGAGTAAGGCTCTGGTTTTGTGGTTAGTTTTAATCGTTCACGATTGTTCCCTAATAAACCAAGCCCATTCTTCATTCAGTTTCCAATCAGAACGAGGTTTGGAATCGTCTTTATCTACAAAAACGGATATACCGATTGATAATTTTAAAGGCGGTATGCTCTGGATTGTCATAGACGAGTAAATCACGGACTGCATAATAGGCACGCTCATTTTTTTCAATCGAATCTCAAAACGGTTTTTTTACTTCTGCGTCTTCAATGGGAATATCATTTTTTTCTTGTACTGCTCGTAGTCCTTTTCATAGATACAGAAATAAACTTCACTTTGTAATGAACCGATATAGAGGGTGTTTCCCATACATTCCTTTTTCCTCTTTGCGTACCAGTTCGCCACTGCGATAGCTTTTTTAAAAACTGCGGAAGACGGAGATACATTCTTCCTGTTGGCACTTTTTCAGTGAGTACAGGGATATTCAAAATCCCTGTCTTATCGTTAATGGCAAGGTCAAGGCGTTTCATCACACCGCCAGCCACCAAAAACGTCCATAAAGAACTCATACCAGCTTCTTTGTTGTGCCAGAAGATAGCTTTCAAATTGTCTGCACCCACGACCTTTCAATTCCACCAGAACTCCTTTGTCCAGTTCATGGGAGCAAAGGACGAATATGTCGCCCTAAAGCATAATGCTCTGAATAAGAATAGAAACCATAGTCCCTCATGAAGAAAAATAGGACAGTTTCAGTTGTAAGATGTTTTCGACCACCTGCTGTACGTCTGTTGTCGGAAAGCGAATCTTACATAATCAAACAGCATTTCAAGGGGAGCGTCGGGATTGAAGGTTCCAGAGCTTCCCAAAGGGACTGCTGTAAATCCTCTGATGGCTTGACTTTTTCCTGTTTCAATATCGCTTAGATACTGCCTTGTAATACCAGTCGCAACAGCTAAAACGGTTTTGAGATAGTCCATAAGCTAGCGTTTTTTTCTTTTAAATGCTGTAACCAAGTTTGTTCATTCAGTAAAAAAATCCCTCCATCAAAAAAAGGCGTATGTCAACTTTTAAAGCCCATTTGACATACGCTGAAATTTTTGTAAACCTTTGTAACCAAAGGATTTTTCTAATGTTTTTTTGACTGTTTCTGTCGATTTGTACCCCCTGTTAGATACGGGGTTATGCTGGCGTGGCTATTGCCACACCAGCCAGCAAGATCAGTCCACACCTGCGACTTCCGCTTCGCACGTCGCCTGCGTGGACTGTCTGCTGTTGGATAACTTTTTAATTTCCTCCAAGAAATCATATCCTTTTTGGTACAAGGGGAGTATAAAACTCTGATATGACACTTGTTCCTACATCAACATAGCCACGACCTTTGATTCGCTTTTAAGAAGAAACCTTTTGTACGTCACTGCCAAACATCATGCTATAGCCCATTTCAGACATACGACCCTAAAGCCACTCTGAAATTAAACTGATCACGGATTCCGTCGCCTAAATATTTTTGCGTCTGGACGTTGACAAGCCAGTATTAGAAAGAAGCCAGCTTGACGACCCTAACATGACAATCTGTTTCAGCTTATTCATAACTGCGGTGTTTTTCTTTTGTTCCCAGCATTTCCATGAAAGCGACGTATTCATCAAAGATTAAGAAGTGTGCCGGGAGACCTAAGTAAGCATAATTTTTGCCAGTCTTATAGTTCTTCATCTGCTTCATTTCCTCACTACGTTTCATCATTTCTTCATAGAATGTTTCAATGCAAGAAAGCAAGTCTTCTTTTCTATAGTAGACATTTGCCATCACAGAACCTAAGTCCGCAAGGTCAGCATTTTTTTCGGGTCAAGAATATACAGTTTTTGAATCTGTATGAAGTAAGGCTTCAATCAGTGTCAGTATAAAGTAAGTTTTACCGCCACCTGTACCACCAGCAATCAACATATGAGGGAGCTTATCATATTCCCACCATACGTTTTTTTCATTAAGCGAAGTTTACCATCTTTAGCTTCTACTTCATCAATAGAAATACGACTGGCTATGGTGTCATAGAGCAAAAGTATATTCCACATAGGAATCCTTTAACTCTTTATCCGTCAGCTCACAGTACAAGCCACTCTCTAATTTCTTTTTCCAGTGTAAGAGTTGGTCTTGATATTTTTCCCAGCGTGATTTCCACCCGTATCTGTATCAAGCCATTTTTTTAAGTCGATAATACATTTTTAGGGAAGTAGGTTATCTTTTTCCTTTGTACGACCAGCACTATCTTTTAAAGAAACCCTCTGTTTTGACCTGTTCAGATTCATACCACTTGTTTTTCAAGTATCATCTTTGCCAGTTTTTTTGACGGTGGTAAAGTTGTTTAACCGTATCATAGCGAACCCTGTTTGAATACAAACGCTACCAGCAAGCAGATAAGAATTGCGACACTGAAACTGATAATTAAATAGGGAATGTCAATCTTATCTGCTTGTGATAGGTTAAAATCCTGTTAGTTGATCTGCTGGATTGTCTTCACATGAAACAGTCCGACAACCAGCAGGAAAAACAGGCAGGAGTGACGCTATCGTAAAATGAAAGACTAAATCTTTACCAGATGGGCGAATCCTTTTACCACGCTGTTTCATGCGAAAAAGTCTCCTTTCTACCTAGCGACTATTTGTCTTGTGTCGGTTCTTTCTTTGCTTGTGGTTGAGCTTTGAATGAACTAGAATCCTTTGTCAGCACAATATCGTCTGCCTTGATATACCAGTCAACATCTGCTCCTTGATAGGTGGCAGTAGCAACGGTGTCCGCAATGGGATTGATAAGTTCCACCCTGTGCGTTATAATCAAACTCTTTCAAAGGCACGCTGGCAGGAATACTTACTTGAATCATGCGTCCTTGTCCTTTGGATTTTTAAGTCATAGGTACGTTCCTTGATTTCATCTGAAACCGACCCTGTCTTCATTTTTGATTCTCACTTCACGACGTAGAGCAGAGAATTTCAATTCTCCAAAAGTCGTGTCTTTATCTAATACAATGCCATTTGCTAATCTCATCATTTTTTTCCTCTCTTTCTTTATTCTTTTATCATGTCGTCAGCATGTAAAAGGTAATTTGTAAAACCACGAGTGCCGATTTTGTAGCCCTCTGCGGTAATACGTGGATTGACTAACTTCACACGTTCCTCAAAGCCGAAATGTTTTTTTCGCCAGCTTTCAGCAGGAAGCACCACCACAATATCATCTGCTCTTTTGAACATCAGAATAGAGATTATAGCTTTTGATAAGACAGTTAGCCGTCCGTTGATTCTTCGCTGAACGACTTTATCCTCGCCAGCAAATTCTAAATTGCCGAATGTTTTTTTCCATGTTGGGAATCACAAATTTAAGTTCCATATTTTTTTACCTATCCTTTCTTTTTTTATTGGCTGAATGAATGTTTGATGGTCTTAAAGAGTGGGGAACGACCTTTGATTCTTGATTTTTTTGTTTTCATAAGTTCACTCTTTCAAAATCGGTAAAAAAAATAGACACCTCATTTTTTTGAAGTGTCTACCTATTAAATATTCAAATTTTATTGGAAGTATCTTTATATCTTCACTTTTCAAGGATAAATCGTCGTATCAAAGCTCATTCATAAGTAGTAAATTAGTAGTAAATTGAGTGGTTTTTGACCTTGATAAAGTGTGATAAGTCCAGTTTTTTTATGCGGATAACTAGATTTTTTTATGCTATTTTTTTCAAATAAAAAGATGACTTACTGAACCTGTAAGCCACCCTAGTCAGTCGGTTTATTCTGGTGTCTGCCACCGCTTGGCCCTTACGTCCAAGATTGCTATCGGATTTTCGTTCTGGTGTCCGCCACCGCTTGGCCCTTATGTCCAAGATTACTATCAGATTGACCATGAGCCGACCACTCATCTATACACTATTTATTCTACCTGAAAATGGCTAAAATTTCAAGTGTAAACTCTTCTATTTCGTAGTATAGGCAAAACTAATGGCACTATCTGCTTGAGAGATTTTTCTAAAGGTATAGTTAGGGTTGCCACCATAGTTTGTCTCAGACACGAGAAAAGAACCGTCATCATAGACCTTCTCGACAAAAGCCACATGACCATAGTCTGCTGGTGTGCCATGTGTACCTCCCTACAAAAGAAACAATAGCACCTGCTCTTGGTGTAGAGCCAGTTTCCCCACCAAGACTTGAAGCTGTCGCAACCCAGTCCTGACCATTTCCCATGGTATTAATGATTGAAATCTTCTCTCCGTTTCTACCTTTTAGCTTTAATCCTAACTGGTTCATACGAGCCGCAACACCCCATGTACATTGTCCATAGGCATAGGCCATACCATCTCCACCACCAGGAACAGAATGATCATACAAGTCCCCACGAACCCCTTCAAGGGATTGTGGGTCACTTTTTGCCTGTCCTCCATTTGTTTGGCTAAAGCCTTTTTCAATTTGGTAATACCATTCCGTTGCTCTGGTTTGTCTTTCCAGTAGTTTGTCACCAGAATTTCCCTCCCAATAGGTGAGGAAGAGTTGGGCGAGATTGGCTGCACTGCCCGTATTTAAAGAAATCCTTTAACCAACTTTGATAGTAAGGACTATCCCCATGAAGCATAAAATCAAGTTGGAGGTCTAAATCATACCACTTCTTATTTTGGGTGCGTGCATAATTTAACAAAGCTGTATGACGTGTTGAACCATCTGCGGTATCCGTCCATTGACCTAACCCCAAACCTCTATGAAGGATATTAGGATAAGCACCACTATAAATGGCCGGCCCTCCTATCGCTAACCAGGTTTCATCATCCCATGAGGAATCGGTAGCGCCAACTGGAGGAGATAAATAATCCCCTTCAGCTCGTTTAGGATTGATAGAAGACTCTACCGACCAATTTCCTAAAATAGCCGCAATGGCTTGGGGACTTGCCCCTTGAGATTTCAAAAAATCATAAATATGTTTTGCTCGTTCAAACTCATCCCCACCAAACTGACCAATGGCAGGTAAGATAGTTGTCTGAAGTTGAATGACTTTGGGAAAATAAAATTGCGGATTGACATACACCAATTTTTCTTTCTTGTTCTTATACTTTTGATAGGAAACTTTCAAACCTGTATCGTCTGGTGTTTCACCAATAATATCACCCGTTAGGACTCTTGTCCCCTCAATCACACGGCCATTATGAATAGAATACAAGGTCAATCGACTCTCATTCTCTCCTTTTCCGTTAGTGAGAATAACATTGTCGCCATCTAGAGATACAACTCCATCCATTGGTGCGACAATCGTTTGGTGAGCCTTCGCTTCTAGTAGAATGTACTCCTGAAGGGTAGGGTTTCCGTCTAAATCATAGTATCCATAACGATAAGTCATGGTTAGACTATCTTCGTTGCTTTTCCCCTCAAATGGATTGTCCAATTCCTGCATGGAAGCATAGACACCTTCTTCTTTTAGTTCCTTCATCTCCTCTTGATCATCTTTCGATAGTTTATACTTAGGAGTTTCATAAAGGTCTTGCATGGATTTCAAATCATCCCCATCGTTTAAATCATGCCACAAAGTAGATAGATAATCCTTGTAAGTTTCTGAACTAAATAAGTGAACTGGTTTGTGTAACTCATAGTCATGGAATTTAAAGTTCATATACCCCATCACATCATCAACTTTTGTGTAATAGGTAATGCCTTTGTCATTTGTACGAGTATGTTCTGCATCTTCCCAAGTTAGGTGGGTATAAGCTTTTGTTAATTCAAATTCATCTTGTTGAATCAAACTAGCAGATGAAAATCCTAAAAAGAAGCTCATCATAAGTAAAAGAAGAAAGACTATTTCCTCCAACTATCCAGGTTACAGGATTTCCAGCCACAAATGTAAAGAAGGAAAAGGCTGCTTTTAATTTTTGATAGATATTTCGGACACTTGTAAGACCTTGTTTCTTTATTTTTCGAAACCGATTTTTAAAGGAACTTGGATTATCTTTCGCTAGTTTCCATCCTTTTCCATCCTTAAAATGATGGTATCGCTCTTTTGTGTTGGTCAGTCTTTTCTTGGTAAAACGACCTGTTGCTTGTCCTGTTTTGACACTAGCTTTTCCAAGATTATAAGAAAGCCGACTGTAGCGTTTCCCTTTTCTAATGGTCTCTTGAAGTGTGCGATAGCCTTCTAAATCTTCATTTTCTGAAGCTAACTCTCCACCTTCACGTCCAAGGACATAAAGAAAAGTTTTGGCTTTCCTACTGACTTTTTTGGACTTATAGCCTTGTTTAGTAGATTTTTAGATTCTCTTTTGCGGCCTTGACTTCTTTCTTAGCTTTTTAATTCTTCTAAACTCTTCCCTTGAAAGAAAAAAATTAGATTTTATGTTTCGATTCCTGACCGTAGAGAAAATTTTTTTGATTGGTTTTTTTCTTTCTTTACGACTCTCTTTTTCTTTCTTCTTTTGCTTCTACCTTTGCTTCCTTAAATTGCTTCTTGGCTATTTTTCAATCGTTTCCTAGCATGAGGCAACCGTCTGTCTCTTAATTCTTTCCGATTTCAAAAAGAGATGGAGGACTATTTTTGAAGAATATGATTGTAGTCTTCATTTGCTTGTTTTTACTCTAGCCTTTGAAGCTTCTCTCATCTCCTCTAGCTTTTTCCTTTATCTCTTTTTTTCCATGCTTTTTTTCATCCAGTACAGCGGAATCTTTTTTTCTGTTTTCTTCACCTCCTTCTTTCCTTTTTTTCAAGAATTTCTTCTCATCTTTTAGACTTCTTCTAAATGCCTTTCGGGCACGTATGATTTCTCTTTTATCCTTCATTTACCTTCCCTTAATTAGAAGCCATTTTATCAGGATCTGTACTCATGATATCAAACAATTGTGTACCTTTAGGAATCTTATTTTTAAAGGGAACGACAACGGAACCAGCTTTTATCAGTCCTGCCCCTTTTTCTGGATTGACTAGGTATTTTTCGAGTTCTTTTGACAATCCTAAGAGTTGAACCAATTCTTCTCGGTCATTTTTTGCTTGCTTGAGGAGAATCATAAATTCACTATTTGCAATAATCCGTCTACCATTTGGATCTAACAATAAGGTTTCGACATTTTGGGTTATCCCAGTCGGACTGGCTCCATATTTTCTGACACGACTCCACAATTTAAAGAAGAAATCACTGGCATATTTATCTAATAAGAGAAGCTGCATTTCATCAAAATAAATCCAGGTCTTCTTCCCTAATTTTTGGTTCCGAACAACACGATTCCATATCTGATCAAAAACTACCATAAGAGCGATTTGTTTCAGCTCATCTCCTAACTTTTTAACGTTATAGATTAAGAAATTAGATCCTGTCTGAATATTGGTCTTATGAGAAAAAATATCAAGAGAACCTTCGACATACAGTTCCATATCAAGTGCCAAATTCTGCGCTTCTTCTTCTGGTTGTTGACTCAAGACAAAGACCCATTCTTCCAAAGAAGGCTCTTTAAATGACTGATAGGTGAGTCTCGTAACTCGGTCGATAATCGATTTTTTTCTCCATCCATTTTTTTCCTATCCAATAACTTGCCGATAAAGGATAAAAAGAAATTCTGATTTTTACCTTTACAGGATCTTCATCCATATTTTTCCTCAGACAAGTCAAGGACATTGAGATAGGTTTGGGAATCAGGGCGCAATATCAATCATTTCTCCACCAAAAGCCCGTCCAATGACACTGTACTCTGCTTCTGGATCCACGATGATAATTTCAGTATTTTCACCAGATTCCTTGATTTTGGTCGTGATAATTTCATGCTTGGTTGCCATCCCTTTCCCAGCTCCAGATGTTCCTAAAATCAGACCAGACGGTGTATTTAATAGGCTGCGATCAATGGTAATAATATTGCTTGAGATTTGATTGATACCGTAATATTTCCCACTACGGTCTTGTAAGTCTACTGAAGTCCATGGAGAGTTCACTGCTACATTAGATGTTAATAAACTCCGTGATACGCCCTCTAAAAAATCACAACCAAATGGCAGCAAACTATTAAAGGCTGCTTCTTGCATATATGGAAGTTTATCAATCATTAGGTCATTTGAGCCGGCCACTTGTTGGATAGTGTCTAGGGCTTGTTTGAGTTCTTCTTCATCCTGACCAAAGACACCCAATCAAGAAGACTGTTTGAAATAGTTTATCTCCTGTCTCGGTCATGGTTTTTAAGAGTTCCTCAGCTTCATCGATATTGCTTTCTAATACATGACCTACTTTTTCCAAATAGATACCTGTACGAGCTAGTTTTTGTTGTTCCCCAATCTTTTGGGATTCCATCAAGGTCTTCTTTGTTCGTAGTTTCTTCATGGCATCTGCCTTAGTCGAACTTTGAGCATGAAGGCTCACAATCAATTCCAAATCTCCTTGCATGAGGTCTCGGATAAACTGATCCCCTAATTCCATGCCGTAGTCTCTCACATAGACAATCTGTAATAAGCGGTCATTGATTTGTAGGTAATTCTTGTTTTTAAAATCCAAGAGATTAGGTGCTATGAAGTGACGAGTTGTCTGACCCGATCTCGTTAAATCACGGTAAGAAAAAGGAAGATGGTGTTCTCCTCTAAGCATATCTGCCAACAAGTTGACACGGTCTTCTCCAGCCAAGGATTCAAATCGAGCATCAATTTCTGAGAAACCACTCTTGAAATATTCTCCAATTTGAGACAAGGAACGATAAGCTTGTTTGGGATTAGAATCCTTTCTACCAAAGCTAATCAGTTTCACAGCTGAAAAGTTATTTTCACCACTGTCTAAATTTTGATTCATCATTCGATTCAATTCTTTACGATAGCTATCATACCCATCTTCTTTTTTTCCTCATACAAAACACTGTGTCTGAAACTTTTTTTCTAAATTCAATCTTTTTATTAAAGATGGTCAATTGGAAGTTGGTTTGGTCATCTAAAGAGTTAATCAAATCAGAATACTTCTCAATGATTGCGCCCTTATCTTCTAAAACCAACGGTCTGGTAATTGACATCACCAAGTAAATAGCTTTGTGAGAAAATAATCTTCTTTTACCTGCATCAGACCATTTTGATACAAGGGCTTGATAGGAAAGAGTATTAGCCGTTGATGGTAACACTTCCTCTTTTTTTCTCTTTAACTTCTTCCTTTCTGATTAGTCATTGAAGTTTTTTTGTTTCTTTAATGTATTTGATTTTTCTTTTTCATGTTCAGAGTCCTTTCTTTCCTGTAAATTGTGCGTAGGGGAACCGTTAATTCAAAATGAAGACGGTATTTCAAATAATGTTCAAAAATATAAATCATTGGGTTTATAGACTCCAAAAAGCATGAGGGGGATGGTAAAAAGGCAAACACAAAACCGTAAACAAACCAATCTCCAAATTGCCAGAAAAAAAGAGATTCAAGCCCAAAACAATAATTGTGACAATAAAGGCTGGTAAAACAAAGATGATTTGTCTTGTGGTGAAACCCTAACCAAGCCCCTGTGTTGGTATTTTTGAGATGTCTTTAAAGACACGTGTATTCATGACTTTCCTTTCTAAAAAGGCTAAGAAGCAATCACTTCCTAGCCTTTATCTAATTACATACCTAAAATTGAGCGAGCCGTACGTTGAGAACCAACGAGGGCAATAATTAGTAAGATAGCTTGTACCAAACTACCAAACATAATCGCAAGTGATTGCAGGACTCCTGCACCATTTGAAACAGCTATTTTTCCAGCAGATTCAAACAAAGGAACAAGAGAAACAATCAGAAAAATAAGAACCCCTTGTACCGCATAGACCATAATATTTTTTAAATAGCCAATACCAATAGACTTCCATTCATCACTTAAAAATGTTGGAATCGTAAGAGGGGCAAATGGGATCATAAGGTAGAGTTGAATAAATCGAATAGATACCTAAAAGATTAACCATGGCTGCACTTACTATCCGAACAAGCCAAATGAGGAGGGCGAAAAAGCCCACAATCATCCGGCCAATAAATCCTGAACCTTTTAATCCAGAGATGGTATCATACTTTGCCCCACCGTGAGCCACAATCGAGGCCACTTGTTCAATGGCGTGACTCGCAATCCCGATGATGGCTTCTACAATAACGGTAGTGTTGGTAATTACAACTGCGACCATAATATAACTAATCAACATCGGCGCTAAGGCTTCAAAGGTCATCGCTCCACCAGAGTTAGCAATTTTCTTTGCCATCTTCGAAAATTCTAGGATGAGAACAACTGATAAAATCGCAACTCCAAGAGGCTGCATGACACTTTTAGTAATACTAGACATATAAGTCCAAACAGTTGGATTGTAGCTAGATAGAGATTTAATCAGATCTACCGTAGATTGTAAATCTACATTAAATCCTTCAAATAAATTTTCAGCTGATATTTTTTCAGATGCAAGGTAAACAAAGGGTGAGACTAAACTAAGATTCATGTCATTGTTTATCCTCCTAAATTGAAATCTGAGTTACAAAGGCTCCAGCAGCCCCGACCATAACACCACCGACAATTTCAAGAATGGCATTCCGAACACCTGGTCCACCATCTTTAATGTTGGTTGCAAGATTGACAATCCCCACAACAACGAGAAAGGCACCAACCGCAATCAATCCCTTCTGTAACAAAGACATAGCTTGTGCAAACATAGCACTTGCGTCTACTCCATAAACAAAACCTTTAAAATGCGTAATCATCTATTTCCTCTTTTCTATTTTTATTTTAAACTAGATTCAAAAGTTAAATCACGAATTTTAAGGCCTTCAAGATGATTTTCTTGTCTTTGATTCAAAGGATTGATTTGATAGTTCCACCACCGTTCATCGGTTTCTTGATTGGCTAGGTACTTCCAGTTTGGATGCTTAGTTGAATTGTATTTTTTGCTTTTAAAGACAGGCATATTGGCAATTCGAACCAAGCATTCATGCCGTTTCATATTTCCGACTTCATCAGGTGTCATTAAATCACGAGCAATCTTTTGATGAGAAAGGGATCCTGAACCTGTCTGGCCAAAGGAACGACTAGTATTTCGAACATCAATGGTTTGTTTACCGAGTAACCCACTCATAAATTTAAAGGTATCTTCATCATTACCCACCTAAGTAGACTAAGCTATCACAGTTCCCCAAGAATGGTTTTCCAAGCTTCTTTTTCTTTATAGAGCCCTTGAAGTTGGGCAATATTTTGTAGAATAGGAACGAGACTCATATTTCCGAGAACGGACTGTTGAGGTTTGTTCAGCAAAATCTGGGAATTTCTCCGATATTTGCGAACTCATCTAAATAAACTCTCACATGAAGAGGCAATTGACCCTTAAAATCAATATCTGCTTGTCTTGTTAGGGTTTGAAATACGGTTGAAAAAAAGAGGGCTGAAAGAAAGCGAAAGGTACTATCGTTATCTGGGATAACTAAGTAAACCATTGATTTTTCCTTGCCCCATGTCTTCATATCAAGGGTATCTCTTTTGGTCAAATCCATGACACTTTGAATATTGAAGAGAGCAAATTTAGCAGTGGTTACAGCTATAACAGAATCCAGAGTCTTATCCTTATAATTTTGAAAATCTGCCCAATTTCGCATGGTAAAATTTTCAGTCCCATACTTTTTAGCATAATTTTCAAATAGAATTTCTAAGACACTTTTTTCTTGGTTTTCACCCTTGGATAAGTGTTTAATGAGTTTTGAGATTTCAGCAAAACTTGGATAACGCCCTCGTTTTTTTCGCTCTTCCACTTCTTTTTTTTGACGTTTCAACAAGTTTTGGTATTCCTTTTGACTTAAACGACTTTCTTCTATGAGCTGTTCTCTTGTTTTGGGTGGATTATAGAAATCGACCAAGTAGGAGGCTAAAGCTCGTACCAAAGTCATAGAAGCTTCATCCCAAAATGGATCACTACGGGAGCCAGAGCCTTTAGTGTTATTGAAATAAACCGTCAGCATGCGATTCAAATCATTTTCTGTCTCTATATAGCGAAAAGGATTGAAGCCATCTGAGTTCTTCATATTGACTAAATCTAACACCTTTACTTGGTAGCCATGTTCTAAAAAGAGTTTGCCTGTTTTCTCGGCCAAGTGATCTTTAGGATCCACTACAATATTAGAACTATTCATCTGAATCAGATTGGGTTTCACAAAGCGAAATGTCTTCCCACTTCCTGAACCTCCGATCACCGCAATATTCTTATTTCTATCATATTGGGGTGGTTTTTTATCTAATAATGTCAAACGAACATCTTGTGCTAAGATCGTATCATGAGAAAATTCCTTACCGTAAAAGAGCTTCTTTTCTTTTAGAGTTCCAAAACGGGCGCTCCCGTATTCTACCCCTTCTCGGTATTGTTTTTTACCAGTCTCTAGATAGAGATAAACCAGCAACATCATCACAAAGCCTAGTAGAAAAAAAGCACTTGATTTTCCAGTAAAGGAAACATTCCATGGTGACTGAAGAACTTCATCTTGACCTTCCATCAGAAGATGAGTCCATTTATCTAAGGTATTTCCAGTATAGGAATCATACAAAAGCGTCAAACGATGAAAAAGATAGCCTAGTAAGATACCTAACAGTGAGAATAGTAGGAATTTCTTTCCACTGTACATCATCTCACCATCTCTTTCTGTTTGACGGCACCTTCTTGTCTAAAGGTAATTTGGGATTTAGCTTCATCAATAGCATCGTCTAATGACTTATCCATGGTAAAATCAGCTAATTTCTCTGGATCATTAACCATCTTTTTTCTAACAGATGGTCTAAATGATTGTCTAGAATCGAACGGTCTTTCGTGTAGAAATGCAGAGAATCCCCTTGCCAAGCGATGGCTAAAGGAATCTCTTCTTTTTCTAAAAAAGCTTTAAATTTCTCTATATCAATTGGTTTGTCTAAAAAATCTTTTTTCAGATTAATCGTATCAATCGAATAGGAGATTGTAGCAATTCTTCTAATTTCTGCACCCCTATCTTATAGGCGGAATCCTGTGCTAAAGCCTGACGTCTAGACCATTCTAGAATCTTTTAAAGAGACTTTTTTTACAGTAAATAAAAGACTACGCTCTGCATATTGAACTGCCATTCGTTCCTGTTGTTCAGAGGACATCTGATGCCTCCTTCTTCACAAATAGCAGTTTTCCTTCTTTATAACGATAAGCTATCAATTTCTGATGTTGCTTAATCGACTTGATAACCTGCAGTAGATCTCTCGAATAAGGTTCTCGAAGAGTAACTTCTACTGCTTTTCCCATCAAAGATACCAACACGTTTAAATTCAATGTAGTCTTTTTTTGAGATGTCCTAAGCCCATACCAAAAGGGAAAGTGATGAATCAATTGGATGGTACAACCACCTTTATTTCCCATTTGTTTCAAATCATACAAGTTTACTACCTTCATGATTAACTCCTTTATCTAGTTTGTCGCATCGTTTAAGTCTGGTAACGATAAACTCTGTGTCTGTTAGAAAATTTCTCACACGTCTTGTGCCAGTTGCCCTTCACAGGAAATACTCTCAGTCCCTACTTACACAGGCACGCTAATCAAGACGGAGTGGATTCAATTTTCGAACAGGTAGCTTTTATTTATAGATAAGAGTAGTTAGAAATTTTTATATCACATTTTTGGGGTTGTTGGAATAATAAGGTAAGTGCTAATTTCTAGCTCCTCTCACAACACCGTACGTACCTTTATATGTTTTATGAACAGTAGCTATCATTTTCATTTTCAAACTACCATTCTACAAAACTAAAAGTCAAAATAGACGCTTCTACTGAGATGGCCCTCATTTAATGGTTCAGCACTGCCTCTACTTCCGTTACAGAAATTTCATCACTATGACTTTCTAATGATTTATTAATTCACTTTGAGGCTCTGCTCATGAAACCAAACATGTAAGTCGTAGAAGAGCAGTTCAATTGAACTCTTTTACGAGATTCAGATAAAAGATAACTTAAAATATAGAAGATATCTATTGACTGTAACTATAATTGATTTAAATTTATAACTTCATCTGCTTGATTCCAAATATCGGGATTATGGGTCTGTCAATAATGATTATACGCTCTTGATTCTTTAGATTAAGAGCAAGTCCATCACCTCTGTGAGGTTTTCCTGGATCCATGCTGCAGTTAGTTCATCTGCCAAAATTAAAAGGTGGATCTTTTAAAATAACTTTAGCTAATGCGACACGTTGTGCTCTCCCCCAGATAATTCAAAAATCTTTTGATCCAGAGCAAAGGTGCAATCCTACTTTTTGAGCACTTCTTTGCTGCTCTTCTTCTTTTTCGTTAATTTTTGCCCAATCAATCCCAAATCTAAATTTGTAGCGATAGTCTCATTTTCAAGTAGGCCAAAGTTTTGAAAGAGATAGCCTAACCATGCTTAAAAAGGCGATGCTGTTTGATTTGCTTCAATTCTGCCTTGATAGCTGATACTTCCCTTTTCATAAGGCTCTAACTTGCCAAGATATTGCAAGGTTGTTTTACACACCCGCTATTTCCGATCAGAGCATAAACTTTCCCAGCTGTAAACTGCAAGCTCAAATCTTGAAAGACCGTTCGTTGGCCAAATGATTTGGTTAAATGTTCTATGCTAATCATATTAGGCTCCTTTCAGTACAGTGGCTAACAAGTGGTCTTCTTTATGAGACCGGTACAGGAGAATAAACCAAGCATTAGTAATAAATAAACAGAGAGTGACAAGAGCAATCCACCATTCTGAGTGAGAAGGAATCGGAGCTTCCTAATAGTAAGAGGATACTCTGAGACAAAATCATTTGCGAATCTTTAAATCCCAGACCTGCAATCTTCTTCAAGAAGATTGGTCTTCTAAACTCTTCAAAATAGAGGAAATTCATGGTGTTAAAGAGTAGTATGGAAGTAGCTATTGCAAAGATTCCTCCTGCAATGGTAATGAGATTCTCTAATTGAATGGATTGGATCATCTGCTGGTATACAGACGCCGCATAGTCATATTGACTAACATCAAGCCCATTCTCAACTACTAGTTTCTTGCTTTTCCAGACCATCAAAGTAAAGATAAGAATTAGATGATGAGAAATAGGATTATCGTAGCCACCAAAGCTTCTAGGTAGAACAACAACAAAATCGGGTCTGTCAAGAATTGCTGATAGATCATCGGTGTATTATAGATAAATCGTTTTTGGTTGTTAGGAAGATCGGTCACCTGCATAGTTTCATAGGCAACTGACTCTTTCCTTGTTCATCACTAGGAGTCAGATAATCTTCATAGCGTCAACTCCTCTTCTGCTTTCTTCACTTTTTCAGGAAGCAAGAGTCCAAATTCTCCAGCTTGCAAGTGATTCAAGCGCTCTTTTTCCTCAGGGAAACTAAGATCCTTTGGATATCAAGGTACTCTGGTGTTACATACAGGGTGTTGCAAGAGGATCGCAATCTGTGATCAAGCTCTCTCCTGTTTAGGATCGTTCATGAAGCCTTTTTGAATTAAAATGCGGCAGCTGATGATGGACCAAAAGTCCACCTTTTTCAATGCCAGACTCGATCAGTTTAGGACCATTTAGCTATTTTGTTCAATTTGCATTTCTTTGTTTGTCGTTTTGCAAAACACCGATTCAAACTAATTTGTATCCAATTTGTCTCTTTAGACCAAGCCAAACTCTCCCTCTTGATAAGTCTGCCAGATAGAGCATAGATGCTGACACGATGAATTGAGAGACCAATGACAGTGATTGCAAGAAATTGACATGTAAGAGAAAAACAAGACTTCTTTTAATGGAATTTTCCCTTTAAAAGGCTAAATCAAGTGTACTGTCTGAATACTGGAATGCAAAAGAAAAAGGATAGGAAAGCAGATAAAAATAAATAAAAGTATTGTAAATAATACTAGCTGAAAATGATGAGAGAATAGGCAAAAGGAGTCAATTGTAAATAATAAATCAGAATAGCTCCTAGGACACTTCCACCAATACACCCTAAAAACAATTCTTTACCGTCTTCCATGAGAGAATGTCCAAAGAGCTGGCATCGTCTTATTCCAGAAATGTAACGAATCCCTGCACTTTCATTTCGAGTGTGAATAATGGTCAATGCAGCAAACTGATGATAAAAATAACCAAGGCTAGAGATTGGGAACCCGAACTAAAATACCATAAAATTTTGCAGGGATTGGAGCTTATTCATGAAACTTTTGAAAAACTCAGATCGTGGAGTTTTGATCCAATTTTTCAAGGGTTAAATTCCTAGATAGTATATATAGTAATTGGTAAGCAAACCTTTCCTTTGCAACGAATTCTTTCTCTTTCTTTTGATGCCATTAGGAGTGTCTTCCGCAGATATCATACGAAAAACTTGACTGCCCTTTTAGAATCCGTGAATCTGAGCGAGCAATCAAACTATTGTTTTCTTTTGCTAACTGATCTACAGCAGATGAAAGCTTTCATAAACAACTTCCCTTCTTGTTGAAGAATCTTTATTACAGGGTAGGCTTCTGATGGATGACCGTATTAGTGAAATAAAGGCAATCCAAAAGCAGAAAGATTAGAATAAAAGTTCGAGAAATGTATAAATAAACGTTTCATAATTCTATCTAGTTTACTAGAGAGATTTCTTCTCTCTAGGATAAACTTTTAGCAATTAAAAATCCATAATTAAAGTATGCAGTTTCACCAAAACTTGTATTTATGAACGATCTTGATGTGTAATGAGCAGAAGCATAACCCTACATTAGCTTAGCTGTCACTTGCTCGAGTCACACTTGACCATGCCATCGATAGTCGTGAAATAATTTGAGAATGCTCCCCAATTGCCTGGATTATGATAACCACTGTTCACCTTTCATAATTGAATTAAAAAGCTTTATTTAACAATAAAATTAGTGAATTGCTCAAAATATAGTGCGTCTCTTTCCAGAGCAAACCTTTTCGCCTGTATTATAACACTCACAACATATAATTTCAACTAATTATATAATAGATTTTTGAATATTTAATAATCATATATTGTTTATTCATAAGCTATCAACCAAATTTAAACTATTAAAGTTTTTGTATTAAAAACATTAGATAGCACCTCCATGAAGTTTGTAACTTATCAGTTACTTTAAATAGCTGGGCATAGACATTCAACCAAAACTCGTTCAACTTCATAAAGCTTTAATAAATTGACCAGGAAGGCGCTCTATTTCAATAATTCTTCACTATAGTGAGAGCTGCATCAATAGGACATATATCGCTTCCTTAATGTTTTTGGTATTCGTACCATAAGGAAAAACTCATCGTCATGTTAAAAGGGATAGTCAAAGATAAACCATGTAACCCAAAGTGCTGTCTCCAAAGAAAAGATTCCTTTGGAAATCGGGATGAAGGACAAACCACTCATCTAAATAAATATCAGAAGCGATATAACCTTTTTCTTCAGCATCGATTTTTCCTTCTGCAAGCATTTTCAATAAGGTTTTAGCAATTAAATTTCATCTATTACTTGTTTGAAAAGTTAAAAACCATACTGATTGAAAGAGTTCATCAGTTTTTCTCTTTATCAACCATTTTCATTCTCCTTCTTAGAAATAAAATGCCTAACATCTTATATATCTGTTAGCATTTTATTTCTTTTAAAAATCAATTCATTTAGTTTTTATTTCAAACTGAATCTATAGGTAAGCTAGACCACCTATTATAAAAGAAGAAGTAGCCATGGACTAATAGTTTCCACTCCAAATGGAAGCCCTAGAAAACATTTCCTAGTAAAACATACAAACAGCAAGATGAAAATGCTTTGTCAAAAGAAACTCTGATATCTAATTTTCTGATTAACTTTCATACAAAATTTCTCGATACAGAATTCCTTCTTCGACAATACTCACATTTGTTCAGAGAAAAGAATAGTGATGTAATCATGATTTCACTTAAATCGCAGTGGCGCTATTTCGCTTTCTCTTGCCTTAACACAGCTTAAATCTAATCTTATTAATGAGTCTAAGCTCTATTTCTCTACAATCTGTAACGGAGGTATCATTGATTTTAAGGCTTCTGAAAGTATTGATTACCTTGTTCACGTGATAGTTCTACTGGTTAACTAGTACCATGTACTCATAATTTAAAGACTACAAATAAATATTATCTCTTCTAAGATCGGCTAGCACACTGTCTTCTATTCAAAGAAAATGCCATCAGTTGTATAGAATTTACATCTATTGCAAGCATTGTTTGATAAAGCAACAAGGTTCCAACTATTTTGAATTTATTTTCAGATTCGAACTAACCATTATCAGCTTTATTCAGGCTTTCCAATGTCCAATCATCTTTAATCCTTCAAAACATACCCCTGCACTATTAGTTGGTAGAGTAACATGATGTTCTCTAGATAATCCTCTAATAGATGAGGAATGGAGGAGTTTTAGGACTGATAGAATACGCAGGACAGTTCTATATTTTGTTCATAAATATATTTGTACCGAGAAACATCCTCAATAGTATTGGCCAAGCAATTCATCTAATATTGAGACTATGCACTCTCCATCAAAGTCTTTAGCTCCAAACAGTATAAGTCATTTGAATTTTTCTCGTGAGAAAGGAAGCAGCTCCTGCTTCTCTTCCCACGCTATTGAGTTTTCACCTCACTACATGTCATCTATTCCTCAAGGTAGGCAACCCTGCTATTCTTCTCTCTCCAACAAACAGTCTGAACTGAGAGCGGAGCCCTGACCAGGTGTGCAGTGGCACTCATATCCACTAGCCCTACAAGTAATTATATCATTTAATTATCTTTCATTATACGCAATTAGTCCATATTTGTCAACAATTACATTCATTATGAATATGTATAAAATCGGTCACTATTTTAAAAGCAGCAAAACTATAAACTAGTAGGTTCCACACCAAATGTAGCCCCATACTCCCCTATAAGTCCGATTTGTAGCGTACAAGCTCCCAAACAAAACATCCCAAGTGAAACATATAAACACCAAGCTAGAATGGTTCCTGGATGATGATGCTAAGGCAACAAAACACTTGTCAAAGCAACTCGAATATCTAATTTTCTAACCAAGTTCCATAAAATTTCTCGATACAGAAATTCTTCAACCATACTCGCATTGATTAAGAACAATAAAAATGAAAACCAAGGAACTTGATGTTGAAGGCCAATTAAGTTTGCTTTTGATCTGTGTTCCTTGAGCATGGATTAGGCTAAAACATAGACTTATAATCAGTAGGCTAGCTAATCCAATACCAAGCCATTTCATCCTAGATTTCATATTGACCTTATGAGCTTGTTTGCGTTGAGCCATACATCCATAAAAAGAAATGAGTGACGAACCATAGAGAATCTGTAGTATGGTTAACTCACCGATAGAAATTTCAGTAAGTATAGAGATACCAATAGTGACATTTACTTGTTGGAATATATAAACTGAATGTATTCTTTTCATAGTTACCTCCGAAATAAATTTTCATAATCTAAATCTAATACCTGCACAATCCTTTCTACCCATGGACTTTGAGGCATTCTGTTGTTCCATCTTGTAGTGACGAATCTTTTTGATACAAACGATTCAATTCACTTGGATAGTGAAAACTCTCCCGCAAACATTTTTCTGGTTAACTCAATCCAGCTAATATTTCTTTCAGCTAAAATAATGGACAAGTTCTCCCAAAATCGTTCAGCCATATTGCTCTCCTTTAGTTAGATAAATAATGTGTTTGTGCCATGTAAATCAATTGTTTCGTATCTCTTGGCAATAAAGCTCCAGCCTCTTCCAAATTCAGATTTGGATAAACCCGCTTATTTGAAACCACAAGAGGAAGTCTGATGGTTAGTTCAGGATTTTTAAAATCATCTCAACGAAATCCGTTAATCTTAGATTGTCACGGTTCTTAAATCGTAATAAATTGGGAGATAGAAATTCAAAACAATCTGAAGAATAGCTCATCATCTCAATTAATTTATCCCTTTGTCATTTCAGAAAACTGAATGACAAGATCACCTCGATGCCATAGTTTTTGAAAGAAGTCTAGCAGTTGATTTCTCTTTGGCTATTTTTTACTTAGATAGAGATCAATCATGGGAGACCTCCCAAAGATCTCGGTTCCATTTGATATTCTGAGACCATTAAGGAATCCAATAAATTTGCGAAGTTAATCGGTTTCTTGTCTCACTCATGTTTCTTTACAGTTACTTGGGCAGTATTCCCTCTTTCCCTCGGCTCGATAGCCTTGTCCATATAAACAAAAACAAGATTCTGATTATCATCTACAAGGCATCAGCTCCGTTCTTTATATCCTGACTTTCAAGGAATTCCATAATGTTTTGAAAGATAGGATCTCGTAAAATAGTAGTTGTGTTTTGGTAATCATCTAAAAATGTCACCCTCAAACTCACATGGATAATTGAGCATCAAAAATATTTTGTTCATCCAGCTGTTTGATTTCTGCATCATGTAATTCTGTTTCTAATTCATCACAATCTAGTATTGATTCTTTATTTCAATGCTTTCATCTTTTTCTCCTCTACTTTTTAATTTCTTTGCGATTGCGGCACTCACAGGAACGGTATACACTATTACCAGCTTGTTTTATAGAGCTCGACTATTACTAGAGACTTTTCTAGCAGCTTCAAAAAGCCCAATCAGGAAAGCTCCTGCAAGCGAAAACACTCTTTAGAGTGATTCGTCGTATCCTCAGACGGTAAAATTGTCCATCTATTAATACACTCAGCACATGATAAACTTGTTCATCTCTTCCTTCATAACCAGCAACTACTACTCCCATTTGATCCACTAGTTGTTAACGTATTAGCTATACTCTTTCCAACTCTACCACGACGATATTGGAGAACTTGGTCTTTCCAAATTGATTGAATCTCCTATTTCTGCTTGAGCGTATCCTTTTTCATTGCTTTCCCTGACTTTTAGAAATTTGATTGGTTCTGGAATTAGTATTTGGGAATTTTATCTCCATCCTTGCATCGTGTAGTCAGTGTTGGAGATAGCCTCACTCCATACGACTGCGACCAGTTTCCTTGTAAAAGCTAGTTGGTAAATCTCCAACAACGACAATACCATGACGATCTTGAGTATTTAAAGCAAACATCGCCTGTCTTCCTTAAAGTGCTCACTCATTTTGTCTCTTGTCTAATCTATCTGGTAATGCAAGGAACTCGCAACTCTAAATCCTTCTCCTTTTACCCACGAACTAAGGTTGGCGTAAGACCTTCTGAATAATAGACTTTACCGCTCATTCCACTTTTTGATGGATCCAAATTTCCCTAATGTTTTTAAAATCTCAGAGTTAGTTGCTTGACCTTCTCGTCTGAAAGGAAATAAGAGTCTGGTACTTTCTCTTTCTAGAATGTCCGATAATAAACACCTCTCTCTGTTTTGGGAACGCCGAAAATCCTTACTGTTGGCACCTGCCACTCAACATCAAACCCCAACTCATCAGTGTGGTAAGGATCTGTGAACGTCCGTCCCTTATCGTGATTGAGTAGGCCTTTAACATTTTCAAGAAAAGAAAAACGGGTTGGATTTGTTTTGGGCCGCCTGAGCAATTTTCAAAGAACAAAGTCTCTAATATCTTTCAAATCCCAATCGTCTTCCCATGCGATTGAAAATGCTTGACAAGGGAATCTCACAGATGATATCGACTTTCCCTCTAAGTTTTTAAATCTGCGTCATCTGAAACATCTCGTATGTCATGAAATTCAATTTCTCCTCCGTTTGAAAATGGACTTATAAGATCTCTAGCAAATTTATCAATCTCCACAAACCTACACCTGTGTCCAGACACTTTCCATTCCAAGTCGAAAGCCACCGATACCTGAAAATAAATCAATAAATCTCAATTTCTTTTATCTACTCTCCTGATCGACTATCACGTCCAAAGTGTCACACCACTTGAAATGATACAAGACTAATACCCACTGATTGGCTACATTTAACCACCTCCTTTTCTAGATTATTTCCAAGACGGAATATAAGCTGTTAAACACAATTAGCACTTCCCGCACGTCTAACAGTGCGGACATTATCTAGAGCATACTGATAGATTCTCTCAAAATCAGTCATAGCAATCTCTACTGGCTGTTTCCAGAAAAACCTTCTCGTCTAAATTGATCTTGTACCAATCCCCCAAATATAATCTCGATCATATTTTGTGATCTTTTTCTACTTTTCTTTTCAAGATAGGTTGAGTATACCTCTCTCCTCCTCATCCTCAATAAATAAAGAATCAGTCTCACATATTTAGTCTCACTAACCTTCAGTCTCACTAGGGGCTGAATGTGAGACAGTCGATCTATTTTCATCCTGCCCTAGTCTTTGCACACTAGTCTGCTTGAATTAGCTACCACGTAGAAGACAACTCCCCTAAATAAATCTTATTAGCTAGTCTCCTTTCTCACTTGAAGACTGTTGAACTTCATCAATTAAGCTCATATTCTTTAAGAATTTTTGATAGACTGATAATTTTGACTTAGAACAACCTAACAACTCTCATCAGTTTCAGAATTAGAAAATACCAAATAAACCGCCCTTCTTCATCTATCCAACCACGACTGAGAGATAATTCTAAACGATCTTTTAAAAATAGAATAAGCCACCTTACTTCTAGTTTTCCATATCCATATTTTTCATCCCCAAAAGAATTTTAGGGTAATTTATAATACCGTTCTGAGTATGGTATTGATTTGCGGTAATTCGTTTCTAGAGCTCCTCCAAGTTCTTTGAGTATTAAATCTCCACTTGATTCCAATCGAACCAAGCCACTTTTTCTAATTCTGCTACAAGAGAGATGGCTTTAACAATGTCAATTCCCATTTCACGTACTAAAAATGAAATGACAATAGCGTGATGATTGTAATTCTTTGTCATTTTCCCTCCTGAAAAATAAGGAGAACAATATTCAACTGTTCTCCACGATAAATTTTATTAAAAGAAAAACCCCTGCCAAATTAATTCTTGGTAGGGTTTTTGGTAGGAAAACTAAATTAATTTATCAGTTTCTAAAATGTGTTCACGATTCTAAAAAGGCTGATACTATAGTATTCCGAATTCTAATTGGTATATGCCTTTATTTAAGAGTAACTGAAGCTCCAGCTTCTTCCAATTTAGTTTTGATTTCTTCAGCTTCTGCAGTTGCAACACCCTTCTTTAACAACAGTTGGTGCTCCGTCAACAAGTTCTTTAGCTTCTTAAGACCAAGACCCGTGATTTCACGAACAGCTTTGATAACGCCGACTTTTTCTGTCGCCCTGCTGCAGTCAATTCAACGTCAAATGAATCTTTTGCAGCGGCAGCTTCACCAGCACCAGCAGACAGCTACAGCTCAGGAGCAGCTGCAGTTACACTCAAATTCTTCTTCGATAGCTTTTACAAGGTCGTTCAATTCAAGGATTGATGCTTTAATTTCAGCAATAATATTTTCAATGTTCAATGCCATTGTTATTTCCTCCAAATATATTTATTATTTTTATTATTGTTTGTAGATAGGGCTACGCGCAACTCTAAAATTAAGCTGCTTCTTCTTTGTTGTCTGCAACCGCTTTGACTGCAAGAGCAACATTGCGAACTGGTGCTGAAGCACAGATAGTAGCATAGATAGAAGTCCTTCGCGATTTGGAAGAGTTGCAAGAGCAACGATTTCTTCTTTAGATGCAACAGCACCTTCAATAGCTCCACCTTTAATTTCAAGTGCATCAACTCTTTAGTAAAATCATTGATGATTTTTGCTGGTGCTACAACATCTTCATTTGAAAATGCAACAGCAGATGGTCCAACAAATGCATCAGCAAGACCTTCAAGTCCAGCTTTTTCAGCTGCACGACGTAAGATTGAGTTTTTAATGACTTTATACTCAACTTCGCTTCCACGAAGATTACGACGAAGAACTGTGTCTTGTTCAACTGTAAGACCACGAGCATCATCAACAACGATACTTGCATGCTTTCATTTTTTCAGCAACTACATCAACTAGTTCCGCTTTTTTTGCAATACTTGCTTCACTCATTTAGTGTTTCACCTCCGTAATTATTTTGCTTGGGGAATTTTTCCAAAAGAAAAACGCGCCCAAACCTAGACACGAAAGTACAATACGTTTCTTTTACATGATCCGTTTTGTCCTGGTAGGATTTTTATGAGTCGAGCTCCCACTGTCTTAGGGCAGTTTTTCAAACCAAGAATTATTGTAACATAAGAAAAGATTGCAAGAGTTTTTGATAATTTTTATAGCTAGAGCGAAAAATCTATCCTTTTTGCTTAGTAGATTTATTAAATTTTTTCAAAGAAAAGCGACTACAAAAGACCTCGCCCAAATATCTTATATTATGCTTTACAATTGGAATCCAAAGTTCCATCTTGTAGTCTTTGCTATCCACATCCCCTTCATAGTAATATTCAAAGTCAGGACTATCCTGAATGAACTATAACCATGTTTCTGACAATCATTGCATATTTCCAACCATTTGAATACATTACGAACTACTTCCTGTTAACTCTACTAATACTATCTCGCTTCTTTTAATTTCTAGAATATCGTAAGCCATACTTTTTACTTTGTCTACATCGGTAACGATATAACCTGCTATATAGTTTATGATACTTGATTTTCTACATCATGACAAACGCCTACACTTTGTCCTTCTCCCAAACTTGCAAGCTCATCATGGCTATATTTTCCTATAGCCTCCCAAATACCGGACATAATGATGAATTGATATTTTGTTCATTCCTACCTGCAACTGCAAATGAATTTTTCTTTTGAATTGTGATGTTCATACTTTCTTCCTCCTCTTACACTTAGTACTAGCTGCACTGTGAAACTATTTTGAATGGTTTTTCCATTTCTACCTCTGAAGGTGTAAATCCATGAAATTTTTGAATGCAGTCCCCAAATGAATCAGATGATTCATATCCATACTGCATCGCTATATCGATCGACCTTGATATGGTCATCTCTCAGTAAAACAGCTGCTTTGTCAGCTTTTCGACTCTAATAATCCGATAATGTTATATCTGTTATCATAGAAAAAGAGTCTACTAAACATAGGATAAGAATAGGTGGATAAACGGTAATTTCATCTTCATCTATCTTCGTTGTCCAACACACTTTCAATGTAGTTACTGGTCTCATTAAAAACTGAATCATCAGCATATTTTACCTCTATTCACGATTTTCTATCTTACATGAGATACCGAATCCCTTAACTTCTTTTGCCTTATACCTAGTCACAATGATTTTCAAAATTTTATCCCTTGATACATCGAAGACACAAATCCCTAAACCGCTCGTCCAATTGAGCAACTCCATCAGGCATCTCAAGAAACATTATAGTCATCATGACCGCTGTCCAGATAGGCTTCATGCAAAAGCAGAGCAATTTTTCTCTTCAAGGCTGCCCTTTGATAGGATCGTAGGTCTTTCAAAAACTGACTCAAGTAAAGACTTCTAGCTGCTGCTAAACGAAATGAAAAATTGATGGAGCTGTTTTTGTTCTGCATTTAAGCCATTTGCTCGAATGGTTTTAGCATATTCCTCAATTATACCAACCTCGCCAGTTTCATATCGTTGTTTCATGATAGCAGAGACATTGATAAATCTCCTGATCAGCCGGAAGCTTATTTCTTGCAAGCTTTCCCCACACAGAATAAGCTCTCTCTTTATAGTCAATCGCTTCTGCTTTCCATGCTTTGCAAAATCACGAAACCCATTTTCACACAAGGATAGCCTGCCGGATCATGGAAATAAATCCAATGCTCATCCATGTCATAAACTGAAACAAAATGATCCACACCTTGTGATGGTTACAAATTGAGATTATAAGTCAGATATCCCATATCCAAAGGACCTACAATAACAGAGAGCCATGGTCTCAGATATTTCTTGAGTTTTTCTTTAGTTCTATCACATTGACTGGCTCTGAAGAATCACAGACTCCTCATAGTCAAATCCAAGAATTTGTAAACAATGACTAATGGACTCATCTGGCATGCTAGTATCAAAGAAAACCAAAGGATGTCTGTCATCTCACAAGGGTAGCTCCATCACTCCATGACCATGATCGCTATCTAGGTAGTCTGAGCGAAAAATCATAGCCTGCAGCCTGTAAGACCATAGCTGTCGAATGAGAATAGCAAATCGGAATATCACCAAAGTATAATTCATCTTCCTACCTCCTTTCTCTATAGTATAGAAGGTAGAAAAATTTTACTCGCCCCATCAAATTTGTAACAGAGTTTTACTGAAGTTAAGGTGAGAAGGAACTCACATTTTTATCGTAAATCAAAAGCGAGTTTTTATGAAACTGTTTTCTGAAGACATTGAAATCTAAACTTTTACTTTGTGCAATTTTACAATTTTTCTAACCATTATTACCACTCAGACCCAATGCTAAATACCCTGAGGAGCGCATCTGATTTTTCAGCCTCTAACTTTTTAACAATCTCTTTGTTACTGAACAAAGTGTTTCATCATTGAAATATAATTTACTCAACGTTTTCTTTTTCTCGGCATTCAATTCCAACAACATCTTTACGACTTTACAAATCTAAAATGCTGATTTCAATCTTCAAAAACTGAAAGAATAACGGCTTTTTCTTGCTCTGTACAAGCAAATCCAGTGGGAGGCGAGTGATCCGACTTCAAAACCTTGATAATTTAGCACAGTTTTAAATGGTGCTGGGCTTGTCACGAAAAGAGAGCTTCTATTTTTGGTAACAGCTGACGTTGAATCTGAGCAGCTTTCAGATTGTCCTCATCTAAGGCTGCAAACATTCTATAAAAGTCATCTCCATTGGTATGAGCCGCAACAGATATAACCCCCTGTGCCCGATTGCCTTTGCATGAAAAGTCGTCCGTCTTCCTCAGTATAAAATTAGAAAGTCCTGTGGCGTTTTTTCAACCAAAATGCAAGTAGATATCTCATACCCGTACAGTCTTTTGATAGCAATAACATTTGGCAATCTGCCAAGCGCAAGAAGTTTCACTGTCAAACCAGCAACTGTCTCGGCTTGGGAAACATTATAAATAATAATTGGCAGATTTGAAGCCTCCGCAATCGCTTTTATAATGCTGATATAGACCTTCTTGAGTCGGTTTTGTTGTAATAAGGAGTCACTGCAAGTCCGGCAGCAAAACCACCAAATTTGTCAACTTCACGCGCGAATTCAACTGAATCTCGAGTATCATTTGTACCCAATTCCGGCTATCAGCGGAACTCGCCCTTTTACAATCCTGAACTGCTGCAACAATTCTAGCTCCTCTTCATGCGTCAGAGTTGGGCTCGCCTGTCGTTCCTGCGATAATCAATCCTTCTGTATGATGCGCTAAAAAGATGTTCAATCAGCTTTAGAAAGAGCTTCAGTTAATACCACTGTCCCTTTAAACGGTGTTACAAGTGCTGTTATGATTCTTGCTTTTTAAATCTTCTATAGACATAAACCTGTCCTCCTAGCATGCAAAAATACAACTATACGAATATTATCTCACATTTTACTTCAATTCGAAATGACCTCTGCTGTTGGATGCACCAAGCCACGCTCATGCAAAGTTTCAGCAATTTGAGACAGAATTCCAAGCAGCACCTTTTAAGCAGATTGTCTGAAACCACCACATATGGATGCCTTTTTCAGCGTCCAGATCTTTTTACGGATACGACCAACAAATGTTTCCTACCGACAGCATCGACAGCCTGAGGTAGATTTGATGAGCAACATCATCTCTAATACTGCTCCTGGGAAGTTCGCAATAGCTGCTTTGACCTCTGCGATGGGTGCTACTTCTTTTGTCTCGATGTAGACAGACTCTGAGTGCGCTGAAAGAACAGGGATACGAACACAAGTAGCAGAAACCGCAATCGTATCATCTTCCATGATCTTCTTGGTTTCATTGGTCATCTTCATCTCTTCGTAGGTGTAGTCATTGTCCGTAAAGACATCGATTTGAGGAAGAGCATTAAAAGCAATCGGATAGTGCTTCTTGTCGTCGCCGGAAGGCAAAATCTCAGCCTTGACATCACGCGGATCGACCCGTCATTTAAGACCTCACGCAGTTCACGCTGAGTCTCAAGAATAGCTCCCATACCAGCTCCGGACACAGCTTGATAGGTCGATACGATGATGCGCTCTAAGCCCCATTTCTGACGAATCGGCTCCAGCGCCACCATCATCTGAATGGTGGAACAGTTAGGACAGGCAATAATCCCGTTATGAGCATCAAGTGCATGAGCATTCACTTCCGGTACTACCAGAGGTACATCAGGATTCTGACGAAAATGAGAGGTGATTGTCAACGACAACAGCTCCCTGCCTTGACAGCGTAAGGAGCATACTTGGCAGACGTTGAGCCACCCTGCTGAAAGAGAGCGATATCTACACCTTCAAAGGCAGTTTCCGTTGTTTCTTCAATCGTGATGTCTTGGTCTTTGAATTTCAAAACTTTCCTCCCAGCAGAACGAGCTGAAGCCAAGTAGCGTACTTTCTCAATTGGAAGACTTGATTCTTCCAGCATTTTTAATCATTTGAGCTCCAACGGCACCTGTAGCACCAACCACAGCAACTGTATATCCCATAACATACCTCTCTGAATTTTTCCAAAAATTTGTGTATTGGTATTATACTACTTTTTCTAAAGAATTGAAAAGACTTATAAGATCCCCACTAAAAGTAGGGGATTGAGGGCACTTTCGTGTGGATGAGCAGGTTCCACAACTCATCAAGGTCCGCTCCTGCGTATATGACCTCCCATGCTCATATATGTGGCTTTGCGCCACCTATCGACTCATCGCATGAACTAGTATCTTACTATAGCAAAATCAAATTATGTCAAAACTATATGACATTCTCTAGCTCTATCCACGTTTGAAATTAATGTCTTAAAAGAGTAAAATAGTTTTAGGAGGATAGAAAGTTATGGATACTATGAAAACAGCCTGTCCCTTATGCCTCAGGATACGAGAATAATGGCTCTCTTACTTGGTGCTGTAGGTGGCTGCCTTGATGTTTTCTCGCATATGCAATTTAGTACGCTAATCGCAACCCAAACAGGGAATATTCTTTTAATTGTAGCCGACTGGGATGGTCCAAGCGTAAAGACGGCTTATCGCATTCTTTTCACTTGTCTTCTTTACTTTTGGTTTTTATCCTTGGTATTCTACTTAAAGAACAGGCTCAAAGTTCACATTGGCGTACTTAGGGAATCTTACCGTTAACTCTCATCACTTTCCTCTTTCCGTTCTTTTCACTCTCATTATTTTTATCTGGGTGATATTATTTGCAACCTCTACCGGAATGGTCATGTTAACCTATACAGGCTCAAAAGTCGAGTCTCACCCTACATGATTATGATGACCTCAGAAATTATCGGAAAATGGTCACTGCTTGGTACGAGTATGTTCTGTTTTAAAGAGCGTAGACATATTATTCAAAAGACAGGCTGTTAATTACTCATGATTGTTGCCAGTTTCATCGAGTGCTGTTTTTACTGGTTTTCTCACACGCTTCATTCATCAATATGCGATCTGGACAGTTACTGCTATTTTTAACCATTATTATCGTCCATTATACTAGATATAATCATATACATCACTTAGAGCAAAAATATCTAACTGACTCACAAACGCCCCTGACAGAAGCAATTAGGGCGTTTTTGCTATTATTTTTATAGAATGGTTTATCCCAGTAGTGTCACAACAACTGGAACAACGACTACAAATAAGACCGTGCTTAGTGTCACAACATTCGTGGTAAATTCCACATCGCCGTCTCCTTGGCTTGCAAGGATTGGAAGAACTGCAAGGGCTGGTGCAGCAGATTGAACGACGAAGGTTTTGTATTCCATTGCAGGCAATCCGCTTGCTACTAAATTCAAAAAGAACAACCATTGTTAATGGCGCTAAAATAAATTTTACCGACCAAGGTCACAACAGAATCTCTTATCGAAGCGAATTGTGCTCAGACCTGCTTTAGCTAAAATGAGTTCCAATATAAATAAGAGACAGAGAGTTACCAGTTCCCGATATAGGTAGAGTGCTGCTGGCAAAGTTAGGTACTTCCCAACCTAAAATAAGAAAGACTAAGGCAACGAGAAAACCAATCAAAGGAGCAGGCAGGAGTTTCTTCCAGTCAAATTTTTCCTGCTCTTTCGCCAGACTTGCTGTCGGTTGTCATGAGATAACCCCTGATTGTCCATGTCGAGATGGTGTTCGCAATATAGCACCAAGAAATATGGAAGTGCCTCGTCTCCAAAGAGAGCAACATTCCAAAAGGAAGCCCTATAAAGATTGTATTGGCATTGACAAAAGGTATTAATCATCGTTGCCTGACGGCCTAGCTGTACTAAAGAGCTTAACACAATAAAAGCAAAAAGTATCCAATAGCAAAAGCTACCAAAACCCAAACAAGAGAGACTTGATAACGAAATTAACTTACTCAAAGTCAGGTACTTCAAGACAGAGAGCAAAGATTGGAAACCGGCAACGCTACATTCTATAATGAGGCGGGACAGATTGGGACCGAAATCTTCTCCGAACCAGCCCCTTACTTGTAAGATATAGCCCAGTACAATGATTGCAATAATCGGGATGATACTTTGAATAGAGGTTAAAAAGATATTCATAAAACCTCCTATCTAGATGTGGATACCATTTCAAAATCACGTACTGCTTTTTAGCCATGTCTTTTTCGTCTGCTTGAGCAAGGCCTTGCTCTTGGGCCTTTTTAGCAACTGCTTCTGCTACCTTGATAGACACTTCTGTCACATATTTGAAAGGCGGAAGAACGGGAGCTCCGGGCTGGGTAATGTCCACAATACCGCTCAAAGGTGAGCTGCAGCGCTAATCATTTCATCTGTCAATAATTTAGCTTCAGCTCCCATGACCCCAAGTCCCAAGCCAGGGTAAATAAGGGCATTGTTTGCTGGCCGATTTGATAAAGTAACACCTTTATACTCTGCATCATCTGCCGGGATTCCTGTTGCGACAAATGCTTTCCCGTCTGACCATTTAATCAAATCTTCCGCAGTTGCTTCAGCTAATTTTGTAGGATTGTTGAGCGGGAAAATAATCGGACGGGCCGTGTTTTCACACACGCTTCTACGATTTCCTTTGTAAATGTATTTGGCTGTGTAGAGTTCCAACTAAAATCGTCGGTTTTGACGGTTTTCACAACTTCAAACAAATTAGTCAGCTTATCTGCATTTTGGGTAATCAGAGCGCTTCTTCGCAAACGGTTTTTGCTCAGGGTTAAGTCATCCATATCATCAGAGGAGACCTCGCTTATCAACCATGAAAAAGCGTTTATAGGCTTCCTCTTCAGATAAACCATCCACAACCATTTCTCTGTGGACACGCGCAGCAATTCCTGCACCTGCTGTACCCCTGCCATAGCAGAGATAGACTTGATCCAGTTGGTTTTTCTCCGGTGATGTCAAGTGAAGCAAAAATTCCGCCTAAGGTCACAATCCCTGTTCCCTGAATATCATCATTAAATGTTGGGATTCTATCCTGTATTCGTTTAAAATCGTTGCAGCATTTGTAGCGGCAAAAATCTTCCCAGTGCAGATAGAGCTTTAGGAAAAGACGTTCAACTGCTTTGGACAAATTGATCAACAAAATCATAATAACGCTCTCCGCGAACTCTTTCATGCCGATTTCCAAGATAATTTGGATTGTCTAATAATTCCTTGCGATTGGTTCCTGCGTCAATAACCAGAGGTAAAAACAGATTTTGGATCAATTCCCCTGCTGCGGCTAGACCATAGCTTTGCCGACTGGAGATATCTACTCCGTTGGTTCCCCAGTCACCAATTCCTAGGATTCCTTCTGCATCCGTCACCACAATCAAGCGAATCTCACGGTCTCCGCTGCATTTTTCAAAGTTGCTTCAATATTTTCATAGGGTGGTTAATATCAAGATAACCAGCATATTGAGGGTCTACAAAGATCGCTGTATCCTTCAATCGTATCTGCGAAATTGTCGGATCGTACACGATAGGATTGAACTCTTTAATATAGTGGCTGAACAGATAGTAAAAATAAAGTCCGATTGGTATTAAAAATTTCCATTAAAAACAAACGCTTTTCAAGGTTGCTTGGCTTTTGCTGATAGTGGTGATAGGTCTGAGCAGCCTGCTCTTTCCAAAAAGTTTGGACATACGGAGGCAAAAAGTCCTACCAATCCTAATTCTTGACGTTCTTCATTTGTAAAAGGCATGTCCTTTTATTCAAAAAGGATTATTTAAAATGTCATGTGCTTTCATGAGCTTTTCTCCTTGCATTTAAGAATATAGTCGTTTAGTTTGCTTTTTAGTACAAGGCAACGAGCTGCAGGTATACCCTGAAGTTAGGCAAAAGCGAGTTAACACAGTAATAAAAGATAAACTCAAAGTGACTATAATGACAATTGATTTTTAAAATCAACATAGCCGACTATAAAAATTCACCTTCTTTTTATATTTATTATAGCACGAATTGTGCTATAAATCATGCTAAAGTTTTATACACAGGGTTAAAAAGATAATGTGAAACTTGTATGATAGGTATATGAACAAAACAACTTTTACAGCGTTTTATTGTTAATAAGGTCCGCTTTTCATAGAAAAGCAAAGGATTTAAGTCAAGAAGAATTATCTGAAAAAGCTGGTTTGAGGCTTGAAATATATCAATCAACTAGAGAAACCTAAGCAGCAATCTCAGCATTCAAACTCTGGAAAAAGTCATCTTAGCTTAGATATGACACCGGAAGAATTTTTGACTTTAGAAGTCTGGAGGAAATAGAATTCAAACCATCCTTTCTCCCTTAAACGCTTAAATATGAAAAATAAACAACTACCAAAGGAAAAACAAAGAGAGTATTCGTTGGCATTTTGAAGACATTCTTGATAACCTTGACCAGTAGTCGCTTCAGTATTTTATTCTAATCTTTTGCTGTGCGTATAGTCAAAGCGACAGTACAGATAAAATTTACTTATATCAATTTTTCTTTTCTGCCTTTATTTCACCTCTTTGTGTTACACTTAAAGCATGAACATAAAAGATTTTGAGTATTTTTATTTCTCTCACGCAGCTCCAGTCTTATGCTGTTGCCGTAAATAAATTTGATATTAGTCAGCCGTCTGTTTCTTACGCTGTCAAGCGCTCAGAGGAGGAATTTAATTGTAAAGCTCATTGCAGCAGATCCTTCTCATCATTACTTTTTCTTTGACAGAGCAAGGAGAGATTCTCCTAAACCATCTCAAAGCGTATACTGCCCGAGCTTTCTTCATAAAGAAATCAATCGTTCCTTTAGCGCATTATTCGACTGTTGGCTTTCCGCCGATGATTATGAATTATTACTCGTCATTTATTCCTGAAAATGATGACAAGGCTGCCTTTTCCAATCACGCCCTATTCCGCTGAGCTCTGTCGAACTGCTTCGCCTTTTTGGAAAAATGGAGATTTTGATGCCAGCTTTGTTGCAACGCTTGGCCTTCTCTCACACAATGGCTTAAACTCTGCAGAGGTTGTTTTTCAAGTGAAGTATTTGTCGTCATGTCTAAATCCCATCCGTTAGCTAATAAAGAAATTCTCTCTTTTCAGAATTGATTGATGAATCTTTTATCGTCTTGGACCAGCATTTCATTCACCTGAAAGCTTTTCGTGGTTAAACCAAAAAGCATCATAATAAAGCTGGAAATCTTTTCAGACGGATGATGTTGATTTGCTGAAGCAAATGTTGAGAAAAATATCGAGCATCAGTCTCTTGGCTGATTTTGCTTTTTCCAAATGATGAGGAAAAATTGGTTAAAATTCCTCTGTCTAAGGGGATAAGATCATATTTTACGTCTATTCTGCACAGCCTAAAAATCAACGATGAAATGAGGACGTTCTCAACTTCTTTGACCATACCACCAATCTTCTTGATAGAAAAATACTGAATCAATTCCCCTTAGAGAGTTATCCTAGAGGATTGGTTCAGTTTTTGTTTATTGATTGATATTTGTCTGATATGTTTTTATCTTTTTGACTCAAAAATAATTTCCAATTGTTAATGGATGCGGAGGAAAGATAAACGAGAAAACCCTATCGCTATCGATCTCACAAATACCTACTTCCTTCTTTAATACTGAGTTTGCTCAGCCTAGTCTTTTGTATTTTTCAACTAACTCCAGCACCCAGTCGAGTTGGTCTGGAGTAATCTCGCAGAGCCCAGCCAATAGCTTTTATTGATGAAAAACTCGGTCTGATCAAGATTGTTGACCAGGATTTGCTCCAGCAACTGAACATCCGTTTCTCTTTTTGAAGTAATTGGTGTTCGATAGCCAATCGCCGCACCAAATATCCTCATCCGTGCTCCACTCAATACTATTTTCTTTGTCTCAGGATAGTGTAAACAAATATATACCTACCGAACGGCTCAAAAAGTCAATCATATCCCACCAAGGTTTTGTTTGTGCTAATTCCTTTACCTTTTGTTAAATCGTTTGAGGCTAAAGATGTTTGTTTTAGTTGTAAATAATCCAGCACCACATATTGCATTTCACGATAGGGATTCTCCCAAGCTTGATTGATAAAATCCCAATCTATCTGCAGAGTTGTGATTTTTCTGTAAAAACTATTGGAAAGTTTTCCTCTAATAGGTGTCTTTACTCCTAAAAAAATTCAAACTGATTTTTCATATACGCCTTCATATGAACTGCATCATTACGTTAGCTACTTCTTTTTAATTCTTGAAAAATATCTTTCTCATTCAAACTATCGTTCATTTTCAACACCCTACATTTTTGACTAATTGATTGGTGCTGGTTTATCATAAACTCTTCTGTAACCACGTTGTTATCGTGCCATTGACCAAACTTTGTAACTAATTTTTGGGAAATGAGTCCACTTGTTGGTAACCACGTTGTTTATGGAAAAGAAATACTGGCACTCATTCAGCAGGGCAATACAAGCTAGAAAATGGACAAATGCCTTGCTATTCAATAAGCAGTTCCAATTCATCATAGAAGAGCTACCATCCCCATGACCACGACTCTCACTAGCTACATAAACTGACAGTTCAACAGCCCAGTTGTAGGCCTCTCGACCATAATAAGTCGAAACATAAGCATAACCCTAGAATGACTCCCTCTTCTTCAGCCACCAGATAAGGATACCTTTCAAGGTCTTTCTCAATCCGACCAGAAAATTCCTCCACCGATGGACATCATACTCAGTAATGGCTGTTTTTCTCCACATAAGGCGCGTAAATAGCTACAAGAGCAGCGGCGTCGTTTTTATCTGCTAATCTGATGTTCATCCGAACGTTCCTTTCTTCTTATTACTTTTCATAAAAATGAAGTATATCACCATGTATATTTTACAATTCAAAAAAGAAAAAGGCTCTCTTGAACCTTTTTCGTTTTAAAATAGTCCAATAGCAGTTCGTCT
>BNJU01004751.1_pt1 | contig 35472 bp, 39 predicted proteins | sample 8539281 | NCBI WGS metagenome assembly BNJU01 (sample SAMD00202456, study PRJDB9452) | human saliva metagenome | isolation source: human saliva | place: Japan
AAATAAAAATATTAGTTATACACGCTGAGTTATTCAGTCTTTAATTAGTCATTATCTTTTGAAATTTAGACGGTTACTGAAATTTAGGCTGATAACGGAAGTATTACAAAATGATGGTTACAGATGATAATTTGACCTTATTTGATTATATTAATAAATAATAAATAAATATCAATTTCACAAAATTTATATAACATTTGAGTAAATATTTTTTTTATATGGATGTGTTATCCGTTACTAACGTAAATTTATGAAAGGAAGGACAAAAATTTCATGGAATTACTGACAATAAAATTAAAAAAATTGTTTTCAGAAAATATATCTCGTATTTTGGTGCTGATTATATTGAGAAAATAGATATTCAAAATTTACAAAAAGAATTGAGATTAAACAATTAAGTGATGAGCTCAAATTAATCGAAAAATCCACGTGAAATTGCAAATACAATTATCGAAAATTTTGAAAAATGATATATTGAAAAATTGAAGTTGCAGGACCGATTTATTAATATTTTTGAAAAATATGTTTCTTACGAAGAAATAAAAGCTGGAAATGAAAATACGATTTTTCTTCTCGAATATCGATAAAACTGTAATTATCGATTATTCTTTCCAACATTACAAAGAATGCTATTAGACATTTAAGAAGTACAATTATCGGTGATTCGATTAAGAGAATTCTTAATTTTCGTGATTCAAGACACGGGTATTAATCATATTATGATCAGAACACAGTTTGAAAAACTTATTGTGTTTATAAAATCACAGATAAAAGCATGAAGAAGATCCAATTGGCGAACTTGAAAGAATTCTATGTACTGTTAGATAAAGCGAAAAAGATCCGCTTTGGAAGATGAGGTACGAAGAGTTAAAAATTAAGCAGCTTGGTAATGAAGAATCAGAAATTGTGGAAGAATTTATTGACATTTCCATTGAAGGAATATAATAAAGTTTATGAAAGGCTTGATGTAAATTTTGATTATTATTACATGAATCATTTTACAATGATATGATGCCTTCTGTTCTTGAAGAATTAAAGAAAAAATATTGCAGGAAGATCAGGAGATTAGTTGTATTTTTGAGATGACAAGCTGCCGCTCGTTATTGTTCAAAAGATGAAGTTTTTATATACAACTTCAGATTTGGCTACAATGAAATTTAGAAAAATGGAATTAAAAGTGGACGAAGTTTGTGTTTACTTAATCACGATAGGGTCAGAATCATTTCAACAGTCTTTGAAATTGGAAAAAATGCTAGAGAACCTATGATTACAAGAAAACATATTGTATTTGGAATTATGGAGATTTGGAGATCAAATTTTTCTTCCAGAAGTGGAAATACAAGACTTGTGATTTACTGGATGAAGCTAAAAGCAGGTCAAAGCAATTGATGAAAAATCCTAATATTCCTGAAAGAAAAAGAAAATTGTTGAAACTATTGAAGCGGAGTTATAAAATATTTTGACTTGAGCCAAAACAGGACATCAGATATTACCTTACTTGGGAAAAGTAATAAACTTTGAATATAGGTCCTTATTTACAATACACTCATGTTAGAATGTCAATTTTCGAAAATTGAAGAAGAAAATATTAATGGGAAAATGACATTGTTTTAATGAATGGCTGAATTGAGCGTGAATTAGCATCAGAACTTCTTAATTCCTGCGTTATTGTCAAGTCTTACGAAAATTTCTGTCCAAATATAATTGCTGGACTATTTATTTTGATACAGCAAAATTATTTAACAGCTTTACAATCCAAGCTCCATCCTTGAAGGAAGAAGATAAGCAAGTACGATGTAAATCTATTAGCTAAAAACAGCATTTGTACTGAAAGAAGGATTAGAACTTGGAATAAAACTGTAACAGAATGTAGAATTATGAAGCAAAATTGCACAAATAATAAAATACGCTAAATAAAGAATACAACACAAAACTTTAAAAAGAGTAATAAATTACTAAAAACAATATTTATTTAATTGAGATTTAATGAATATAGTATACCATTTAGATCGACGCAAGATCTGAACCTCATCAACCCCAAAGTGAGACCCTTTAAGAGGTCTTTTTTCTTTTGTTAATTTTTTATTTTAATTTTAAAATTTGTCTTGAAAATATTAAAAGAGTATAATTAAATTAATAAATTTAAAAATTCAACATAGAAAAGAGGAGAAAATGGAATCAAATTTATTTATGACTACAGAAATGACCATGATGTAGAAAGTAGATAAAAACTGGCAAAAATGCAGTAATTTTATTTGTCACCACTGTTACTTATGTTATTGTCACATTTTTGTCTTAATTGGGCAAAAAGCAAAATTTACAAAGGAAATACTTACATTAAAGGAAAATAGCAGAAATTGAAAAGGAAGTTGAAACTCTAATGAAATTTAAACACAGTGAAGAAAGCAAAAAAAGCTGAAGCTTTTGATAAAAAAACATAAATAAAAATGAGAGGTAAGGAAATGAAAAAACATTATCAATGGTTGCTATATTAGCTGTATTTGGATTCTTATATTCAGCAGTATATATTTTTGAACAGGTATAAACACTTGAATATATGGATGAAAGTCAAATCGTTAAAAAATTCAACAGAAGAAAACTAAAAACATCAGAATTAGCTGCTCTATCAAAAAAAATGCAGATGTGAAAGCAGAATATGAGAAATTGAGAGCTGAGAAAAAATTAAACGGTTTATCTGACATTGATGATGACCATCTGCAATATACTGATCAAATACTTGAAATTTTGAAAAAAATAATATAAAAGCAACATTTTGTAATTGGAATTATAAAAATTATAATGATTATAAAAATTACTGACCGTCATGTTTGTGACTATATAGCTTTACCAAGGAATATAAGAAAGTTTATGCAAGTTAAAGATAGTTTTAGCATCATCAACATGTGATGCTATAAAATCTACAACTGGACAAGATGTAAAAATTATAAGATTTCCTGAGGTTCAGTAACGCTATTGCTCAGCTTCGAAAACTGCTATCATTAATAGATTGATACACATATGAATGGTTTGCTTGACTGGAACTAGACAGTATGATGTTTGGTGAAATAACGTGCCAGTTCCAATTACAATACGGAATTTATAACTCATCCTGAAATTAATGTTTAATGCATGATACAAGAAGACAACTGTTCAGGCATTACATAAATAATTGACGACATAGAAAAGTTGATATACATTTGAAACATTGGATGTAACAGTCCAGAATCAAAAGCATGCAAACCTGAAATGTAGTAATCTGGCAAAAAAGTGATAAAACTAAATTCAGATAATGTAGAAGGATTATAAAAAGAAAATTACATTTTTCTGTTTAAACTATATAGTTGTGTATTTTTAAATATTGCTATAAAATTTAAAATTTAAGGAGAATATTAAATGAGAAAATAATTACTATATTTGTTGATTGTCGTTATCATTATCATTATTTTCGAGGAAAACAAAAAGACGATATAAATAGAATTACAAAGAATGAAATGATAAAGTTGCCGATAACGGAATAGATATAAACGTTTCAAAAAGCAACGACAATACTTCTACAATAATGGACAATAAAAGCAGAGGATTTATAAAAAATTCATATTTATCAAAGTGGACAGTTTATATTACAGTAAAGGATTAGATGGAAGTAAAACTGCAAGTGGAGAAAGACATTGAAGGACTGAAATGGTTGCTGCTCACAAAACATCATCGAACAAGAGTTAAAGTTACAATCTAATGTATAGTTATTGTAAAATTAACGATAGAGGACCTTTTGTAAAGGACGTGTAATTGACGAATATGGAGCCAGCAGATTGAAAGTCCAGAAAAAAGTGGTATTACAAAGAAACTGAAATTTTAAATGCTTCAAATTATTGTAAATTAACACATTTTTTAAAATTTCAAAATTAAAATTAGACAGGGAAATTGAAGGTGGAAAATAGTGCTAAATGGTAAATAGCATTAATTATAGGTTCACGAGGAATTGGAAAAGAAATCGTATTAAATCATGAAAATGAAGCAGAAGAGCCAGGAGATTTAATTGATCCTGATTACAGCCACGAAAATATCTCACGTAAAATTAAATGTTACTGATAGAGCTATAAAGAAATGTATGAATACAAAATACAAGAAGATTGGATACTTTTAAAGGAATTATATGAGATCTGTTATCAAAGAATGAAGCAGATTGGGACTTAGGCAACGATATTAACTTAAAGGGTGTTTATAACGTGATGCAAGGACGAGCCTATTATTAAAAGCAAAGCCCAAGCGTAGCAAATATGGCTTCTGTTGTGGAGTTGTGATTTAAATGTAGGCAAACAAACTATGCTGCTACAAAAGCGTGAGTAATCGCTATGGCAAAACTGGGCAAAAGAATTTGGCAGAAAATCTAGATCAAAATGCAATTGCGCCAGGATTTATCGAAACAACATGACCCACGTATTGCCCAAAAGTTGTCGAAACTGTACTGCAAATACTCCGCCAGGTGTACTGGAGATGCTGAAGACGTGGCAAATGCGGCAATTAATTTTTATGTTTATATGTCTAAATTTGTTACAGGACGTTTTAAGAGTTGACGGAGGATTAAATTCATTTAAATTCTATTGAAAATGTCAAAATAAAAATTATGCCTATTTCATTATATACAAATGAAAATGGATACTGAAACTGACAGATTGTCAAAAAGTAACTGGGGAAAAGCCCGATATAAGTTATTTAAAACGTTTTCTGATGCACAGAATGTATAATTCCTGGAGCAACCAGGAAAAAGAAAAGATTGATTTAACAGAGCTGTACCTGAACTGGAACGTGATGCAATTTATTTCGATGCAGGAACGGGGCGTGGTAATGGTGTAGAAGTTAGATTAACAGATTTTGATGGAAATTCATTGCTTTATAAAAATCTTCCAAATCAATCTCATAATCATTTGCAACGTACAATATAATAAAACATCAAATACCTCTCTAATTGTCCCTTTTATGTTTTTTCCATCGTATCTGACATTTTTCAATATTTCAGCAAGTTCTCCAAATTCTCAATTAATTTCCAAACGCAGCCTTGTCCATTTTCTTTTTCTTTCCTGTGGAGTTTTTTCTTTTTTCTTTACCTATGTCCTTTTTTCTATCTGTTTTTATCAAATACTGTACTTCCCAAGCGTCATATCACTGTTATTATTTTTATCCAAATCACTCTTTTTTCTAAATTCTTTGGTATAAATACTTAAAATTAATGGCTTTTATTTTACACACTATACTGTTATTAATGAATCATAATTTTTATGTACTGCAGTGACTGTCGCCATCCCCTTTTACAATCCCGGCTGTTTCTGCATGAAATAAAACTAAACTCGCTGCTTTTAATAAAGGCTGTTCCTGTCTCTCTTCAAACAATCTTTAATTTCAATATTTTGAAAAGCTCAGACAGTAGTTTTTATTCTCATCACGACATAATGTAGCCACAACAAAATAGGCTTTTGACTACGATGAAACAAGCTAAAATTTCGTTAAAGAAAAATAAAACTCGATTTTGAACCAAAGTTATTTTAACTGAACATCACTGTGTATAATTCAAAACATATTTCGTAAATCTCAAACAGTTATCTTATAAGAAAGTTTTGCGTAAGCGGGGATGGGCAGCATGGCGTCTGATGCTCCTGTGAAAAATATTAATATTTGAAGATTGCGTTGTCGGTTGACTGGTCTTCCTACTTCTCCTTTCAAACTAATCAATAAATATTTTTGTGTCACGTGAAATGAGTGTCTGTTCCACGGTTTTGAGCTGTACTCCTATCGCTGTATAACCGTCTTTTCCTTTGGCGATGTATGAGTTTTACGGGCTATGTACGAGATAGCATCGATTGAAACCCATTTGTTGGGCTGAAAGTCAAACTACTTTATAACTCTGTTCCAAGTGTTTCCTCTTTTGTGGTCGTACATCTGGATTCCCGCACCGTAAGGAATGCTCCTGTTGATCCACCGTTTAACATAGTCAACTGCATCTTCTAACACCTGCTCTACTTCAGCCGTGTAGTATCGGTTATGAATACTGTACTTTGATGTGAAATGGTAACAATGCAGGCTTGATCATAAGCAAAGTGTGTTCCAGTGATTTAGTGTAATTTCACATCTGCATTTCGGTACATAAAGTCAACGTTTCCTCGTTCCCATGGCTTTCTTAATTTATGTAAAACTGATTCGGCTGCAAGTGCTGTTGCAAAAGAACCGTCTTGACTGGTGAGGCCCTGAACTCTGTTGTCTCGATCCTCCCAAAATTTCTTCTGTAATTTTACCAACCGATTTTTCCTCAATTTGTCTTTGATATCGTTCAAGCAGTTTTGCACGTGTTGCGTCATTTTTACAACTTATGTTTTGTTATTTTACAGAATTTATGATTACTGCTTTTCTCTTCGCCCAGCTGCACAATCCTTTCCTTCCAGCATATCTCAAAAGTACTCCAATTAGCACTTTCGAGTTGGAATCACTCTTTACCCACCCATCTCTTACTCAAATTTTGCTTTCATTTCTCCCAATAAATATGAATAGTTCCACGCTTCTGCACATACAGGATCACTTCCAGTCAGTAACTCTACTGTAGATAAATCTGGTCTTCAGGCACTAATCCAAATTGTTCAAATTCTTCCTAATACTAATGCGCATTCCAGATATAATCAAATCAACTCTGGTCAACTTTTCTCCCACTCAACATCATATCCAGCGTGAGACAGCGCAATTATTTTGTTTATTCCTTCATCTTGTAATTTCCATATTTAGCTCTGTTTCAACTCATCTAGAAATTTCACATCGTCTCCAGGATCGAAGATTCTTTTGCTCTCACAACATCAATCTGGCAATAATCCAATTTCTTGTCCGCCAACATTTTTGATAAGGTAAGGCTCCATTTCCTTCTAAAATACTCTTTGTCAGGTAATCAAACATTTGACTTTGAAACCATAGGTATAGTTAAAGACCAGAAATGATTTCAAACTTTGTTTCCATCATCAAATCTGCATGGATTTCAACGTAAAGGCGTCAAAGCTTTATTACATCTGCATCAGCCTGTATCAGCTTTCCTTCAAATAGCGTATAATCAAAGAGTCCCCTGCTACTGCGTCCCCAGCGCGAAAGAACTAACCAGCATTTTTATTAATCTAAAATCCTTTATTTCCTGTGCTACTAGGAAGTCCGCCAATAGTCAGCCGTAACTGGTTCGGACCATTTAATTTTAAAGGCATCTTCTTCCAGATGTGAATGGTGATCGTTAATATGAGCCACGTTTAGTTCAAATGCCACTTGCTGTACTTCCTTTATTTCCTTACCGTTTTTGCTTCCAAACTTACTGCAGAGAACAGAGTGATATGCTACAACCTAATAAAGAAATCATACTCTCTTTCCTCCTAGATTTATATTTCTTGCTGACTATAACTCTGTTTTCTCAAAACCACTAAAATTTTCTATAAATTTGTTAATAAATTACAATAAAACTAAATTTTACTATATTTACAAATAAAATAATGTATATAATGCACTCAGACGGCTTTCAAAATATATTTGAATTTTTAACATCAACTGATAAAATTAAATAATATTGGGTTTGTGTTGTGATAGCTTAAATGCCTTTAAATTGTCAATATAGATAAAGAGAGTTATAATGAATTTTAGAAATATTATGATGATTTTACTTTTGGGAGTACTGGAATTTCCACTACCTCTTTTTCAGCTTTAGAAAATGTCAACAAAATCGTGTATGTAGGAACTCTTCGTAAAGTGAAAGAAAGAGGCTAGAACAGAATGATTGTATACATAAAAAGAGCGCTTCTCTCATAAAAGTACACTTAAAGAGAAATACTGATTCGTGTGCGTAAAAAGAGAACCTTCGTAGACATAGAAGACACTCATCAAAATGATTTATTTTGGTGCTGAAACATTTGTAAACTTTTATTTTGCTAAAACGAACAGCACCATATACTAAATCCTTTTCTTTAAAGTCAAACGACAAATATTAATTTAACTAAAAGCATCTAACCAAATATTTCTGTAAATATCTCAGACATTTCTCACCAAATTTTCATTCATTCTAAGAACTGAATTCACCAAATTCCTTCAAACCCATATTCACATTGGATACAACATTTCACTTGTTTTATGCAGAAAAATGAAAAGTGCTTTGCACCTGTAAAACTTATTATTTCTTTCTTTATCTATTTAATCCTGCTCCCTGCAGTATTTCAGGTCGCCATTCTCTTCTAGAAAAGTCCAACAAGATCTTTTACTAATCCTTTTGGCAATTCTTCCGCCTGTCCTGATGTTAATATTGTATTTACGCCTAATTTTAACTGCAAACGCACTTTAGAGGATTTTTACACACATCAAAGGCTCCTATGAAAAAGTTACTGTGTATGCCTTTGCTTCCAAAAATAAATTTTTCCATATTTTCAATATCTCATTTTTCCATCTTTAGTTAAAACTCCGTGTCCATCCCGTCAGCTCCTAGATTTCTAAACATTTTTATTTCATTTCCTCATAATTTCCAATTCATATCTCGAATATAGAAAATTCCGGAATCTGGTCTGATCAGACATTTATCGGAATACTTTACATCGATCTCTTCTTCAGTAGCACTTGCATGCAGGTGATAGTCTCCACTATATTACATTACACAATTCGAAGCCTTTGTACCTCGCCTTTTCAGCATTTATTGCGGACTCCACACCATTATCTGTACATATTTCTTAGAGAGTATATTTTCTCATTTTATGACCCTCTTATATTATTTCAATGACTTCCTTTCAGCACTGACATCAGATAGCTAACTTGTCAAAATTCCTTCCCTGCTTTCGAACCGTTAATTTCTACCTGCACACGTTTATTCCCATTTTCCTGGAATTATTCGTATTGGTGACGACTTTACCGCTACTTTATGTTCATTTAAAATACTGGATAATATCCAGTAAAAGTCCATTTCGTGTCTGGTTGCTATTGTACAAATTAAACTATATGCTATTGGCATTAATCGTGATCCATCCTCGTAAACATCAACTTCTCTCTCTGGCTCCTTTTTCCATTAATAAAATAAAATTGTCACAATCGCACGGGTGAATAGCAATCCCACGTCCACGTGCGTCACATAACTCTCGGATTTCCATCTCCAGAAGCGGACTGCAGCATTTTTGCAAAACGGTACATTGTATTTTCAGTTCCAGAAATTTTTATCTATTACCATTTCTCTGCTTATTTCTTTTTCCGTTTCTTCCTCAAGAACTGTTTCCAGATCCTTTTCTTCTTTTTCAAATTATTTATAAAGCTCTCGAGTGATAAATTCCGATTGCAAAATCGATAAAATACATGTTTATTATCATTGATGTTAAATGTATAGAAAAGCCTGCTCATCTTCCAGAACATCCTTTTAATTTTAATCTCAATCTGTTCAAATTTTTCTAAAATTTGTTCTTCTTTGATTTTTCTTCAAATTCTCTTATCCTTAAACCATTTTCTGATTTTCGACCGTGAACTATGGTTGTTTACTATTTCAAGCCAGTCTTTTCCAGGTCCTTTAGGATGCTTTTGAAGTTATGATTTCAACTCTGTCAACATTGTTAAGCTTCTGATTCAATGGAACTATTCTTCCATTTACTTTTGCACCAATTGCTTAGTATCCAAGTTTTGTATGAATCTGAAATGCAAAAATCCAATGCAGTTGAGTCCTCCTAGGTGTTCGACAACTCACCTTTTATGTAAATATAAATATTGTCTCTCCAACATATTTCCTGTAATTTTTGGCAAATTCCAAGGCTTCCTTATCCCCTTGACCAATTTTTCTATATTCGCATAAAAATTTTTCGTCTTTAGATTTTGATTTATTTTTTCTTTATATTTCCAATGTGCCGCAACTCCTTCTGTCTATTTCATGCATTTTTCCGTTCTAATCTGAATTTCAACATTCTGATTATCCGGACCTTTCACAGTTGTATGGACAGACTGGCAACCATTTATCTTCGGTCTTGAATAGTCTCAAATCTTTCAAACACTGGCTCAAATAAATTATGAATCACTCCCAGCACACTATAATATTCAGTTTTTCTCAACAATAATCCTTATTGAAATTAAATCATACAAATCTACAAATCTTTTGTTTTTAATCATTTTTCGATAAATACTGTATAAATGTTTCTAGCTGTCCTGTAACTTCCGCTTTTATATTATTTTTTCAAGTTCCAGTTTTTATTTTTAATAAATTTTTCCGTATACTTCACGTTCCCGCCTCTTTGAATTTACATGTTCCTTTAATTTACAATAATCCTTTTGACACAAAAATTAAAACTTATATCCTCAAGTTCCCTATTTTCATTTTCTAGCATTCCAATTTTATGAGCACTGGCGCATAAATTTAATTGTTTCATGTGATTTTTCCAGCTGTTTTTCAGGTTTCATGAATTTTAGCGTTCGACATTATGAAGCCTGTCGCCAGCTTTATAATCACAACTCGACATCTCGCGACATTGCTACTACCATTTTTCTTGTATTTTCAACTTTCTGCTGAAATTCCTTGCATTCCTAAAGTTTTGTAACTCCATCTACTAATTTTCTTTTACATCTGATCCAAACTGATATTCTATATCCGCCAAAGTAATTTTATGGTTCTTCAACCACATCATGCAAAAAGTCCAGCTACAATTGTATCCGTATCCATTTTCATGTCTGCCAGAATTTCCGCAACTCACATGGGATGAAGAATATAATTATCACTCTTTACGTTTTTGTCCTCTCGTGTGCTCCATAAGCAAGTACAAAAGCTGCCAATATTTTATCCATATTCTACATCTAGATTATTTTAATTCTATCTTTCAGCTGGAAGCAATTCATCATAACTTTTATTGACTACTGCAGGAATCTTTGTATTTTCCATTTCATCAGCCGTCATTTTCCAATCATTTTTAAAAATTTCACTTTTCTCGTTTTTCATTTTTCAAAGTTTCTTTTCTGTCCATCTCATTTCTCCTAGCGTCAAACAAAACTTTTTATTTGTCAACATTTTCTAAAATTATTGTACTATACATATGATCTATCCTAAAAATATTAATAAATTTAATTAATTTTGTTTTGTAAAGCTAAATTCCTAAATATTTCCAATTTAATCATTTTGAAAAATAAAATATTTATAAAATCAATAAAAACATGACCAAAGAAGTTCAGTAAATTTCGGAAACTTTCAAAAGCTCATGTCTTTTTATTATATTATTTAGTTTGATTTAAAATATCTTTTACTTTGAAAACAGAATAAATTAGATTTATGTATCTTTTTGTTGCATTAGGTTTAGGATGTGTTCCATCCTGTAGAAATATTCCTGTTTTCCTTTTGAATATGAATACTAGTCTATAACCTTATATTGGGATTTTCTCCCCGCTAATTTCCGCATTAACTGTCTTGCCAAGGATCTCAGTAACTGGTATTTTATAAAGTAAACATCGTGCCCTTTTGTCTCTAAAACGATTTAGATCCTTTTCTGATAAATTGTTCCATTTGTTCCAAGTGCAATACGACACTTTTTCTAATTTTCCATCCTGAGATAAACCTTTAACATATTTGGCAGCTGATAAAATTGACGACCCATTTTTGTTTCAATAATAGCTTTTGGATATCAAATCTTCTTGTCATGCAATACGGAATCACCAATAAATATTATGTCACGCTCATCATTTGATATTTTTCAGAATTTTCATCTGCATTTTCGTATCCTCTTCATACTTTTAGACGGAGTATTTAGTAATTAAGAAGTTCATCCATTGGTCAAGGGTTTATTCCTGTATTTAAGGTAGGGTAGTTGGTCAGTTGAAACTGGCGGCATGTATTATTTTTTTCTTTTTCGTTTGAAGTTAGGCTCTGTATAGCTTTCATTTCTTCCAAATCTTTATTTTCATAAATTGGAGAAAAACCAGAATTGAGCCAATAGATGCCAAATAGGATAACTTTATATTTTATACCTTTTTCCTCAAATAAATAGTAACTTAATTCGAAAACAAGATTAAAACTATAAATTGTAGCAAAACTGCTGAGAATTTGACACCTTTGACCATTTAAAATATTCACGCAAAATATCATTACTGACATTGCCATAACAATACTGATACTGATGCTGCCCCAATCTATGACAGGATCAAGAATTTTTATTGTATTTGAACATCAAATTTCTTTAATTCAGGCTTAGAAAACAAGACATTGAAAATGAAAAATAGAATACTAACTACATAAGTCCATAATAATTTAAAGCGTTTCTGAATCTATTCAAAATGAAAAGACAATTATTGAAAACTATTCTCAATATTCCTAGAACATATATAATTTTCTTTTCAACATTACTTTTAATTTCCTCTGAATAAAAAGGCAAGCTAGCCCAGCCGCACAGAAAAATGAAAATGCCTCGCATCTGTTCCGTAATAAATTTCTCGAAAATCAGCCCTTCTGATGATTTTTGAAGAGACAGATCATATGTTTATCACTAATCCTGAAATTACTGATATTGCTATACTTCCCATAGTATAATTCCTTTACTTTAATTCTTTTAACCTTGTACTAAAACTGGAAAAATACATACATCTGCTATGTAAACGATAATGCCCATATAGAGTCAATGGAAAATAATTCAAAATCTATCAAAATAGTGACATCTGGATCGGATAAATATTATTTAGTCCTAATACTGAAAATAGCTAATTGTATTTATATTTATCTCAGTCCATTATTCACAAAATACAATGCAATTGTTGAAGCCAGAATCGAAATTCAAACTGGATAAATTTTTCTTTAGTCTTCGACAATTACTGATCATTTGAAAATCTCTCGAAAGCAGCCCACTTGTAACTAAATATCCACTTAATGCAAAATATAACAACACCAATATACGTACCTTTGAATAAAGTCCATTGGTAAACGCATATGAGTACAAGAGCAAGTGTTTCAAAAATATCAAGACTTAGTATCCTATCACAAATTTAAAATCTCCTCAAAATATGTTTAGAAAAACTACTTTCAACCTCACAAACCAAAAATTGAAAAACTCTATGTTTTTAACACAGCCCAACTAAGTCTTGAAATTAAGTAGCAGGAGAAAAATTATGAATGATTTAATTATTTTTCAATATCTAAACAAAGTATTGCTTTGAAATTTGGCCTTTTATTTTCCATAATATTTTTACTCATTAGTTAAAAAGTCTGTAATATTTTGTCCTTTTATCATTTGAGAGTTCTGTCTTTGTAAAAGTATTCATCCTTTGCACTAATGAATACCTGTCTATCAGATGGCATTTTCATGTCAGATACTTTCTCAGCTTGTTCACTTCCTGTCATTCCGCAGTGTATCAAAGAATAGCATCCTCTCCTTTACCATTTCCATAACAGAATCAAAACTCGTCAGTAAATTTACCATTTGTTCCAAGATGAACAACTAATGTATTTTTATCTTCTTGTTCTACTAATTTTGAAACAATTTCCGGCAATGTTGAAAATTGACGCGAAATTTTCTGTATCAAAGTAAGGATTTTGCGTTAGGCGCATATATTTTACTGCTATCCATTAGGAATCTCCACAAACACAATATCTTCAGGTACTTTCCCATTAAAACATCTCTTTTCGCAATAATAATTCCTGAACCGAATACTAATATTACTAAAAATTAAGAATCTCATAATTAATTTTTCTCCTTTTTATTTATACTATTTTTAGTTTAAAAATTTTTATTTAAATTTCAGATATAATCCATTAAATATATAATTTTTGAGTTTAATTTTAAAGAAACTATATTCAAACATATATATTATATGATATACTCAATTTGTCAAATTATTTTAAATACTTTACTTTTTATATTGAAATTTATTTAAAATAAAACTCAAAAGTTATTACAAACTATTCTACATAAATAAATTTTATAGTAACTTATAATGACGAATAAAAAAGAAACTGATCTCAAATAATCATTAGCTCTAGAGTTATATTAATTTTAATAGAATCAGAATCATTATTAATTTAGAATCTCCTGCGTCACTCTGAGTGCCTGTTGATGGAACAGAAGGAGTAGAATAGTTTTGCTGAATGTAATCTATATTCAGATTCTATAATTTATTATATATAGTTAAAACCCATCTTTTGAACTATCCTTGAACATTAAAAGCAACAGAATCAGAAGTTACGCCATATGCCATAAAATCACAAATTCCATCCAGTAATCCAGGTCGTCTTTTACTGTATAATTAAGTAATTTGTCTGAAAAATTAAATTATCTTCTCATAGACAAAATGTATTTGTTGATCCACTGTAATCTCCTTCATAAACTCTATTTATATTGTTTGCTGCTAATCCAATAGTTTGATATTATCAACATCATTGCCATTAATAATAATTTTCATGAAAGCTCTTTTAAATTTAAATATTATTTATAGAATCAAATCAGCTGATTGACATTTCCAGAAACTTTTTACGATTCCACCTCAAATTCGTTTCATCGAGGTAACTATAAGCTCCATTGTATCATTTTCCAAATTGAACTATTATATCGTCCTTTTGCCCACTATTCAATGAATTAGTGAACTATCTCCACAAATAATGTATCGTATTTTTAGCATAGACAAGAGCTAGTAACATACTGACTAATTCACCAAAGTTATTTGTTCTGGTATTGGCAACGTAATACTTATATTCATTAATCATTCATAATTTTATAAAGCTAAATGAATTTCCATCAAAATCTGTGTCATCTAACTTACACTACTACCACGCCCGCTTCCTGCATCAAAATAAATTGCATCACGTTCCAGTTCAGAGTACAGCCTGTTAAATCAATCTTTTTCTCATAGTTTGCTCAGAATTTAACCATTCCTGCATCAGAAAACGTTTTCAAATGACTTATATCGGGCTTTTTCTCCAGTTACCTGACAATCTGTCCAGTTTTCAAGTATCCCATTTTCATTTGTATCTATAATGAAATAGGCATAAAATTTTTATTTTTGACATTTTTCAATAATTTATTAAATTATAAATTTAATCCTCCGTCAACTCTAAAACTTGTCCTGTAACAAATTTAGACGTATCGCTTTGCTAAGTATAGTGCCGCATTTGCCACGCGTCTCAGCATCTCCCATTTTTCTAAGTGGAGTATTTGCAGTACAGTTTCGACAACTTTTTCAGGCAATCGTGAGTCATATTTGTTTCGATAAATCCCACGCAATTGCATTTGATCTCAAGATTTTTCTACCAAATTTTTTGCCCAAGTTTTTGCCATAGCGATTACTCCACCTTTTGTAGCAGCATAGTTTGTTTGCCCTGCATTTCCGTCAACTCCTACAACAGAAGCTTTCATATTAATTACGCTTGAGGCTTTACTTTTTAATAATAATGAAACAAACCTTGCATCACGTTATAAACACCTTTTAAGTTAATATCGATTACTAAGTCCCAATCTGCTTCCTTCATTCTTTGAAGCAACGAATCTCTGTAATTCCTGCATTATTTACAAGAATATCCAATCTTCCGTATTTTTCCTAATTTCACTTGCAATTTCCTTTATATTTTCTCTATCAGTAACATTTAATTTTACGTGAGACATTTTCGTGGCTGTAATCAGGATCAATTAAATCTCCTGAAATAACTGTAGCACCGATTTTTCAGCAAATTTCAATGCGATTTCTTTTTCCGATTCCTCTGAACCACCTGTAATTAATGCTATTTTTACCATTTAACACTATTTTTCCACCTTCCATTCCTGTCTAATTTTAATTTTTGAAATTTTCAAAATGCACGTTTAATTTTACCAACTAATTTGAAGCATTTAAAATTTCAAGTTTTACTTTTTGTAATACTTTTCCTGACTTTCAATCTGTGAAAAAGCTCCATAGCTAAATCAATTACACGTCCTTTTTACAAAGGTCCTCTATCGTTAATTTTTACAATAACTTCCTTTCCCATTGCTTAAATTTGTAACTTTAACTCTTGTTCCGAATGGTACATGTTTTGTAGGCAGCAACCATTTCAGTCATATGATGTCTTCTCCACTTGCAGTTTTACTTCCATCTAATCCTTTACTGTAATATGAAGCTATTCCACTTTGATAATGTGTGAATTTTTGTAAATCCTTCTTTTATTGTCATTATTGTAGAAGTATTGTCGTTTGCTTTTTGAAACGTTTATATCTATTCCGTTATCAGCAGCTTTTATCATTTCATTCTTTATGTAAATTATATTTATATCGTCTTTTTGTTTTTCCTCCGAAAAAATAATGATAATGATAACGACAATCCAGCAAGTATAGTAATTATTTTTCCTCATTTAATATTCTCCTTAAAATTTTAAAATTTTTATAGCAATATTTAAAAATACAACTATATGATTTAAGTAGAAAAATGTATAATTTTACTTTTTACTCAATCAACTTCTACATTATATCACAGATTTAGATTTTATCACTACTTAGTTACTACATTTCAGGTTGTTTTTACATGCTGGATTCTAGGACTATTTACATCCAATGTTTCAAATGTATATCCAGCTTTTCTATATCCGTCAATTATTTGCTGTAATGCCTGAACAGTTGTCTTCTTGGCATTTGTATCGTGCATTAAGACATTAATTTCAGGATGAGTTGTACAAATTCCGTATTTAACTAATTTAGAACTGGCATGTTATTTCCTGAAGCATCTAGTACTGTCACAGTTCCAGTCAAAATAAACAAACTCTTCTTTTGTCAATCTATTAATGATAGCAGTTTTAAAGCCTTTGAAGCAATAGCGTTGCTAGAACCTCCAGGAAATCTTATAATTTTTACATCTTGTCCAGTTGTAGATTTTATAGCATCACGTAATTGATAAAATTCTTTAAAGAACTATCTTCATTTGCATAAACTTTTTCTATATTCATGAGTAAGCTGTAGTCCAAAATCATGTCCCTTGAGTCAGTATTTTTCTTGTAATCATTTATAGTACCGATTCCGATTACAAAAATGTTGCTTTTTATATTATTTTTCAAAAATTTCAAAAGCATTTGATCGTATGTCGTGATGGTCCATCATCAAACGTCAGATAAACCGTTTTTAAATCTCAGCTCTCAATTTCTCATATTCTGCTTTCACATCTGCATAGTAAGAGCAGCTAATTCTGATGTTTTTAGTTTTTCTTCTGTTAATTTTTAACGTTTGACCTTTAATCCGCTATATTCAAAGTATTTTATACCTGTTCCAAAAATATGTACTGCTGAATATAAGAATCCAACGCAGCTAATAATATAGCAACCATTGATAATGTCATTTCCTACCTCTCTCATTTTTATTTATATTTTTATCAAAGCTTCAGCTGTAGCTTTTTCACTGTGTTTTAAATTTCCATTAAGAGTTTCAACTTCCTTTTCCACTTCTGCCTATTTTCCTTTAATGCAGGTATTTCCTTTGTAAATTTGCTTTTTACCAATTAAGACAAAATGTGACAATAACACAGTAACAGTGAAACAATCAACAAAATTACTGCATTTTTGCCAGTTTTTATCACTTTCACCATCATGGTCATTTCAGTAATCATAAATAAAAATTTTGATTTCCCATTTTTCCCTCTTTTTCTATATTTAATTTTAAATTTATTAATTTAATTATACTCTTTAAGCCAATTTTTCAAGACAAATTTAAAATAAAATGTCAAAAATTAATGCAAAGAAAAAGACCTCTTAAAAAGAGGTGTCCTATCAAAGGGGGTTAATTGAGGTTTCAGATCTTTAATCGATCTAAATATAGTATACACTATATTCATTAAATCTCAATTAAATAAATATTGTTTTTCAATTAATTTATTACTCTTTTAAAGTTTTTGTATTTAATATTCTTTATTTAGCGTATTTTTATTGTTTCGTACGAAAATTTTAGCTTCATAATTCTACATTCCTATTTACAGTTTTTATTCCAAGAAGTTCTAATCCTTCTTTTCAGTACTAAATGCTGTTTAGCTAATAGAATTTCTGCATCCATTACTTGCTTATCTTCTTCCTTCAGGATGGAGCTTGAATTGTAAAGCTGTTGAATAATTTTGCTGTATCAAATAAATAGTCAGCAATTATATTTGACGGAAATTGTAAGACTTGACAACTGCTTGCGGGAATTTAAGAAGTTCTGATGCTAATTCACGCTCAATTCCAGCCATTTCATCTAAAACAATGTCCGTATTTTTCCACATTAATATTTTTCTTCTTCCAATTTTTCTGAAAATTGACATAATTCTAACATAGGTGTATTGTAAATAAGGACCTGTATTTCCTTCAAAGTTTAATACTTTTTCCCAAGTGAATGTGATATCAGATGTCCTGTTTTTGGCTCAAGTCAAAATATTTTATAGCTCCGCTTCCAATAGTTTCAGCAATTTTCTTTCCTTTTTCTTTTCAGGAATATTAGGATTTTTCATCGATTACCCTTTTTGACCTGCTTTTTAGCTTCATCCAGCAAATCCACAAGTCTTATTGTATTTCCACTTCTGGAAGAAAAATTTGGTCTCCAAATCTCATAATTCCAAATACAATATGTGTTTTCTTGTAATCATAAGGTTCTCTCTAGCATTTTTCCAATTTCAAAGACTTGTTTGAAAATGATTCTGTTGCTCATCGTCAGTTAAGTAAACTGCTTCGTCTACTCTTTAATTCATTTTTCTAAATTTCATTGTAGCAAATCTGAAGTTGTGTATAAAAACTTCCATCCTGAACAATAGCAGGCGGCAGCTTGTCATCTTCAAAAATACAACTCATGCTCCTGATCTTCCCTTGTAATATTTTTTCTTTTTAATCTCTTCAAGAACAGAAGGCATCATATCATTGTAAAATGATTCGCCGTAATAATAATCAAAAATTTACATCAAGCCCTTTCATAAACTTTATTATATTCCTTCAATGAAATGTCAATAAATTCCTTCCACAATTTCTGATTATCTTCATTACCAAGCTGTAATTTTTAACTCTTCACGTGCCTCATCTTCCAAAGCGGATCTTTTCGCTTTATCTGAAAACAGTACATAAATTCTCTCAAGTTCGCCAATTGGATCTTCTTCATATGCTTTTTATCTAGCCAGTTTTATAAGCCACAATAAGTTTTTCCAAACTGTGTTCCCCAGTCGCCAATATGATTATCTGCCAATGTCTTGAATCCTAGAAAATTAAGAATCCTCTTAATCGAATCACCGATAATTGTACTCTTAAATGTCCAATGTGCATTCTTTTTGGCAATATTTGAGAAGAATAATCGATAATTACAGTTTTATCGATATTCAGGAAAGAAAAATCGTATTTTTCATTTTTCCAGCTTTTTATTTCTTCATTAAGAAAAACTGTTTTTCAAAAATATTAATAAATCCTGGTCCTGCAACTTCCAATTTTTCAATAATATCATCAAAAATTTTTCGATAATTGTATTTGCAATCACGTGATTTTTCCGATTAATTTTGAGCTCATCATAGCAAAATTTGTTTGAAAATCTCCAAATTCTTTTGTAGAATTTTGAATATCTATTTTTCTCAATATAATCAGCACCAAAAATACGAGATATATTTTCTGAAAACAATTTTTAATTTTATTGTCAGTAATTCCATTATTTGAAATTTTTGTCCTTTCCTTTCATAAATTTACGTTAATTAACGGATAACGCATAATCCATATAAAAATATTTACTCAAATATTATATAATAAATTTTTGTAAAATTTGAAGTATTTATTTATTATTTATATATAATCAAAATAGATGAAATTATCATCTGTAACCATCATTTTTTGTAATACTTCCGTTATCCAGCCTAAATTTCCAGTAACTGTCTAAATTTCCAAAAAGATAATGACTAATTAAAGACTGAATAACTCCAGCGTGTGCCATAACTAATATTTATTTTTATAATTTTTCCTTTATTTCATCAATTTTTACAACTCTTTTTGCAAATCAAATAAGCTCTCCACCATCTGTCTTTAAAATATCGCCAGTTATTTTTCATTTCATCAATGTAATGCGAAATTCATTTTCAATTTCTATATGTTTTTCCTCAATATTTCCAAAAATTAAGCTCCCTTAATCTTTTCAGAAAAAATTTTTTTCAATATTTTTTCAACTTCCAGCAATTCCAAACTTTCTTTACATCTTTTCAAATCACTTGAAAATACAATATCAATATTTCTTATTTTCCTTCATTTTTCCAAATTTATTTTTAGTATTTTTAACTGCCGAAGCCCATTTTCATTTAATCCTGGGTTCAAATGCCCATAATATAGTCGTTTTTATTGCAATCCGTTTCGCCATGCCGTATAAATAAAATTTCTGTCATTAAACCTTCTCCTTTTTAAATTTTAAAGTTAAATTGATAAACAAATCTATTCTATCATTTTTACTAAAAATCACACTATTTTTTAATTCAGGAAAAAGATTATTAGGATAAATGCCCTTGTTTTTCTATTTATAATGTGGTATTCTATTCTCATCAAAAAAACTAACGGAAGGAGATGGAATGAATATGTGGTTTCCATTATTTGTAAATTTAGAAAATAAAAAGTTCTGGTGATTGGCGGGGAAAAATTGCATACAAGAAAATTACTAAAATTTTAGAATATAGTGCAAACGTTACAATTGTTGCTGAAAAATTGAAGAAGAAAACTGCTTCAGCTGGAAAATGTGAAAATTGTAGATAATAAAAGAATTGAAAATGATAAGGATATAATAGGAGAGCTTGTAAAAGATTATTTTCCGTCATTGCAGCTACAAATGATGAAAAACTAAACGAAAATATTACTAAAAATTTGTGATTCACGTGGAATCTTAATAAATAATATATCTTCAAAAACTGAAATGAATGCAATGTTTGGAGGAATTGTAAAAATGATGAATTTCAAATTGCAGTTTCGACAGGCGGAAAAATTGCAGACGTTCACGTGCTATGAAAAAGCGAGATTCAAAAAGATTCTGGATAAAAATAGAAAAATAAAATGAAAAAAAGGTGAAAGCAGTAATGTTTAAAAGACATAGAAAATTACGAAAAAAATGAAGTGATAAGAAATCTTGTAAAAGGATGTTTACATTGTAAAAGGAAGATTTGATTTATCCTATTTTTCATTGAAGAAGGTGAAAATATCAAAACGAGATTCCGTCAATGCCGGGAATCTTTAGATATTCGATTGACAGGCTTTTCGGAGGAACTGGATGAGCTGGTAAAATTGGGAATAAATTCGATTTTGCTTTTTGGGATTCCAAAAATAAGGATACCTGTGCGACAGAGGCTTATAATGAGAATGGTGTTATCCAAAATGCAGTCAGATTTATAAAGAAAAATATAATAATTTTCTTGTAATCTGCGATATTTGCTGTCAGAATACACGAGCCACGGACATTGCGGATACTTGATGAAAATGGATATGTAAAAAAATGATGAAACATTGGAAGTTTTTGGCAAAAACAGCACTTTTCTGATGCAAAGAGCAGGAGCAGATATTGTGGCTCCTTCTGATATGATGGATGGACGTGTAGAAAAAATTTCCAAAGTTCTAGCTGAAAATCATTTTGAAAATATTCCAATAATGGCATATTCAGTAAAATATTCATCGGCATTTTATGGACCGTTTCGAGATGCGGCAGATTCAGCTCCTCAATTTGGCGACAGAAAATCCTATCAAATGAACTTTCAATATTCAAAGGATGCAATAGATGAAGTTGTTGAAGACTTACGACAAGGAGCGGATATTATAATTGTGAAAGCCTGCGATGGCGTATCTTGATGTAATAAAAAGTAAGTGATAAATTTGAAATTCCAATCGTGGCTTACAGTGTTTCAGGCGAGTATTCAATGGTAAAGCGGCAGCTCAAAATGGCTGGATTGATGAAATGAAAATTGTAATGGAGCAGATGTATGCGATGAAAAGGGCTGGAGCAAATGCAATTATTACATATTATGCTAAAGAAAGTAGCAAATTTGGAAAATTTGAAAACTAAAAATAAATAATAAAAAAAGAAAAGGTAAAAAATATGAAAATAGTAATAGTAGGGCAGGTGTTGTTGGAGAATCACTCTGTAGTGAATTATCAGAAGAAGGAAATGACGTCATACTGATTGAAAAAGAAGAGAAAGTATTAAATAAAACTATGGAAAACTTACGATATAACAGGGCTTGTAGGAAATGGAGCTCCTATGAAACATTGCTTGAAGGAAAATGCTGATACTGCTGATATTTTTATTGCGGCAACAGAATCAGATGAATTGAAATATAATTTCTTCAATTATTGCATTGGATCAAAATATACAATAGCAAGAGTAAGAAATCCTGAGTACAGTTCAAATATGCAGTTCGTAAGAGAAGATCTGGGAATTTCGCTTATGTTAAATCCTGAATTTGAATCAGCGAAAAATATTGCCAATAAACTGATGTTCCCAGTGGCATTGAGCGTGGAAAACTTTTTTGGACAAAAAGCAAATTTTATTTCAATAAGAGTCGAGAAAACATAGCTTTCTTGAATGGAGCACAGTTAAAAACTTGAATTTGATCCACAAGACAAGTAATAATTTGCACTGTCAAAAGAGGTGACCAAATATTTATACCAAGCGGAGATTTTACAATTCTGGAAGGAGATATATATATATTGCCGGGTTCTATAAATTCGGTACGTAAATTTTATGATAGAATCGAGAAAAAGAAATTTAAAAATAAATTCTACAATGCTTATCGGTGGCGGAACAATTACTCACTATTTAATTGGAAAAGCTCTGGAAAAATAAAAATAAAGTCAAGGTTATTGAAAATGAGCCAGTGAAAGCTGAGAAATTGAGCGAGGCATATTCAAAAAGCCATCGTAATACAAGGGAGATGAAGCAGATCAGAAATTTTTAATTCAAGAAGGTATAAAAATTACGATGCTGTTGTAATTATTACTGATAGTGATGAGGAAAAATGCAGTTATTTCAATGTTTGCAAAATTCTATAACAAATGCTAAGTTAATTACGAAGATGAATAGAACTTTATTACTTCCTATATTGGAAAATAATACAGAAACATCAATAGTTGTACCAAAAAGTCATTTCTGATATGATAATTAGTGTTGTGAGATCAAGAACGAATATGCGAAGTTCTACAATGAGTTTATTGTATAGACTGGAAAACAAAGTGGAACTTATTACATTTTGAGATTAATAAAAATAGTATTGCCATTGATATTCCATTGAAAAGAATTAAAGATAAAAAGGTACATTAATTGCAAGTATATTGAGAAATGGAAAAATGATTTTCCCAGGTGGAAATGATATGATAAAAATTAATGACAGTGTGATGATAGTTTCAACAATTCCTTCAATAGAAGATTTTTGACGAAATACTTGAGCGAATTTAAGAGTAGACAATGAATAAGAAAAATGATAGGTTTCATAACAGGAAAGAATACTTATACTAGAAGCTGGTCTAATGATCTTGCCTTTAATTATAAGTTTCCTTTACAATGAAAATGCGAAATATAAAATCGCATACGGGGCTGTAATACTGATGCTTCTGGCAACAGGCTTCCTTCTTTCGGCAAAAACTCCAGAAGAAACTTCAATTCAAGGAAGAGAAGGATATATAATAGTGTCTTTATCGTGGATTCTGATGTCTATGTTTGGAGCACTACCCTTTGTAATTACAAAGGAAATACCATCGTTTATAGACGCTTTTTTTGAAATTGTGAGCGGTTTTACAACAACTGGTTCAAGTATAATTACAGATCTTAGCAAAATTAGCCATTCTAATTTATTCTGGCGAAGTTTTACCCATTTTGTTGGAGGAATGGGAGTTTTGGTACTGGCACTTGCAATTTTCCCAAGCTCTGCGACTTCAGTTCACGTAATGAAAGCCGAAGTTCCAGGACCAACATTTGGAAAACTGGTTTCAAAGTTGTCAACAACAGCGAGAATGCTTTACAAAATTTACATTGTAATGACAATAGTTCTAATAATTTTATTAATGTTTGGCGGATTAAATCTGTTTGAATCTTCGCTTCTTGCATTTGGTACGGCGGGAACAGGTGGATTTGGAGTAAGAAATGGAAGTATTTCTACCATATAATAATCCCTTATGTTGAAATAGTTCTAGGGAATTGGGAATGATTGTTTTTGGAGTAAACTTTAATATTTATTATTTTATTTTTAATTGGGAAAGTAAAGATGTATTAAAAATGAAGAATTACGATATTATTTGCTAATAGTTTTTGGAGCAGATTACACTGATAGTTCTGAAATATTTGTAAAAACATACACTTCGATTTTGTTTCATTGTATAAGAGATGTATTCTTTTCAGTTTCTTCGGTTATTACTACAACTGGATATTCTACAGCCGATTTTGGAAAAATGGCCTTTTATTTTTCACAAGTAATATTGCTGATTTTAATGTTTTTGGAGCATGTGCAGGCTCTACTGCTGGGGACTGAAAATTTCAAGGGTAATTTTGATGTTTAAAAATTTATTTTGCAGAAATAATTCAAAATGATAAGCCCAAACCGTGTATTGCAATAAAATCTGATGACAAACCTGTAAATGTGAAAATGCAAAAAGTATTGCAGTATATTTTTCTAATTTACTCACTTGTTTTTTGGAGAATTTTGCTAATAATTTCTTATTCAGTAGATGATTTTATGACAGCATTTAGTGCGGTTGCGCAACTTTTAACAATATCGGGCCTGGACTGGGAAAAAGTTGGACCTGCATTCAGCTTTGCTGAATTAAATAATTTTTCAAAAAAATAGTTTTTTAGCTTTTGGAATGCTTGCAGGAAGGCTTGAAATTTTTCCAATGCTAATATTGTTTTCACCAACAACTTGGAAATTAAAAATAAATTTTTTAAAAGCAAGGGATTTTTATTGTTCCCTTGTTTTTATTTTTTCAAAAAAATATAGGATAATATCAGTTTATACTATTCTCGTTTAAATAGCGAATGTTCAATAAATTTTGAATTACATACTATTTAGTAAGGAATTACAACTTTTTGTCCTTAACGTAGTTTCTAATTTTATAATGGGATTTAGTATTGGATTATTTTATTTAATATCAGTTTTTATTATTTTTGTTATGTTTTTCTCGCAGGATTGCTCATTGCCGCAAATCCTGCACCTATAGTTAGATTACGACTTTTTATTTGCCCAACTACGAAACTCCTCCTTATAGTCGTCAAACAGTCGTAGTTGAACAAATAAAAAGCTCCGTCGGTTTATTAAAAACAATTATATTTAATTATTTTGAAATACTCTTATCCTTTGTTGGAAAAATTTGTAATAAATTCGTTATTTAAATGGGGTTTAGTATTAATTTTAGATACAAATATAATTTGAAGCAAAAATCTAAATTATCTGATTAATTCAAATCCTTATATAATTTATAAAATATATGATTGAAATAAATAAAATAAATTTTTATCGAAAATAAAAAGAGTAAAAATATTCAAAAACTGGCTATTTATCAAATTATATATTTTATATATGAAACTTGAAAAACACAAAATATTGTGTTATCATTATATCATAAAAACAATATATAGTGTTCCAAAGCTAAAATAATGCTTGGATTATTAATAATAAAAAGGGAATTGGGAATTGATGGTTTGCATGATAAAAGAAATGCAGGAATAAGGGAGGAATTGAAATGCAACCACAATTAACAGAAAATTTAGAGAAATAATATCAGGAATAGTAAATGTTGAAAGTAACGACACGTGTAATGAAAATGCCAATATGTCGTCAATGACACCAGCAGGGACAAATGATGAAATTTGCAAGTGAAGTTTCTAAAATTTACGCTTTGGAAAAATTTAGTTTCACCGAAATTTAAAGAAGCGCATGAAAAGGGGCTATCCACATTCACGATTTAGATTTTTATTCCAGCAAAACTACAACTTGTTTGCAATATGACTTAGCGGATATGTTTGAACACGGCTACTACACAAAACACGGCTATATCCGTGAAGCACAAAAGCATTTCAACTTATGCCACACTTGCGACTATTATTTTTTTCAGACTAACCAGAATGAGCAACACGGCGGTCAAGCGATACCAGCATTTGATTTTTATATGGCAAAAGGCGTTTTAAAAATCATTTAGACGACATTTGAGAAGAAGAATTTTGAGCTTTGTGAAATTAAAAATGGAGTAGAAATTACAAAGGAATATGAAAATAATGTAAAAAGAATTTTCTATTAAAAATATTTCTTCAATAAAATGCAGTGAAAATGAAATAAAATTGCTTGAAGAAAATTTTGGAATAAATAAAAATGACTTGATAAAATTATTGCTGAAGCCTACGAAGACACTAAAAATGAAACTTATCAGGCAATGGAAGGATTTTTACATAATCTTAACACAATGCACTCACGTGGAGGGAATCAAGTTGTCTTTTCTTCAATAGATTATGGAACAGATACTTTAGAAGAAGGGCGAATGGTTATTCGTGAGCTTTTTAAAGGCGACTTCCAGCGGACTTGGAAAAAGTGAAACTCCTATTTTTCCAATACAGATTTTTAAAAGTAAAGAAGGGCTAATTATGAAAATGACTATAATTTGGCACAAAGTGATTTTGATACCGCTTTGGAAAGTGTAAAAATCAAAAATTTCTTATGAAAAATGATTCTGAAAATGAAAAATAAAATTTGAGGCACCAAATTTTGACTTATTATTATCTTGTGAAACTTCAAGCAGAAGATTATTCCCAAATTTTTGTATTTTTTAGATTCTGAATTTAATAAGCATGAAAAATGGAAAAATAGACGACCCAAAAAGATACAAATATGAAATTGCGACAATGGGCTGTCGAACACGTAGTCTTTGAAAATATAAACGGAGAAAAAGCAGTCTTGGGCGTGGAAACTTGTCGTTTACGAGCATAAATTTCCTAGAATTGCAATTTTAACAAGAAAAAAATGTAGAAAAAGAAATTGCAGAAAATGGAAAAGGCTGGAAAATTTTGTAAAATGAAGAAGAAAAAAACAATAAAAATTGAACTTTTGACAGAAGAATTTCAGAAAAAGTGCTGGAAACTACACGTCTTGTAGGGAGAACAGCTTTATGAACGTTACAATTTCAAAAACAGCTTTTGGCAAAACAGTTTCCATTTATGAGAAGTAATAACTTGTGGAAAGGGCTTGTGTAAAAGACGGAAATGAGGAAGTCAGCGAAGCGATAAATTCAGGCTCGCTTTCGATAGGCTTTGTAGGCGGAGCACATGCTATGTATGCTTTGTTTGACGCAGAACATGGAACAAGTGAAAATTGCTTACAAGGTGCTTTATGATACGATTGAAAAAATGGGATTTGTTGCAGATGAGTTTAGGGAGAAATATCATTTGAACTATTCGATTTTAGCGACTCAGCAGAAAGTTTGGCAGGAAGATTTTTACGTATTGATAGAAATGAGTTTGGAGTAATCAAAAATGTGACAGACAGGGATTATTACGTAAATTCATTTCACATTGACGTAAAAAAGGAAATCAGTCTTTTTGATAAAATAAGAAAAGAGGCACCGTTTCATAAATTGACAAAAGGTGGGCATATCACTTATGTGGAACTGGATGGGGAAGCACGTAAAAAAATATGGGTGTTATGCTAAAAATTGTAAAAGTGATGAAAGATACTGGAATTGGATATGGTTCGATAAATCATCCTGTTGACAGATGCAGAGATTGTGGAACGGAAGCAATAATTTATGACAAATGCCCAATTTGCGGAAGCCATAATATTTCCAGAATTAGAAGAATAACAGGCTATTTAACTGGAGATTTGGATAGCTGGAACAGTGCAAAACAAGCTGAAGAACACGACAGAGTAAAACATAGGGTAAAAATAACTTTTGAAATTTGTGAGAAACAGAAAAGAGGTAATTTAAAGTGAAAAAAAGTCGAAGTCAAAAACATCAGAAAAATTTAAAAATGATTTTTACATTAAGACTTTTTAATGACTTATAAAGAAACAATTGTTGATGGTGTTGGACTTCGCTATTCACTTTATTTTGCTGGCTGTTCTCACGCCTGTCCTGGTTGCCATAATGAATATTCATGGAATCCAAAGCATGGAAATATATTAACTTATGAAAAAAATTAGAAGAAATTGCAAAAGGAAATAAATGAAAATACGTTGCTTGACGGAATTACAATAAGTGGTGGAGATCCACTTTTTAATCCAGTGGAGATGCTAAAAAGTGCTAAAAATTTTTTTGAAGGAAAAACGAAAAGAATATATGGCTTTTATACGGGATATACGCTGGAGCAGGTACGGGAAGATGAATTACGGAGAAAAATGCCTTGAGTATGTGGATGTTTTTGGTGGATGGGACGATTTTGTGAAAGGAGCTGTATAGATCCTAATTTGAAAATTTAGAGGGAGCAGTAACCAAAGAATTATTAAAAGAATATTTTTATTTGATTTTGAAAATAAATATTTTTAGTTTAGGAACTTTTGCAATAAAAGTTCTTTTTCAGCTAAAAATAAAGTTATGGTTGTAAAAAAATTATAAAAATGATAAAATACGAAAAGTATGTTGATTTGGAAGTTATAATTTTAGTAAATATAAAAATAAATTAGGAATTGTAACTATATAGATAAATTGTTATACAATTAAAAATGGAGGAGTAAAATGACAGAATTGGAAAAATCAAAGGCGATTATTCAATATATTGCTGATGCCAAAAAGACAACGCCTGTGAACTTTATACAGATGAAGAAATAAAAATTCTTATTCTTGTAAAGTAATTGGAAAAGACGGGTTAAAAGTTGTATTTGGCGATTGGGAAGAAATTGAGAAAATTATTAATGAAAATAATTTGACTAATTATTACTTGAAAAACGATAGAAGAAATTCTGGTGCCTATGCTTGACATTAAAAATATTAATGCAAGAATTGAGCCAGGAGTGTTTATACGTGATAAAGTGAGCATTGGAGACAGAGCTGTTATTATGATGGGAGCTGTTATAAATATCGGTGCTGAAATTGGCGAAGGGACAATGATTGATATGAACGTTGTACTTGGTGGACGTGCAAAAGTTGGAAAAAATTGTCACATTGGAGCAGGAGCAGTGCTTGCAGGAGTTATTGAGCCGCCATCAGCAGATCCAGTGGTTATTGAGGATGACGTTGTTGTTGGAGCAAATGCAGTTGTGCTGGAAGGCGTGAGAGTAGGAAAAGGCTCGGTTGTCGCAGCTGGGGCAATTGTTACGGAAAATGTGCCTGAAAGGTGTAGTTGTGGCTGGAACGTCTGCAAAAATTATAAAAAGGCGTGGATGCAAAGACTGCTTCAAAGACAGAATTAGTTGATGCACTGAGAAATATTTAATATTCTTTTATAAAAATCAGATAAAAAGACATTATTAAAATTTTTACACAACTTTATAAGTGAAATCAAATTTAGAAATGATAAAATATTTCATAAATAATAAATACCTTGATTTAAAAAGGAAAAATAATTAGGAGGAAAAATGAAGAAATTATTACTAATAGGAGCAATCTTAGTAACAGGAGCAATTTCATTCGTTGATTCAAAATCAGATTATGAAAATGCGGTAAAATTAGAGCAACAGAAAAATTACAGAAGCTGTAAAAGTTCTAGAAGGATTAGCAAAAGGAACTGATACTTACGCACAAAAAGCAAATCTTGAATTAGGTGCATATTATTTACAAAACAATGATGTAAATAAGCTAAACCTTATTTACAAGCTGCATGGGGAAATGGGACAATCTACAACTCCTGAAGCTGTAGAAGCAGCAAGATTATTATATTTAGTAGGAATTCAACAAAAAAATAAAGCTGAAGCTGAAAAAAATATTCTTTGGACAGATGAAAAAAATCTGGAGGAAAAAAAGTGCAGATGTTACATCAAGTTTAATTATTTTCTATTTTGACAATAACGAACAATCAAAAAGGAACAGCAAGATATAATAAAGCAGTGCAATCTTCAGATAAAAACTTCGTAGCAGAAGTAAATTATAACATCGGACAATATTACTTGACAAATAATAAGGCACTAAGCTAAACCATACTTACAAAAAGCTTACACAGGAGCAACTGACCGTGTAAATGGAGCAGGAATTTTATTAGCGAAATCGCTTTTATCTGAAAAAAATCCTACACAAGCTGAAAAAAATACTTATTAGAAATGAATACGCAGCAAAAAGTAAAAATGCACAAATTTTAGGAATGTTAGGAACTTTTTATTTACAACAAAAATAATCTTACAAAAGCTGAAGAATATTTAACAAAAACAATATCTGTAGAACCTAAAAATACAAGTGCAAAAGTATTATTACTAGGAATTTACGAAACTCAAAATAACGCTACAAAAGTAAATTCAATTTACAACCAATTAAAATCAGCTACCAAAAAGAAGCTAATAGACAAATTGGAACTTATTTTGCAAATATCAGACAGCAGCTTTATCTGAAAAATATTTACAAAAAGCAATAAATGAAGATAAAGACAACAATGCAAAAAGTTATTTTTAGGACAAGTTTATGCAGGGACAAAAGTACAAAAAGATGAAGCAGTTAAAATTTTACAGAAGCTGTAAAAAGTAAAGTAAATGGAGCATCAGAAATTTTTAAAACAAGTTCAAGCAATGAAATAATAAATTTTAAGAAATAAAATCATATAATTAGGCAATACTCTCCTACTTTAAAAATGTTGTGAGATAATTGCCTATTTTTCAAGAAATTTAATTTACATAGGAAGTGAGAACAATAAAAACAAATAAAAATTACTAATATTAAGCTTAATTCTAGGCAGCTTTCACATTAAATGCCGCTAAAACAACCTCAACATACACTATTAAAAATCTACTAATACAAATATTAATACAAACATAAAAAAATACTGCAAATAGCAGTATAAATAAAACCAAATAATCAAAACACCAAAGCAAATAATGAAACTATTATTCCCAAAGGATTAAAAGCCTGGAGATACCATTGGACTAATTGCACCTGCAAATTATGCTAACGAAAACAGTGCCGCAGAAGTTGAATATTTAAAGAGCCGTGGTTTCAATGTCGTTTATGGTCAATCATACTATTCTAAATGGCATGGATTTGGAGGAACTGACAGCGTAAGGGCAAAAAGATATAAATGATATGTTTGCAAATCCAAATATTAATGCGATTTTTGCTGTACGTGGTGGATATGGTGGAATTAGAATAATAGATAAATTAAATTATGATGTAATTAAAAATCCTAAAAATTATTTCAGGATTTAGTGACAATACGACATTATTACTGGCAATTAACGAAAAACTGGACTTGTAACATTTCACGGTCCTATGGCAGATAATTTGAAAAATATCCGTCTATTACTGAAAAATTCTTTTTAACAAGACATTTATGAGTAACCAGCCATACAACCTACTGGAATTTGAAAATACATATTCAATTATGAAAAATGGACGTGGGAATGGAAAAATTACTGGCGGAAACTTATCGTTAATAGTAGCAACTCTTGGAACAGATCACGAAATTAATACAGATGGAAAAATATTATTTATTGAAGAGTGAACGAACCAAGCTATCGTGTAGATAGAATGTTACAGCAATTAAAATTGGCAGGAAATTTGATAAGTTACAAGGAATTATTATAGGAAACTTTAGAAATCCAAAACAGTCTGATCCGACAGATATGACTATTGATGAAGTTTTTTATGACGTTTTTTGGGAAAATTAAACATTCCGATTATAAAAGATTTCAAATCAGGACACGTAAGACCTTTTATTGCAGTGCCAATTGGAGCAAATGCAACAATGGATACTTATAAAAAGCAGATTATAATTGAAAAATCAACAAAAATAAGAATCTATATAAAATTCAATTTTCATATTTATATATTTTTCAAATAATTTTACTTGTTTTTAAAACGATTTAGGAGTAAAATATAATAGAAGGAAAAAGAAGATAATAAAAACAAAAAGAAATTCAGTTTCTTGGGAAATTAAATGATAATGTAAACTTTGGGAAGAGATGGTTTTTGACCATCTCTTTTTAAATAAAATTTTTACTTATTTACTGTATTTGTTATTTTCCAAAACTCTATCCAAAATCACAATCGCCGTAGCCGCTTCCAATACTAGGAACTACTCTCGGAACTATTATTGGATCATGTCTTCCTGTCACTTCTAAAAATATCATTTTGCTTTTGTTTCAAGATTTACAGTTTTTGTGCTTTTTTTCTATTGAAGCTGTAGGTTTTATTGCCACTTTTAAATGAAATTGGCATTCCAGTCGTTATTCCACCTATAATTCCACCGTTATTATTTTGTAAAATGATTTTTATATCCCCATTTTTCATCATAAATACATTTCATCATTTGCTTCGTATCCTGTCATTTCTGTAATTCCGAAGCCTGCTCCGAATTCTATTCCCTTTGTAGCTGGCACCGAGAAAATCATTCTTGAAAGCTCGCTTTCCATTGATTCAAAATACGGATCTCTATTCCCGCAGGAAGTCCTGTAACCATAAGTTCCACAATTCCACCAAGTGAATTCTTTTTCTTCCCTAGTTTTTTCCACAACCTTTTCAATTTTTTCCACAATTTCCTCATTCAAGACAGGTAAAGTCATATTTCTAAGTTTATCAATATTTTCCTGTGTAATATCACTTTCCACAAAATCCCTATCTTCAATATCTTTCACTGATTTGATATGTGCTGCAATTAAAATTCCCTGCTCCTTTCAAAATCTGTTTTGCAATCGCCCCAGCAAATACCAATGAAGCTGTTATTCTCCCAGAAAAATGCCCACTTCCACGAATATCGTTAAAACCGTTATATCTGTTAAATCCGCTCCAATCTGCATGTCCTGGTCTTGGCTTTCTTTTTCAATTCGCTGTAATCCTTTGAACGCTGATTTGAATTTCTAATAATCATTGCAAGTGGTGTTCCAGTTGTTTTTCCATCAAAAATCCACTCAAAATCTCAAATTCATCCTTTTCCACTCTAGGTGTTGTCAATTTAGATCTTCCTGGCGCTCTTCTCCTCATTTCCGCACTAATAAATTCCAAATCTAATTCTGTTCCTGCTGGAATTCCATCAATATTTATCCCTAATGCACTACCATGCGATTCCCCAAAAATCGAAAATTTTATAGTTTTTTCCAAAATTTGCTCCCATTTTCTCACTCCTTCACTTTTATGAAAATCATAATTAAAATAGAATAGTTTTTATTCTATCATTAATTTATTCTTCAGTATATCTTTCAATATTTTACAATACTTTAAAAGTTATTTTTCTTTTTCAAAACTTTACAATCTTTTTTAAAAATATTACCATTTTGTTTGTAGATTTAAAATCCTATTTTTCAGCCTTTTATTAAATCATTATAATTTTTAACTTTTTGTTTTTCTTCTTTTTGAAAGTAAATTATATAATTTACGAACCATTTCCACATATGATTTTTCGTATATTTTTCACCAGTTCTCTTATTCAATACTATTTTTTTCAGCGTTCGGAATATCACTTATCAATTTACTCACAATAATATAAGGTTTCCAATCTTCTGTGTAAATATCACTTTTTCCATTAGGAGTATACTGAGCAGTATTCAATCCAGCAGTTCCTGAACCTTTTTTTATGTTCCCGTCTTTATCACGACCAAACCATTTATTTTTTAACTGTTCCACTTTTTCCACGAGCTTGAGCAGTTTCCCGTCTTTGTTCAAATAGCCACTCAAAAGGATAGTCCACTTGATAACCATATTTCCAAGTTGACATGTGCGACCCTTTGCTAAATTCTCCCCAGTTAATTCCAGTACCTGGTTTTGTATTATCATGAGTTGTCATTTTTCTATCAATTTTATTTTGCTCTTCAACAGAAAGATAAGGATCCCATTCGTCATGAGCAATTTCAATTCCTGCAGCCTTAAAATATTCCTGAATTGTTTTTCCACAAACTTGTTGCCATCAAATCATTTGCAGCTGTATGAACCAATATATTATCATCAGAAATCATATAATACCAATTTTGATAATTCTTTTTATCAAGTCCAAATCCCATTAAAACTAATCGAATCATTTTGTGGTGAACGTGCTGGCGCACCATTATTTTTGAAAATCTTTATTATAATTATTAGACCATTGAGAACCTAAAATTGCCCTCCCGCAATTATCTCTTTTGTGCAGCTATATTCAAAAAGCATTCCTCCCATAGATTGACCTAGTTCCCATAAATACGGCTTTCATTAATATATCCTTTATATTCCTTCAAAACGGAATCCAAAAAGTTCCCAAATTGCTGTATTTTGCTTCACTTGAAGAAACAACATCATTAGTAGAACGACGATTTTCTTCGACTTGTGGAACAATGATTATTGCTGGATTTTTCTCTTGAAGTTCTTTACTTGCCATTTTGCAGCCGCTTTTGTAGAAGTCAGCGAAGCCATTGGATCAGTATCATTTGCTCCTGCGTGTTCCATATGAAGTACAACCGAAATATTTCCTTTATTTTTTTCTAAAATTTCTTTATTTGGAACATAAATTGCATAAGGTAACTCAAAATTCTCATATTTCCCAGTATATTCACTATATGCCTTAGTTGCCTTAAATCCCTCCATTTCCAATATAATGTATTTTCCAGCCACTATTCTTATCAAATTCTGGTAAAATAATTTTATTTTTATCTGTTGTAATTACTGTAACAGTTTCTCCAGATTAGTCTTGTCTGTTTTTCTTCTGATAAAGTATAATTTGAAATTTCTTTTGTTCCTGCATCAATTTTCTCATTTTTCCCAGTAATCTCGCCTATCTGTTTTACACCAGCCATCATTGTACTTGTATAGGATAAATTCTGTCCCATAAGCATATATTCTGTATTCACTTCAATAATTACATATTTTCCTTCTTTAGTACCCACCATTTTTAGAAATTTCTGGCTTATCGTTGACATAAACTTTAGTAATTTTCCCTTCATTCCCTTTCGTACCATCTCTATCAATTTCATCGTTTTCTCAAAACCATCTTTTTCTCGCTGTAAATCGCATAATCTGTAATCTCATAATCATTTTTATCCACAGAATCTGCCTTAATATCCTGATTATACTCAACAATAATCGCTGAAGTTTTCGCACCTTCCAAATCAACAAACCCATAAGATTTTACATCCATAGCACTATCAGCAGAAATTGATTTTACTATTTTTACTTTTACTTGTAGTTTTTGCAACAGAAATCATACTAAACTCATTCCTGCTAAGAATAAAGTTTCATCAGTCCAAAGTAGAATTTCTTTTATAATTTAATTTCATGAATTTTCCTCCATTTTTATTTCTAAATTCTACTTCTCAATAACTTCAATCTCTCCACCCATTCTCACAAAAATCATCCCAGAAATGCGGATAAGATTTTTCTAACGCTCAGCCTCTTCCAGACTTTATTTCCTTTTTGCATCTTGTTTGAGGCGATCGTAAAGCGACATTGCAATTCTATGATCATTCCAAGCATTTACAGTCACCCGCCTGCAA
>BNJU01001637.1_pt1 | contig 35469 bp, 61 predicted proteins | sample 8539281 | NCBI WGS metagenome assembly BNJU01 (sample SAMD00202456, study PRJDB9452) | human saliva metagenome | isolation source: human saliva | place: Japan
GTATACGCTCCACGGATACCGCCGCCTTCCAATACTAAACCAATCTTTTCCATATAACTCTTTTTATACTAATGGGATAAAAACATTTAGAACCGCTCTGAATACCTTTTACGATCCATACTGTATCCGTACATCTTCAAATTTAACTTCTCATGATACTGCCAGCGCCTCTAAAAATTCCTCTTTCATCTTGTATACAGCATCTGTATCATACATCACTCACACCATTTTTCAAAGTGTGAGAAGTAACTACGATAGTCTGTATTCGCTGTACCCACGATACCGAATTTATCATCAGCCACCATATTCTTGGCATGGTTGAAACTCGGTGTGTACTCATAGATTTTTAACACCGTTTGAAATTAAATCGAAATAATGTCACGGGTAATCTGGAATACAAGTTTTTATCAGAATATGTGGTGTTGAAAATACGCACATCCACACCATTCTTCGCAGCCATCTTCAGTGCAGTCTTCATTGACTCCGTTAGGATTAGGTAGGTGCGTCGATATAGATATATTCCTTTGCATGTTGAATCATATTTAAATGCACATTTAACGCAAATGGTTCTTCATCTGTAGGGGTATCGGAGTATGGTTGATAGAAACCCTTTGTATTCGCAGGATATTCATACTGCAAGTGATACTGTTCGTAATCAATACTATCATTTGTACTACGAACATAGGTAGTGCATCCTAGAAACATACATGTAAGGACCATACTGCATCCCTTCTAGCCATGATGGCACTATCTTTCCAATAACCAAAGACGATTCGATTGATGTATTCATCCGAGATATTCACACCACCTGTAAAAGGCAACACGGTTATCTACCACCGTAATCTTACGGTGGTCACGGTTATTCATAAGAGCTGCTAAAGATGGACGTATCTTAATGAAACGATAAGTTTTCATTCCACGTTTTTGAAGTTGTTTATCAAAGTGAATTGGGATATCCAAAGCTCCAAAGTCATCATAAATCATGATAACGTTTGACACCCTGTTGAACCTTTTTCCTCAAGTAACGCAACTAAATCATCTAACATCCAACCTTGATTAATAATAAAATATTCTAGAAGATAAAATACTTTTTGCGCTGAAAGCTCTTTTTAAATACTGGTACCATTCTTCACCCACTCTTGAAATAGGTGCTACTGTGTGTTCATAAACTGGAAATCCACACCGCAATCCATAACGGAAGATCTGTTTGCGTCTTCATCGTGGATATCATCAAGTATCGATTCATCTGGTTTGATTAGATCTGAAAGAACGTGTTGCACGTACGGTTCCATGATGTAGGTTTTTCGGTACCTTACGGTTTCCGGTAATCAGGTAAAGGGAACCCCAATCACTGGTGCAGCTATGCCAATAATAACCAGCCAATCTTATACGATGGATCGTTTCTTCGATTGATAATATAGATTGCGATAATCAGCGCTAAGATATCAAGCACTGGCATTGCAGTTCCATAAGTTGTAGAACCATAAACAATTATTACAAAAATCCAACTGTAATAGAGCAGTGGAATCACTACCATTAATCGACCTGTCAGTACTCGCCATAATTTCTTCATAAAGTATTATCAAACTCCTGAATTCTCTAAAATTAGGTGTTAATAAATAAATGTTCTTTCACTTTCTCACCGCCGATATAGCCAATGATTCTTGGAATTCACTGTCTGCAGTAGTTCTGCATGTAGGGGATTGTATTGTCTTATCACTTGCGATATTGTCTGGTGAACATGTAATAATCACATTGTCGAAAATGATACTCTTCTTTTTGCGATTTGAGTAACAATTGGCATGCATGATAGGCATAATGGTTTCCACGAAAATTCATCATAGATTCGATAACCTATATTTCCTGCATAGTATATTCTTCATCCATGCCAAAGCGTAAAGTCACATTCACCAATACACTCATAATCTCCATGACGATAAATGCTATAAACAATCGACTTTGGTGAACGATTAAAAATGAAACTGGAATCACTTCGAACCTCAAATCGACACCATCCGATTCATATAGCTCGTTCTTTATCATTGCAGGTTTCCTATAGTTTTCTTTTTACGATATATACTGGACGATTCTTTACTTCATCATGTCTTTTGCTAGGTATTGGCCAATCACGCAATGGACAATAGTTGTAGTCCAGATGCTAGTAAGATAATACACATACCAGTGATGGCCAACCAGCAGTTGGATCACCAAACATTAGCTACGGATTACAACAAACATAATCATCAAAAATGAAAGGACACAAAAAGCAGCACCCCCTACAAAGGACGACATCGATAAAAGTGCTGTGGAATATGGTTAGACCATCTATGCATATCTCCATAACTGCCAAAATGACCACTTGGTTTGACCATATTTACGCTGACATTCTCACATGCAACCCACTTTGTATTAAAACCAACCCAACTAAAGATTCCTTTCGAGAAACGATTCTTTTCTGTAACTGAAAGAACAGCTTCTACCACACGCGCATTCATAACACGATAGTCTCTTGCGCCATCCATTACTTTTGTCTGTGAGAAACAATTTAAGATTTTATAGAATAATTTCGCAAACCAAGAACGGATACGTGGGCTCACCCTCTGCGCAGTACGTCTAGCAACAACTGATCTGCGCCCGCAAAAATCTCATCAATCATCTGTGGTAATGATGGTGGATCTTGTGATCAACATCCATAATCGCAACTAAGTTTCCCGAGGCATGTTGAAGGCCTGCATAGATTGCGGCTTCCTTGCCAAAGTTACGAGAAAATGAGAGGAGCTTTTACGCTTATCCTTTGATGTAAATTCTTGATTTCTTAACAGTTCCATCTGTTGAACCATCATCCACGAAAATCAATTGATACATGATTGCATGTTTTAAAAAGTAAGCGTCATTCTTACAAAATTCTTCGTAGAAATATTTGATGTTTTCTTCTTCGTTATAACAAGGAACGATAACTGTTAATAATTTCGGCATAATACTTCCTCATCTTTGCGCTCAAAATAGCATAATCATCGCTACACTTCAATGTAGGATGTTGCTTGAAAAGTAAAAAGGTTTAACCAGATGGTCAAACCTTCGCTTCATTAGTCAGCGACTTCTTTCGCAATCTTGCGATAGATATCCTGTAATTCTTGTTTTTGTGCATCGGACAATTGTTTATCTGGACTCATCCTTGATAATTCAAAATCATCTAAAAAGTGATACATGATAATCAACCACTACCATTCTTTACCCGATAACTGCTGGCACATGAAGCTCTTTTTCACCAGATGAATTTACCTTAATACTGGATCAATGTATTCCAGTAACTATCTGTAGTCATCTTTTCAACTTTTCGCAGAAGCGTCGACGTAATAAATTGTTAAGTTTGAATTCCTTTGCGACTTCATTTAACCTCTGGAACGCATTTGATTACACCAAGCACATTCATCACATCCGTAATAAAGAATACCTGTTCCACCCTCTTCAAAACATACGTAGAGATTCTTTCAATGTGATAAGTTGGAAATCTGCGACATCATTGCGAATCCACTTATAACCTTTCACATCTGCCTTTGTGGAATTTAATTTGATTGATTTTGTGATTGTGAGTGTATTTTGAAGTTTCACTTGTAGATGTGTTCTTCTTACTCAGTTTTATTGAAACAGCCTGCTAGTAATACGACTGCTAATAAGCTATGTTAAGATTTTTCATTTGATACCTCTTTTCTTTGCGTTTTAGTATGGCACAATTTTGAAACTCAATCTATTTTTCTTACTTTCAACAGAATGGAAAAAGATTCAATCTTTTTCACGTGTAGCGCATACCCTCTTAGAGTATGCTGTCGCAGAACCCACAGATGCCCCAAAGCGGAAGCTATCAACGATATTTCTGGAACGGTTATATTCCATCAAGAATCCCAACGAGAGAATCTCCAGTTCCTACTGTATTTACAATCGTTGTTGGATCTATTACATCACACTGGAAAGTGCCTTCACAAACAAGTACTGCATTTCATCCGTATCTAAAAACCATAACATTTTTCTACCTTGTGCAGTGTAATTCTTTCGCTGCACGGCTCATATCATCGACTGTTTCAACAGGATAGGATACAAGTTCTTTGACTTCTTCCTTTGTTGTCTTCAGTAAGAAAATCTCTGCTGATAACATACTCCCATAAGCTGAGCATCTGTATCAATACAACCTTGATGCCATCTGCCTGCAAACTTCTTTAAGATAGATACCATATGTTCAACGGTATAAGATGGTGTATTTCAGCCAATACAAGAACATCATTTTCATATAGAGTATGTAGTTTTCCTGCAAGATTATCTAAATCTTTATCTTGAATATACGGACCACATGCATTCATGTTTGTGTCAGTTGTAGGGAATTACACTTTACATTGATACGTGTATTTCCATCAATATAAAGAAGTTAGGACGAATATCCTGATATTTCGTTAATAAACGTATATAGAAATCTTTTGTAAATCCACCAAGGAAACCAAATGCACGTGATGGAACACCTGTTGCTTAAAACAATAGAAATATTGATACTTACCACCCGCTTCATAGTATTCCAAATCAGAACGATTTGTTTTACCTGCTTCAAGCGGTTCTTGAAAAACTCCATGTAATAATCTAACGAAGGATTTATCGTACATGTACAAATCATATTACACCTCTGCTACGTTCTGAATAATCTTCAAGATTGCTGTGTACATGATAATTCTAATTCATCGATGACGCAATATTCAAGCGACCATGAAGTTTCCACCATCCACAACCATATTAGGACATGGATAGTCCCATGAAAGAAAGTTGCAGCATCAGTTCCACCACGGATTGGTTCTGTAGAATATGAATTTCCTAACTCTTCCATGGACTTTTCGCAATCGAACAGCAGTTGGATCTTTATCCAATACTTCCTTCATATTATGATAACTATCCTTGATTTCAATTGAGAAGCACCTCTCATACTTTGTATTGATAAATTCAGCTGCCTAACATTAACTCTTTCTTCGCTGTTAACTTTTGATAATCATGATCACGAATAATGTATTCTAATTCAGCATTTTCTCATCACCTTCATATCATGAAGATGGATAAAAACCTTCCCATAACTCTGTATGTTCCGGTACTGCATGCAGGCATCATTGCTTGATATTCACATGCAAGCTTTTCTGCATTAATCATACGATTCTTTGCGGAACCTGGGTGAATGGAACGTCCTTTGAAATGTAATACTGCAGATGCCGCATTAAATGTTTCATCTGATAATTCACGTACTGTTCCGCCATCCATCGTATAGGCAAACTTAGCACCGAACCTTTTACGCATCAAAGAAGCGTGGACCATTTCCACTTTCTTCATCCGGTGTAAACCAATCGCAATCTCACCATGCTTTACTTCTGGATGTTCATGCAAGTATAAGAGCTTCCATAATGGAGGTAATACCAGCCTTATCATCTGCACCATAGTAATGTAGTGCCATCCGTTACCATTAAACGCTTTCCTTAAATTCCTTCATCCATGGAAACGTTCCATCGATAATGTTACCTCTGGATTTAAAGCAATGTCATTGCCATCAAAGCTTTTCAATGATACGTGGATTTACATTGGTGCCACTAAAATCAGGGGCTGTATCCATATGTGCAATAAAGCCTACTGTATCAATTACTTTATCTGTATTTGATGGTAGCTTTATGTATACATAACAATGTTCATCAACGGATACATCTTTAAATCCTAATTCTTTTAATTCCTCAACGAGAAGATTTGCTAAATCAAATTGTTTCTTTTGAGAAGGTGTCTTGTTCATTTGCAGGATCTGATTGTGATCAATCCTGCAATAACGGATTAATCTTTCTGCTGCGCTCATATTCTTTACTCCTTTTTATTGTTGTAAGAATGAGTGTTCATATTGAATCCCATTCTTTACGTTTTCTAATGTTTGTTTATCACATAGTGTTTCAATGATTTTTTAATGCAAAATCAATTGTCGCACCCATACCAGACCTGTAATCAGTCACCATCTTTGACTGCCAATACCTGTTGGTATTCACCATTAAAGCTTGGTTCATCGAAAGTTGGATAACAGTATACTTTCTACCTTGTAGTAAACCACGATGACCTAAAATTGATGGTGCTGCACAAATTGCACAGGATAATTTCCCTGCTTTTAAAGTGTGCCTATATAAATCAACGAGTTTCTGATTGTTTCAAGATTTTGTGTACCTAATTTTCCACCTGGCAAAATCATAACATCGTATCTCATTTTGAAACTCGCTAAACAGTTTATCAGCCTGAATCTTCACTTGATGGGATGTCGTGACTGTCAGTGTCTCATTCATTGAAATCATATCAATAGTTAAACCTGCACGACGTAATAAATCAACCGTGATGAGACCCTCACGGTTTCAAATCCATCTGCCATAAAATTGCACATTTCATTACGATACCTCCCTGTCAAATGGTAGTTATCTTTTCTACTTATGATAAATATTATACACCTTAGTGACCTTTGCTCATCATATATACTTTATTAAATATATACAGAAATATCATAAAAACCACATTTCTGTGGCTTCTATTTTAGAATTTTCTTTACATGTTTTTGTAGTTCAATCACTACCTTCGCTTCAAACCAAGGATTCTTGCCAAGCCATCGAAAAGTTCAGTGGGCTTGGATGAACAATAGAATACTGGTAAATATTCTTGATAGCTTTCTACTGTTTCTGTTAGATTCTTCTTTTTCTTTTTCCAAGATAATAATCGATGGAATACTTTCCGACTAACAAAGTCAATTCAATATTTGGCATTAACTTTAAAAACTTCTCATGATATTCTTGCGCAATGAACTTGCGTGGTGGTAAATCACCTGTTTTTGCCTTACCAGGATAGTAGAAATCCATTGGTAAGATTGCGATATCCTTACTATAGAACTCCTTATCATCAATACCCATCCACTTACGTAAACGAATACCAGATTGATCATCGAAAGGAATTCCTGATCTTTCTACATGTGACCCTGGAGCTTGTCCGATAATTAAGATTTTTGCGCTAGCATCTACCTGTAAGATGGGACTGTATCCGTTCTTTGTATATTCTTTATTTCGTGGATCTTTTTCCAACTCTTCTAATAATTGTTCTATTTTTCATATTCATGACCTCTGAAAGGAAAAAAATCCTGCTATCTTTCAATAACAGGATAAATCAATTACATTTCAGTTTCAATCTTACCGATCTCACGAGCGTGTCTTCTTCGATCGATTTCTGTTAGATACTTCTACGAATACGAATATCTTCTGGTGTAATTTCTACTAATTCATCATCATTGATAAATTCTATCGCAGCTTCTAGTGACAAGATGCGTGGTGGAATCAAAGCTTCATCGCTTCATCGTTACCAGTAGAACGAACAGCTGTCATCTTCTTATTTTTGATTGCGTTAACACCCATATCCATATTCTTAGCGGATACACCAATAATCATACCTTCATATACAGGTGTCTGTGCACCGATAAATAATTGACCACGTTCTTGAATATTCCAAAGAGCGTATGTCATAGCACTTCCTGTTTCCGTGGAAATGAGAGCACCATTTTCACGCTGTGGAATTTCACCCTTGAATGGTTCATAGCCATCTAAACGCTGTACCATAGTACCTTCACCATGTGTCATATTGATGAAGTCGGATCTAAATCCGATTAATCCACGTGTAGGACACTTATAAGTGATACGTGTATATGTACCAATTTCTTCCATGTCAGAAAGGATACCCTTACGTACATTGAGGGCAGAGATAACAGAACCAGAATATTCTGTAGGAACATCAATTACAACTTCTTCGATAGGTTCACATGTAACACCATCAATCTTCTTCATAATAACTTCAGGACGTGATACTGCAATTTCAAAGCCTTCACGACGCATCTGTTCTAGTAAGATTGTTAGGTGTAATTCACCACGACCAGATACCTTGAATGTATCTGTAGAATCTGTATCTTCAACCTTTAAACCAACGTTTACTTCAAGTTCTTTATCTAAACGTTCACGAATATTACGTGAAGTTACAAACTTACCAACTTGTCCAGCAAATGGAGAATCATTAACCATGAAGTTCATGGAAAGCGTTGGTTCTTCAATCTTTAACATTGGCATTGGATCAGGGGCACCTTGAGGACAGAGTGTATCACCAATATTAATATCAGGGATACCAGAAATCATACAGATTTCACCACACTGGATTTCTTCAACTGGAATACGACTTAATCCCTTGTAGATAAAGATCTGATTTGTCTTTCCTTGGTGTGCACTACCATCCGCATTACATACTGTATAAGATGTCGCAGCCTTTAATGTACCTTTATATACACGTCCAATTCCTAAACGTCCAATATAATCATCATATGCAAGTGCACTGATTTGCATCTGTACCGGCTCACCAATCAGGTTTGGATAAGCTTGTGTATGATGGATAATTGTTTCAAATAGTGGCACGATATCTTCATTTGTACCATCCTGCTCGTAATTAACAATACCCTCTCTAGCCTTACCAAATAGGATTGGGAAGTCTAACTGATCATCTGTTGCGTTTAGTTCGAGGAACAATTCATATACTTCATCGATAACTTCATTAGCACGAGCATCCTGCTTATCCATCTTATTGATTAATAAGATAGGACGAAGACCTGCTTCTAATGACTTCTGCAACACGAAACGTGTCTGTGGCATTGGTCCTTCTGCTGAGTCTACTAACAAGATAACCGTATCAACTGTTTTGATAATACGCTCAACTTCGGAAGAGAAGTCTGCGTGACCTGGTGTATCAACGATATTAATCTTGTAGTCTTTGTATGTTACAGAGCAGTTCTTGGAATAAATAGTAATTCCTCTTTCACGTTCGAGATCGTTGGAGTCCATAATGCAGTCTCACAACCTTTTCGTTATCTTTAAATACATGACTCTGTTTGAGGAATGCGTCTACTAACGTTGATTTTTCCAGCGTCAGCGTGAGCAATCACAGCAATGTTAATAATCTTTTGATAATCCATCTTCTCTTCACCTTCTTTTAAGCATAAGCGGATAAATTATATATTTTATGGCCATAAATTACAACCCAAACCCACTCAAAAATACAGATGTTTTCATTGACGATAGATGTGGAGGTTGCTATAATATTTGAGCGATGCACCAGTGGTGGAATCGGCGAACACGTACGCTTGAGGGGCGTATGAGGCAACTCGTGCAAAGTTCAAGTCTTGTCTGGTGCACTAATTGTAACCCACAACAGTGGGTTTTTATGCTTCCACCCTACATTTTCATGTACTTTCATGAAAAATATTGCAAGTCGGTATTTAATTTCAATAAAAGTAATGTAAAGCGGTATAAAATCTCTTTACTTTTATTAGTATAAAAGTATCATGTATATCTATAGGAGGAAAAGAGTAAATATGAAAAAAGTAATGATTCCGGCTTTAGCTTTAACTGTGGCTTTATCCTCAGCCGGCTGCTCAAAATCTGAAAAACAGGTTCTACAGCAGAAACAAAAGAGACAGTAAAGACAGACTACGATGTAGTAGTTATTGGCTGGTGGAGCTGGTCTTACTGCCGCAATTACTGCAGCTGAAAACGGTGCATCCGTTGTTGTTGTTGAAAAGATGGCAGCTATCGGTGGTAACACAGCTCTATCTGGTGGTGAAATGGCAGCACCTGGTAACTGGTTACAACAAAAAGAAGGCATCGAAGATAGTGCTGATAAGTTCTATGAAGACGTCATGAAAGGGTGGCGACTACAGGCTAATCCCTGAACTCGTTAGGAGTTTTAGCTGACAACGCTTTAAGCGCTGCTGAATGGTTACGTGATGACATCAAGGTTGACTTCGAAGACAAGATGATGTTCTTCGGTGGACACAGCGTAATGCGTTCCTTTAGTACCACATAACGAATCTGGTGTTGAAATCATCCAGAAGTTAAAGGCTAAGGCTGATGAATTAGGTATCACAGTATTAACAAATACAAAGGCTACTGAATTAGTAGAAACAGACAAGAAGGTTACTGGCGTTAAGGCAACAACAAAAGATGGTGATGTAACATTCACAGCTTCTAAGGGTGTTGTTCTAGCGACAGGTGGTTTTCAGATTCTAACATTGAAATGCGTAAGGAATACAATCCAGAAATGGATGAAAAGATCCTATCTACATGTTCTCCCAGGAAGCACTGGTGACGGTATTGTAATGGCTGAAAAGCTTTGGTGCAGCTACAGTTGATATGTCATATATCCAAACATATCCAACATGCGACATCACATCAGGTACATTATTATATGTTGGTGACGTACGTTTAGCTGGTAGATCAATCCTTGTTAACAAGGAAGGTAAGCGTTTCGTTGAAGAACTAGAACGTCGTGACGTTATTCTAAAGGCTGTTACAGAACAGACTGGTGGCGTTTCATACATGTTCTGGGATGAAGCATCTATGGAAGCTTCTGGTGTTAAGGAAGCTCACCCTGAAGAATACGAAAGACTCATCAAGGAAAAAGCACTTAGTGAAGGCTGATACAATCGATGAAGCTGCTGCTTTCTTCGGTATTGACGCTGAAAGCATTAAAGAAGACTATCGCAGACTACAACCAATACGCTGCAGATGGTAGGACTTAGAATTCAACAAGCGTGGTAAGTTAGTTGCCTTCGGTGAAGGTCCATACTACATCATGGTTTCACAACCATCTGTTCACCACACAATGGGTGGTGTTGTAATCAACACTAACGCTCAAGTATTAGACAAGGATGGCAAGGCGATCGCTGGTCTATACGCTGCTGGTGAAGTTACTGGTGGTATCCACGGTACAAACCGTTTAGGTTCTGACGCCATCGCTGATATTACAGTATTCGGTAGAATCGCTGGCAGTAACAAGTATCTAAGTAAAAATATACAAAGCAAGATGATTTCGCATCTTGCTTTTTTTAACAAAAAAAGCCTCGATAACGAGGCTAATTCCAGTGTTTAAAATCGTTATGATATAACTGAGAAAGTTCTTTTGGTTCTACACTGCCTTGTGGATATGTATAGACTGGAAGATTTGCGTCAGTATACATCTGCTTTAAAGCATCGATATATTCCCAACTATATTCAATCATCTCCCACTTAGTAAACCACGAGTTATCACCAATCATGCACGCATGTAACATTCTTTTCATACGCTTCTGGTGTGTTTAACAAAGATTAAATTACAGTTTTGGCAGAAGTCCATCTGTGCTTTTGTAATACTATCTTCACCTGGTGTCTTGATATTAAATTCAAGATATACTCCTTCTGTCGGCTGAATCTTAATCACTAGTACATTGGGATCTACATCCTCACGCTGTCTTTTGAATGTGATTTTAACTTCAATCTCACGTCGAGCCATTTTTCTTACCTGTACGGATATAGAATGGTACACCTTGCCAACGTTCATTATCAATAAATAGTTTTAATCCCGCAAATGTTTCGGTAGTAGATGCAGGGTCCACATGTAGTTCTTCTCTATATCCCTTCATACTGCCCCATCAATAGTGTGTCTTGAATCTTTAGTTCATTGACTGGACGTAGTTGTTTTAGAACTTCAAGTTGTTGTTCATTCATATTACCAGTTGGATCATCTACTGCAACGATACTCATAATCTGTAATAAATGGTTTTGAACCATATCTTTCAGAGCACCTGCTGATCATAATAGTTTCCTCTTGTTTCAACACCAACTTCTTCCAGCGCAGAAATCTGAACATAATCAATGTTGTCTTTGTTCCAAACATTGTTAAATAGTAAGTTGGCATCACGAATTGTTAGAATATTACGAACCATCTCTTTTTCCAAGATAATGATCAATGCGATAGATATGATCACTACCAAATAAATTCTCTAATTTTTTGCTTAGGAATTTTGCAAGTTCTAAACTTGCGCAAAATAGCTTTTTCAATACAATCTTTTGGATCATGCATGTTTTTCATTGTAGAGACACCATCTGTAATTCCTTCAAATAAATCTGGTGCTACCGCATAATAAACAACATGATTCTCAGTTGGATGTTCTTCGTAGTATTGGTCTAATAACTCATATTGAGCTTGATCGGTAAAATCCATGCGGAAAGTAATGAATATGTTTAAAGAATGCTTGTAACTGCTCATCTTTACCTTTTACTTGGGCAAACTCGCTAATCCAAGGTTCTATAATCTCATGGTAATCCGCATCTGTGTAATCACGTCTTCCAATTGGAGTAATTCAGAACTCTTCAGAAGCTGATTTTTAATAAATAGATTATACATAGCAGGTAGAAGCTTTACGATATGTTAAGTCTCCTGTTCCACCAAATATTGTAGAGTGTTAATTTATTCATGACTGCCCCACTGATGGTGTTCAAAGTCCTTCACGGTCGACTCTTTGATATGTATGTGCACCAAAGAAATCACGTTGGCCCTGAATGATATTTGCACCCTAGACATACGCTAGATAATTGGTTGATGTATGTAAGTGCAGCAGTAAAATACTGGTAATGGTAAATCAATGGATTGTACAATTATCTCTTTTAATGCTGGTGTATTTTCTAATACTTCATTTTTGAATACTGGATATAGAAGTAAATCATCTGCGCCATTATCATATGCATGCATGATATCTTGTAATAACTTTGCTTTGGATGATACATCCTGCTCTAAAGATAGCCGCAATCTGCTTTGAGATTTAAATTCAACTATACTTTATTAGACGCATCACGATATAAATTGAATCCCTGTGCAAAGGCAACTGTCTTAGCTAATTTATATGCTTGATGTACCTTCTCAATATCAACATTCTTCTTATGAATTGCACTTTCATTGCGATATGCATCGCGTAATGCAAGTTGGTTAGACATAATACGTGCTTGATACGCTGCTGTTAATAAAGACGCATTAAATTCTTGTCGAAGTGCTTCGATACTTGTCCAACGACCTGTGCCCTTATTTCCTGCCACATCTAAAATCACATCAACAAGGTCATGTTCTGTAATAGAATCTTTTTCACGTAACACAGTTACTGTGATATCGACAAGATAGCTCTGCACATCTCCTTGATTCCATTGATCTAACACATCCGCAATTTCACTATTTGTATAACCAGCGGTGTACTTTAGAATTAAATATGTTTCCGCAAGTAACTGCATATCCGCATATTCAATTCCATTATGTACCATCTTTACATAGTGACCGCTACCTTCTGGTCCAATATATGTGCAACATGGTTCTCCATCCTTCTTAGCAGAGATGTCTTCCAATATCTTTCCTACAGAAGCGTACGCATCCTTATCTCCAGATGGCATAATACTTGGACCTTTTAAAGCACCTTCTTCACCACCAGATACACCAACACCAAAGTACTTTAATCCATGGCTAGCCATCTGCTTATGACGACGATTTGTATCTTCAAAGTAAGAGTTACCACCATCCATGATGATGTCTCCTTCATCTAATAGATCAACGAGTTGTAATAAGACATCATCAACTGGTTGGCCAGCTGGTACCATCAAAAATACACGACGTGGCTTTTCAAGAGAATTTACAAAATCCTCTAGTTTTTCAAAACCACTAAATCCAGGGATGTTCTCATCGATTAATACTTTCGTACGTTCGAAAGAACGATTATATCCACTTACCTTGTAGCCATGGTTTAGCATATTTAATGCAATATTCTTTCCCATGACACCTAATCCAATTACACCTATATTACTCATGTTCATTTCTCCTCATAATAATAGAAACACCTTCTGGAATTGTTACTGTAGATACTGCATCCTGTATGTATGCATGTTCAATTGGTAGTACACTTAGTGAATCCGAAAAGCGATTTGCGACGATAATATCATCATCCACAATCACAAAGTCACGTGGATGTTTACCAGCACATAATGTCACTTGAATACGTTTCGATATCTTTTCAGATACATGTAGCACTGTAATGACATCCTGTGTACGTGTTGATACGTATAAATAATCATCCCTTTCTTACGTATTGCGGCTGTATCTTTCACATGTGAAGACCGTTTTCTAACAGTTCTACTGTATTTACAACTTTCTTTGCATGCATGTCTACAACATATAGAAGATTACTTAATTCGCCTACCACATACAGGTATTTCTCATCATCCGAGAACACCGCATGTCTAGGTCCACTATCCTTCATCAGAATCTCATCTACAACCTTAAAATCTTTATCAAGAATCTTTATCTGATCCAAAAAAGACATGGCACCAGATATTGATCCTGGTATGGAATAACCTGATGACATCCAGCCTTTTCTTTGATATGTGTTCTTTCAGCAGTTCTAACTCGTTATTTTCAAACGTAAAAGTGTTACATCTCCACTGTGGAAGTGAGCCGTAAAGATCAAGTTGTCTTTACACCAACGTAACAGGATGTCAAAATGCTTCAAAAACGATATGATCGATTTCGTTGCCACTTAAATCAAAAGACAGCTACACCAGACCATCCTCAAAAATCACATACAGCTACGATGATCATTCATCCATGCTAAATATTTTGGATTACATACTTTGTAAATAATCGGACGTCTTTTACCTTACGTTCTTCATATGTGAGACGCATAAATACCTTTCACTTTTTCAGACGTATACGTTCCTACATATCCTGTATATGACATTTTAGCTCCTTTTTATTTCTATTGTTTTATTGTATTCTCTTGTTTAAAAACACTGCTATTTTGTCCCTAAAACATAAAGCCAGAGTTCTCTGACTTTTTATATTTTCTTTGATTTTCCAGTGCAGACGCAATCACCTTATCCATATCATAGTACTTATACTCACCTAAACGACCACCAAAAAGAATGTTTGTTTCATGTGAGGCAAGTTCCTTATACTGCTCATATAAAGCTGTATTCTTTTCATCATTGACTGGATAATATGGATCATCGCCCTGTTTCCATTCAGAACTATATTCGACTATGACTGTCTTAGGCAAATCATTGCCCATCTTCATCTTTTCCAAATGTAAACCATTTATGTCTCAATAATACGTGTCCAAGGTGTTTCACGGTCTGTATAATTTACAGCCGCATTTCCTTGGAAATTTGGAATATCTAAGAGTTCATTTTCAAAACGAACAGAACGATACTCTAATGTACCTAAGCGATAATCAAAATAAGCATCGATTGGGCCAGTATAGACTACCTTTTCCGCAAGTGTATCGTACTCTTCTTTCGCTTCAAGATAGTCAACATTGAGTCGTACTTCAATACCTGCAAGCAGGTTTTCAACTAGCTTTGTATAGCCACCAACAGGATACCCTGATAGAGCGCATTAAAATAGTTATTATCAAACGTTAAGCGTACTGGTAAACGTTTGATGATAAATGCTAGTAGATTCAGTACAAGGCCTTCCCCATTGTTTTCTGTATATCCTTTGATTGATTTCTCATAGATATCTGTTCCAACAAGTGAGATTGCCTGTTCTTCAAGATTTGTCGCTGTTTTAATATTTGCGGCTTTCTTCTGTTCTTCGATTTTGTTAATCGCTTCTTCCGGTGTTACAACACCCCACATTTTATTAAATGTGTACATGTTAAATGGCAAAGAATATAACTCCCCATGGTAATTGGCGACTGGCGAGATTTGTAAAACGATTGAATTCGATAAATTTCGTAACGTACTTCCAAACATCTCTATCATTCGTATGGAAAATATGTGCACCATACTCATGTACATCAATGCCTTCTACCTTCTTTGTGTAGATATTACCAGCAATATGAGGTCGCTTATCAATGACAAGAACTTTCTTGCCCTTTTCTTTTGCCTGTTGGGCAAAATACTGCCCAAATAATCCAGCACCTACAACTAGATAATCATATTGTTTCATATGTACTCCTTATTAGCTACCGTATTTTTCTACGGATAATATCTGCAACCTTCCCTACTAGACGTTCACAGATTTCATCTGTCTCAGCTTCAACCATTACGCGTAATAATGGTTCTGTTCCACTGGACGAACAAGGATACGACCATTACCATTGAGTTCTTCATTTACTTCATCGATTGATTTTGAACTTCTTTATCATCCATTACAAGTGTCTTATCTGTCACCTTCACATTTACTAGTAACTGTGGATAAATCTTAGAGTCCATCACAAAGCTCGATAATACCCTGCAGTATTCTTCTATAACTTCAAGCACAGAAAGAGCCGTTAATAAAACCATCACCCGTTGTTGCATGTTCCTTGAGGATGATATGTCCACTCTGTTTCACCACCGATAACATAGTTATCGCGGAACATGACTTCAGAGACATACTTATCTCCTACCTGTGTCTTTTCAACCTGGATACCTTCACGTTCCATAGCCTTTATATAGACCAAGATTTGCCATAACTGTTGTAACAATTGTGTATGTTGTTAACTTATTTAGATCACGTAGGTATTTACCAACGATATACAACATAGAAGTCACCGATTAACGAGTTCACCATCTGGACGAACCATAATCTGACGATCCGCATCACCATCAAACGTTAAACCAACAGTATAGTTACCCTTCTTCATCTCTTCACAGAATAATTCAGGATGTGTAGAGCCACACTTTGTATTGATGTTAATGCCATTTGGTTCATCATGGAAAGCTGTTACTTCAGCACCTAATCTTTCAAGTGCCCTTCTTAGCTGTAAATGATGAAGAACCGTTTGCACAATCAATCGCAATCTTCCATCCACTCAAATCTAATGGATATTCTTTACAATCCAATCTAAGTAAATTTCAATTCCTTGTGGATATGCGATAACCTTACCAATTTCACTATCTGTACGATATGGAATTGTAACTTTACCATCAATATAGTCTTCAATGAGGTCTTCAATATCACTGGATAACTTAAAACCATCGTTGGAGAAGACTTTAATACCATTATCGTAGAAAGGATTATGACTAGCAGAAATCATTGCACCACACGCAAATCCGTTCTCCTTTGTCAAAAGGCAAATCATTGGTGTTGGACAGTATCCTGCTAGATATGCATCACAACCTTCAGATGTGATACCTGCTGCTAGTGCATTTCAAACATATCGCTAGATAGTCTTGTATCCTTACCGATAACAATTTTTATTCTTTTCCTTTTCTTGCTGAAAATAGTATCCCAGGTATCTTCCAACCTGGAAGGCTCTCTCTGTTAATACTTCATTTGCTTTTCCACGGATACCATCCGTGCCAAAATATCGTCCCATTCGCTATTCTCCTCTTTCTGTTGGGTATTTTGATCACCTAAAACTGTGAGTGTAAGTTTATTGTTTTTAGGCTGTATTTCACAAGTCCTGTTGATGGTTGTTCCACCATCACTTCAAACTCATGTTGTCCTGGCTCTGCCGTAGACATATCGATATATAGATAAATATCATTTGCTGTAATCTTACTGATATTATCCTGTGTACCAAATACTTCTACATCCATCGTAGTAATATTATCCTCTTGTGTAGCTTTTGTAGTTATACATTGTTCTTGTAATTGATTGGAACTGATGTGATTGTTCTTGTTGTATGCTGCGCCAAGCTTTACATCAACACTAACAGTAGAAACTGTTGCTGACGTAATACCTGTAGGAAGTGTAATATCTTGTGATACTGTTGTATCTTTTGTAAGATTTGAAACATCAACTTCAACTGTAATTTTATCGATATCAAGTAATGCACTTTCCGTGCCATAGATTGTAACAGTCTGTTTATCAGCCACAGCTGAGCGACTGCCTGATTATCACCAGGTGTACCCTTAATCTTTACTTCAATCGGAACTGTCTTGTTAGGTGAAACTGACTTTGGTACATACATGCATGGATTTGAGGTTCAATATCTACATTTACAATTTGGCCATTTGCATCATAGGCAACAAGTTTTGCATCTTGTTCAAAATCCGCAGTTTGATTGGATACGTCGATAAGTGCCTTTACAAAAGCAATCTGATTTAATGTATCCTGTGAAGCACGTACATCTACGACAGAAGACGCAAACTGAGGAGTACCTAGCGTTATAAATACCATCCATCTTATCGCGATGAATAATATCATAGAGATAGCGAGGAACTGCTGTGTAACTTTCTTCTTGATTGTTACAACCGCATTCGATGGGTTAACGATTGTACTAACTAGAATCTCCGAATCCCTCCGCAATCAATGTTACTGCATGGGTTCCCTCTGTTAAGTTTGTTAGGTCTGCAACAACTCTTTACCATTTATGGTGCTTGCAGCAGTAACACTTGTCGCATCACCTGTAATCGTAACATCAGTTGTTGTTGAATCCCTGAAATTTCATACTCTTGCGTATCATATTGTACATATACCGCAACATTTTTTGAACAGTACGACTTTGTCTTAAGTGATGTCTGATATAGTGATGTGATATCGTTGTAGTTTACAACGATATATAACAGTGCAGCTAATATCAACGATACAACTTTTTGCATATTTTTGCATTAAACAATATGCGGTCAATCCCTGTAGAAGCGTAGTGAATGAAATGGATAATATTCTTTACAAATCGATCATATTGACTTGATATGCGCTTTGATTGATTTGCAGATGTTTTGCAAGTTCAAGCTTATTATGATCCATATGGTGTTTTTTCTTATTTGCCATTATCGTTCACCTCCTTGCTTATGATCAGAGGTATCTGATTGTTTATAATTTGCTTTGTTATGTGTTGGATAACTTGGCGTTGGACGCTTTTTCTTATGTGGAAGCTTTATTGACGCAGCTTTTGCAGCCGCATCTGCTGCTTCATGTACATCCTGTAATGCATGTTTTTATTTGTGGATGTACCATTTTGTTCAGCTGGAATAACTTCCTCTGCAGTAATCTTTCCTGTTTCAAGAATTGTTTCTTCATTAGCAGCTGGTGTGTCATCCATCTTTGTTTGAAGTTCATGCACATCGGCTTCAATCATAGTTTCATCATCGTCATCTTCACCATTTTCTTCGGTTTGACCAACGATGATATGTGTTAGATATTTACACAGTTGTTGTTCATTTACAGCAATCAACGCACCTTCTGCAATCGATACATTTCCTGTTTCTTCCGAAAACAACAATTGTAATCGCATCTGTAATTTCGCTAATACCAGTGCCGCACGGTGTCTTGAACCATATCGAGATGGAATATCTGCTGTTGTTGGAGGAAATATGCACTTGCACATGCAATCTTATCACCCTGGATAATCACTGCTCCATCATGTAGTGGTGTCGAAGTAACAAAAGATGGAAGTTAAAAGTTCTGCAGTTACATCAGAATTCAAACGTGTACCAGTCGCAATAAAATCATCCAGAGGATGAGACTTCTCAATAGAAATTAAAGCACCAGTTTGATCTGCACTCAATAAACGTACTGCAGTCACAATATTGTCCACTCAGTTTTTCCTTCTCATTACCACTAAGTGAACTCATTCTAGAGAAGAAACTACTCTTACCAAGTCTTTTCCAAAATCGTACAGTTTCTGGTTGAAAGATAATAATAACTGCTAAGAAATCCCCAGTTAATAAACATGTTTGTTAAAAACTGCAAAGTTTTAAGATTCATGACTTTTGCAAGTACATCTACGATGATGACAAAAGATAATACCTTTAAATATCTGCATAGTACTGCTCTTACCACGAACAATACGTAGTGCAGCTAAGATAATCATCAAATTACTACTATATCGATAACTGTCGTACTGAAAGTTAAAAACTTGTCCCACAATGATGATAAGTTATAGGCTGACATTAAACATATCCCCTTTCAAAATATGTTCTTATTATACCACACACAACCATTCTCTCTATAGCCCATCAAGAGAAAAAGATGACCTTATAGGTCATCTTCAATTGCGCCACTCTTAGCATATGCGGATGGTCTAGCTTCAAAGAAATCAGTCTTTACCATGTTTGCGTCTGAGTATTGTTTTACCCATTTCATGGATTCTGGTTCCTCAGCGTATTCTTCATACAGATTACCAAAACCTAATGTCGCAAAACGTGTATTACCAAGATACTTGATATAGTCAGTAACCATCTGCTTATTTAAGCCTGGAATTTCATCACCAATTACATAGTGTCCCCATGCAATTTCTTGTTCAACACCAGTATTCATCATATCACGGATCATCTGAATATTTTCTGGTGTAAATAACTCTGGTTCTTCCTTCTGTAATTCAACTAATATATTACGGAATAACCATAAGTGCGTTGATTCATCACGGTTGATGTAACGAATTTCCTGTACACTTCCTGGCATCTTGCCATTTCTAGCAAGGTTGTAGAAGAACATAAATCCAGAGTAGAAGTAAACACCCTCTAGAATAAAGTTTGCGATACAAACTCTCAAGAAAGAATGTTTATCTTGCTTAGCTACAAACTCATTATAGAGTTCGCCAATAAATCATTTCTCTTTAATAAAGTGCTCATCTGTCTTCCACTGATAGGGATATCATTTCTCTGTTCTGGAGAACAGATGGGAGTCTAACATGTAGCTGTAAGACTGTGAGTGAATGCACTCTTGGAATGTCTGGATAGACAAGCATAAGTTAACTTCATTTGCAGTAATATACTGAGAAATGTTTGGTAAGTTAGCAGATTGTAGAGAATCTAAGTAAACTAAGAAACTCAAAATCTTATCGTATGCTGTCTTTTCAGCTAAGCTAAGACGTGGATAATCTGATTTGTCTTGGTTCAAGTTAATTTCTTCTGGAACCCAGAAGTTGTTCATTGCTTGACGGTACCAATCAGATACCCAGTTATACTTCATATTATTGAAAGTCATTAATATTTGTTGTATTGAAGTTGATAAGACGACGATTACGTACATCAATATCACCCTCAGGGTTGAATAACGGTTTACGATTAATCTGATCTGTCTGCATGTTTCTACCTCCCTATGCGGAACAACTTTCACAATCCTCAGGATCTAAGGCCTTAGAACGATGTGTAGATAGTCTTAACTCCACAATCATATGCTAGTACATATAACTGTAATAACTGACTCATCTTATAGTCATTTGTAATCCATAAGTTAAAAGCTCATTAGCGGTCAATATGACGCTGACGGATACCAGTAGCTCTAACTGACCAAGTCTGGTCAGTGTATGTGCTGTCTTATAGTACCAATATGTATCTGCAGATAATTCTGGTGCAGTTCTTGGTAAGATAGAACCCTTCTTTTTCTTCTAAGAAGAAACGATTCATAACTGGATCAAGTCCCGCTGAAGTACCGATTAAGATTGATGTAGAACTTGTTGGAGCGACTGCTAGTCATATGCATTACGCATACCTGTTGCATGTACTTCTTCCTTTTAGTTCTTTCCAACGTGCAGAGTCATACCCACGCTGGTCGAAAGTACGCACCTGTCTGCCCACTCAGAACCTTCAAAGAATTGATAACTTCCACGTTCCTGGCTAAAGCATTACTTGCCTTAATAGATGCATATGCAATATTTTTCAAATACTTCATCTACAAACTCAAGTGTTCTTCGCTTTTCCCACATAATATGGTTCTTTGCAAGCATGTGGTGGTAACCACTGACACCAAGTCCGATAGAACGATACTTATGGTTTGTTACTTTGCATTTGGTAATGGATAGAAGTTTAGATCGATAACGTTATCAAGAGCACGTACTACAGTTGCAGTAACTTCTGATTTCGCTTTGGATCTGTCACATTAATATTACTAAACATAATGAAGCTAAGTTACATACAACATAATCACCTGGTTTTGTTGTTGTAACGATAACTTCATCGCCATCCTCTGTCTGAATAACACGAGAAACCTGCTTCACTTCGGACATGTTCTGTGCAATTTCTGTACAGAGGTTAGAACTATAAATCATACCCTTGTGCTTATTAGAGTTAGCACGGTTAACTGCATCACGATAGAAGGCAAATGGTGTTCCTGTTTCTACCATAGACTTCAGGATTAAACGTACAACTTCCTTTAATACAAGAACACGTTTAGAGATACGATTGTCATGTACACATTCCCAATATCTCTTTTCCCATTCTTCGCCATAGAAGTCTTCCAAGCAATAACCCTTAACCATGAGGACATCATGCGGATCAAGAAAGATACCAATCTTGGTTCATGTCTTCCTTCACCATCTTCCAGAATAAGTCTGGATAGCACACCGCAGGGAATACATCGTGAGCCTTCATACGGTCATCACCATTGTTGTACGTAATTGTAAGAATTCAGGTAAGTCTTTATGCCATACATCGAGATATACTGCTACAGCACCGGCTCTTACACCAAGTTGGTCAACCGCAACTGCAGTATCGTTGATAACACGAATCCAACGGATAACACCACCAGATGCACCTTCAAAACCACGGATAGATCCACCACGGGGCAGACCTTGACCTAAGTACATACCATTCCACCACCAGAACTTGCCCATCAGCGAAGTTAGAAATGGAATGGTAGATCCCATCCAATGAGATCTGGAACAGTATCGATAAAACAACTAGATAACTGATGATATGGCTTTCTCGCATTTGCTTGTGTAGGAGTTGCCATTGTTACCTGATGTAAACTCATCATATCGTAGAACTTCTTTACCAACCAATACGATCATTTGTTTCTTTCATTGCTAAATGCATTTGCAATGACCAATGTACATTTCCTGTGGTGACTCTAGTAGGACAGTGTTGGTGACTGCGAATCAAATAACGCTGGGATAATAAGTCCAAAGCCACTATAGTGAATAAGTTATTACGTGTATTGTCGATTAATGCTGCGATTTCATCAACTTCTTTATGAGAATAGTTTTCTACAAATATATGCTCCATATGACCCTTGCTTCGATCATATAGGAGATCTTATGGTAGAAACTTGTTAGACCTAGTTTCTCTTCTGTTGCTTTTTAAATCACAAAAGCAATACTGTAACTGAGCAAACGTCAACAATTCTCTCCCAGTTTGGCTTCTTCTTTCGTTGTAAGTTCAGCAGAACTTCTTGTTAATAAAACAATTCTATCTTTCAGAGATTGACCTTCTTTAGACATCGTAGAGACTTCTCATACAATCTCTTTAAGTCATAGTCTGGATAAGACTTCTGGATATCAGCAAAACATCTTCCAACTCTTCGTCACCGATGAGTTTTCACTAACTCAAAGGCGATCATTACGCATCTGTGTGCGCTTTTTCACGGTATAGATATAACTCTTTGCGACGTTATACTTTTCATTCTTCATCAAGATCTTTTCAACAGTATCTTGAATTTTCTTCAACATCAACTTCTTGACGACCGTCAAAGCTGTGCTTCAATCTGCACTAGTAAGTCGAAAGATATGCTTGATCACACTTTCATTTTACGCTTAGGAAGATTTTTCTATCGCTAAAATAATCTTCGCTCCATCATATGGAACAACTTGCCCGTTACGTTTTACTATCCTATCACAACTTTTACCTCCACTGAATTCTATCTTTCAATAGCATAATAGAATTATTTTTCTATTTGAATGCCCAACTTTTTCGATAAATTTCCTCTAAAAGCCCTATTATTTTGAATCGTTGAAAATCACTCATTTTTATTCTCTGAAATCATCTCAGTCTTTTCATTTCTCAATGAATGAAAAGCTTTGCATATCATTTATTTAAATTATCAAAAGACCACTAAAAGGGCCTAGTACCAATCAATTCTCATTGATTTATTATTCCATACCTGCTTTTCTGTATTGTTCATTAACCCACTCTTTGAACTTTCAGCTGCCTCAACAGCTTCGATAGGAGCGTCATCTTTTAATTTCTGCTCCAATCATATATGGCTCATAGATTGTTTTAACTTTTTGTTTCTTCGGGATATATCAGCCTCATACAATTACCTCCGCTTTATACATCTAGTGTATTGTGCTAACTGTTATTATATTGTACTGCCTACATGTATATCACAAAAGCAAAACTCGATTTCTTTATAGCACCGATAGATGAAATAATTTTAAAAATACAAAAGTTGTATTTTACTGTTCTTCATAGTATTTATTTAAAGATTGTAAATACTTCTGACAAATTTACATGTTTTTGATTTACAAATATATATTCTCTTCGGTAAAAATGCCGTTTGCGCGTTGCTCAGCAGCTTCTTTTAAAATTTCTTCCCAAACTTCTATAGCTTTTCGTTTTTATTTCCTCCGGAGTACCTTCAACAAAATGAATTGTAGGCTGTAGAGCCTCTAAACCCTCGCAGGAAAAGTACCATAATAATAATAGCAAAATCAGCTTATCATACAGTTTTATTTTTCATATTTCCTTATGGAATAATCCTATATCATTATAAATTTTGTGAACAAATAGATTCAACTTTCACATTTTTAATGTAGGGTCTAACTTCACGTTAGGATTATATACCTGCAAAATACTGCAAACATAATTAAAAGCCCTTCGTTCGAAGGGCTTTATCTCTATAAAAGATGCCGCTTAGCAGAAATTGAACTGCTCGTTCATCCTTACCCTATGGATGCGTATTGCCACTATACTAAAGCAGCACCCTAGCCTTTTATACTAATAACAAACTACACCTAAAAATCAATAATCAGTACTGTTTTTCAACTCATCATAAACAACCTGTAGTGCGCCCATAATGGCATAATAATCTCCATGAATCTCTTTGATGTATCTACCACAAATCCTTGGTTGCATAGGCTCCTGCTTTATCCGCTGTTTCTCCTGTATGAATATAAATTCCAGATTTCTTCATCACTCATTTCTGTGAAATATACATCCGTGATACACGCGTATGCAAAACATTTCTTTTGGCTAATGATACATAAACTAGTTAGACACTTGGCTCTTATGGTCTTGAAGTTTCTTTAACATTCGAAAAGCATCTTCATCATCTTCGGTTTTCCCATAACGGTTATCACATAAAACCAAAGTATCACTACCGATAACAATAGCTTCAGGATGTCGTTTCCAATACAGTTTCTGCCTTACGAGGATAAGATTTTACTTTCTTCAACAAGGTCTGCCTGCAAGTCAATGGTCTCATCAATATCAGCCGGATCACAGATGATAGATGTGAAATCCCTGTTTCTCTAATAACTCTTTTCTTCGTGGACTTTTGTGAAGCTAGTACAATGTTCTCTCATAGATATCCTCTTTCTTTTATTATTTTATGAAAATTAGGAATTAATGAAAGTGCTTACGTGATATAATTATCAGAGGAATAAAAATTGAAAGGGATTAAGAATGAAGAAGCCTACATTGAGTTATTTTGGCTGCCGGAATGGGTAGCCGCTATGGCGGAATGAAACAGATTGATGGGTCGGAAGCCATGGTGAACCAATCATAGAATTTTTCTATCTATGCACGCAAAGAAGCAGGATTTGAGGATGTTGTTCTCATCATCCGTCGCGAACATGAGACAAGCATTCCACGCTGCATTAACAGACCGCGTATCTAAGGGAATGAACGTGAAGTTTGCATATCAGGATATTAACAATGTCCCATCTGATATTACAGTACCTGAGGACGTGAAAAGCCATGAGAACTACACTCGCATTACTTGCATGCAAGGGTGTTGTTGATGGACCATTTGCGATTATCAACGCAGATGACTTCTATGGTAAGGATGCATATAAAGTTATCTATAACTTCCTAACAACGAAGTAAGTAGATGACCATTACGCAATGGTTGGTTATGCAGCAATAACACCTGCAGACCATGGAACAGATGACACGTGGTGTGTGCCAAGAAGACGAAAAACGCAGTCAACTAACAAGTATTGTCGAAGTACAGAAAGATTGCTCGTAAAGGATGGCAAAGGTTGTTTACGATGACAACGCACTTTGGAAAAGAAATGGATCTAACGCATTAGTTTCTATGAACTACAGAGTTTTACACGCAGGTATTCTGATGACATGGATGTATACTGATGAATTCATTCATGCAAATCTAAGCATCTAATCCAATGAAGTGCGAATATGTTATTCACTACAACAGTTGGCCAGATGGTTAAAGGATGGTGAGTGCACTGTTAAAGTACTTTCCTCTAAAGGACCAATGGTTCGGTGTAACATATCAGGAAGATAAACCACTTGTAGTTGAAAAGATTGCGGAAATGAAGAAGCTGGAATCTATCCAGATATTCTTTGGAGTAATTGAAAGCTCTGTGCAGAGTTGCCCAAGAGCTTTTCTTTTCATATATTTTTCTTAGAAGCTGAGAACATTGCGATATGCAATATCTTTGATTTCTTCAGCTGTAAATCCTACACGCTGCACGCTTTGATGAAAATCTGTGCCTGAGAAGGACCATACATGTATGCTCCTCACCATCATTATAATACTCACCGAAGTCAAACCCACAAGCGACATGCTTTTACTCCAACAAGATCTGCGACATATTTTGCATGTTTTGCTAGATGTAGCGCATCTTGTTTTTGTTGCTCTGTATGAATAAATGAACAACATGCATTCATACCAATCAGCCATCTTTACTTGCAATTGCACGAATCTGTTGATCTGTAAAGTTTCTTTTCCACAAACAACGAGCCCTTCGCATTTCGTGTGTCGCTAGTGACTGGTTGCGTTGAACGGGATAGAATATCCCAGAATGTCTTCTCATTTGCATGAGATGCATCCACAATCATATGTAGCTCATTCATCTTCGCGATTGCTTGCTTACCAAGGTTCTGTTAATGCCTCTTGTACGGGATCGCCTGGAGTTACCTGTTGCTAATGTTTGATCATTCCAACATAGAGAGCCAATTCGATTACCCATCGTCATTATAACCACTGAGATCTTCTTCGACATCTGTCGCGAATACACACATTCCTTCAATGGTCATTAAGAATGCTGCTGCCTGTTGCTCTTCATCTCTGATCCTTGGTATAGATACTTTATGATCCAGAGGCAGTAATATCATTCTTTCACTTTCTTAACAACGTCTTTCATCTCTTTCAGCTCTCCGTTCCTACAAAGAAACTTGCTGCGAAGTATATGCAATCTGTCCCTTGTTTAAAACGAGTACTCCAATCTTTCTTGAGATGGATGTTTTGCCATCTGTGTAGATGGTTTGATAGCTTCTGCTAAAGTCCGCATGTAAATCAAAGATTTTCATAGTCTATCCCTTATTGATATCATTATAAAATCTTCATTCCCTTAAATGCTATATCCGCATCACGCATCTATCTCATCTGTTCCTTGCGATAATCTTACCTAGACCTCAGTCGCTACTAACCATGCATGATGGATCATTGAGCTTCCTTCCATTGTTTCTTTAATAATGTATTCTACTGAACCAATATAGCCATATACAACACCTGCTTGCAGTACCTTCATTATTATTGTTACCAGTACGAACTGGTTGAGCTTTACAATCTCAATCTCCGGTAACTTTAGCCGTCCATGATTAACGCATTAGACTGATACCTAATCCCGAGCTGAATTACAGACATAGCGGAAAGACTCCATTTTGATCTATGTAGTCATATGTCGTTGCAGTACCAAAGTCTACGATAATGCATGAACGATGAAATGTATTCCAGCTGCATAGGTTGTGATACGATACGAGTCTGCACAATCGATCTCGAGTGCTTCCTCTCAGTTTGATATCCATCTGCATACTCATTACGTCCTAATCATTGGTTTCTGATGTAAGTATTTTAATCACTGCAGAGTTAAGGAATACATTAGTTTGGTACAACGGAAGAAATGATAATTCCAGTAATATCCGCAGCTTTTAATTGTAATAGTATTTAAGAATGTTGTAATGAAGAAACCGTACTCATCACTGGTACGTGTGTTTGTGTCATAAGATCGATAACGACCAACATCTCTCTCCATCAAGAATTCCCATGGAAAATATTTGTATTTCCAACATCAATTGTTAATAGCATGTTCTTCTCACTTCTTTAGGCAATGGCGCAGTATTTCTTTGCATGTTTCATCTTTGATAATAATCTAAATCCTCTACACTTTGTCGGTGAGATAATTTTGACAATATTTGTATCTACACCAAAACCTGCAACCAGGTTCACGGATACTATTTGCGATAATATAATTTCGCATTCTTTTCTTGTAATTTTCTTTGCGGCGTTTTCTAAAAGATTTTCTGTTTCCATCTGCAAAATCACTATAACTGGTCTTTCACTTTTTCTGTCGATTGTTAGAAGAATATCCATATATTGCGTTTTAGGCGATGGACAAATCACCATCTGTTTTTTGATCTTTGTGTTCTGCCTTTTCAATTGGTGTATAATCCGCAACTGCCGCAGACATAATTAGAACATCAGCCTTTTCGAAGTTATCAATAACACTCTTGCCATATCAGCTGCACTTGTCACATTTACAACGTCAACTCCATAAGGTTTTGGTAAATTCGTCTTACTGAAATTAGTGTTACCCTGGCACCTGTATGTGCTTCCTTTTGCCATACATAGCCCATCTTTCCAGTTGAATGATTTTGTGATATATATCGTACCGGATCAATCTCTTCTTGCGTAGCACCTGCAGTTATCACAACATGTCTTCCGTTTAGATAACGGTCTGTTTCTACAAGAGACGCAATCGCATCTTCAGATTTCTTCTGGTTCAGGTAAGTCCTTTGCACCTACATCTCCACATGCTAGATATCCCTGCACCACTGCATATTATATATATGCCCGTATTTTTGACATGTCGCAATATTGTCCTGTGTGATTGGATTATTTAACATATTTGTATTCATTGCAGGAACAATCAGCTTTGGACATAGTCGATGCCAGAAATGTAGTCGTTAACATATCATCCGCTATAGCCATGTGCAATCTTCGCAATGATATTTGCGGTAGCTGGCACCACGAAATAAATCAGCCTTCTTTCGCAAGTGATACTATGATGAACATCTGGTGTATAGTCCACTCGTAAACATATCTGTAATGACCTTTTGATTACTGAGTGTTTGGAAATGTCAGAGCGTTACAAACTTCTCTCGCTTCATTGTCATAATGACATAGCACTTCATTTCCTTGCTTTTTCAGCGAGGAAACTAACTGGCAAATTTTATATGCAGCAATCCCTGCTGTCACTCCCACGACAATGCACTTATTTTTCATATACCCGTACCTTCTTGTAAACATTATAACACGCATAAATATGCTAATATTGTAGCAGAGGTAAATGAAATATGAGCGATCACAGACGTTTTAGTAGTATCCGATATTCACGGTGCTCTTTCAGGTGCTAAAAGCAATGGAAGACTACTCACATCATCACGCAGATAAAAATTCTCTGCCTAGGGTAGATGTTCTTTATATCACGGACAGAAAATGACTTGCAAGCGACTATGCACCCAAAAGTCATTATCACAATCATGAGATACATTCAAAGATAAGATTATTGCGGTACGTGGTAACTGTGATGCGAAAGTAGACCAGATGGTACTGAACTTTCCAATTACTGCTGACTACAATATCCTTTTCCATGGAGCACATCAAACTCTTTGCTGTCACACGGCCATGTATATGGTCCAAATAATCTACCTACCCTAAGTGTGGGAGATAGTTTCCTTTCGGGTCACACGCATATTCCAACTGCTTATGAAAAAGATGGCATCTTACTTTTAAACCCAGGATCCATCTCTTTTAGCAAAAAGAAAACCACCCAGAACATATACGCCATTATCAATGAAGATGGATTTACTGTTTACTCACTAGATCATAAACAATACATGCATACAGATTGGCTATAAATCATGTATAATAGAAAGAAAGTTGAGGATTAATCATGTCTACACCATCACGCTTGAGTGCCGAAAAAGGGCCAGTTTGCAAAAAACAGTCTTAATGCCAGTGTGATCCACTTCGTGCGAAGTTTCATCGTTGAAACGATTCTTGGAGAATCGGTACTAGTTAATAACGTACGCGCGCGTTCAAGGATACACAGGAACTTGGAAAGGCAAGCCTGTATCTGTTATGGCATCAGGATAGGGACTGCATCAATCGGGTATCTCTCTTATGAGTTATTTACAGAATATGATGTTGAAAATATTATTCGTATCCAGTTCTGCTGGTGCTATACCAACCGAATTAAAATTATTTGATGTAATTCTAGCAGACGCTGCTTATTCCCGACTCTTCATTCGCAAGAGAACAATGCGGGAAATACAAAGCGATACAATGCAGTATCTGCAGAATTAAATGAAAAGATTAGAAAGCTGCAGCAAAATCTTGGAATGAAGATTACAGTTTGATTCATTCATCTGAGCGTATTTCTACTCGCTTGAAAAGAACGTTGCACACCTACCAGGGTATGTACGAACTACATTTGCTTAGGTGTTGAAATGGAAGAAGTTTTGCTCTATTCATCACGCAAATGTATTAGGAAAAGAAACGCGAAAAGCTTAGCTTACTGGCAGTTTCTGATAGCTTTTTGTATCACAGAAAGTACTACTGCTGCTGAACAACGTCAAAGCAACCTATCACAGATATGATGAAAGTGCATTTGCGACGCTGCCGTCGCTGACTAAACCAAAAAGTGGACCACTGGGTTTCACTTTTCATGCCTCTTCAATATCTTGCTCGTCATTTGGAAACTCTTCTAGGAATGTATCCACTCACTATTTTACAAACCTGCAAACTTCCTTTTTGTATGTATCCTAGTCGCTTTGTGAAGCGCACAAAGATAACTATGAATTTCATCCGCTACATTTCCCAACAACCACATGTTCATCGCGCTTTTCATGCCACAAAGAAAGTAGGATTTTCGAGATGATTCTTTTTACTGAAATGCAGATGTAGTGTTCTAGCCAGATGTTTCCGCTCTGCGAGTGAGATGCTCCAGATTGTTTCTGTCATTTAGCTGCTAGTTCTCGTGAGGTTGTTGATATTCCTGCTCTTGCCAAGCGTAAAACTTCCAGACTTTTCATCTGCCATCACCTTCATCTGTCAAACATGCGTGCATAAGAGTGATCTGCAGGCTTTTCAGCTAACATTTCCGTAACGCATCGTCCATACTTACACTAGTGCCAACATACCCTTGCGCATTTCATCTTCACTATGATGATTTTCAAAGTACTCTTGGAGTAATGTGTAGCGTTCATAGCTGCTGTCTAGAGAATAGTATTTTTCTTTTAGATTCGCTGATTTCCCATATCAGTAATATACTCGAGAACCAACATATAAAAAGCGGGAAGCCAGTCTGGTTCCGCAAAGTTGCGATACTTCTTTTGAACGTACTTTAAGCAGTCCATAGTGTTACCCGCAGCCAAGATGATGAGACCTTCGAGATGCGAACTGAAGGTTTGTATCATTACCTAAAGTGTTGAGGGTATGTGACTTGCTGTAAAGGAATCGTTACGCGACAACTACGCTGCAAATCTTACCTGATACCACCAGAGAGGATGCCACCTACTACGCGGGCAGCGATAGCGTCCATATCCCAACCCTGTCCATACGCACTTGTAGAACGGAGACCTACCATTCGTTTACGTTCTAACCATGCCACCGTCCATGCAGAGTACACCAGCCATAGCCAGAATGCTGCATGATTGTTGCCTTGAGATACATCAATCCTGATACGGCAGCAGCTTCTGGGTTTCCACCACCATGTAGTTCTTACCAAATGTTGTCTTTATTCCAGATAAACCACACAACAATTACAGCTGTAGCAGCCATAAGATGATTGTTGGGAAAGTTACCAATCTTTGGAATAATCATCGCTGGAATATCATTTCGATAGCACCGAAGGACACACACTTTGTCATAATGTACAGCCATACCGAAGATGATTAACATGTTGGACATAGATGAAATACGTGTAGGTGCATCTTATACTTTCGCCTTGAAGAGAACCAGCAATGGAAGTAAAAAGATTGTGCAGATAGATGTACACACAAGCAAGTGCATGATACTGCTCTTAGCGCCAACTGGAAGACTTTGTAGAGTCGAACACCTTTGCAAACACCGCACAGTGTTGATGATGCCCTTAATGCCATGATAATTGTTGAAGCTACCATACCCGTACCCACCATACGTCCGATAGGATAGAGTCCAGTGCCTGTAAGCATTATCACGCCAGCTACACCTAATGCCAAGAACATTCTTGGAGATGCCTGCTGTGAATGTTTAAGATGTTATTGACTGCATAAATAAAGGTGTTTCTTTCGATGCTGGAGTAACGATGCTAAGCCAATAAATACAAGAATAATGACTAGATATAGACCATTGCATACATAACCAATCCTTGCGGTGGATATGTATGCGTAATGTTCAATCTTCTGTACCTGTGTTTTCAATAAAGCTGAACGTAGACATCTTCAATAGTCGACTAAATGGTAACGTTGAATAAACTGACTTCGTGTTTACGGTCCTTAATTGCCTGTAATTCTTTTGGTATATTAGTTTTGCATCAGAGACTTTGACTTTCTTTATGTACATAGTTTTCATCTTTGATTTCTTGTTTTGCATCAGCGTCGTACCAGTAATCTTAGAAAGATTCTGTGCCATGAACATTCTTGGAGTTCAGCTAAAAGATCATTATATCTCTTTGCGGCATGGAGTCTCAGCGCTGGCTTGCGACAACCTTTGAATAATATTCCTTTTCAAATATGCTGATTTAAATATGATGCACCTTCATTGATTAGCTTATCTACAGCTGGCTTATTTTGCTTTTCAACTTGTTGGGCAGCCTCTAAAATGCCTTTCTTAGCGTCAGCGATACGGTTTTCCTTTTCGCTCTCTGAGCAAAGCTCTTATCGTTCTTTTGTCATCTCGTTACGTTTCAGCCAGCTCCAACTGTCTTATCCTGTTCCATCTTTGCGTAATTCATCGATTTGACTGGCGAGATCTTACCTACGTGGTCCGTAATTGGTTTGGTAAGTGACTTTCTTCTTGATCAACAGAGAGACTCTCACCCTAATCGTTATTTTTGACTCATGTCTAACCCCTCCGATTACAGGAAATACATTGCGCTTTGGAGTCTCAGGAGTTCTTCCTGTTGTCTCTGTATTAACGAGTTCCAGCAAGACGTCCATTGGACATAACACCGATTCGATGTGATACCGAGAATCTCTGGCATTTCAGATGAGACATACAACTAATTGTCTTACCCATCTTCGCCATCTTGATGAGTCCGTCTTAAATCTCGTATTTTGCACCAACGTCCGATGCACAGGTTGGCTCATCCATCATAAATACGCTTGGTTTTCTTTTCCTAACCGCTTACCGAAGTGAAGTCTTCCGCAATCGTTACCACGCAGGTGAGTGATGTAATTGCATCATCTGGTCCCATACGCTCCGTATGCATCAAGGCAATCTAGCTCTGTTGCCTTCTTCTTCTTCTCATCAGACACAACAATACCATTCTTATGAGTGATCCATATTTTGCAATACAAGTGTTGAAAGTTAAATCATCTGCAAGACATCGTCCGTTAGCCTTTCTTTTTCTTCCAGTGATCTGCTTGAATCCATTGTCCATGGCTTCTGCGCTATCGAAGTTCATGGGCTTGCTTTGTAATAAACACGACCTGCTGGCTCTTGTACGCAGACAAAGATTTGTTTCCATTAGCTCTGTACGTCCGGCTCCAACTAGACCATACAAGCCTGGGCCAGTTTCACCTTCTTAACGCCAGGCTAACGTACATCGTCAAATGGTGCGAAACTTCGTTGAAAGATCTTTGACAGAAAGAATCATTTCACTGGTGTATTATCAACCCGTGAAAGCGTTGTATCAAGAAACGTCAACCATGTGCGCAATCCGTCATTCATATTTGTGTCAGTGCTTATCTTTTGTCGCAGTCATCTTGCATCACGCAATGCGACCACCTGATCACATATGTAAAGAATTTCGCTCCATCTTGTAGAAATACATAAGATAATGAAATACCCTGACTACGTAGCTTACGCATCATCTGGAATAACTTCTTAACCTCTGGTTCTGTTAGTGATGATGTGACTCATCAAAACAATAATCTGGAGATGCTACGAAATAGCCTTTGCGATTTCACACATCGACAGAGGCGAGTACGGACATCATGCGCGTGGCTGTAGTCAAATTGACTGTAATACCTAAAGCTACGGATATACTCGAGGCTTGCTTCTTCATTTCTTCCTTCATCCTTAACACCCGAAGAGTTTACTGGATAACGTCCTAGAGGCCAGTTATCAATAACACTGCAGCTCTAAGCACTGAGTGGATTCTTGGTGAACCATCGCAAATACCATTCAAGCGCATCCTTTTGGACGAGTGAAACTTACTTCTTTTCCATCTGAGGAGTAGCTTCGCTTCATCTTTTGATATGTATGAACAAAGCACTTCCATCATTGTGGATTTGCGGCACCATTTTCCACACTTAAGGACAATTGAGCCCGGGTTTCACATCTAAATTAGAGTGTGATCAAGTACTCTGTTTTCTGCCGAATGATTTCCGGCATGCGCTATCGACAAGATTAGTGTCATTTCTTTCCTGACATAATTGATTTACCCTGTTTAACTCAAAATCCATAAAGCAGTATGGTCAACTTCTAGAGCTTCTTAGAAGAGAGGCTACCAGGTTTTTCAAAAGTACACTGCTGGCCTCTTAGAAAATCTTACTGAACTACTTTAGGTGAAAGTACGCTGAGTGTGAGCGCTGTCTGTCTTAACCATGTTAATAGCATACGCATCATATTGACTTGGGTTTCCTAAACGGTTTGTGATATTTGACTCTGTCAATGGCCATCACCACCGAGTGTCCAACATCCAAAATTAGCTGAGTAAGTCATCATGCTTTTCGAGTAATGGCTGGTATGGTGAGCTTAGAGATTGTCGGAAGCGTATAATGTTCAACCAGGCACTTCTTAGTATCGCTCTTAGCTTCGTAGATACTGGTTCAAAATGTCTTAGTGGCATCCGCGAAGTTCTATGCGTTGCTCAGCTGTACAGCAGGTTCAATGCACTTAGAGTGGAACAGTCTGCTTCACAATTGTATACGTAGTCAACGCCTTCTTCCAAGAACGTTTCCAGCTTCGTCAGCTGCTAGCGATACCTGTCTTGATATCAACACCGTACATAAAGCGTGCGTAATGCTCTTGATGTATGAAATGGCCTGAAACGTGGCGTGCTGAGAAATTGTCGCCGTGACCTTCGGCGATAGCAGCTACCATGCCTGTAACATCGTAACCGAATGTAGGAACCTTGTACTTATCCTTAGCCCATGCTGTGAACGTTGACGTACCCATACCGTCGTTATTGCGAGATAGCTAAGTCAGTCATCCACCGAAATGGAAAGCTGACCGCTGTACCGGTAGCGTTACTCTGCAGTCGCAGCGTCCATGTAGCACCTGCAGGTTCTTCATTCCTGAAGCAAGTTCGCAGGCTTGATGTAACACCCCATCATAACTACCTTGAAACCAGCGGCGGCGGCGGCGGCGGCGGCGGCGGCGGCGGCGGCGGCGGCGGCGGCGGCGGCGGCGGCGGCGGCGGCGGCGGCGTGGCGGCGGCGGCGGCGGCGGCGGCGGCGGCGGCGTGCGGCGGCGGCGGCGGCGGCGGCGGCGGCGGCGGCGGCG
>BNJU01004170.1_pt1 | contig 35387 bp, 59 predicted proteins | sample 8539281 | NCBI WGS metagenome assembly BNJU01 (sample SAMD00202456, study PRJDB9452) | human saliva metagenome | isolation source: human saliva | place: Japan
CTCTCTCAGTGCCCTCCCCAGAGCTACTTCATTTATCATGTAATAGATTATCTCTTCAGGAACTTTTATCCCCATAGAGACCCCCATACTAAGCATGGTAAATTTATTAATACAGTGTGCTTCAATCAATAATGATTCTAGTAGCTTACAGTTTTATTAGTATACACGATATATCGTATTGTCGTCTATAGTTTTTCTTAAGGTTATAAGAAAAATGCATAGGTGGCTATATAGTTAGTTCTATGTCCATGAATAAAAGCCTCCCTAATAATAAAGTCATGACTCTATTATTAGGAGGCTATATATGTTAGCTATTGTACAAAAAGATTATTTAATAAATCTACACTTAGAACTTATGCGTAAATCCTGCATTTACACCCCAGTCTGCTTGGTAGTCACCAGACAAACCTGTGGCAACGTCAGCGAATACACTATTGTTGCTATTGAAACCATAACGGCCGCCGAAAGCAAGTTCAGTCCAAGTACCTTTAAGGTCCTGCTCTGTTAATTTCGCAACATTGCCACTAGCAAATGCAGTTTTTACATTGCCTGTGAAAACATGACCTGCAGCAAAACGTGTATAAAGGTTACCATTGCCAAATTGTTTACCCAATTCAAGGCCGATTTTACCAGAAGTGCTGTTTACACTAGATTGGTTAACAAATACATTACCTACATTAAAGTTACGGCCACCGAAGTGTGTAAAGTTCAATTGTGCTTGTGGTTCTACATAGAAACCATTAGCATATTTCAATGTTTTACCATAGCGAACACCGATGCTATACGCATTGGATTTTATATCGCCAGACATAGCTTCACCAATTTCATTGCGAGCTGTGAAGTCATTAGATACGCGACCAACTTGAGTTTCTACATGTACATATTGATCTTTGCCAAGGTCTTTCAAACCATACGCACCAACGGAGAAGGATTTAACCTTGCCGGAACCATCGAATACATAATCTTCAGAACCACGAAGGTAAGATACTTGACCACCTACAGTCCAACCACGGCTGATTTTAGCATCATAACCGCCTTGGATGCGTGTATAATCTGTAGCTGTATCAATACCGCTGCCAGAGTAGCTGTATTTACCGCCACCGATGCGAGCCCAAATACCAGTTGGTTCACCTTGTTGCAATACACGAGGACGATACATATCGTCAGCTAATGTACGCCAAGCGTTGATATTACCTACTACAGCAGAACGAATACCACGCATATGAGGTGTATCATAAGCACCACGAACAACAGGATTAGGATTTACTGGTTTAGGTGCTGGTGTTACAGGCGTAACTGGTTTTGGATCTGGAGTTACAGGTGTAACTGGTTTTGGATCCGGAGTTACTGGTGTAACTGGTTTAGGATCCGGAGTTACAGGTGTAACCGGTTTAGGATCTGGAGTCGGTGTAGGTTTTGGTTCTGGCACCACATAGGAGCCTTGACCATTACCATCTTTCCATGTAATATCCCCTTCTTTTTGGTCTGTAGTCAACGCTTTTTTGTAACTAGACACGATGCCTTTAGAAGCGATGGATACAGTACCAGAAAGGTTTCTTTCACCGTTTACATAGTTTTCATAATAGAACTTGTGAGCCAAGTTATCTAAAATCTTATTTACATTGCTTTCAGAAGAAGTATCAAGATGATCGCCTGTTACATAGCCATGTACGCCAGAGCCAGCTGCAGCGGATTTTACGATGAAGTTACCGCCCTCGATATCAGCTGGATCAAGACCATTTTTCTTAGAACCTGGTTTACCAAAGTTTAAACCAGTACTATCGCTCATATCATATATAACGTTAATATGGCCATCTAGTTTATTCACATGAATATCGCTGCGAGAATCCTGCGAAATACGGCTGAAAAAGCCTTCACGCGTACGAGTACCTGTGAGGTTGTTAATACTACTACGTTCTGTTTTTACCATCAATTTTTGAAAGATTCCAAGCCGCCCATGCTATCATGGCTCCACATGCCACCATCAAAGGTCATGTTGATTTCGCCACCTTTATCCTCTAAGGTGTTCACAGCTTTACCGGAAAACTGGTTAGGACTGTTATGAGCGCGGCCTAGGCCGATATTAATCACAGATGGTTGCTGTTCTTGATGAGGAGGCATCATTTTATCAGATACCAGCACATCACCTTGCATATTAAATACTTTATGTTTTACAGTACCCGCATCATCGATGCCAAGATTAATTTTACTATTATATGCAAACGCTACTGGATATGGAGACTTCCATGGTGCAGTAGTCACGTCCATAATCCCGCCATCCACTTGAATGGAACTGTTATTTAGCATGCCTGTAATGAAAGCTGGTTGACGATAGCGTTTAGGCAATTGAGATGCATCAGGAGTATCCAAAGAGCCAATTGTAACTTGACCACCATCAGATGCGACTACACCATTCGCAGTCGTATTACCTGTACTTTCAAATTTGCTATCTGCAGTAGTTGCAAAAATACGTCCATCGGAATTAAGACCTGCTGCAGCCCATGTGCTAGGCATGGCCATCGTAGATGACAATAAAGTCATCATAACAGCAGATAATAAAAATTTATTTCTTGCTCTCATCCTCTTACACCTCAACCAATACTTCACTTACAATACAATCACAATTGTGAAAGCTCCTTCATAGTTGAATATATATCTGAGAATTGATTTATTAGTCTTTATCTATATGAAAAGATTGATATATACTCACTTTATTAAGAACTCACATTCAACACTTTTTAAAAATATGTTTAAAATATTACACTATTTTTTTAGTGAATTGTAAATAAATTATACTTTTTTATTTTAAAAGTTATATAAAGATATTAGTATATATTAGATAGAAGCATACAAAAAGAGACAACGATTAATTCGCTGCCTCTAAGTCAAAATATTGACATCTATACTATTGTTTATCCGTAATTTGACGATATATAAGATTAAACCCTATAATATAAACAGATAGCCAAGCGAGTGGTTCCGTCGGGCTCATCTCAAGGATTACATTAAATTGATGAAATGGCCTTTCAGTTATCCCTAGTTACATGGGGATAACGAAGGGCTATTTGTCTTTTCCAAGACAAATAAGCGCCACGAGTGCACCAAAAGCAATGATTACAGTCATCACTTCTAGAATTAACATGATTAATTCATAATCACTCATAGACAACCCTCCCTTCATTAACGAAGAGAGGCCCAACCTCGCCTGACTATCCTAAGTCAATTATATGGCGAACATATAAGCGAATCAATAAGAATCTATTAATAGAAATATACAAAATATATTATAAAAAGCCTCAAATATTAGATATATTATATCCAATATTTGGGGCTCTATTATTCTATTATGACTACATAGATTTATATGTTGACCAGTATATTAGAATTTATGTGTAAATCCTGCATTTACAGACCAGCCAGCTTTATAATCGCCAGATAGACCTGTGCTAAGATCAGCGAAGATACTGTTGTTTGCATTGAAGCCATAGCGGCCACCGAATGCTAGATCTGTCCAAGTACCTTTAATGTCTTCGGATGTGTATTTAGTAGTAGCACCACTTGTGTACGCAGTTTTCACTGTACCAGAGAAGGCATGGTTCACGCCAACGCGAGTATAGATGTTACCTGCCCCAAAGTTTTTACCGATTTCAAGGCCAAGACCACCTGCTGTGCTGCTCACACCAGATTGCTCTACATGCATGCGGCCCGCATTAAAGCTATCGCCACCGAAGTGAGTGTAGCTCAATTGTGCTTGTGGTTCAATGTATGTACCATTTGAAAGCTTCACAGTTTTACCATAGCGTGCACCGATAGAGTATGCATTTGCTTTAGTCTCGCCAGATAGTCTTTCACCAATTTCATTACGAACCGTGAAGTCGTTAGAAGCACGACCTACTTGAGACTCGATATGGATGTATTGGTTGTTACCAAGATCTTTCAAGCCGTACGCACCAACAGCAAAGGCTTTTTCTTTGCCAGTACCGTTGAATACGTAATCATCGTTGCCACGAAGATAAGAAACTTGACCACCTACAGTCCAACCGCTGCTAGTTTTAGCATCGTAACCGCCTTGAATACGTGTATATGTAGTATCTGTGTCGATACCTTTTGCATTGAAGCTGTATTTACCGCCCCCAACGCGAGCCCAAATACCTGTTGGTTCGCCTTGTTGCAATACGCGTGGACGATACATATTATCTGTCAACGTTCTCCAACCATTGATATTACTCATAATGGCAGAACGAGCGCCGCGCATATGAGGTGTATCAAAATCACCCATGATAACATGAATGTGAGAATTACGGTCTGGCACTGGAGCTGGTTTCACTTCTGGTTTAGGAGCCGGAGCCGGTGTTGGTTTCGGTTTTGGAGCTGGAGCTGGTTCTGGTTTTACTTCTGGCTTCGGAGCCGGAGCTGGTGTTGGTTTAACTTCCGGCTTAGGCGCTGGAGCTGGCTCTGGTTTTACTTCTGGTTTCGGTGCTGGTTTATTTTCACCATATACGTATTTACCTTGACCATCTTTATCTGCTTGCCATGTAATATCGCCTTCTTTGGCATAACCAGATGTAAGCACTTTAAAACGACCAGATTCAGAACCATTAGATGCAATGGCTACTGTACCTTGAAGGTTTCTTTCACCATTAACATAGTTATGATAGTACATCTTGTGAGCCAAGTTATCTAAAATCTTATTCACATTGGCCTCAGAGGACAGGTCTAGACCTCGTTGAGTCGTGTACACATGAGCTGCTGCACCAGGAGCTGCACTTGTAATGTGAATATCGCCACCCCAGAAGGAATCTGGAGTCACACCATTATAGATTTTTGTTGGTGGTTGATAGCTTGGATCCTCAGTATCGCCACCTTCATCATTAGGATCATAAATAAAGTTTACATGACCTTCAAGCTTATCTACATAGAGTTTATTATGCTCACTTTGGGTTACCATGTTCGCATAGTTGCGGTTATTAGAACCTACAAGTCGATGTACATGGCTAGGTTGCGTACCACCATCTAATTTACCTTCATGCAAGCCACCTTGATAGAAAAGCTCCCAAGAACCATAGTCACCAAGGAATACATTGATATGACTTGGATGCTTTACATCTTTATCTGCTAAATTAAAGGCTAAACCATCCCAAAGAGATTCTTTGCCATCAATACCAATATTGATTTCAGATGCATGATTTGGGTCGCTTTTAACAATGACATCACCTACTAAAGATAAGTCCTTGCCAGTGAAATTACCTTTGTTACCGTCTACACCAATATTAACGGTGCCACCTTGAGCCACTGCAATAGGAGTATCTACATTTTGAACATCATAAACGCCTTCCTTAAGGCTAACTGTACTGCCACCTTTACTGCTAATGAAAGGCTTATTATTATAACCAATATTAGAAACCGCTTTATCAATAATGACTGTACTACCAGTATCTGCCTCAATGGTAGATATGTGGTTTGTCATTGTACCAGCTTTAAACTTCCCACCATTATTTGCAGTAATATATGCTGCACCATTAGGTGTAGTAACTAATGTACTCCCCGCCATTGCATAGGGCACTACAGAGCTAGCAATTGTCAGAGCAATTGCTAAAGATAGGTTTGCTTTTATACACACGTTTCATAAAAACCCTCTCTCATTTTACACACTATAAACTATTATTAAATAATTTAATTATATTTAATAATTATGTTCTTGTAAAATATGAGGGGAAATTTGCCACATAACTAGAAAATTACAGAAAATAAAAAGGCAACAATTTTATTGCTACCTCTTAGTTAATAAGCTATATATAGTATCTATCTGTATTTGACGATATATGATATAAACCCTATAATATAAACAGATAGCCAAACGAGTAGAACCGTCGGGCTCATCTCAAGATTATAGGAAACTGATGAAATGGCCTTTCAGTTATCCAGTTACTGGTAACGAAGGGCTATTTGTCTTTTCCAAGACAAATAAGCGCCACAAGTGCTCCAAAGGCGCCCTATAATCGAATCAATAAGAATCTATTAATAGAAATATACGAAATTATATAAGAAAAAGGCAGCGATCGAATCGCTGCCTTTGATGAGTTATAGGACAAAACGTGTTGGTTTTATAGGCGATGGAGCCAGTAAATTACTGGCTCCATCGCTATTTTAAGTTCTTTTGATAAACTTAGAGGGTGGACAAAATGTGTTGGTAAAAAGTCCCAAAATCCTTGATTTTACTGGCTTCAATAAGGTTATATCTTCTTAGAAAATCGTGTTCTAAGTGGAGGGAATAATCATGCTGGTAAGATGTATAAATTGTGGATTTTCTTGTCAAAAATATGGGAAAACTAAAGCTGGATCACAACGATGGCATTGTAAGCAGTGTAACATCACCTTTACACAAACTATTGATAATACTACTAAATGTTTTCATCGATTTCTAAATTGGTTATTTAGTAAAGAAACATAACAGGACATGCCTGGGCAGGGCCGTACATTTCGTAGACAGATAGCTGATTTCTGGCAAATATGGCCTATGCCGCCCAAAATTGAAACCTCGAGAGATGTGGTATTCGTTGATGGTATTTACTTAGCTAAAAAAGCTTGTATTTTGATCTGTTATGATGGTGAATATGTATTAGGGTGGTATTTATGTAGGTCAGAACAGTCTCGCTCATGGCAAGCTCTTATGCAGCGAATAGCGACCCCCATTGTGGTCGTTTCTGATGGTGGACCTGGTCTTAGAAAAGCATTAAAAAAAGTTTGGCGTACCGCCAAGCTTCAACGTTGTATTGTTCATGCCGTATGGCAAGTACATCGTTACACTACTAGGCGGCCTAAGACATTAGCAGGCATTATGTTAAAAAGATTTAGCAAAGCGATTTATATAACGTAAAAACACAGGAAGATGCAAAAATATGGATTCAACGATTATTTAATTGGAGGGTGACTTTTAAAGAGTTTCTAAATGAAATGACACGTGATAGTAATGATAATTTAAGAGCTACGCATGAACGATTACTAAAAGCCTATAACTCTCTAGTGGTATTAATTAATACAGAGACAATGTTTCGATATTTAGATGAAACATTGGTGTTGGATAAAGAATGTCCGAGGACTAATAACCCTATTGAAGGCGGAGTAAACGCACAACTCAGACGTTTATTGCGTTACCATCGAGGAATGTCTGTAGAAAAACGTATAAAAGCGGTCTTTTGGTGGTGTTATTTACACTCACCAAGACCGCTTTTCTGCAAAAAGAAATACTTAAGGTAATGCCAACTGATGCAAGTATTTCTACAATATATAGTTCTATGAATGAAAGAGCCCAACTTCAAGGCATAATTCCAACTTGGGGGGATGCCATTTCTTGGGGTGATTTGCATAACTATGACAAATTATCTTTCAATGATTGGGATTAAAGTACCAACACGTTTTGTCCTATAACCCCTTTATTCTTTATCTACGTGCCACACGCATAGCGGCCATCATGCCTGGAGATTTCCAGACAGATTGGCCATTGTCTGAAAACAAGTTTGTTGTTATAGTAGAATACATCTGCATTATAGTAGTTACTATCGCTAGATGTTACCTTATAGCTAAGGCCAGATGTAGTGTACACCGTAAAGTTGAGTACATCCCCTACGCTCTTTACAGAGTCTTGATCTACGTACCAGCTATTTCCGTTATAAGTAGTAGCATACACATCTGTGCGAGCTTCTACATCATGTGTATTAATACCGATCAACACGAGTAGAGCTGCTAACATATATAAGAATTTACGCATTAGAATTACCTCCGTTTTATCGTTGGAATACTTGTTTATTATACCAAAAAACGGTGAAATCCGCATTAAATAAGCCATATATGAGAATGTCGTAACAGATTTACGCATATCATAACCACCCGTAGAACGGGTGGTTTGCTCTGACCCTATAAGGGTCTTTCTCTAGTGGTGGCCCTCTAAAGAGGGCTTTGAATGATCTGAAAGCCACTCTATTACCACTGGCTGCCCACTTCTCGGGGGCTTTTATTTTGCCTATTTTACCGGCTCACCCGTAAACGGGTCGGTATATTCTTTAAAGTTTAATGTATCTTGTGCTATATCTTCTTGTAGTTGATTGCGAATATACTCTTTTATCGCTCCTTCGTATCTTCCCACTGTATCACATAATATCCTCTACACCAAAAATGTCTATTTCCATACTTATATTTTAAATTTGCGTGTTTATCGAATATCATGAGGCTACTTTTGCTTTTTAAATATCCCATAAAACTTGATACGCTTAAATGTGGTGGAATAGTTACTAGCATATGAATATGATCCGGACAGCATTCTGCCTCTATAATCTCTACATTTTTTCTATTACATAAATCTCTTAAAATTTTACCTACATCAGCTTTTTATCCGACCATAAATTATTTGTCTTCTATACTTTGGTGCAAAAAAACAATATGATATTTACATCTCCATTTACTATGTGATAAGCTTTTTTTACGTCATTCATTGACATTGAACCTCCTATGTTGAAATGTTGTGGTTGCCAGACCAACTTCATTTTACCACTAGGAGGTTCTTTCCTTTCTCTAAAAATTTTTTTACCGACCCCCAGTTTAACTGGGGGTTTAGTCATGCCTATTCGGCGTACAATGAAAAAAGATGGCGAAATATATATTTCGCCATCTTAATATGTTTTTATTAAACTATGCCATTCTATGAGATTAGAATTGGTAGTTAAGATCAACACGGTAGTAGTTGGAAAGTTTAGAGTTATCTCCATCTGCTTTATTAGTTTTGTTATTGAAACCATAGTATGCAGTCAATCCAACATTGTCTTGCAATGCATAGTTAGCAGTTGCCAACCAGCCTTTGAAGCCACGGAAATCAAAGTTAGTACGACTATAAACATTTGTATAATCATAAGGGATTTCCCAAGTAGAGAAACTGCACCCAAATTTTCACCAAAGTTGAAGTATTGAGCTTTTACATCCCATGTACCTTGTTTAGCTTGGTCATAATTACCATAGCCAATACCAGCAGTCCATGCAGAACCGTGGGATAAGCCAGCAGCTTTCACCCATTCACCACCAACCCTAAACTTTATCAAAGTTCATGTCTGTGCTGAAGCCATAAAGATTTCTGTAATCATCATTGCCGGATTTATGTGCATTTTTACGTGCATAGAAACCACCAAGGTTAACATGTTTATTTAAGTCACCTTTAATGCCTGCATATGTAAATGTATTATTTGTTTTTTTGACTTAAACCTTCTGCTGCACCAGCAACGGCATAACCATAAGCAGCTTGGAATTGAATTTTATCATTGCCTGCATTGAATTGAGCACCATCAAATGCATCATCATAAATCAAACCATTGCCAAGCATTTGGTCAAAACGACCAGCTTTTACAGATACGCGTTCACCAAATTTATGGTTTACATAAGCACGGTCAACTGCAACACCTACACTAGCACCATCAGAAGCATCACCAAATTCAAAATCATCAGATGCAATACGAACAACAGCGTCAGTACGATCGTTTACTTTAGCATTGAATTGAACACGAGCGCGAGCATCAAATTTAGAGGATTTACTATATTCATCACCATAAAGATTTACATAGTGGCCATCTTTCTTTTGAGAGCCCAAGAAACGCATACGCATATCGCCAGTTACTTTCACATTACCAACGCGGTCTTCCAAACGAGCTACACGTACACCCAAGTTGTTCAATTCATTAGAGAATTCATCAGCCAAACGGTTGATCATAGCTTGTTGTTCTGCATTAGCACGGTCTTGGTTAGCCATTGCTTTCGCAATCATTTGAGCCATTTCGTAACGAGTGATATTATTTTTGGCCTTTGAAAGTGCCATCTGGATAACCGTTAACGATACCTGCTGCTGCCAATTGAGATACAGCTTGGTATGCCCAAGAATCAGGAGTTACATCAGAGAATGGATTAGCTGCGAATGCTGTAGTTACACCCAAAACTGCTGTTGCTGCAAAGATTGCTGCGAATTGTTTTTTCATAATACAATACCTCTTCTTCACAAGAAAACAAAATACAAAATACGTATACTACAGTCCAATGATTTCTCATATGTATCCATGTTTCCATACAAAAATATAATCATTAGTATGCAATATATATTAATATACTATCATGATTTTATTAATAATCATTAATATCAATATAAACTTTCATTTAATTTTTCATGAAATCATATATTATAAAACAATAACCACATCTGTCATAACTCCATTCCCACATATAAATATATAATTTCACTTAAAGATGAAATTTATTTCTCATACTCTTCATCTTAATAAGATTTTTAGTGTAAGCTATAAATTCTTTTTCCAACAATTGAAAAGAGAACCAATCTTCTTTTTACTAAGTTACCAAGCAAAATCGTAGAAAGAAGATTGATTCTCATATTTAATCATTTACTAATATATTATCTGATATTACTAATTTATTCCCCTTTTGAAGTTTCAGAATCTTTTTAGAATATCAAATTACTCTAATAATCTAATTAAAAGCTAAAACAAACACCTAAACAGATGAATAGGCCTAAAAATAGTTTCTATCAATTGAGACATTAAATACTTTTTATATGTACAATTGCTAGTGAGTATAATACTAAATATTGAGGGCTAAACTCATAACTATCTGCCCCTATAAAAAAATATAATTGCTATAAACTACCATAAACAAAAATCATGCTTATATATAAAAAGCTATCAAATCAATTATTTTTAAGAAATGACTTATCAAACTTTATAACATCATCAACCGAATCGAATTCTAAAATTTCTTTACAGTCATGTCGCTTAACCTCTAAATGCAGTTTATCTAAATTATGAATATATAAATATTCCCATACATGATGCCAATATTCACTATCGTCAGGTATTTTTTTGAAAGCAGTGCTTTTAAATTGTTTACTAAACACTCGATCAAAGTAAACATATCCCATCATGATATCTGCATCATGCCCCCCAATGTTTACTGATTGTATGACACCGGTATTATCAGTATTAATACACCATTCATCAGTATATCCTCTACATAAATAGAAGAATAATATCCTCTATACTCATATAATCGAAATGGATTATCTATATAATAATTATCTACAGAACAAATATACGTATTACCTAATATCTTTTTACTAAATTTAATGATTCAATATTATCTTTAGTATCATACTCATTATTTTTCTACAATAATTACATTAAATTTATCTTTTTAAATAAAAATAGTTCTTTCTTGTAACCCTACAACTACATAGATTTCTTTAATACCAGCTTCTTGAAGTTGCTGAATTTGTCTTTCTATAAGATTTCTCCCTTTACCTTTGTAAGACCTTTAGGACAATACTCACTAATAGGTAGAAACCGCTTAGATAAACCAGCTGCTAATATAACGGCATTTTCTACTTTATATGATTTTTAGTTCTTCATATTGCTGATTTCTTAACAATTTATCAAAGTCACTTCTTGTAATCATATGCTGAAATAATGCCTCCCCTACAATTAATATCCCTAATATTAATTCTTCTAGTGTAGGTATGATATTCCACATAAAATAATTAATTAAAATAGCAAATCCACTATAACTACTATTTACAGCCATTGCACGACTTGCACCAATTTTATGTATAGCACTATAGTAAAAAGAAATAAGATAAGGCACCACATATAGCGGCCATACATAATAAATTAACTCTATGACTCAAAAACTTATATCATCATAATTGAATGGTTCTACCATCATTATTAAGGTAATAATACTTAACCCTATAAAAGCAGCAGATGTTTGTCTTATCCATAGTGCACTAGTATCTTTCAAATTATATTTACTTAGAGTCCACGAACAAATAACAGCCTCTGATCCCCATGATAATGTGTACAAATTATAGCGGCACCTAATCCAATCCAGATATTTTCAATAACTCCATCATATTCAAATCCTAAAAGCCATAACGGAAATAATCGATATCATAAGAGCCAACCATTGAAATAAGTTTCTTCTTTCATTAATAAATACACGTGCCAATAAGGTTCCAATAGCTGGATATAATGATGTAATAACACAAGCAAAATAAGTTCCTAAATAATGAATTGATATTATATATGCGGTTAGCCCTAATTGGACCTCCTAATATGGCTGCCAAAGCAATATATTTAGATCCTTTTGATTTAATATCCTTGATTAAATATCTTATTTTAGTTGTTAATAATAAATAATACTTATTATTAATACACTAATAAAATCATGTAAACAAGCTATTAATACTGGTAATATAGTAATAGTTGAATTATCCAAAGATACATTATGAATTAATACTGTATCCGTAGCCCAAAAATAATCCCGAAAAAAATTCCTTGTTCCATGTTATTCACGCAAATCTTTAAATAAAGGCAAATTAATTGCTTCTTTTTTTGAAGAATCTCAAAATATGTTATAGCAAACTGATATTGACTAAGAGCATACTTATTAGTTAAAACAGACGAACCTTCTTTTACTTCACACCATATACTCCAAAGGAACTCCCTATAGCAATATAGGAATAAATTATATAACGCAATTCATCGCTAACTAAATAATTATAATAACAGTCTATAAGAGAATCTATAGCACGTCTTTCTAAGCGAGAGTATAAACAAATCATAGCAATATCCAAATTAGGATCTTGCATACCAGCATATTCAAAAGTCTATTAAATATACCTCTTTATTACTTGTAATCAGAAAAATTATCACAATTAGCATCAATATGACATAAAGTATATTCTTTGGGGTATTGTTCTATAATATCTAACAAACGTAATATATTAGATTTAATTGATATATAAGATGGATACTTAGATTCTATATGCCTAAGTTTTTTTCGTAATAGTTAATTCGTTCTCGTAAATTAAATTCATGATTGACTCTAATTCCAGATTTATGTAATGCCTTTTAATTTATCAAAAAGCAAGCTTTATATCTTCTGTATTATCCAATTCCAATGTATGGGCATCATTAATAAATCTGCTAATTTTAATTCCAGTTCGATCATCAATATAAACTATATCGTCTGATATACCAAGACTTTGTATTCTATTATATACTTCAACTTCTTCTTTTCTATTAACTAATAATGAGGTTGTCTCATTAGGAACTCGTAATACATATTTCCCTTATTTTTTAATATTAAAGGTAAAACTCTCATTAGTTAAACCTTTCTTTACAGGTTGTAAATTTATTATATTTTTTTGAGTATATATTCAATATATCTGATAATAATATAATTAAACCTTCCCAATTTCGTTCTTTTTATATAGTTAATCAATATACTAATATCTCCTATCCATATATATCTTATTTACGATTATTTCAACTTAAAAAGCTAACTGTAAACATCTAACCCCACCCAATAATGCAAATGCAGCTAATCTATTTTTTTAGTCTTGCACGTTTATCAAATAATACGGTAGTACGTTCTTGTTTTACTGTTTCTACAATATGATGATATTGTCTTGGATAATGAGATTTTAAATTTGAAGGCTGAATAAGGAGACGACAATAGTTACTAAAGCGTTTTTCCTTTAGCTGCCAATTCTACATTTTGACCATAACATTGACAGTTTTTCAACTACTGTATTTGATGCATCGATTAAATCAGTAATAAATTTATCATTTCGAATACTCATAATACTGTCTGTTCGTTGAAAATAATAATATAATGGTACCCTGAACAAATGCCACTATTTGAGCATCCAAATAATATTGATATGTTGTATATAGATCTTCAAAGATTCGTCCTTTAGGAAATGGATATTTTTGAGCTAATGAAAGTGGTAACAAAATACCCCTAGTTGCAAACATCGTGAAATTTCTGATGTAAAATTTCAACTAATCCTTCCTTAGCATTTATAGTAGATATATCTACTATATTAGGCTTTATCTTTCTAATACCATTTCTATCATAAACCTCTATAAAATCACAAACAGAAAAAAATCTGCACCTTTCTGAATCCCTTTCACTAATAACTCTAAATATAGCGGATGAATATAATCATCACTATCTACAAAAGTAATATATGAACCTCTAGCATCATTCATTCCATAATTACGTGCATCAGATAGTCCTCCATTTTCTTTATGAATAACATGTATCTCTTTATGTTCTCGTTCATATTGATTACATAATTCACCACTATTATCTGTAGAGCCATCATCTACTAAAATAATTTCAAAAATTTTTATAGGTTTTGTGCTAGAATACTTTCTACACATCTTGGCAGGTATTCCTCTACATTATACACAGGGACGACTATACTAATTTTTATAATCGTCACTATTTTTTTAACCATCTCTATGCTCCTCTAACAAATGTTTATACATATTCACTAATTTAACAGATTCATTTTTGTATATCAAATCCAGCAGAATCCATAGTTGATTCTGTATTAACCCTTGATTTATCTTTTTTTATAATATATAGTTTCTAAATCCATTAACCATTTCTCAACTGGAGAACTCAGCTCTTCAGAGGAAATAAGATTTGTAATAAAAAGTTCTTTAGTAACAGCATCCGATACAATAATAGGCAAACCATTAGCTTGAGCTTCTAAACCAACTACAGGAAATCCTTCACTAAATGATGGTAATAACAATACATCCATAACACTATATAAATCGGAAACGTTATTTCGCATTCCTCCAAAAAAATTACACTATCCGATATTCCTAATGAAATTACTTTTTCGCTCTATATCTTTTTAGTGGTCCATCCCCAATCAAAAAGTAGTTTTGAATTATTATGTACTTTATGAAACTTATCAAATACATCTATTAAAAATTCATGATTTTTTTACATATACGAAACGACCTACATGCCCAATGACAAAATCATTATGATTAATATTAAATTGCTGGCGAAAATATAATCGTTTATTTTTCATTAAATTTAAATTTTGCAAAGATCAATAGCATTATTAATAATCTGTACTTTACCAGTATTAACCAAGTTTTCTCCATACATCCAAATACCAGCTAACTTACCACAAGCCCAATATTGATTAGCAAATAGTTTAGCAAATGGACGGAAGATATATTTCATCAAATTTCGTTTCCACTCACCTGGGACAGATATACTGTGATTATGAAGAATCCTTATCGGAGCATCTGCCATATAAGCTGCAAATAGCGAAAGTGCTGATAATGTATTCATATTAGAATGAATAATTTGATAGTGATTATGCTTAATAATTTGATATATTTCTCTCATAAATGCTATCGGATTTTTATAATATGGTGTTACCTATATACCTTTCCCCCATGAACTTAACCTTATCCGTAATATCTATTGTATTATCATTATGAACTACAAAAATCAAATTGGACTTTCGCTCTATCAATATGTTCATAATAATTCATAATCACAGATTCTACACCGCCACCAGCAACAATTCCTAAAATCTGAAGAATACGAATAGGTTCATTCTGCATAACTACCACTCCATATGATTTAAAATATCTTATTATTCCCCAACTAAGTTTGTATTTCTTTTATACTTGTTATCAAAATTCTTAAAGACTTTCTATGTGTGAATAAAAAAATACTATATACGCAATTCCATAAATTACCATACACCAAGCATTATGTATCGACCAAGCACTAATAACAAATATACTACACATTACTAAATCAACTAACATATTCTTTTTAAATCAATCTTAATCATTGAGCTAATACAATACTCTGCTAAACAACATTGGATTGCATAAATTACTATAACAGAAAAACTGTCAAATTAAGATTATGAAATACATATACTGTAAATATTGTTGCTAGTACTGATAATAATACTATAAAAACATTTAATTTCAACATTAATGTTTCTTTTTCTCATGCTTTTAAAATACGTGTTAACCAATATATGCAATTTACTATCAAACAAACATATAGGAAATAGTACACTCAAATATAACAAACTATCCGTATATTGTGGTAACCACCATGACAAAATCAATTGCAATGGATAATACAACAATAAGAGCCCTAATAAAATACAATCTAAACCCTAGTCGTATAGGGTTTATAAACATGAATACGATTATCTTCATTCATACGTTTTAGTATAGGGAAAAAAACAATACTTATAGCCGAGATAAAAGCTATTAAAAATTAGAAATACTGAGTGATAAAGATACCTTACCAAATGTTGTTACATCCCAACCTATAGAAATCCCATAACGAACGACTCCCAAAATTAACATTCCAGCTAGATAAGCAACCATCAATTGACTACCAACTATGATATTCTTTTTTTAGCTTCAGTCAGAATTTGTACTAGTGAACCAAAACTCGGTACTAATAATCTACGACATAAATAAATACTTATTATAGTTACTACAACTAATGAAAGCACCTTTGCATAATACATATACTGAAATTGATGCAATTGAAAGCCAAATAAAAATATAACAAGACCACCTAAAAAGTCCATTCTCAATCATTAATAAGCAAGCATATGATTGAATTCGATTAGTGGTCTGCAAAAGAGAGTAGCAGAGATTTGAAAAATTAACAAAAGGCGCCAATAATACAGCACAAGTTAAAGGCTAACTGTTTAATTGGATCTAACACATCAATATGTAAAATTCCGATAATGACAATTAAAACTACCAATTGTAATACTATAAAAACCATATAGTTGTCCGGAAAACACATTTGCATCTAGCTGATCGAAAATATTTACCTGCATATCGTAAATAGATACCTTCACGCCATCCTAAATGTGAAAACCCCATATAATAAAAATAGAATAAGAACAATTGCCATAAACCATACTCATCACTGGTCAAATATTTTTGGTGCAATAATAATCATAAAAATAGATATCAACAGGGATACTAGATTTGCACTAATTGAATATGATATTTTTTTAGAATTTTTGGATAATATCATAAATACTACATCCCCACTCCTACTAAAATCTATATTTATATAAATCTAATCTTCAAATTTCTTCAATATATTTTTCTAATTTTTCCTTTAATTACCTCAGGGAAAAAAATCATTGCCTCGTTGTTTACCAACTTTAATATAGTGATTAGCTAATTCTTTATCTGTCACCATTTGATAAATCTTCTTTGCCATATCTTTTTGCATCTTCTACCTTACATAAAAAGACCATATTCATTATCACCCAAAATTTCACGAGGTCCTGTATGACAATCACTTGCAACAACGGGTATACCTGACTGAAGTGCTTCAATAATAGTAGTTGGCAACCCTTCATATGAACTTGACTGAATAAAAAAATTACTGCAGATTTATAATAATCTTCAATATTATGTCGGCTTCCTTCAAAAATATGCTCCACTACAGATTTATCCTTATTATTTGCATATTCTTTTATTATATCTAAATCAGGGCCATCGCCTACAAAAAAACAAGATTGCTTTTTTTAATCCATACTCTAAATAACAAATTTCAAATGCATCAATAACTATATCTGGACGTTTAGGAGGCATCTCCATACGTGATGCCATTAATATATAATCACCATATTTTTGATTTTTAAAGATTCCACTTTTTTTATCAGAATACTTTTTATCACAAAAATACTACCGGATTATGCAATTGATTTATATTTAACTTCAAAAATGAGTTATATGCCAAAAGCCTCAACTTCACAATCTCGCGTTAATACTATTAAGTTTTTTTATCTTCTTATAAAGATTAATGAAACCATCTGATACAAGAATATAGCTATTTAAAGAACCATGAAGCCAACATAATTTATGACGTGCATTTATATAGTCACTAGCTACAAATGTTAAATCATTATAATGCCCAGCAAAAAGCAATTGCCAAAATCAAATCTTTCTCGACACGCTCTATGTTTCTTTAAAAAAATGCTTTATAGATTAAACCTACTCCACTTAAAAGCTAAACTAACTGGCGGATAGACCCATTTTTCCCCAAGATTTCCAACGCATGATTTTTATTATATTGCTCAGGGCATATTTTTCTAGAAAAAAATTAATATGCACAAACCTACATTGCTTAGGATATAGAGACTCCATTTCAGATAATGATGGTACAAGATTAAAAACAGTAACTTCATGGCCTAGTTCTATCAATAATTTTGCATAATCAGCACCTACTCGTTCAATACCACCTATTTGTAAGCCATCGAAAACCATAGCAATTTTTCATATTCTTCCTCCCAAACTATGAATTAATCATCTCATTCATATCATTGGAAAATCATATAGATACTCAGATAATTCTCTTTCTATAAACTCTTTTTCTTTTAATCTCATGAGAAAACTGTTTCCAAAACCTGTGTATTATGAATTGATATAGAAGGATTAAAAAAACTTTTAATTTGCTACTATGTTGTGTTTCATCGAGGACAAGCCATTCTCTTAAATCATTTGTAGTATCATCATACTTGTATACTAAATCCTCAAATTGTACAAATTTAATGTGCTCGCTATTCATGATTTCATGCTTACGGTGATTTCGAGTATAACGGAACCATTTTACAAAATGTTTCTACGTTATTTGGTAAAATACCATCTTTCCAAACATATTTATCTAAGAAAAATATATCTCTAGGATGCGATCTACAACCACAACTTTGATATTATTATCAAAATAACGTAAATATCGAGATAAATTCGTAGGAGGTACTAGTTGGTCAACCATAATAGTATCTATATCCTTAGGGTTTTACCGATTCAAATAATCTATAAATATAATTCTTAGTACATTGTAAAAAAATTTTTTTCTTCGCTTGGATGACTACAATATGTAATCTCATCCTTCATGGTATTAAATACTCTATCAGGCTGATTTTTTTCCAGATGGTTTTATGTAATAATTTATTGATAAATCGTTTTCTAAATAAGTAAAAATTCACCTCTATCATACAAATCATAGAACCACCATCCTGGATAAGTGAAATCTGTTAATTCTTGAATATACTGATAAGACAACTCTTTCCACTTATTCCCCAAAAATGACTGATAGCGAGGAAGTAGAAAAGTTTCCAGCATAAAAATCTACCAATTTCTTATATCGTTTTAACGAATGTCCAGAATTATGCCGATTAAAACACTCCACTAAATTAAATTCTAAATCAGATATACCATCTGGATCTTGAATAAAACGAAATTCCTCATTAGTAAAGGAGAAAACAGATGAAAACTCAGATACATAATCTGTTATCGCACTAGATCCGACTCCATAATAGCTCGCACAAGTAATAAATTTCATTTTTCTCTCCAAACATAATAATTAATTAATAAGCACCCTTACTCTTAACCACAGCTAACACTGTTTTTAACAAATATACAATATCAATCCATACGGACCAATTATGAACATACCAAGAATCCATTAACACACGTTCTTCATAGGTAGTATCGCTACGACCGCTAACTTGCCATACACCAGTAATCCCTGGTGGTACAAGATAAAAATCATTGATATAGTCACCGTATTTTACAATTTCATCGCGTACGATAGGACGTGGCCCTACGAGGCTCATATCGCCAACAAGAACATTCCACAATTGTGGCAATTCATCAAGACTCGTTTTACGAAGGAATTTACCAATTCTTGTAACGCGAGGATCATCTTTCAATTTGAAGTCTCGTTCCCATTCCTCACGAGCTGCAGGATTTTCTTTCAAATATATCTCCAATGCCTCTTGTGCATTAGGCACCATGGAACGGAATTTATAGCATGAGAACTCTTTACCGCCTTGACCAACGCGCTTATGCCCAAATACGATAGGGCCTGGCGAATCTAGATAAATCAATACAGCTACGATAGCGAGGATTGGCAAAATCAAGATGCCACCACATACAGTAGCTACAATATCAAAAAGATGCGCTTTCATAATACGGTTAGATTTTTTTGCTAAATTATTTTGTACACGTACAACTATAGCTTGCTCTTCCATTAATCCTCGTGCACTAATATTACTAGCAGGAATCCCAAAAAAATATCAGGAACAAACGATACTTTACGTACTAATAATTGTAAATTGGTTAATTAATTTTACTAATTGTTTTTGATTCTAACCCTGGAGCACAAACAAGTACATTTTGTACACCTGTTTCTTTGTATGACCTCCTCCACATCTATAAAACCTACCTAAACATGGAAGCGTAGTAGCTAAACTTTCAGACTTAGGATTATCGTCTACAAAACCAATAATTTTTTATAATACGAGATGGGCATACGATCTAATGATTTTTTTACAAGTTCTGCCGTTTTTACCCTGCCCCCACTAATAATACAGGAATATATAATATTCTAATGTATTAAGTACTTTATGAGTAATAAATCTAAACAAAGTAACTAGAACTATAATAGAAATGTAACTAAATCCTACAAATAAGCGAGATACACTATTCGTAACGTGACCTGTATACATAAGTACAATAGATACTACTACACCTATAGTTATACTACGCACAATAGATTTAGTCTTATCCCACAAAAGGCATTTCAATATCATACGAATTATTTAATAGAAAATACTATTAAAAAAATAATAGGTACAATACCATATATATATATATTATCTATTTTTAAAATTTAAACTTACAAAGGTTTCAGGCAAAAGATAATCTTAACTGATATGCTGCTAATAGCCCAAATACAATGGATATGTAATCTACCAATATTGTTACTATCTTAACAAATGCGAGGCGCATATTCTCATGTTTACATATCTTCATATAAACTCCAATAAAAAGGTTGTTTTCCTAATTTATTCATTAAGTAAACTACCTTCTTTCTTCTATTAATAACTAACACTCTCTAAAAATATTTATCAGTATCAGTATACTATAGATTCATATATTATTCATTTAAACAGTTCTTAAAATCATTGTAATTTAAGACTTTTTATATTGTAGATTTATTCTTATCAATAATTTCATGGGATATTTTTAACTGGAGCATCGTTGCCATAACTATCCAGAAAAATTTTAATGCCCGATGAATTTCCCCATGTATAATCAATGGAACCAAATAAGAATATAAAGCTAATCCATCCCAAAGATAATACTTAAATCATAGGGATTATAATTTTTTTCAAATACAGCTGAAATAGATTTATACAGTACAAATATATTAAATACCAAAAAAATCCTAGTAATCCCAATAATCCAGATTCACTTGCGACTTGTAAAAAAATTATTATGTGAATGTCCTAACCCTTGTGTTTCTTCAGGTAATCTATATCGTTCTTCATACGTACGTTGCCATAACCCAGGACCTACACCTTCAACTATATGATCGATAATCATATGCTTATCGGCTTCCCATACATATAACCGACCAAGATTTGAACCATCCGTTGTAGTATTAAAGGTGGATTTAAAACGATTTACATAGTTATCATGCTGGCTCATAACCCCTACAATCCCAATAACAATACAACCTACTATAAAGAAATATTTTTATATTGGATAGACCATAACGCAATGTAATCAATAATCCATTAAAGGCATTAAATAGCCAGGTACCGCGACTTTGATTTCCCCACATGCCAAATAACATGGATATAATAGAGAACAATGCTGACTTTCGAACCTTATCAGGGTAAATGTTTTATCAAACACAACTATCAAAGATATAGGGAATGCCAATGCTAATAACATAGCCAAGCCCATAACAGATCCGTTGAATAAACCACCAGAACGTCCAGCATTAACACGAAACTCTAATAGATGTTGAATAAAAGCTGTGATGGAATTAATTCCCATAAATAAGAAGAAATGCTATTAATAAAGTATATAATTTAGATTTAGATTTAATACATAACAGTATTGGTAATACGATTAAAGCTTTTCCATACATATATATTAAAAAAATACTTTTAATGTCCCTACCAATATCTTCACCACAAAAATACGGATGGTAATAAACATAGTAACATAACGCCATAAGCTATACCATATTGTTTTTAAAGAACTTGATATACACAATTCTTTTTCGCTTTATAAAACATGTACAAATTGTAATCAATAACAATAATCCATATACCACATTACCAATGGCTACAGACATTCTAGTTGTACACATCATAATAATCAGCAAAAATAGTTAATATTAACTCATGTTTTTCTAATATCCACTGTTTTCATGACTCTCCCTGACAGATTTCCTATTTCATATATGGTTTCAAATTTTCTTGTACTTCCACTGCATATTGGTCCAGCATATCATAACGTTTCCGATATTGACTTCGCTTTTTGTGATTTTAATTTCTTCTATCGGTTTTGCGATATTCCTCTAATGGAACAATGTAAAATCTTGGGTCTTGTGAAAGCTTCCCTCCACTTTCTTGCCATAAGGAATCTAGCTCAGCTACTTTCGCACGATGACCACGTACTAAATGTGTATTTGCATAAAAACCCTTCATCAGATACGGCATAGATTGTTTCTACTCCACACTGGTGCGCAATTAATCTAAGCAAGTACATGATAAAGTTTTTTTGGACGATAACCAAACATTTTTTTCGTAGCTGTTTTTTTGCGTTGGCTAAACCGTCCTTTATATCCCTGAATGGTGCCAATCCACATAGCTTTTTTCCCCATTAAAGCCTTTACCAAATCTAAAAATTAGCATGATATACACCTTGTGATTCCAAGGTTAATAATAATGTTAACAATCCTTCTTTACGTTGCCCTGCTCCGTAATATAGTTGAGCTTTCATATTAAGATCTTCTGATTGCCATACTGTAAGACCACGTTTAATACGACTCACATCATCTAAGAAATTATCCATATCGACAGAATACATAGACTGAATCGCTTCATCAGTGAATACATTTTGTACGTAATCGAAAGTGATTGATGATGGCATCTAAGCGTTCATCTACTGTAGAGTCTTTATAGAAAAAAATACGAGTCATTAACTCATATAAACCAATTTGACGTTGTAACAGCTTTAGGATCTGGTTTATAGTTAGCAAAAATAGTTTTCTAAACGATTCATTTGCTGACGACGGCTCATAGAGCGAACGGTATGTAATACAACGCGACGAGTTTCTCTCCAGCTGCGCTTACCATATATTTTTTTCGGCCTTTTGCCCATTGATTTTGTATATACTGTAACACCTTATCACCTCAAATTATGAACTATCGTTACTATGGAATCCACCATCTTAGTAATAGTAAATGTAGATTCCACACGCTTATAACCCATGCTCTACCATAGATACGCGAATTACATTATCCTGCATTAACTTTTTGAATAGCCTTAGTAATTACTTCACTATTAACCGCATCAATAAGAATACCTGATACGCCATTTTCAATAATTTCTCCCTGTGCTCTGATGTACTTGCTATAACAGGGACTTTGCAATACATAGCCTCACATAATACAAGGCCAAATGCTTCTCGTACTTTTTGATGGAGCCACTAGACAGTCAATAGACCGATAAAAAAACGATTCATATCCTGCTGAAAACCAATAAATTCCACATAATCTTTCATATCATATTGCATAATATAATGATGCAATTCTTGAATAGCATCATGAATACCATCACCACATATACGCAATCGAATATCACCATTGCTATTATGTATTACTTTAATGGCTTCTAATAACTCATATATCCCTTGTTTTTCTGTAATGCGACCTGCATATCCTACAACAAACTGCTTCTGTTCTTTATGTTCACACTCAATTGTAGGAAAGCGATGTGTATTAATGCCATTATAAACTAGATGATATTTCTGAGAAATCGAAGGTATAACCTGTACATCATACACTTGTTTAGATACGCAAATGAAAGCATCTACATGAGATTGAATCCAACGATGGTAAATATCAGTTTTTGCCTGTACTATATTGTGTTTGTAAAAAATCAGTTTTGCACCCGTTAAACGTTTTAATGCCAAGCATAATAGAATATATTTACCGGAATGACATTGAATAACATCAACACCATGTTGTTTCATTTGTTTAACAATGGATTTAATAGATAAAAAACCTTTACACGAATAAAGATTAGCGGTTACAACCTCTGCTACCGATGCAAATCGGTCTTGTAGTTCCTGATTTGTTTCATCTACTAAAACAAAAGAGGATATCTGACGTCGATGTAGTTCGTCGCACATATCATATACATATTGCTCTCCGCCGCCCCATACTTTGGCGCCTACTACATTTAGTATCGACATAGATACCCTCCTTAAAATATATATTTTGATTAACTATATATATTTAATCATATATGTATTTATTTTTCATCTACTTTTTAGAAAATAGTGTCTTTTCATGATTGATTAGCCAAGTTGTTAATAAGGTCCAATCGCGTGCTTCATCGGCATGATTATCGATAGGTCCTAATTTGTTCAACCGGTTCAGATGAAAGGTATATTACTTTCACCATAATCCATACGTACATCACCCATCATGGTATCAGTTATCCATTGATAAGGAGTTACCAAAGTTTCAGGCTGCTCCTCAAATAACGATGGAGTAATAGAATAATACTCAAATCCTTTAGGGCAATAGCCTCGATAATCGTAGGCATTAGACTCATATGAGTACCTTTTTGAGTAGCAATCATAGTATTATCTAACTCAGGATGTTGTAATAAACCAACCGTACAGAATGTATCGCGCAATGTATAATCACGATGAATTAACGATGTATTATTCAAAAGAACCAAATAGATTAGAATGATCACTGGTCACCACAAAGAGACTGTCTGGATAGGCATCTTTCATAGATTTCAATGAAATTAAATATAGCCTTATCACTATAACGGTAAGTCGCCAGTTCCTTATTACGCGTTTTATTAGAGCGCAAATCCTCACCCACATCTGGCATAACCTTTTGTGGATCATAATCGAGTAAGTCATCCTCCATCTTATACGGACCATGATTAGAGGTTGTATAGATAAAATGGAATGTAGGTTCATCAATTTCTTTGATTTGTTGCTGCAATATTTTCTAAAAATACATGATCATAAACACCAACCCATGTTTTTAGGTGCATTAGGTCCACAAAAGATAGACGCACTTTTCCACATGGTCGAAAGCCTTGTGCCTTTCCCAAAGTGATTAAAAGTGCCATACGATGCATTACCACCATACCAATATATAGTTCTATATCCTAATTTCTTCATTTTGATGAGCAAAGGACGTCGGAAATGCGCCCTTCCAGAAAATTTTTCACGTTCGTTTATTTCTAAACCCGCATCATAGATACCACTCATAAGGCTCACGATAGAGGGTCTCGACACATTACCTGCCGGTAAAAAAATTAGGGATTTGAACTGTATGTGATTGCTCTTTAAAATTCCATAATCCTGGGCAAATATTAAGAGACTTTATGCGTTTCATCTAACGACCACTGAGGGATACTTTCACCAACAATAAAGAAAAATATGCTTAGGTTTCGTAATCTTAGGACCTTTAGCAAATTTTTTAAAAGCATATAGCGGATTATCAAGTTCATGCCAATTATCTTTATATTCACAAGGCACAACACGATTAATAGCATTATCAATATCTTCTTCAGATGCAGTATACTCAGAGCGTAATGGGTTTTTTTATAAACCGTTTCCAATGCGCATAAATCAGGTACAGTCGCACGAGCAAAGAAAATATCTTCTTTTACAACTGTAGGAATCGTATCCCATTCTGGCTTATCATCATGAGATAAGGTACCACCATAACGGAACCAATAAAATCCAACAACCGATATAATGACTAGTAATATATTCCATACTACTGTCATCCATGTATTATCTATAGCAGGATAAGGAATAGATGGCAAAGATAAAAATACACTACCAGCTAACCATGAAATAATAGCTACTGGAATAAATCCAACTAATACCAATAAACCTCTATCTTGATTAAAAAATACATCGATAAGATTATTCTTTTCTGCATGTTTACCATAATGAACCATATAATTATAGGTATCATGGAAATGCTTATAAAAGATCATCTTACCTGCAAACGCAGCATATAATACACAAGAGTAAAGCGTTAATCCAATAAGGCGTACTATATCTTCATATTGGTGATACGTATCAAACCATAATGCTGGAATCGTAACAAGTACTAAAGGTACTAAAAATACATACGCATCAAAGTCCATACCCCACCAAAAACCATAGCGTAATGCACCTAAAACGGATTGCCAACGTCCTTGCCAAGTAGGATATGGATTATAGCTACGCATAAATATTATACGGAATATGGTACTTAAAATAGGAGCCCATATCATTAACTTTTATATTTTTGTTGTAATGATAGAAAAAAATTGTTCACTCATTATATATTACGACTTTCTCTCACTATAAATTCTCATATGTCTCCTTAATACTACTTAATTAAATCACAATCTACCATTTGATTTATTTAAGTAATAAAGTTTTACATATTTTTGTAACAGTATACATATAATGATATAAGGATAAGATAAAACCTATTTTTGCCATCGAGGAATCCCTTTTGCAAAAATATATCTTAAAGAATGCCCAGTGAGGGCGAAAGATAATATCTTTCCAAAAAGAACAATGTTTTTCCTTGTTCATGATATTTTCTCAGCAGCTGCTGATGTATATTTATTGAACTTATTGAAATACTGGGTCCAATTATCATAGGTATAATGAAACAGTTTTCCCTTTTAAAGTGTCTTGTGGAAATGGGCTAATAAAGGTTTCATGCACAAAGCCTTCTACGGTCGCTCCCTCTGTTGGCATCAAGCGCAATACCTTGTCTGGTCGCATAGATCCATGAGTGGCAGAGTTATGGTGAAATATATTATGTCGAGATAACCAATAAGCCTTTTTTTCTCCGCTTTGTACCGCTTTTCTTATTTCATCATTTAATTCAGGGGAAACTCGTTCATCCGAATCAATAAATAAAATCCAATCACATGATGCCTGACTAATACCAAATCGTCGTTGTTGAGACCAATCTCCATTCAATGCATGAGGTATAACCTTAGCACCTAAAGTCTCTGCTATTTCAACGGTTCTATCTGTACTACCATCATCTATGACAAGTATTTCATCTGCACATTGAATGCTTTTTATGCAGTCTGCTATATGCTGTTCTTCGTTGCGAGCTAATATAATAGCTGTAATTGTTGACATAAGTTGCCTCGATATTCATCTATTTTCAATCTAGATATAAAATTAATTACCTATTCAATTATAAAGATTTTTTGATACGTTCTAATCCAAACATCATATGTCCATACAGTTTTGAAATGAACGGTGCGTGGAGTGCACCATATAGTAATACTTGATATTTAGCACCAATAGCAGGCATATCAGAAGACTGTTCCTCTTGTTTTAAATACTCTAACATATGCTCAACTTGTTTTTTTCTTGTAGTTCTGGCTTTGCTAAGTTAAAACCAATTCCCCCTACAGCACTACGTATGGCTCTATGACGACAGTATCGCACAAAGTCTGTCATGCCCAATTCTTCAGCTAATGGTTGACGATATAAATAGGAACAGAACAATCCATATTTACTCTTTTGCACTCCAGTTACTCGTGATGGAATTTTTCATTATCACAGTTATAAAAAAATAGAGTGTCTTTTTGTAAATAGTATACAGATGAAAGATTTTTTTAAAAACTAATGGCATAATCATTAAATCCTCAAAATCTGTATTTTCTTTTAATCGAATTTCTTTCCAAGCATTTGCTTTTAAAGAATTTATTGCATAAATAGTTCGGAATTTTTATCTTCGATTAATGCAGTATATGCACTTTTAATATCTATGAAATAACGTTCATCCATATGACGTGGACTTGTCTTGCCATTTCTACAACAGCAATATCAAAGACAACTACATCTACTTGTTTTTCATCAATTGTTATTAAACAATCTTCTATCATAGATGGTGCTACATAATCATCACCATCTACAAAGGCGATATAATCCCCTTTTACAATAGCTAATCCATCATTACGGGTCTTACTAACACCCATATTCTGTTTATGATGTATAACAGTAATTCTATCATCCTTAGCAGCATAGTCATCACAAATACGCCCACTGGAATCGGGTGACCCATCTTCAATTAAGATAATTTGTAAGTTACTATATGTTTGTTGTTGTAAACTTTCGATGCATTTACCAATATAATCTTCTGCTTTATACACAAGGAATAACAATAGATACTAATGGTCTATTCTGATTCTCCATGATTATATACCTCCTTGTTTATGTGCCTGTGCCGCTTTATATCCCTGTTTATATTTTTGATTTTAGCTCTTATATAAGCTCAATTTATCTTGTAATTGATTCCATTTTAACGAACACCAATCCTTAAAACTGCCCTTACGAATCGTAGCTTCACAAAATACCAGTCCATCACTAGACTCTAATCGTAAATGTAAAGGGCTAGTACTTAACTCTCGCTCAATTGTACTCTGTAATGCAATGATATCAACATATTTGCCATTAATTAGCCACTTATAAGTGTTTTCTTGTGTTGTTTCACCATATGTAATTGTATCTTTTTCTGAGACTTTCAATATAAGGGGTAATCATAGGGATTTTTTTCACCAGGATATACAATCCCAATCATACATAAACTGATTATCTGCTAATATATGACAATAATCATATATATCATTATTACTATACAACTCTATTTCAGATAAACCTTGGCATTGTTTATCATATATATATCAATCCATTCTAAAGACACAGGTTCATCAAAAACATAAGATATACCTTGTCCCATATAAGCAATTTCTTTTAATAAAATCTGCTTACCATTACTCATTTTCTATACGAATAGAACAATAATTATAAGTATTATGTACATTACCAAATAATTGTATAACCTGTACAACTGTAGTTTTGTTAAACGCAATATGGACCTTACGTTCCATATCATCTATCATTGGTATCCACATATAATCTTTAGGATTATATGAATTTAATTTCACATTTGCTATATTAAAATGCAAGAAATCATTAAGATATGAAGCCTCGCCAGAAGATACAATTATTTCTGCATGTAATGCTAAATTATCTGTTCTTCGCCTCCAAAATACTTGATCTCCATTTATAAGGCGTGCCCCTCTTTTATAGCCTTCTTGACTCATATGGGCTGCCATTGCCTTAAAAATAGGATTAGTAACTAATGACCCTTCTCGACAATCACAAGGAACAGGAATTCGAAGACGCTGCGTCCAAGATAGGGTAGGATTTCCTGTACTAAATTCATTCGATGGCAGTGCTCGCTTATTGATTACTGTGGATAATAGATTATTATCATAGTAATCATCAACTGTTTCATATCCTGTTGCGTAAGCAAATCCATTAAGAAACTGAGGTCTAAAATCAGTATATTTTATAATCCACTCTATTGCACTCGCTACTGTAAGTGTACATAATCTATGATCGACATGCGTATCATAATCCGTAGCTATGATTGTATCTGGTTTAAAATGCAATATAATATCAATTATAGACTGGACAATACCAGACCAAGAATAGGGTTGAGCCTCATTCATAACAAGACTAGCAAAATCAAGACCGTAGGTTTTATCATGATTAGCATGGCTATTGATAATACCCGATTTATTTTGAATAATTTCGTGACCAATAAAATCGCCAAAACTAAGAAAATAATATTCTCTTGAGGTAGCCCAATTTCCTTAGCCATTTGATATGTCTCATTACGTCGCACATCAAAAGTATATTCATAATCACCATTAGTAAGAAAAACTACATACACATCTAGTCCTTCTTGTATCGCCCCATATATAGTGGCCCCAGCCATATTGATTTCATCATCTTCATGAGGAACAATAAACATAACTGAACGACCATGAAAGAATTGTTCATAAGAAAAACTAGATGTATTCATAAATAAAAAAACTCCCGATTACTGATTCTACAGATTATTCACAATTACTGTATAACATCCCCATTTTTTAAACGCCATGCTGTAAGTTCCCGCATAGTTTTCATATAGTTAGCATAGGCTTGCGGCATTTTCTCATCTTCTAAGTATATTCCGCTCTTATCCATCCACAAACGGTGATTGAATACGAACAGTCCTTGATTAAATAAGCTTGGCACCATGGCCTCATAGGTTTGCCCCGTGCGTCCTACGAGTTCCGCCAAGGTCGGAATGATTTGGATGCTCATGCCGAATGCGTCTGGTGAAAGCCATTCTTTTTTAATACCTTGGCCATAGAAAATAATTGGAATCGTGGAGGCCACCTTAGGACCTTCCTCACGAGCGAAGGTAAAGCGTTCGCTGTGGTCACCGGTGATAACGAATAGAGCTGTTGGATCAACTTGCTCCTCTTTGCTGATAAATTCGCCCATCACATGGTCTGCATACCAAATATGACCCATTTCCTTAATTTGTTGATCTGTATTTGCAATGGAATCTGGTAAATTTTTACGAACCTTATCCGCATCATAGCCTTCCTTCGTCACATTCACACTATATGGTGGATGATTTGACGTGGTCATGATAACATTGATGATTTTTTCGCCACGATGTTTGTCCATGTATGCATTAATGGCCTTGAACATATCGCCGTCGGCTACGCCCCAAGCATTTTCTTCATCGCTCGGCATTTCAGATGCATCATGGAATTCATCAAACCCTTGTTCCAACGCAAAGTTCTTAACATTTTGCCATGTGCTAAACCCGCCGTACCAAAATACGGTTTTGTAACCGAGTTTTTTCATGACCGGTCCAATACCGAGTCCATACGGTTCTTGTAACATGCCAACGTTATAATTTGGATACATCCCCGTATCCGGCATGCCCGTCAACAATCCAATAATGGCCGGCATCGTGCCCGTTCCTTGGGCCAAGGCCATTTGTGTACCCATCGCCTGAGGGCTGGCTGCGTATTTGCGACCTTGCTCTACAAGATAGGCACCAGGTTCATTGAATTCAGTAAGGAATGGCCATAAGCCATAGGATTCACCGAGAATAATATTAATAGATTGCGGTTGTTGCTGTAATCGCTCTGTTGTTATCGTTTTTGTGAAAGCTTCATCAAATCGTGTACTACTAGGATTACCACCAATGGATTGTATTTTTTCATGTAATTCAGCAGGCGTTAAATGAATATCCTCTAATTCTGAGGTTCGTTTCGCAATGGATTTTACACGGTATAATGCTTGTGCATCATCCAAGATGGTTTCATTTAATAGATTGGAATTAAGTCGCGCTGCACTTTCCCAGTTAATAGAATTCGTGTAACTCAAAGCACCACCGAAACGAAATACTACAAATATCAAACTAAATACAATCACTAAACCTATTCCTGTTAGCCACTGAGCAAGCTTTTTTTTTGGATACCATTTAGTACTAATTACATTATTAATACTATATTTTTTTGTACTAATAGATAATACTTTTAACAAAAACCCCGTTAATATAATACTTATAACAATAGCACAAATAATATAAAAAAAAGCATTATACTCATTAATAGCTGTGTTGACAATAGCACCAATATCATCATGTTTACCATTGATAAGCATCATATTATAAGAAGAGTTAAAAGATTTTTATAAAATGGAATTCGTCCCAAAAAAATAAAAAAATGTCAGTAAAATAGTTGCAATGGAATATATGATTTGTTTAAGACGTAAAGACGGCCATTTAGGTACAAAAAGTTTGTACTAATGTACCTAATATAAATCCAAATAAACAAATGATACCAACTGTTTTAAGACTTAATCTGAAACCAAACCATAGGGATTTTAGTATTTCCTCTATAGGAACCGTAGCTAACTGTGATTGAAATATCCAAAGAAATACCGCTCTAAAGATAGTTAATAAAACAGAAAAAAATAAAAAAAGCCACAATTTCTGTTTTTATACCTTCAAATAACCGTTGCCATCGATTCATTACTACCTATCCTCTTTAAGCTATTTATAATAATTAATTATTTAAAAATACTATTTACTAATAACAAATTATCCAAAGTATTTATTTCGCTTCTATAAATTACACTCTACTAAGATTATTTTTAGTAATCTAACCCCTCAAACATCTTGTAACAAGCTTTTTCAAATCGTCTATACTGACTGATAATTTTACCTTTTAGAGATAATTGTCTATATAATTCTTTATAAGCACTATTCTTCTTTGATGTACGTTGAGACTCACCACTAGAATCTGAACTAGTCCCAGAATCTACAGTAGATGCCATTACTTCTTCGTCCTGTTGTAGTATAAGATTTTTTTATCTAAACAATACAATTTACAAATATTTAACCAATAATAAAACTTAAACGCATCAATTTCAAAGCGCACAGGATTTTTGAATAGACATAATATTATGGGCTGCAGCTCTATTAATAATATAGCCATGAGTACAAAAATAAATTTCTAGCAGAGTAAATATTCATATTCTCAGCTATATTTTTGTACGCGTTTATGATGATAAATACTTTTTTTGTAGTACTACTAAACGTGGCTCATCACTAAATTCAACAAATTCTCTAATCTTTTTTCTATAACAGTTTTATCAAAGTATTCTGTAATGAATATATCATCTTCACAAATCATAATACTTTTTTTGATTAGACTCAAGAAATTTCTTATATACACCAATATGACTTAAAAGCACATCCAATTTCACTAGGCGTCAAAAAAAGTATCCTTCAATGCTTTTTGTTGCAAGCTCTTCTTTTGACATTTTATTCGCCATAATAGCATCAAAGAAACTGAATTCTAGATTATGTTTACCAAATTCTTTACAAACATTTTTCTCTGCGTTCAGCATTATCTTTATCAGATATAACTATGATATTCATATGTCCCTCTATTCATACTAATATCGACAATTGATTTAATATCTCCTACACCGCGGCCCTTTGCACCGCTTGCATTTTTCCACAGCCCCTATCCGTAGTTTTCTGGCCGTGGTCATCTGTGAAATCTACGGTTAGTCCTTTTTTGTGGACTTTTGAGACTCCTTCTTCAAGGCTTTTTCTAATTTTTTAGCCTTTTTATCCTTCTTAGCATCCTTGTCTTTTTTAGCTTTTTTAGAATCCTTATCCTTCTTGCTCTTTTTGGACTCTTTGTCCTTCTTGGACTTCTTAGATTCCTTTACAAGTTCGAATTCTTTGTTAGACTGCTTGTCTTTCTTGTCCTTTTTTTTATCTTTGTCTTTCTTTTTTTCTTATCTTTTTTTATCCTTTTTTTACCTGAAAGCTTCGCCCATTCTTCTTCTACGCGTTTCAGTTGTTTTTTGATAAGCTTGTCGATTTCCTTTTGTTGTTTAGTTTTATCCTTATCGCCCGTAGATTGTTTGGAATACAACAAAGAATTTACCATATCATAAGGATCTAAAGATGTATGAATATCTCGGTCTATGATACTTTCATCATCAATATCTTCGAGGTCATGATCTACATCGTGTAACTTAACTTGCTCCATCGCATAATCTAAGTTGTCTTGATTCGACGCACCATAGCCCATCGGTTTATCAAAGGAAAGAACATCGCCAAATAAATCGCGTTCCAAGCTTTCATAAGAATTAAGCATGCTCATGCGATCCTGAACGACCTCAATTTGATTCCACAATTCCATCAAATTCGTTGTATATTGCATGCGTTCCTTAACCTCTAAATAGGCTTGATGAATGACAAACAGCTCTTTTTCATTAAGACCTTCTTCAGCACCGATTTCCTCAATCATTTGCTGAATCTTTTGATCACGATTATAACGCTCTACTAAGGCATTGCGGATTTCTTCAATAAGACTTGCTGACACGCGTTCCATACGTTCCTCCTTTATGATATATACTCAGCCCTAATCACTACAATTAATCATTACGAATCAATACATACCATGGTGAATAGAAAAATAAATTTTTATACTCTCTAATCTATTATTATATCAGAAAATATGCGGATTTTCTGCGTGTTTTAGTGAAAGTACGTAAAATTTGACTATCCTTTTATATCATGCTATTCTATGAGTAATAAAGGAAATTAGTATGAGGCAATGTTTTTCATACGAAAAAAATAGCAGGGCTGCCACCCTGCTATTTTTTTATTGTGCTGGTTACTAACTAAACTATCTATCCAGCCACTTGCAAATATAATATGAAACTATACTTGCTATGATAGATATAAAAAAAGGAAATTAATATCTCCGGCAATGTTTTTCACCTCCTTTCTGTTACCAGAATGGAGTAGTAACAATTAGATTATATAATGACTTTATACACTTATCTAGAAGAATAGATAAAACGAAATATAGAGATAATTAAATATTTCTAAAACATATTTACCCTATACACTAATATACGTTCTTTTTCATCATGTTCTTGAAATAAATCACCGCATTGTATTATTTCTTCATCTTCGAGGCGCACGTGATTATTTAGAAAGTTTTCTACTTCTTCGTTAACATAGTAGAAGAATAGTAAAATTTCTCTTGGATGATGATATAGAGAATCAAATATATTACCTAATACGCGTTTAATGGTATGCAGTGCAAAGGGGTTAAAGAAAAAGCATCGATCTGCGTTATCTGGTAATGTATAGGTAGCTGCATCGCCGAGGATAAAGGATACACGATTCTTGGCAGCTGGGCTTTCACCATTTACGATGGCACGTTCATACAAACGTTCATCGTATTCGATACCGATAGAATGGCACCGTGTCTGATTCGCCATAAATATGCTGACGCGGCCCTTGCCACTACCATAATCGATAAGGGTATTTTGTTTCGTAATATAACCACTATTGGCAAGGCGTTCAAGAACACAATAATCTGTTGGCTCATATGGATGATGCTCTGCATCCGAACGGCTATCATCACGGCCTGTGGTTTTGATTTGTAACACTTGTTCCCATTCCTGTTCGCTTGTCATCGTATCCTGCTCCCTATTGCTTATATATATGTGCATTATAGTCTTATTAATGTTCTTATGAATCATTGTATACATAGATTGCATCATTTACAAACATTAAATAATCATGTAGTATATGGCAAGGAAGTTAATGCGTTCAATATGTTGCACGCAAAATGAAAAAGCAGGGTTGCCGCCCTGCTTTTTTATAACAATCACTGACCATTTACAAATAATAGTAAATTGTGTAATATAATAAGTGACAAAGGAACCAATGTGTGACACATTTTCACGCAAACGAAAAAGGAGGGCGGCCACCCTCCTTTTTCTGTGCTAGTTACTGACGAAAATATCTATCTAGCCACTTGCAGATGTAGTGACAGGTTACACCTGCTATGATAGACACTATTAAGGAACTCAGTGTGTCAAACACATTTTCACCCCCTTTCTGTTACCAGTATGGGGCAGTAACACCTATAGTATACAACAAAAAGCATCCTCCATGGGTGCTTTTGTTGTAT
>BNJU01003142.1_pt1 | contig 35284 bp, 44 predicted proteins | sample 8539281 | NCBI WGS metagenome assembly BNJU01 (sample SAMD00202456, study PRJDB9452) | human saliva metagenome | isolation source: human saliva | place: Japan
TTAACATCAGCCACTGATTACCAAGCTCAGCTACCTCAAAGGTTCCTTGGTTTCAACGTTTGCCTGTTCCCAACGCTTGTGGCGATGGCACTCATTGGAGGATGGGTTCCTAATATGGCACAGGCATGGATGTCATTTCACCGCACTATACCTGGTCATTCTTCTGGTTACAACCTTAGTCTTCAATGCTATTTTCAAGAAAGGAAGAGCAGAAATATAAGGCTGCTTTCGAGAAGTATCAGGCATCTCGTCGCGCATAAAGATTCAGCTGATTCTGTACCGTCTGCCGCGCGCCTGATTTCTGCAAAGAATCTGTGAACTTTGCCTGAAAAACATAAAAGAATCGGTGGATTTGCTCTGATTTTTCTCAAAAGAGTCTGTGTAGAAAGCACAGACTCTTTTGCATTTTTCAGGCGAGAAAAATCGAAGAGACATCCAACAATTCTAAAAATCTAAAAATTTTTTTAAAGAACGAATACAGAAAAAAATTAAGCAGTTTTTTTGTGTTTTGAGACTAATGTCTAAAATTATGTACAAAAAAATAAGCTAATATTGTCTTGAATTGTGCTCTATTTAAGTTTAGATCACAGAAGGAAAAGAATGAAATCACTAGCTAAGGGTATTTTTAGTAAGATTTGCTGTCTTTTTACAGCAGCTCTTCTAATTTACTCACTGGTTCCAGTTCAGACTTACGCTGCCCCAACAAGTGCTCATGACGTTGCTGACAGTAAAGTCACCATTAATAGCCTTGAGCCTGGAGATGTTGTAAGTGCGTATTTAATTGCTGACGCAGATATTGATGCCTCAAACAACTTAACGTATACGATGGCCAATAACCTGCCAGCCGCTTACGATACTATCGCTGAGATTTCAGCTGTTGCTACTGATGGCTATACCTTTACTCAGGGAACTGATATGCAAAATGCTGCAGCAGCAATTGCTAGCGCAGTTACCGCAGGTACAGCCACTGCTACCGCAACAGCAGGCGCCAACGGTACCGCAGAGCTGACTCTTGGAAGTGGCTACTATCTTGTTCGCGTTACTTCTACAAGCGGTAAGACTCACGTTTACCAGAATATGGTGGTTGACGTAACTCCTAAGGTTGACGCTGGCACATATAAGCCTCGTACCGTTGCTCCTATCGCCGTTAAGAAGACCGAAGTAACTATTAAGAAGACTGTCGGTTCTCAATATAAGGAGTCTACTGATAAGTATAGTGTTGGCGACAGCGTTCCATTTAAGGTCAATACCGCTGTTCCTAATTATCCAGCAGACTCTGAGAACACAACTTTTATCATTGGTGATACTCCTACCGCTGGTCTTAAAATCAAGACTGATACCATTAAGATTAACGGCCAGGTAGCTGCATCAGGAGCTGATTATACTTTGACAGCATCCGCTACTGGCTACACCTTTGAGTTCTCTAAAGACTATGTTCTTGCTCATCCTGGTGAGGCAATTGAGATTACTTATGAGGCAGAGCTTACCTCTGATGCGTTCTCTCATAGCGCTACTGATGTAACCGGTAACACCGCTACCGTTACCTTTAACCCTAACCCTTATGATGGCGGAACTGCTAAGCCAAATAGTAAAACTACGGTAAAGACCTATGGTTATGTCTTTAAGAAGACTGATCCAGATGGCAATCCACTTCCAGGCGCCACCTTTACCCTTACGCTTGATAACGGCACAGTGCTCACTTCTACTTCCGACGCAAACGGCTATGTTTACTTCTCTGGTCTTGCAGCAGGTCACTACAAAATTTCAGAGACTGGCGTCCCTGCTGGATACGTCAAGGTTGCTGATATTGAGTTTGACTTAAGTGATGATACTGCTACTGCTGATAACCCAGCTACAACTGTTGTCGAGAATAACTATCTGGTCAACGCAACAAACGTTGTCGATAATAAGCAGATTGCTCTGCCGGTAACCGGTGATGCAGGAACCTTTATGTTTACCGCTATTGGAACTGTTCTGCTTCTTGCTGGCGTAGGCGCTATTGTGTATTCCAGGAAGCTGCGCGCATAAAAGTTCTACTATCACTATTTAACTATGGCTAATCCAAAACACATGATGGCTGTATTGAAAGCAGGAGAATCAGATGATTCTCCTGCTTCTCTTGATGCGTTACACGATGCTTGCACAAAAAAGAAACGTGCACGCGCATGGCTCATTATGTCAGTCATTGTTTTGATTGCTGGAGTTGTATTAATTAGCTATCCATTTGTAAGCAGCTGGCTAAACCAGCTTGCTCAAAATAAGGTAAGTGCTACGCAAGAAAACACTGTGGTTACAATGACAAGCACTGATCTTTCTGCAGAAAAAGAAAGAGCAAGAGAATATAATAAGCGTCTTCGTGATGGGGTTTCTAGGGTTATTGACCCCTTTGACAGTAAAGCGTCTATGCCAGGGGTAAATGAATATAAAGAAGTACTGAATGTTGCAAACGATGGTGTTATGGGGGAGCTGATAATCCCTAAAATTTCAGTAAATCTTCCTATATATCACTTTACCACTGATGATGTGCTTCAACATGGTGTTGGTCATGTTGTGAATACTTCTGTACCAATAGGTGGAGAATCAACACATGTTGTCTTAGCAGGTCATACTGGTCTTCCCACCGCTCAAATATTTGATCGACTTGAGGAACTTCAAGTAGGCGATTGGTTTATTATTCGTGTGCTTGGAGAGGATTGTGCATATAGAGTAACTTCCACTGAAGTGGTTTTACCTAATCAGGTGAGTAGTCTTTCTATTGAGTCAGGAAAAGACCAGGTAACACTTGTAACATGCACCCCTTATGGAGTTAATACACACAGACTATTGGTGCATGCAGAACGTACGGAAGTCCCTTCTGAGTGGGTGGACCAAAACAGATTAGCTAATCATTCTATTGATTCTTCGGTAGATTTAAATAAAAATTCAATATTTTTTTCGCTCTTTTTAGGAGTTGTTTTTCGCTGGTGCTATTGTCAGTATCGTAGCCTTAATTGCTAAACGTACAAAGGTTTTATCAAGAAAGAAGAAATAAAACTTTTTTTAGAATAGCTTGTATCAAATAAGAAAAATATTGTGGAATAGAGGTGCTATATGGACAGAAATGGTGTGTATATAGCTATAAATCTATTATAATCGCTACAGAGGTTTATGCGTATTTCATTGAAGTGAGTGTTTCTTAGCTATAAACATAGATCATTTGCTTATAGGAGATTCAATGGTAAGTTGGCGTCAAAAGAAAAATAGTTTTCTAAGGGCTTTAGCTGTATTTGCTATAGTCTTTGTTGGATATTTTTGTGTAGTATTTTCAACCTCTGTTTTAGCGGTGGAGCCTCCTGCGCATACAAAAACACTTACGCCTAACGGTGATGGCTCTTATAAACTTTCTTTAACGGTAACTGGTAAATCTGAATCCAGTATAGAAAGAACACGAGCTAACGTTGTCGTTGTATTTGATAAGTCGAACAGTATGGATTTGAGGTCTGATGGCCGGTCACGTCTCGCGGTTGCTCAAGAGGCTGTAAATGCTTTTGACTGATGAATTGATGAGCGTTAATAGCTCTGATGATCCTAATCGAATTCAGATGTCTTTAGTTACGTTTGATTCCACTGCAAACAAAGTAAGCTTTGGTGGAAGCAATTGGACATCAGATTCGTCTAACTTTAAGAGCAAAATCAATAGCATTGTTACGCCGCTTAGTCAACGTTATAATATGCCATATGGCGGCACTAACTGGGAAGACGCAATGAAGGTTGCATTGGAAGTTGCGCAAAGTGCCGATAGCGATCCAACGTACGTTATTTTTGTTTCAGACGGCAACCCTACGTTTTATAACGGCACTTCAACAAATTACACATACATTGCTAGTTCGCGCTATATTCTCTGGAACCGGCTATGATTACGGAACGGGATCAGAAACTAATATTAGCAATTCTTATAATGCCGCCACTGATGATGCAAGAGCAGTTGTTGATCAGGGAAACAAATTATATGCAGTAGGCGCTTTTGGCAATGTTACTCGTATGCAGAGTCTTGTTGAGTATGCTTATGATGCACCGGCAGGAAATTACTATCACTCTGCAACGGACAAAGATGCTTTAAATAGAGCGTTTGCAGCTATTGTCGCTGATATTAAGAAGCAGACTTATTACACAAATGTCTCTATCAAAGACGGCCTTACTGATATGGTATCTCCTGTAGATATCAACGGTAATCCAACTACTTTTACCTATACAAAGACTGATAAAGACGGAGTAGTTACTGAGTGGACCGGCGCTCCAGAGGCAACAATTACGGGAGATACAGTTGATTGGGATCTTTCTAGTGTTGGTCAGCTTGAGCCTGATGTTACCTATACGGTAAGTTTCACGGTTACTCCTACGCAAAAAGCTCTGGATTCAGTAGCCGATGCTGCTAACGGAAAAAGAAAAAGATCAAAACGTTGTTGAGAATTCAGACGGATCATATTCTGTGTATTCAAATACAACAGCGTCCGTTGATTTTACTCAGCAGAAAACAGTTAACGGAACCGTTGTTTCAGAAGAAAAAGGAAAATCGCCTTATGAGCGTCCTACTTTGAAGGTTCCTGTTTCTAAGATTACAATCGAGAAAAAATGGGTTGGAGATGAACCGGCTGATCACGCGGATAAAGTTGTTACCGTACAGGTTAAAAAAACTGTGACGGTAAATGGAAATCCCAACTGAAGAAGACTATGGTGATCCAATCACCTTGGACGCGAGCAACAACTGGAAAAAGAGCGTTATTGTTCCTGGAAATCTTGCTGGAGATGCTACCTGGTCAGTTGCTGAGATTAGTGCTATCCCCGGATATGATACGTCATACAGCGCTCCAATTGTGTATAGCTCATATAGATCCGGAAATCTCAACGGAAGCGTTGATGGAGTAAATACCATTACTAACACTTTCAGAACTTACGATTTGATTATTTATAAAACAGCAAGTAACGACAACAACGTAAAGACCCCTCTTTCAGGAGCGGAATTTACGGTCTTTGCTGAAGATGGAGAGACGGTAGTCGCAGCTGCTACTGCAACTGGCAGTAATGGTAAGGCTACATTCTCTAACCTTAAGCCAGGAACGTATATCATCCGAGAGACCAAGGTTCCTTCTGGCCATCAAAAACTTGGTAATGACTTGACGCTTGTTGTTGATATTTCAGGTAACATCACCTTAGACGGTAGGCCAATTAGTACTGATCATCAGGGAGTTGATCCAGCAAATGGCCACTGGTTCCAGATTGATGTAGACAACCACGTACTAAGCGTTCTCCCAAGTACAGATGGCATGGGAATTACGCCATTTATTAGTGCGGGTGCTGTGCTTTTGCTGCTTGCATCTATCTGTGCAGCACTTTATCTCTACAAGAAGTCAGCGATAGTAAGTAGATAGTTTCGTGCGCTAAACTCATCAGCGCATACATCGCAATAATCGACTGATTCCAGGGATTTTCTTGACATGATTGATTACTGCTCCAAGGAGCCCGATTTTTCTCGCCATGTCTGAACAATTTGCCGGAAAAAGTACACCATGTCTGAGCTATTTGCCGAGTTTTTTCTCGCCATGTCTGAGTGCTTTCACCTCAGACATGGCACACTTTTCGAGCTTGTTCAACTCACACTAATCATCGAACAAAAAAAGCTCGACCTTGCGAGAAGATCGAGCCCTTGGTTTAAGACTTGCGTGTGTCTGACCGGTGCTTCTGCCAGCGTGGCCAAGTGAGCGTTTATTGCCTCTTTCATAGCAGCTAAAAATGCTCACAACAACGTGATAGAGAAATGCGGAGAGCGGCCAGATAATCCAGGAACTTCTCCAGTCTTTGGTTATAAAACTGTAGCCCAAAATAAATCAGAGCAACTGCACCAAAATAAGCTTTTGCAACTGGCCTGTACTTTGATACCGCTTTCTTATAGCCCATTTTGTCGTTCTTCTCGTCATGAGAGAACTCACCTTCTTGGAGAAGAATTCTGTAGCTGTCTCTAAGAATACCAGAGTAAATCAGCAGGTAAACGCCAAGTGAAACCAGGACCGCTGCTACAAGGAAGCCAACGGCAAAGGTGAGTCCAGCTCCAAAGTACGAAGCAATCAGGAAGGGGATGGCGCTCAGAATAGTGAGGCAGATGCCAGCCGCCTGCTGCATGTAGCGCAGCGATTCGGTGGATTCGGCGCGCCTACGAATAGCCGCTTCGACGCCGTATTGCAGCTCGAGAGATGCTTCCTTGAACTGCTTAAACTTTGCAAGTTTCATATTCTGGAGAATCAACAAACCAACCCCTAGCAGCAATAAAGAGCATCATAATACAAACACCCACGATGCCTAACGCGTCTGGAGAAATGCGTGCTGGATCAAAATAGAGCGTATCTTCGCTGTATGTAGCAAGAGAAACAAGAAGCGCGGGACCCAGAATAAAGAGGGTAATTGCAAACGCTGTGGGGCGAGAAGTGCGCGCGACTGCATCCAGGTACTCGGTAGCTGTTTCAAGTGATACGCTGAGCTTTGGCGCAGTAGTCTTGCTGATAGAGGCGTTATCGCTGGTAGAGGTGCTGCCGGGAGTGCTTGTGATGCCATCGGATGCATCTGCGCTGGTAGACCTCGAAGAGACTGCATGATCGCGTCGCTAACGACAGTAGCAGTGCAGCTCTTCAAGCTCATCTTTGAGTAGATAGTCTGTAGAAACGCCAAAGAGCTCGCTCAGGGACATAATCTTTTGAATATCCGGTATAGAAGCCATAGACTCCCATTTAGAAACTGACTGTCTTGAAACGCCAAGCTGCTGTGCAAGCTCCTCCTGTGACCAGCCATTACGTTTTCTGAGGCTCATGATCTTCTCGCTCAGTAACATGGTTGTTCCTTTCTGTTGGTGATGTGGTGGGATTCACATGTGATGACTATTACTCTAGAAATTGTCCCTGATTGCACACCACCAAGTTGAGTTGGAAATTTGTCAACTCTCAGTTGCGTTATAGTTTACCTGCAGAAATGCTATCAGATTTTTGGAAAAATAGTTTTAAAGAACCTTATAAATTAAATTGTACGTTTACGGAATATGTCGACTCACTAATACATTTGTCCGATATCCGTATGATACTATTTACAAAACGGCTAGGGATAAATAGTCCATATCAGAAAGGAAAGCGCTAAAAATTTCTGTATGCCTGGCCATCTATCTAGAGCATACATTTTTGCGCAAAAGTCACATGAAGAATTTGAAGGTATGCATTGCTTCATCTGCTCTTGCAGCCGCGCTGGCACTTGCTCCAGCATCTGCGCTGGCAGAGGGCACAACGCCTGCTCCTACAAGCACTCACCGGTGCTACTGCTACTACTGGCGTAACTCCTATTCCTGAGCCAACCAGAGAGCAGCTCATTGATCCAACGGTTAATCCATATGCTCCTGAGGACGCATACTTCCTTCCTGATATTACTAACCCAATCCCAGAGGGGTTTATGGTAGGTAATGCCGACGGTGAGACAATCATTGATAACGGCGATGGTACTGTTACCGTAAAGGGACACTGGGTTCCAGCAAGGCCATTCGATGAGGTTATTTCAGTCTACTTTGTGCGTATTCCTGATCCAGCTCCTGATCCTGATCCAGCTCCTGTACCAGACCCAACCCCAGCGCCAAGTCCTGATCCAGAGCCAGCTCCCGCACCAGAGCCAGAGCCTGCTCCAGCCCCTGCACCAAAGAAGAAGTCCGTTCTTCCTCCAACTGGTGTTGCAGATGTTGTAATCCCAGCCTCTGTACTTGCTGTAAGCGGTCTTGGTTTTGTTGCTGCCTCTCGTAAGGTTCGCAAGTAAAAAAAGAATCCGCAGTTTTGTTGCGCGGTAGTACGTATATTGCATTATTAAAGCGCCTGTCCTGATGTGACCCCCAAAAGTTAGACTTTTTTAGCGTAGCAGTTTATATGGCTGCTACGCTATTTTTATGCAGCCAAGAGTCTAAGCCTGTATTGCACTGGACTTAACCATCCTAGTCTTTCTTTAATTCTTTGTTCGTTGTAATACTTTATGTATCGTTCGATTTCTGACTTTAGCTCATCATAGCTATAGTAAATAACGCCATAGTAGATCTCTTGTTTAAGCAATCCAAAGAAGTTCTCCATAACGGAGTTATCATGACAGTTTCCCTTACGAGACATACTTTGGAAGATTCTTTCTTCCTTAAGACGATGAGAGTATGCTTTCATTTGGTAAGCCCAGCCTTGATCCGAATGGAAAGTTCTTCTGTATTTGCAATCGGATGTTATTTCAATAGCCTGTCCCAATGCGTCCATAACATTTTTTGCTGAAGGGTGTCTGTCAATTCCATAGCTTATAATTTCACCATTACACATATCCATGAATGGATCTAGATAAAGCTTATGCACTGTCATGTGACCTTTAGCAGTAATCTCATAATACTTAAACTCTGTAGTATCTGTTGTGATCTTCTGGTGTGGTATATAGGTATTAAATCGTCTCCTTATGCGATTAGGAGCAACCGTTCCAACTTTTACCTTTGTACGAACTGTATTTGCGGCTTTTTCGAATGAAAGAAGTAACCTGTAGACCAAGCTTCTGCATTATACGTTGTACTTTCTTTTTATTTACACAGTAGCCTTGATTTTGTAATTCTCCAACCATTCGACGATAGCCATAATCCTTGTGAGTCTCTCTGATTTGAAGAAGCTTCTCCTCAATTTCTTTGTCAGGATTTTCTCTATCGAATCTTTTCTGCCAGTACATATATGTTGCTTTAGGCATACTTATATAAGAGAGAAGGTCTTTTAGTTTGAATTCTCCTCGGAGGCTATTGATGACGAGCGCCTTTCTCTCATTTTTGCCTCGTCCTCTAAACGCAGCCTCCTCAGTTCTTTTAAAAAGGCATTCTCAATTCTTAACTTAAGCAGTTCATCTTCTAATTCTCTAATATGTTCTGCACTGGTATCAACTATTCTTTCTTCTGCTTTTTGAACTTCACTATCTATCTGAGGTTTATCCAATGTTTTCTTTCGACCTTTCCTGCGAGTTTTCAAGGCGTCAGGACCGGCAGCACGAAAGCGATTAACCCAGTTAGCAATCATACTCGGATTGTTTATACCTTCTTGAATTGCCAAGTCTTGATATGAAATTTCACTTGATAGATATAGTTCTACAACAGAAATCTTCTTTTCGAAAGAGTATTTTGTTTGTTTACGAGAACGCATTAATCCTTCATCACCGAACGCATTGTATGCATTAATCCATTTGCGTAGCTGTGAATCAGAACCAAGTCCATATCTTTTAGAAAGATATTTCACTCCACCTTTGCCATCTAAATACTCTAAAACGACTTTCTTCTTGAATTCGAAACTATGTTTTGCCATAAAAATACCGACCTCCTAATCGTTAGATTTTGGTCTAACTTTTGGGGGTCGGTACATCCGCAGGCGCTTTTTTGTGTGTTAAACCAGGCAGGCATTCAGATGGAAATTGGAAGCCTGCTCCTATGTAAATTGGGTACACTCTGAATAACGTAATTCGGAGGTTGTTATGGATGATCTGCAGCAAAAATTCTCGCAGGATGGTGACGTGGAACAGACATCCGCGCACCCATCTTCAACTGCGCTTGTGCTAGAGGGTGGAAGCTATCGAGGCATTTTTACTGCTGGAATCCTTGATGTGCTTCGCGAGAAGGGCGTTACTAACTTCGAAAGTGTGTGGGGAGTTTCCGCCGGCGCCATCAACGCCGTGAGCTTTAGGTCTAAGCAGATGGGCCGCGCTATGCGCATCATGCTGGCTTTTAGGGATGATCCTCGCTTTCTTTCGCTCCGCTCGCTCATTACTACTGGTGATATTGCTGGTGCTGATTTTATGTTCGATGAGATCCAAAACCATTTGGATCCCTGCGATAACGACGCGTTCAATCAAAATCCCATGCAAATGTACGCGGTGGCGTCCGACGTTACGTTTGGCACGCCGGCGTATCTGCACGTAAAAAAGTTTCCGGAAGACGTGACCATGGTCCGAGCGTCCGCGTCGATGCCAACGGTTTCTCGCATGGTTGAGCTAGATGGACATCGTTATCTGGATGGCGGAACTACCGATTCAATTCCGTTTGCGGCCGCGCTTGGTCTGCCCGACGGCAAAGCGGAGCGCGCGGTTGATATTCCCGACCATAAGCCAGCAAAGAAAGCGCTGGTTATTGTCACGCAGGATAGGAATTTTGTAAAAACCGACGTCAACGAGCAGATTGCAATCAGATCGCAGCTCTACTCTTCGTATCCATACTTTGAAGCTGCACTGGCTTCTCGCGCCGAGCGTTACATGGATCAGCGAAAACAGCTCTTTGAGCTGGAAGAAGAGGGTAGAGTGTTGGTGCTTGAGCCACCTGAGCCAGTTGAAGTTAAGGTTAACGAGAAGTCCGGTGAGGCTCTATTGTCTCTGTACCTGACAGGTCGTCGTGTTGCACTTGAACGCCTCGAAGAGATTAAAAGTTTTATCGAGTAGAGTGAGGGTGACAGGCACTCGCGTGGCCTGCGCCGTAGATTTTTCAGGGTCGATTGATCCAAAACCCGTGTAATTATGTGCCCGACTGATCCAAAGGTGGGGTAATTATGTGCCGAAAGGCACATAATTAGGTGGGGTTTGGATCAAAATCGTTCTTCTCGACACATAATTGGTAGACTTTTTGGATTCATCGAGCTCCAAAAATCTACAAACGTATGCCCCGAACACGAAGCAAAAATCGATACGGAAAGAGTTTGTTTTGAAGACGCCCATGAATAAGTTTTTGAAGGTAATGTTTGCGCTGGTTATCGTTGCGATGACTGGCGCGGCGATTCTGCAAATTGTCGCTCCCGAGTACATGGGAAGCAATGCCGCTTATGGTATTTCGACCGGTTGGCAGCGAGAGATTGGTTTTTGGAATCTTGCGGTGCTCATCATTTTGGTTACCACGTGTTTCCACTACGATTGGGTCTATCTACGTGCGATTTTTGCTCGCGCTGATTCTGGGTGGTATCGGAATTGGAACCAATCATTTCATTCATTTTTTGAGCACCCACGAGTCGGTAAATTTGGTTGGTGCTATCGAGAATTACGTTCTTGCAGTTGGTTGGATGATCGGCTGGAAGCTCGAATGCAATCGCAGAAAAGTCGAAGGCGCTTCCGAGTAACTGCGGAAAGGTCGCAATCGTTTTCGCACGACGTTATGTGCGTGACGTTATGTGCGCCCGATTTTTCTCGCCATGTCTGAATGATTTGCCGGAAAAGTGCACAATATCTGAGTGGTTTTGCCGGTTTTTCTCGTCACGTCTGAGCTGTTTTACTCAGACATGATGCAGTTTTCAGGCCTTGAATTGTCAAAGCAAGTGCAACGTTTGGTGATGGTAGACTTCCCAAGGGCACTTCCAACCCAGACGCTTACGTGGCCTTAAATTGAGTTCATTATATACTGCCTCAATCTCTCTATCACTAATCGATGAGAGGTCTGTGCCTTTTGGAAAATACTCTCTGATGAGACCGTTAGTATTTTCATTAGTACCTCTTTGCCAGGGATGATGTGGAAGACAGAAGTAGATACTTACTCCAATAGCTTCTTGAAGCTCTGCTGCGCGGGCAAACTCAGATCCACGATCAAGCGTTATGGTTTTTACTACCTCACCTCTCAAAGCTTGCTGTATAGCTACATTAACATCAGCACTAGACCCTGATGCAGCTTTTGCCACCAACAAGGTAGCCGCTCATACGGTCAACTGTGTGACCAGGCGTGGCCCTTTCAGCTTTACCGATGACGGTATCTCCTTCCCAGTCTCCAATGCGTTGGCGATCTGCAACCTCTTTTGGTCTTTCGACAAGTTCATGAGTTATCCGTATTTTGCCTCTGCGCTCTATGAGGTGTTTTGTATGCCGTCGTTTACCTCGGTGTCTGAGTCTTCACGCTACAGACTGTACACCTGGAAGTTCACAGTCTAGTTTTCCCGAGTGTATGGCTCATATATAGTGCTACAGCTGACAGGAGCGTATGAAAGCTCCAAGCGTAGTCTTCCTGCAATCTGCTCGTGTGAGAAGTGGCGACTACAGATAAGAAAGACAATACGCACGAAGGCTTGGATCATCGAGTAGGGTGCGTTTCTGCAAGCCCTGGCGTCGGACATCGGTTTTTCTCTGGGCAGTCGAGGCCCTATAACAAAGATGCGCTACTCCAATGATTGTCCAACCGTTTCTTTTAATCTCCCGTGAAATACTTGATTTGTTTCGACCGAGCTTACGAGCAATCTGGCTTATACTTTCATGATTTTTCCAGCAGACCATAATGTCTTCGCGCTCTTCAATGCTAAGATGGCTATAGTGACCCATGGAAATCCTTTCAATGAACGTTGTCGTAAGCGCCATTGTAGACCCATGGGTCACTACCTTGTCTTTTGTTGTTGCACTAGCAATGAGAATTCAAGGCTCAAAAATTCAGGGTTAAAGCGCCTATCTTTCACGCGCCCTCGATTTTTGTCAAAGAATCTGTAAATTTTTGCCTAAAAATACAAAAGAAACTGTGGATTTGCCTGATTTTGTCAAAGAATCTGTATCTAAAATACAGATTCTTTGCACTTTTCAGGCTCACCTGGCGAGAAACCCGTGCACTCGCGACCAGCCCGCACCCTGCGCACCCGCACGTCCGCGCACCCGCGCACAACCGCGCGCTCGCGCTCCGAACGTTAACGCAGGCGCGTGAGCTGCACTTTCTCGATAAGCGAATCCACAACCGAGCGCTCCGCCGCCCGAGTTCCGCTCTCCATGACGTTTGCGGCGCCCGTGGCCATGGCCAGTCGCAGCGCGTCTTCTGTCGAGAGACCCTGTGCATCTGCAAAGGCAAGCGCCGCCACAACGGAGTCGCCGGCTCCGACAGTGCTTCCTACCTGGACTTTTACTGGACCTGCATACCAAACCTCGTCGGCCGTAGCGTAAACGGCGCTGTTGCCGCCCATGGAAACGCAGACCGTATCGATGCCACCAGCAACAATTTCGGATGCGGCAGCGGCAATCGCGTCCACGTCGGTCAGCTCGCGACCAAGCATGGCGGAGAGCTCGTGATCGTTTGGCTTGGTGAAGTACGGCTTCTGCTCAAGGCCAGCTGAGAGAGCCGCGCCATCGGCGTCCAGGTACACCTTCAGTCCGGCGTCGCGCAGGGCGCGAGTCCAGCGGCCATACGTATCGGCGGAAGCTCCGCGGGGGAGGCTGCCGGAAAGAACGACAATGTCGCCAGCGGAAGTCTTGGCAATCACGTCAGCAAGCGCCTGGTCAAGCACAGTGTCGGTGACCTCGGGACCGGGCTCGTTGATGTCGGTGTTGGTGCCGCCCTCGGTGTCGACAACCTTGAGGTTGGTGCGCGTCTCGCCAGGAACGGAAATCGCCTGGACCTTAATGTTATTCTCGCCAAGCGTGTCAGCAATCCATTTGCCGGTCTGACCTGCAAGAACGGCGATGGCGGTAGACTCTCCGCCCAGTTTAGCGATAACCTTGGACACGTTGATGCCCTTGCCGCCCGCGTCTCGCCTGAGCCACGTGATGCGATTCACCTGGTCAACGGCAAAGTTTGGCACCTGGACGGTCTTGTCCAGAGCGGGGTTGAGCGTGACGGTGTAGATGCTGGGCATAGTCGCTCCTCGGTTTGCGGCGCCGCAATCGGCGCTTGAATGGCGCCGCAAGCGGCGCAAGTTATCTACGCTGATAATACTTCAGTTTCGGCAAAAAAGTAACCGCGGACAGCGCTGTTACGCGCGTATCCGCGGTCTTTTCTGGCGAGAAACCCGGCGCACTCGCGGCTCGCCTTGGACCCGCGGCCCGGTGGCGCACACGCCGCTCGCCCTGCGCCGCCCCGCGCTGCCCGGCGCGCCGTCAGCGCTTACTTGCTGTCAGCGCTCTTGAACTGGTCGAGCGCCCAAGCGTACGCAGTTGGAGCAACCCTGGACCAGTACTTCCAGTTGTGGTTGTCGCCGGAGTCGCGCTGGTAGTCAACGTTGATACCAGCATTTTTGAGCTGCTCAACAAAGGCGTCCACGTCAGCAACAGGCACTACGCCGTCGTCTGATGTTGTTGCAACAAAGAACGAAAACCTCGACTTGGATCAACCTCACCAAGATACTGAGTTGGGAACAGCTTCTTGTACAGATCCCAAGACCAGCTGGTGGTGCCGTCGCTAAAGGCGTGCTGAGACGTGTAAATAAAGTTGTCGTCAGCAAGCGTTGTCCAAACAGAAGGCGAGAGCAAAATGCCCTTGCTAAAGTAATCGGAGTGGTGCAAAACAAAACGAGCTGCACCATAACCGCCCATAGAAATGCCGCCGATTGCGTGATCCTTGCGGTCCTTTGACACGCGATACGTGCTCTCAATGTAAGGTACCAGGTCGTTCATAATGGCGGATTCCATCTTGAGGCCGCGATCAGCGGAGTCAATGTAGAAGCTGTTAAAGCCGTCGACAAAGACCACGATAGCTCCCTGGCCAGCGGTTTGAATAGCCTCGTCAAGCATGGCGGACGAATCAAAGCGCTCCAGCAGATTGCGATGATTGCCGTACAGTCCATGCAGCATGTAAACAACAGGATAGGTCTTATCGGGATTGGACTCGTAGTCTGCAGGCAGGTAGACATCATAGTTCCAGTCCAGACCAAGGGTTGGCGAGTAGAACGATGTAGCCTTAACGGTTCCCTTAGGAGCCTCTTCTTTCTGATCTTTCTGCGCCTCCGTTTGAGCGGTTGAGCTGCCCTGAGCGTTTTCAGAGGCGGCTGGCGAGCAACCATAGAACGGAATCACCAGCAAAAGCGCTGCAAATAGAGCAAGCGCGGTGCCCAGTACCATATGGTTCTTAAGTCGGGTTTTAAGCTGGCCGCCCAGCAACGCAAAGTTCCGGTGCAAACGTGCGACAAAATCTGTGTCACGCATCATTTCCTCCTGACGCTGTAGCTTTGACCTTGGTGTAAACATACGAGCCGGCCAGCACTTCTCGCCCCATAAAATAAAAAGTCGAAACAAAATGTATCGCACAGCAGGCCAAGTGGTTGTTCTTGTGCTGTGGACGGCTTTTGCAATGTGGAGAAACCCGTCAATTTGAACGAATTGTTGCATTCGTGAAGCAACAAAAATTCCCGCGTACAACAGCTAAAGAGTGGAGTATACTTTAAGGCTTTTTCCACAGAGCCCCGTAATCTCTGACAAGAAAAAGCATCGATGACCCGTCCAGGGGTTATCAACTCGTAATTCGTAGGAGGAGTCAAGTGAAGAAGTCGACTCAGTTCGCCAAGGCTGGCGAAGTCGAGCGCAAGTGGGTGCTCATCGACGCTGAGGGCGCAACGCTCGGTCGTCTGGCTGCAAAGGCTGCCATGATTCTTCGTGGTAAGAACAAGCCACAGTACACCCCAAACGCTGATACTGGTGACTTTGTTGTCATCATCAATGCAGACAAGGTTGTCCTTACTGGTGTTAAGGCTGACCACAAGGAGTATTGGCGTCACTCCGGCTACCTTGGTGGCTTTGAAGATCACTTCCTTCAAGGAAGAGATGGAGAAGCACCCAGAGCGTGTTGTTGAGCACGCAGTCAAGGGCATGCTTCCTAAGACCACTCTTTGGTCGCAAGCAGGGTATGAAGCTTAGGTTTACGCCGGCGCTGAGCACCCACATGCTGCACAGAATCCCGTCAAGATTGAGCTGGAGGGCTAAACGATGGCAGATAACACCGCTGTTTACACCGGCACCGGCCGTCGTAAAGAGGCCGTCGCTCGTGTTCGTCTTGTTCCTGGAACTGGTAAGGTTACCGTTAACGGCCGCGAGGCAGTCCAGTATTTTGGTCGCCAGCAGCTCGTAGACAACGCAACCGCACCTCTCCGCATTACTGATACTCTTGGTCGTTTTTGACGTCCTCGCAAACTGCGATGGCGGCGGCATCAACGGCCAGTCCGGTGCTCTTCGCCTGGGCATCGCTCGCGCTCTTCTTGAGGCTGGCGAGTATCGTGATGACCTTAAGAAGGCCGGCTACCTCACCCGCGATTCTCGTGCGGTCGAGCGTAAGAAGTACGGTCTGAAGAAGGCTCGTAAGCGTCCTCAGTTCTCCAAGCGCTAAGGCCGCTGGACCCAAAAAGTCCTCACAAAGAGACCTGTTGTATATCGGCAGGTCTCTTTTTGTATACTTTAAATGGTTGCATTTTTGCATATTTGCGCAAACCGTTTTTAGTCCGCACGTTCTTCTCGCCATCTGGCGAGAAGCCCCACCTGTCGAGTAGTTCGCTGGCGCTTCGCGCGCACGTTGCTCTCCACCCGACAACACTACATTCGCAGCTAGGAGACGCTTATGAAGTACTTTGGAACCGACGGCTTTAGAGGCCGCGCAAACGAGGGTCTGAACGTCGATCACGCGTATAAAATTGGCCGCTTCATTGGCTGGTATTACGGAGCTAAGCAGGCTTGCAAGGCTCGCATCATTATTGGTAAGGATACCCGCAGGTCAAGTTATATGTTTGAGTCCGCGCTTGTCTCGGGCCTGGTTGCTTCTGGCGCTGACGCGTACATGCTGCACGTTATTCCTACACCTGGCGTTAGCTACGAGGTAGTAGACGGTGCCTTTGACTGCGGCGTCATGATTACTGCGTCCCACAATCCGTTCACCGATAACGGCATCAAGCTGGTTAACAAAGACGGCTACAAGATGGACGAGGACGTCCTTGAGCAGGTAGAGGCCTATATTGACGGCGAGTTTGACGTTCCTCTGGCAACCGGTGACAGCATTGGCCGCACGGTTGATTACATGCAGGGCCGCACCGCTACATCTCCAGCCTTATTGCGAGCTGCGGCTTTAGCCTGCAGGGCCTGAAGATTGGCCTGGATTGCGCTAACGGCGCAGCTTCTAGTGTTGCTCGCCCTGTCTTTGACGCCCTGGGCGCCGAGACGCATGTTATCAACAACGCTCCAAACGGCCTCAACATCAACGTTGATTGCGGCTCCACCCACATTGACCAGCTGCAGCGCTTTGTGGTTCAGAACGGCCTTGACGTGGGCTTTGCCTATGACGGTGATGCTGACCGCTGCCTGGCAGTTGACGAGCGCGGCCACGTGGTTGACGGAGACCTGATTCTCTACGTTTGCGGCACCTACCTCAACAAGTATGGCCGTCTGGCAAAGCAAACCGTGGTCACTACCGTCATGAGCAACTTTGGCCTGTTCAAAGCATTTGACGACGCTGGCCTCTCTTACGAGAAGACCAACGTGGGCGATAAGTACGTCTACGCTTGCATGAACGAGAACGAGTACAGCCTGGGCGGCGAGCAGAGTGGTCACATTATCTTTGGTGACCTGGCAAAGACCGGTGACGGCATCTTGACCAGCCTCCGTATTATGGAGGTCTTACGAGCAGAGCGCGAGAAACTCTCTGAGCTGACTCGTCCCGTTACACTATATCCACAGCAGTTGGTTAACGTTCGCGTCACCGACAAAGAGGCTGCTATGCAGTCTCCTAAGGTCAACGACGCAGTTGCAGCTGCCGAGAAGTTCCTTGAGGGCAATGGTCGCGTGTTGGTCCGCGCTTCCGGAACAGAGCCTCTGGTGCGCGTTCTTGCAGAAGCTCCAACCGATGAGCTCTGCCAGCAGGCAAATCAGATTGTGCTCGATGCACTTGAGGAGTATAGGCTTAGCGCTTAAGCGCAGATAGATCCAGGGGATACGATGGCACTGGCAGGAATAGGTGTAGATATGCTTGAGATTGCCCGCATGCAGCAGGCAATTGAGAGGCGCCCTCACTTTATTCGCCGTATGTTCACCGATGCCGAGCGTGCGTATTGTGAGCGCACTGCTCGCCCTGCGGAGCACTATGCTGCTCGCTTTGCGGCAAGAGAAGCCGTGCTCAAAGCCTTAGGAACGGGTTTCTCGTCTGGTATTGGTTTTCAGGATGTTTCTGTTGAGAGAGATCAGTTGGGCAGGCCACAGGCTCGTCTAGCGGGCAAGGCTGCACAGATTGCGGCTGAGCAGGGCGTGCAGGAGATTGCGCTTTCTATCTCGTACACCAGAGACGTGGCGGTAGCCAATGCGGTTGCGGTGACCAACGCCGTAAAACCCAAGGTAGATCAAAAGGAAGATGCTGCCCAAGAGCTGGCACGTTCGTTCAAAGAAGCTCGTTCTGTGTTGGATGAGCTTGAGCGCGTGCAAGAACCTATAATTGAGACAACCTTTGATGATGTTGTTAAATCCGAGGAGTAAGTTATGCAGCCGGTACTAAATGTTGAGGACATCAAGCGTGTAGAGATTGCGCTGACACGCGTGGGCGTGAGCGTTTCTGAGCTCATGCACCGTGCAGGTTACGCTGCTGCTCAAGAGGCCCCTTGGCATGGGAGGGACATCTCTAACGTTGTCATCCTCGTAGGTCTTGGCAATAACGGTGGAGATGGCTGGGTGGCAGCAGAAGCGCTGCGCTCTAGAAACTGCAACGTTAAGGTAGTCACTCCGCTTGAGCCTGATCAGATTTCCGGCGATCTTGCACGTCAGATGGCGCAGCGCGCCGTTCGCGCGGGAGTTTCCGTGCTTGTTGGCCCTTCTCGCCAGGAGCTGATTGACCTGCTGGCAACGGCTGACGTGGTGCTTGATTGCATGCTGGGTACCGGCTTCCACGGTAAGGTCCGTGCTCCGTTTGATATTTGGATTGAGTGCCTGAATCAGTCTGGTGCTCGCGTACTTTCCGTTGACGTTCCCAGTGGCCTTTCTGCGCAGAAGGGCCAGGTAGAAAGCGCGTGTGTTGTCGCTGACGTTACCGTTACCATGATTGCGCTCAAGCCCGGCCTTATTGCAGACGCGGGCCGCGATGTTTGCGGCTCCATTGTTGTGGCTCCTCTGGCCGAGCAGACTGAGCGTCTGGTTGTTGAGGCAGACCCTGTTGCCTGGCGCGTTGACCTGGAAGATTATCTTGCTTCTGTTCCTGCCCAGCTCAACGACTGCGATAAATACTCTCGTGGCTCCGTATTGGTGGTTGGTGGCTCTAGCCGCTTCCCCGGAGCTGCTGTTTTTGCTGCTAAGGCGGCTGCTCGTGCGGGTGCTGGCTACGTTACGCTGGCAGTTCCTGAGGCCATTGTCAGCTGCGTTCAGATGATGTTGCCAGAGGTTCCCGTTATTGGCCTCCCGTGCGACGCTGAGGGTGTGTTTACCGAGGAAGCAGCTCCGCTGGTGCTGCAGCTTGCCGCCATGCGTACCGTTACGCTGGTTGGCCCTGGCATGCGCGTCTCTGGCGGAACCGTCAAGGTTACCTCCGCGCTGCTTGACTCTGAGCTGCCCGTTATTGTTGACGCCGACGCGCTCAACTGCATTGCTCGCCTCACCAATAACAACCTTCCAGATTTCCCTGAGCTCACACGCCGTACCGCTCCGCTCATCATGACGCCACATCGTCGCGAGCTTGGTCGCCTGGTCAACCAGGTAGACAATCCTCCTGCAAGCCTGGTGGGCCAGCTTGAGGCCGCTCGCAAGATTGTCTGGGCAGACGGTGGCTCTGAACTGGTCATTGTTGCTAAGGGAACCGCTACTGGCTGCGTCGGCGTTCAGAAAGCCGTGCTTCCAAAGCCTGGTCCGGTCACGCTGGCAACCGCTGGCTCTGGCGACGTTCTTGCTGGTACCATTGCTGGCCGCTTGGCTCAGGTTGCCGGTCAAGTTGATGACCTTCCAACCTTCTGCTCACTTGCCTGTGAGGTTCACGCATACGCAGGTCAGCTAGCTGCCGAGAAGTTCGGTGTACGCGGAGCTATGGCGGGCGACATCTGTGACGTTATTGGCCTTGCTTCCGACGCACTTGAGGAGCAGATTGCATTCCCTATGGCGGACTTTGAAGAAGCTGCGGAGTAGGTGAGTCTAATGTCGGCATATCCCCAGGATAGATGGGCTTGGATAGAGATTGATCTTTCTGCCGTCCGCCACAATGTAAGGCGTTTAAGGCCCAGCTTAACCGCGGTGTCAAAATGATGTGTGTGGTTAAGGCTGACGCATACGGTCACGGTGCTGCTCAGTGCGCTAAAGCCATGCAGTCCGTGGGTGCTGATCAGTTTGCCGTTGCAACGGTCGATGAGGGTGTTGAGCTGCGCTGTTCCGGCATTGATAACCCCATTCTGGTGCTTTCTGAGCCGCCGGTCACTTCCATTCCAGACCTCGTCCGCTTTGACATTATGCCGTCCGTCTACACGGTGGACTTCGCGCTCGCCTACGGCGAGGCTTCTGCTGCAGCTAATAAGGTTGGTCGCTATCACCTGGCCATCGATACCGGCATGACCCGCATTGGCGTCAGGCGAGAAGATCTTCTTGAGGTACGCGGCTCTATTGATTTCCACAGGGGTCTTGAATGTGCTGGTACGTTTACGCATTTTGCCACGGCCGACGTGCTCGACAACTGGGACTTTGACCTGCAGGTTAATCGCTTTATTGAAGCGGTTACGGCACTCAAAAACGCGGGCTATGAGCTGGGCTTGGTTCACGCTGATAACACCCCTGGCACTGTTCTGCACAAAGACATTCAGTTCGATATGGTTCGCGTGGGCATTGGTCTGTACGGACTTCACCCAAGCAAGCTCACCATTCCCCGCATTGACCTGCAGCCCGTTATGAGCGTGCGCGGTCGTGTGACGCGCGTGGTCTATCCGGCTGTTGGCGATGGCGTTAGTTACGGTATGACGTGGCGTGTTCCTCGCAATAACATCCAGGTAGCTACCGTGCCTATTGGCTACGCCGACGGACTTGCACGTTGCCTCTCTAACCGCATGGACGTTTTGACGCGCGGAGACCGTGTCCGCCAGGTGGGTAATATCTGCATGGATCAGTTTATGATTGCTGTTGATACCGCAGGTACACACGCTAATAAGCCTGCACACGAGATTCGCCATGGTGACGTGGTTACCCTCATTGGCAAAGACGGCGACCAAGAAATCACCGCGGATGAGATGGCTGACCTTCGCGAGACCATCAATTACGAGGTAGTTTGCAACTTTGGTGCGCGCCTCGATAAGGTGTACATCTAATGGCAGTCACGCTTGACGAGATTCGCAAGCAGATTGCTGATTGCAAGAAGTGTCCGCTGTGGGAAACACGCACCAACATTGTGTTTGGTGGCCCAAATCCCACGGCTCGCGTCATGATTGTGGGAGAAGCCCCTGGTAAAAATGAGGATCTAAGCGGTCAACCTTTCGTAGGCGTATCGGGCAAAAAGCTTGATGCACTGTTAGAAGAAGTTGGTCTTTCTCGCCAGGATGTTTTTATCTCTAACGTGGTCAAATGCCGACCACCTTCAAACAGAAATCCCAAGGTAGCTGAGGTAGAGGAGTGCTCTCCGTATCTTCGTAATCAGATTCGTGCTATTAAGCCAGACGTTATTGTTTGCCTGGGAAATTTTTGCAACGCAGTTTGTCATGCATACCGATAAGGGCGTGACGGAGCTGCGCGGCAAGTTTTACCAGATAGGCGCCTTTAGCGTGCTACCCACCATGCATCCCGCATCAACTATTTACCGCAAGGAGTGGGCGCAGTTCCTCAAAGATGACCTGCGACTTCTTGCTGATTGGCTTTGAGGAACACCCTCGAGGAGGCTCTTGTGACTAACCTTTTCTACCAGCGCAAATCTTGGTGCAAATGATGCTGCAGCAAGTAATACCGCCGCAAACAACCTGCCAGAAAAAACTGCGGTTGGCGCGTATGTTTCTACCACTACCGAGCAGACTATTGCTCTTGGTCAGATTCTGGGCAAACTCCTGCAAGCGGGAGACGTTCTGGTGCTCACAGGAGATCTGGGCGCTGGAAAAACGCAGCTCACTAAGGGCATTGCTGCTGGCATGGGCGTCACGGATGACGTGACCAGCCCAACTTTTCACTATCGAGATGGTTTACGAGGGCACACCATGCCGCTCTACCACTTTGACCTGTATCGCCTAAACGACCCTGATCAACTTGAAGATACGGGCCTGTACGATGCACTTGAGTCTGATGGTCCAACTATCATCGAGTGGGGAGAGCAATTTGCAGAGCAAATTGGCGAGAGAACCCTTGATGTGTACGTTTCTAGATTGTCTGAGGAAGAGCTGGAATCCGACGACGCTGAGCCGCGCCGTGAGATTCGCTTTATCCCACAGAATGCTCGTGGAGAAGAAATCATTCAGTCGCTGTAATTACTGAATAAATAACGTTTTTGTCATCCAGTTATAGATATTTTAAGAATATCTATAACTGGATATTTTGGCAGTACACCTGCGATTTCTTTTCATATATACTTACTAATCCGTTTGAGAAATGTTCAAAAAGAAAAACAATTTTTTTCTTGAAATACACGAGTTAAGGAATATGAAATGAAGAAGTATTTGCATAACAACGTAAAACTGCTCGCAATTGCAGGCATTATGGCAAGTGTGTTGGTTTTCTCGCCAGTACTTTCTGCGATAGCTCTTGCTGAAGGGTACTGAGGTAGCTGAGGCAAGCGCCACAACTGAGGCCACCGCCTCGACCGAGGCCGCATCTGCAGCTGACGACCAACAGCGAGCCTGCTATCACAACTGAGACGACCGCTGCTGCCTCAACAGATGATGATAGTGACGCAGAGGCAGTTGGATCTTATATGGGCGCCGATGGCATAATGCGTGAAATCCACATTTCAGTATCAACAGATGGCGGCACTTATAACGGAAAAGATTATATTCCACCAACTATTTCAGGTGATTTTAAGAGTGTTTCTTTTAGCAGCAATGTTCAGCGTGAGGGATACACACTGGTAGGTTTTTCAACAGGTTATTTTTCGCAAGATGAAATAAACAATGCAACACCAGATATGTCGAAACCATATACTATCGATGAGAGTGGCAATGTTCATATGAATCTTGATGATATTGTTGCCTGGAGTGTTACCGACAATATTGATACAAACACTATTACGTTTCGCTATCATTTAACTACCTTATGGGCACCAAATCCTGAGCCAGAACCAGAGCCTCAGCCAGAACCAGAGCCCGCCCCAGTTGTGCCTGCCTCTGATGCAACTCAAACTCCTACACCAAGGCGCGAGAAGAGCGTTCTGCCTAACACAGGAGATGCAAGTTCTGTAGCAGGTGTTATCGCAGCAGCTGGCACCACTCTTGTTGCACTTGGTCTCCGCAAGAAACTGCAGTAGTAAATAGTTGTTTCCTAGTAGAAATACATTCCTATGTCTAAATATTTTCACAACAACACAAAGCTTCTTATTCTTTCTGGTGTTCTTGCAGGAGCATTGGTCTTCTCGCCAATATTTTCTTCTCTTGCGCTTGCAGAGGGTACTGAGGTGACAGAAGCAACCGCAACTACTGCAACAACTGCAACTAACGATGCAGCTGAGGCAACCGTCACAGTTGAGAGCAACCGTCTCGACTGAGTCGTCCGCTACAACTGAAGCGAGCCACCGCAGCTGAGACGACTGCGACAACTGAGACAACCACTTCAGCTGAAGTGCTGCCAGCACCACCTCAACAGATGACAATGGTGCAACTATTGTTCGTTATTATGATCCTGAAGTTGGTTGGAATATTAGGATTAATCTTGTTGTCGGCGCATACGGCACTCAATACAACGGAAATGCCTATATCCCTGCGACGATTTCAGACGATCATAAGAGTTTTACTTTTGATGGAAATATTCAGCGAGATGGTTACACGCTGGTAGGATATTCGTCAGAAATACTTCTCAGTAATCAAAGGGATAACGCAACTCCTGACCAGTCAATGCCTTACACCGTTGATGCTAATGGAATTGTTCACGTGAATTTTTGCTGATATTACCACGTGGTCCGTTACTGATGACCTGCGTGACGACACTACAACTTACTATTACTTTTTGCTCCCTCTTTGGGCACCAAATCCTGAGCCAGAACCAGAGCCAGAACCTGAGCCTCAGCCAGAACCTCAGCCAGAACCAGAGCCCACTCCAGTTGTGCCTGCCTCTGATGCAACCCAAACTCCTGCACCAAGGCGCGAGAAGAGCGTTCTGCCTAATACAGGTGACGCAAGCTCTGTAGCAGGTATTGTTGCAGCAGCCGGCACTACTCTTTGTTGCACTTGGTCTCCGCAAGAAAAATGCAGTAATAAACTGCATAAGAGCTATCAAGTAATAAAATACGCCTCTAGAAATAAGATTTTCTAGAGGCGTTTCTGTATCTTTTGATTTTTGGCTCGCGGTTAAACGAGCTTTTAGGACACTCTAAAAGATATATCCCTTTTGCAACAGCCCAGTTCCAGATGCGGTCAGCCTGTACTTCACAGCGCTGCTTAAGTTCAGCAGTGTTAGAACCAGTGAAAGGTAACTTGCTGAACAGAAAGAGGAAGGTTATCTGGCCTAGTAATAGTTAAGAGTTGCGCTGTTCATAGCCATGCGAGCTGTCTTGTTAGTACCAACGCGGACTTTAACAGTAAAGTAACCACGATCAACAGGCCACTCGGTAACTTCTCCGCTATTGGCTGTTCCAGACCTGAAATCCATTTGCATTAGCAATAATGCTATAGCCATTCATAAAGAAACCAGCTGCAATAAGCAGGCCACCAATGGCGCACAAAAGAATTCCTGCAAAGATGGTGCCCTCACCATTTAAATTAAAAGAAATTCCAGAGGCCGCCAACAGCAAAAATGCACCAGTTGCCCAACCAACAAGAGGGACTAGCAGCCTCCCTGAGGTTTACCAAAATCAATTACATCGTAAGTAAGAGGAATTGGGAGGTATCGTTTTTATCGTAAAGATAAACGTTGCTTAGAGATTTCTGTTTTTGAGCGGGTTTTTGTGGTGCTTCTGGTGGAGTTGAAGTGACATAAAGCGTCCTCCTTTTTAGCTGGTAGAACTATTCAGGATATAAAAATTATCCTATTTGAGAGATTTATTGTAACATATTGGATAGTAGAGGCTTAAATTTTTTAATTTGGCACTGCTCCCACTGAAAGGATGCTTAATGAAAAGACGCCAACTAGCGCTGACTTGTGCACTGGTACTTGCGCTTTCATCAGGTGTTGTATTTACTGCGTGTAGCCCTAATATTTTTGGTTTACCATCACCTGAAGAGATTGCCGCTCAGAAGGAAGCAGAAGAGAAGAAAGCTGCTCTTGCTCCTTATGTAGGCATTTGGGAAGCCAAGTCAATTGAAGATGAAAATAAGGGCACAGTCACTGAAGACATGTACAAAGATGTTAGAGATGTTTATCTAGCAATTTTATGGCTATGACTTCTGATGATGGCACTGGTTTGTTTGTTCGCTTCGGCGCTCAGAAGCCCTTTACCTGGTCTGTTGATGCCGATGGAAAGCTTACTATCACCCTTGCAGGCAATGCTGGAAGCTATACAGCAAGCGTTGATTCCTCAGGTCAGATGACCGTTGAGGGCTCTGATGGTTCTAAAGCTATCCTTACTCAGGTAAGCAAGACCTCAGGTGATTATTCTCATATTAGGTATGAGCCCTTTAATCCATTAACAGGAACGGGCAACATTTCTAAAAACAAGTCATCGCATGAAACTAAACTACGCTTTACTATCACCACTGAGCTTGATCAGGTCATTGTTGATACCGATGAGCTCTATGTAAAGGCTTTATTGGCATCGCTTCCCTTTAAAGACCTCAAGGGTTTTGAAGGCTATGTCTTTGAGGTTATTAATAGAACTCCTTATACAACCGGCTATCAATTTACTATTCAAGATCCAACCGATGGCTATTGGGCTTATGGATTTAACGTGTTAGAGCCAGGTGAGAGAGTCTATGAGTATGTTCTTAATAACCAACGTAGAGATAAGTCACTTTCGAAGTCACAGATGTAAAAGGCACTCTTGAGTATGACCACTCTAGCAATGGCGCCCTTCATAATGACGAGAAAACCGTGACATTTGATTTGCCTACTGGGCAGAGCAAGTAACAGTTAAGAGTTAGTTTTATATCGCTGCACGTATGGAAGGAAGTTTAATGAAAAAGCGTCAAATGCTGTTAGGATGTCTGCTCGCACTGGTGCTTTCCGTAAGTGCAGTGCTTAGTGCATGCTCATCAGGGGATAACAGTCCCGCAGGAAACAAAAAGTCTGCTGGTCAGATCGTAGGTGTTTGGGAAGCTTTATGACATCTTTTGAACCCGGACTAGGAAACCTGAGGGAGGGAGCAGCCTACGACGATTATAAAGAACAGTTCCATGCAATTTATGCTTTCAGCTTTGCTGAGGATGGAACTGGCTTGTTTACTCGCTTTGGCATAATGAAGCCTTTTACCTGGACTGTTGATGCAGAAGGAAAGATTACCGTTACCCTTGAGGGTACTGCGGGATCTTTTACGGGAGAGATTGACGCTGAGACTGGCAGGTTAAGGCTCAAGGGCACTGGCTACGATGAGACTGACGCCGAGCTTTAAGCAGATTTCAACTACTGCTGGAGACTATGCAAGTGCTACCTATCAGCCATTTGATCAACTTACCAATAAAGGTACCCTTACCAACCATGATTAGGTATAACGATCTCAAGATTTAAGAATTTTTGAAATAACTCGAGAGGTCAATAAAGTTCTTATCGATACAGATAAGCTGTATATGAATCTGTACGCTATCGCTCAGGTACCGGGAAGCTCTCAAGAAGGTTACGTTTTTGAGATTATCAATAAGTATTCCTAGTAACCTTTTTATAGAATTCTCTCTGGAGATCTACATGGTCCTTTGAGGCCTTTTAATGTCGTCTCCTTACAGCCTGGCGAGAGATTTTATATGTTTACTCCTCAATATCTCAGATACACCAGGATCTCTTGTGCACTTTTTCCAATCCAAAAAGCTATGATTGCTTTTGGTTACACTGACCCAACAACTGGCACAGTTATTCAGGAAAAGACAGAAGTGGAGCTGACCTAAACATCCCTCCTAAGTCTGAGTAGCAAAAGAACGCATATCTTCAGCGTGCTCACTACCATTGAAAGGACACTTGATGAAAAACGTAAAATACTGCCCAGTTCTTGCGCTCATCTTGGCGCTCTCTGCTGGTGTTATGTTTACAGCTTGCACTCCTAACATTGGTGGGCCTTCGGCTGAAGAAATTGCAGCTCAGAAGGAAGCAGAAGAGAAGAAAGCTGCTCTTGCTCCGTTTGTGGGCGTTTGGGAAGCAAAGTCTATTAGTGATCCAAAGAAGGGCGAGATTCCCGAGAGTGTCTATCCAACAGCAAGAGACACATTCCAGGCCATTTACGGCTATGACTTTTTCCGACGACGGCACTGGACTATTCATCCGTTTCGGTGCTCAGAAGCCCTTTACCTGGACCGCTGATGCTGATGGCAAGATTACCATCACCCTTGCTGGCAACGCCGGAAGCTATACAGCAACCGTTGATTCCTCAGGCCAGATGACCATTGAGGGCTCTGACGGTTCCAAGGCAGTGCTTTCCCAAGTAACTAAAACCTCAGGTGATTACTCTTCTCTTAAATATGCTCCATTTGATGCGCTTACGGGTAAGGGAACTATTGAGGAAATTATTCCTCCATGATGACTTTTTATATGAATTTTCAAGGTAGTTACCGAGGTCAACAGGGTTGTTGTTGATAATGACGACATGTACGTTAGATATGTAGGAATCGCCACAACACCAAGCGGTCAAACCGAAGGTTATGTTTTTGAGGTAATCAACAAGTCCGATAAGACGGCCTCATATGACTTTAGGCTGGATAATTCGGATTCCACTGTGTTTGGAACAGCTCTTAATGTTCTTGAGCCTGGTGAGAGATTCTATGAGTTTGTAGTTGATAGCTCCAAAGCAGATGTACCTCTGGCTAAGCTTTCTGAATCTCAGGGAACTTTTAAGTATTCCCATGTTGCAGATGGAAGCAGTCTTGAAGACGAGAAGACCGAGCAGTTTGATTTGACGATTTCGCAGAATAAGTAATGCACTCAGACGATACCTAGATTGAGCAGAATGAACTTCTTCAAAAAGTGTCGCCAAGAAAAGACATTGTCAATCTAGAGAGCTTTGGTGTTGGAGGGACTTTCTTGAAACAGCGTAGACTACTTTTTATGCTTGTACTTACACTTGTGCTTTCTACCAGCATTGTGTTTACGGCTTGCACTCCTAACATTGGCGGACCATCTCCTGAAGAGATTGCAGCTCAGAAGGAAGCAGAAGAGAAGAAGGCTGCGCGCGCTCCGTTTGTGGGCGTTTGGGAAGCAAAGTCTATTAGCGATCCTAACCAGGGAGATATCCCCGAGAGTGTTTACCCAACGGCAGTAGAATCCATGAAGTCAATTTATGGCTATGACTTTGCTGATGACGGCACGGGCAATTTTATCCGTTTTGGTGCTCAGAAGCCCTTTACCTGGTCTGTTGATGCCGACGGAAAACTCACTATCACCCTTGCAGGTAATGCTGGAAGTTACACGGCAACTGTTGATTCCTCAGGCCAGATGACCGTTGAGGGCTCTGACGGTTCCAAGGCAGTATTGAAGCAAGTTACTAAAACATCTGGTGATTATTCCAGCTTTAAGTACAAGCCTTTTGACGCAATGGCAGACAAGGGTACCATTGCATATAACTTCTCTTCTACTAAGGGCGAATACAAGATGCGCTTTAAGCTGAAGACTGAGGTGGACAAGGTTCTTATCGATAATGACGATCTCTATGTCAGGTATGTTGGTATTGCTAAATCCCCAGATGGTTACTCTGAAGGCTATGTCTTTGAGATTATCAATAGATCTGAAAACTGGGTAAATTGCACCTTTAAGTTAGATAATTCTGAGAATTCCGTATGGGCTAACGATTCCAACTATCTTGAGAGCGGCGAGAGGGTCTTTGCATTTGTAATTAATAGTACAAATCAGAAAAAGCCTCTTGCTGATCAGACTGAGGTAAATGCAGTTGTTGAGTACTACCACATCAAAGGTGGTAAGAGCATGGAAGACACTAAGACAGAAAACGTTGACCTGATAATCTCTCAGAAGAAGTAAGCGTGCCGTTTGATATGAGCCATCTAGCTACTATCAGCACCATTAGGCGCAAGCATTGCATGGTTTCTAAGCGCACATACACAAACAACACAACTAAGGAGAATCAATATGCACATAGATATGCTCATATTATTCCTCAAATTTGCAGGAATGACCCTATTCATACTTATGATTGGCTACTCATTACTGCTAATTGGATCGCTTTATCATACTAAACATAGGTTGACTTTGCGTAACAAACACCGATGGATGTACAAGTAGCGGTATGCCCTGCATTACAAAAAGAAGCGTGACCAAACATGCAGAAAGCCTTTGATTTCGATTGATTACACCTATGATTTTTGTAGCAGATGACGGAAAGCTGACAGCAGGTGCGCCAGCTCAGGCTATTTCAGACGCAATTTATGAGGCTACAAAGTGCGCTTTTGATCGTGGTGATTATATTTTCTTTGCTATTGATGCTCACGATCCAGAGGATAACTTCCATCCAGAGACTAAGCTTTTCCCACCTCACAATATTATTGGCACAAGTGGTAGAGACCTGTTTGGTCCTCTAAATGATTTCTATCAGCAGCACAAAGATGACAGCCATGTGTTCTGGATGGACAAGCGTCACTACTCGTCCTTCTCGGGAACTGATCTTGATATTCGTCTGAGGGAGCGCGGCATTAACACGGTTATCCTAACTGGTGTTCTTACCGACATCTGCGTGTTACACACGGCAGTGGACGCTTACAACCTGGGTTATCACATTGAGGTTGTTGAGCCAGCAGTTGCATCACTGACGCCTGAGAACAATCAGTTTGCGCTTGCGCATTTCAAAAATACCCTTGGTGCAACATTGGTTGACGCAAAACTCAACGAGATTGAGAACTCGTAATGACGCCAGAAGAGCGTGCAGTTACATGGTTTGAGAAAGTGCCCGAGGCAGATGACCTTTCATTTGACCAGAGACTTGCTATTTGCAAAAAGACCGGAAATACCATGGCACTTGTTTTTGTTGTTCTATTTTCGCTTGAGTTGATACTTGCGTATGTGCTTACCGATGGCTCATTTGTATTCACTATGACCGATATTTTAAACAGCATACTATCAAGACCTGGTAGAAGAGTTACGGCCCAGGGAGTGGCTGTTGCGGGTATTCTTGTGGTCGCGCCACTATTGGTCATTCCTGTAGCTGCTACGTTTCTTGCTCGTTTCATTGTTTTTAAGCAAGAAATTAAGAAGTGCTTAAGTTAATAAGTACCTACGTAAATTAGTTAAAGCATTTATTTGACCCAAGGTTAGAAACTTGGGTCTTTTTGTTCGAGGCTTTAGCCTGTTGAGCGCGTGTAACGCGCGAAACACAAAACTACCCGCTATTGAACTGCCTCCCATTTCTTATGTCCAAGAAACGGGAGGCTGTTTATATGCGGGTGATTATGATTCTGCAGCGTGTTAGCGTCGGCTTTTAGGCCTGGCGCACAAAATAGCGCAGCTTTCTTGTGTTCTGCTGAAGAATCGACATGTTCTTAATCAAGATAGCCAGGAAGCTAGGTGGTTGCACCGCTTGATATACATTTCTATGTATAAACTTAACCTAATATGCTTGAAAATGAATAGCGTCATATAAAAGATTTAACTATAGGTAAATTCCGCACCTACGGAACACACCTAAGTCGGATAATCTGCTCAATTGCGGGCATTTTACACATCTAATGACGATAATCTGCATGTTTGTGGTAATTTCTGCGTCATGTATACGTCTTTTTGACAGATTATCTGACTTAGGTGTGTTTTGAACTGCCTCCTATTTCTCGTGTCCAAGAAATGGGAGGCAGTTCATCCGCCGGCGCCGATATCGGTGATCGTACCTCCGCAAGGATATGAATAATTCAAAAAATTAGTTTGAGCTAGCGCCTGTATTTGGCGTTCTCAAATGCAATCTTGAAGTCTTCAAGGAGTTCTCGTGGGACTTTCTCCTGATCTCCGTGATGGAGCTCCTGCATAAAGACATTGCTTATAGCTCCAAAAATCAGGCGAGGAGCAATCTTATCTGCAAGAGGAACAAACTCTAGGACATATCTTTTATCATCAATGGTAAGCCAGGTGACTCTCCAGCTACTGATGGTTCCCTCAATATCTGAAGCATGAGCCGAAGCAAAGACATTTTGATTGTTATCAAAGAGGTACACGACACCATCTGCGTCAACACCAACAAAACCGTCTGTAGCGCACTGCTCAAAACCAGAAACAATATGCGCACCACTGGTCCAGAACACCCAGTTCTTCTCGCCAGCCATAGACAGACCTTTCTAAAACATCAAAAGTTTCTTGATTTAATGGTAGTTGGAGAATACTTTTAGGGCAAGTAAATTTCGGTCAAAAAGCATAGTTTACCTGCTAACTCAACCTGCTGTTGAGTAGTTAGAAACCGTTGCGATACCTAACTCAACTGATGCGTTCTTGTTGAACGTATTGTTACGACTCATAGTGAAATCAGCGGCCCGCAAGCTATTTCAGTAATAATGAGTTGAGAAAAGGAGCAACTATGACTACTTCATTTGAGACCCTTGGTCGTCGTATTGCACGTCTTCGTTTGGCTAAAACTGCAACGCAGGAGCGTCTGGCAAAGGAGCTGAATGTGAGCCCGCAGGCGGTGAGCAAGTGGGAGAACGACATTAACTATCCGGATATCTCGCTGTTGCCAGATCTTGCGCGCTTCCTTGGCGTGTCCGTTGACGAGCTTTTGAGTGGCGCAAGCGCTTCCGCTCAGGAGACTGAAGCTGCTCAGGAGAGTGCTACTGCCCAGGAGGGCGCTGCTGAAGCCGACGAGCCTGCAGAGATCGTAGAAGAGCCTGTAGAGCAGGAAAACCAGGGCATTGCTACTCAGTCTTCAGGTTTTAGCTTTGGCAAGCTTTTTGGTAAGAGCATGATCAAAGTCGAGAAGAACGACGAGGCTGACGGTAGCAAGAAGAAGGGTGTTCGCCTGGGCAACGGCTCTGCAAAGCACGGCTTGCACTTGTATGTAGTCTCCGATGACGGCGACGTTGTGGATATGTGTGTGCCTTTGGGTCTGGCAAAGTTCGTCTTGAATTCAGGAATTCAGGTCAGCGGAAGCTATCTTAATCAGGAGACTCAGGAACAGCTTTCTAACATCAACCTTGATGCGCTTATGGACGCTGCAAAGACAGGCGAGAGTGGCACACTTGTGGATATTACATCTGCAGACGGTGACGTCGTGAAGATCTGGTTTGACTAAGCGCTAACGATTACATAGTGAAGTCAAAATTGTCATCCACATGGCGTCCGAAGGCATTTAAGGCAATTGCCGTTAAAAGATTGGAGGTGTCGGCTAATGGGAACGCATTATATGGCGAGTGACGACCGTCTTCTTCTAGTTAAAATTGAGAGTGGACTTCCCTTTTCTTGGGACTGGAAGGCAAAGAATTGGAAATTTAATGCAAGCCTTGCTGACATCTTATTGGTGAGCGAACTCTTGATGACGTTACGCTTGAAGAAATAGAACAGTTCAAGCAGGAGAGAACAGTTCCTGTTGTTTCTTGGTAAACAAACTAATTAAAACCCGCTTAATCCATATCAAATAGAATAAGTGGGTTTTCTTAATTTCATTATACCCAATTTCGTTGATTTAAGCCACTTACAAAATATATGTGATTTATGATAATGGCAGATGGAGCATATTAAAAAATGCACCCACGAGAGCAGGTGCATTTTATTCACCAACAAACCCGACTCAGTCCAGCCGTTGGCTCGTCCTTTAACTAGCAAGTGTAGCTATTTTTGTTGATTTAAGCCACTGAAAAGTGGCTTTTTTCATATACGCAACCGTTGCGGAAAAGCGGTACCTACCTCGTAGCAAGGGTAATGCTACTCGTAAACGTCCGAGCGGACGGAATCTGTCGAAAGGAAAGAAATGGATTTGAAGGAACCTGTAACTACTCAAGAGCAGCTCAGCAAGATCGTGAAAGACAGGCTTGAAAGAGATTGTGTTTTGGTGCAGTGACGTCCTGACTGGTGACTAAACAAGCAGCACATCCAGCGTGGAACCTCGGTGAAGATTATGACAGGCAAGAAGCACACATCAAAGCTGATGCTAAAAGAATAAAGAATGATTGAACGCGTACAAAGTGTATGGGATAATTACACACGCGATAACTAGTACAAATGCACATACGAGTAGACCTTGATTGAGGAGAAAGCGGTAGAAACCCGCAAATCGCGTAGAGCCGTCCGTTGTGACGGCTTTTTGTTAGCGTGGTTTTGATTTACGACCATGTATGCCAACAAAAAAGCGCCGCAGCTATCACCAATTGGTGTTAACCGGGGCGCTTTTGCTTCACTATAACATAGTCCATGCGTCTAAAAAACACATCGTGTAGAGGTCTTGGTGTAGTGGCGTTCTTTAAAAGGTAATCAGATTGATGCAAATGGCATCGTCTTCTAAGTACCATTCTTCTTCACATTCAAATTTAGTGAATTTATCAGGAATATAGTCTGATCCTTCAAGCCAATACGATTCAAATTCTTGAGCATCAGATTGATCAATGAGCCAGCCTGATAAATCCATAGCCAATACATTACCTATCAATGCAATATTGCCTTCGCCGCAATCTATATAGAATATTTTTCCTTGCTCGTTTGCTTTTGCCTGAACTAAAAGAAAAAAGTTAACAAATTGCTCGTCTTCAAAGCCATATCTGCTGTCGAGCCCCACTATTTTCTTCATATTGTTTTGTTCTGACATTGGTTGTCCTTTTTGTGTATGTCAACTTATAGTGATTTTAACGCAGAAACATCTCAACAAAAAAGCACCCCGGTCATCCCACAAGTGAACTGCGTCCCAAAACTTGGACGAATTTAATAAAGAGCTAGGCCACTAAGGACTGATTCCGGAACTCCTCCGGGGTCAGTCCTTTTAGTTTAACCTGACGCCTTTGTGTGTTCCAGTACATAACATATGCGTCCAAATCAGCTTTGAAAGACTCAAAGTTAGGCCACGTTTTTCCTCGGAAGAACTCGTCTTTCAGATGACCAAAGACCTGCTCGGTAGCACCGTTGTCTATGCAGTTACCCTTTCTGGACATGCTCTGGATAACTCCTGCATCTTTCAGTCGTCTACACCATGCGCTGTGCTGGTATTGCCAACCCATATCGCTGTGCAGAATCGGAGTTACGCCTTTAGGTATCTTCGCTAAAAGTTGATCGAGAAGAGCTTTTTGCTGAACCATGTTTGGACCCCTCGACACACTCCATGCGACAATCTCTTTGCTTCCGAAGTCATAGACGGGAGCAAAGTATGCCTTGCCCCACGCCTGCTTAAACTCTGTGACGTCGGTACCCATCTTCTTCCACGGTCCATCAGCAGAAAAGTCACGTCCTATGACGTTTTCAAAGGTCTTACCAACAACACCTTTATAGGAGCTATAGCGGTGATAGTCTGTCTCACGCCGTATCTTACAGTAAATACCCATCTCACGCATGATTTTAAGAACAGTCTTGTCGGCGATTCTTACACCCAGCTCAGCGCGCAGACACATGGCTATCTGTCTGTGACCACAGCCGTTTGTAGTACGCGAGAAAATCTCTGCAACCGCGCGGTGTAGCTCTGGGCGTGTCAGCTTTACTGGGTGAGCTCGTGCATAGTAGTAGGTAGACCTTGCAAGTCCTGAGCACTCCAACAAATAGGACAAAGAGTACCCCTCGACCCGCAAAGCACTCACAACCTCAGCCTTTACCCCGGTCAGAGCTCGTCTTTCTCGACCAGGGCGCGCAATTTTTTTAAGTAGGCTACCTCGGTCTCGAGCCTGCGACAGCGCTCCTCAAGTTCCTGCTCGCGGGTGCGTTTCTGAGGCTTGGACGTAGAGCCTTTAGGTCTTCCTTTTGGCTTTGGCTTAAGAGCCTCTGCGCCACCTGTACGATAGAGCTTGCACCAGAGCTTAGTGGTGCCAGCGACATAATCTTAAACTTGGCCATTGCCTCAGTCCTTGTCATGCCGCCCTCAATGACAGCTCTTGCTGCAGCAACTTTTTGCTCGTAGGTGTATTTGGCCTGCTTGCCATCCATGGTCAGTAGCACCTCGCTTCCAAACGCGTGGTATATATAGTGCCATGTTTTTACAGCTGAGAGTGAAACAGAAAGAGTACTTGCAACCGTACAAGATCCCATACCGGAAGCAAAGAGCTCTGCTGCCTTTCTCCTCACCCTCTACATCGTACTTTACCCTACGATCCATACGATAAAGCTCCCATTTCTTGTGTCCAAGAAATGGGAGGCAGTTCACAAGCGGGATAGTGGGGCGCTTTTTGCTCCACCGTGCACATGTTTGCCGTGAGAAGTCATTCGGCTG
>BNJU01003542.1_pt1 | contig 35275 bp, 48 predicted proteins | sample 8539281 | NCBI WGS metagenome assembly BNJU01 (sample SAMD00202456, study PRJDB9452) | human saliva metagenome | isolation source: human saliva | place: Japan
TCAGTTACGCATTGCTGGCGGTTCACCCTGCGGGGTGACCATCACGGGCGGGATCAGGTGTTCGGTTCCGCGCTGGCAGGTACGAAAGGCTGGTAGGCACTATAGGCGGGCATACGCGAAAGAATGAGGGGTGCGCGGCGGCGGTTAGGTGGTGCGGCGGCGCGAACGGTCAATGCGGGTCAGCAGCTCGATGAGTGCACTGCGTCCCGCCTGCCCTCGTGCCAGAGGGAGCGGACGAGGGTGCGGCTGACTGCCTGGGTGGTGATGCCGAGTGCGGTTGCGGCGGCTTTCTGCTGGCCGCGCACGCCGGGTACGAGCAGGTTGACCACGCGCCATTCGGCGTCGGTGCGGTCGGCGCATACGCGGTAGAGCAGGCGTGCGCGGCCTGCGGCGAGGTCGGCGAGGTGGCGGTTGTCGGCGCTGACGCTGATGCGCGTACGGGTGCGCCTCCTGTGCTTCTTCAACGGCGAGGCGTGAGAATTGAGGCGTCGCCGGTGCAGTCGGTGGTGCTGACGGCACCGAGTGCACCTGCGAATCGGGGGATGTTGAGCTCGCCGATTCCGATGCCGACCCAGAAGCCGTTATCGCGCGCGGCAATGAGCGCCGCGTGTAGTGCGTCGCTGGCGCGGTCGAAGGCGCCCTGAATTTCGTCAGGGTATGTCTGGGCGAAGGCAACACGCGGGTTGAGCTTTGCGAGTTCGTCCGACAGTGCAGTGAGTGAGTGCTGTGCGGAACGTTGAATAAAGGTTAGAACGAACACCTTCCTATTATGCCGTAAAACCTTCAACAAGCGGCGTAAGGTTCGCCGTAATACCGGCAACATTTAAAGCCCCAAAAATGCGCATTGATAAGGGGAATTATCGTGAGTGTGCACTGTGTGTAGAAATCCTCAAAGGACGTAGAACACCCCCGAAAGGAAAATAATTTTCATGCAAGTGCATGTTGAATTATTCGCTTTCGGGGGCGTTGAGTGGAGTTGATAGACGGGGCTGCCGCGGAACTACTGTGCGTTCGTTACCTGCGAGATATGGGGCAGCTGACGCAGTGGCTTCTGGAACACCATCACCACCAGCGACAGGAAAATGAACACCGCGTAGAACAGCGCCGTGTACGTAATGCCCCAATCAACAATGAGGAATCCAGCCAGCAGAACAGCCAGCGGGGTCAACGCCATGTTCGGGATGCCCTGCACCGAATGAACGCGGCCGATCATATGTTCCGGGGTGGACGCGTTGATGTACGCAATAATGCTCGAATTGAATGAGGGGAGCACAATACCCGCCAGCACAATCAGCAGGCACACCGCCCACAGCATCGAATGAACCACCGGCAGCAACAGGTAGCATGCCGACATGATGGCCAGGGAGGTGATGCCGAGCGGGCCGAGCGCAAACTTCTCGGTCAGCGGGCCGACCAGGAACGAACCGAGCAGCACGCCCACACCGAAGGCGCTCGCAAAGATTCCGATGAAGAGCGGGTGTGCGCCCTCCAGGGTGTAGTAGTAGATGAAGGTGAGCGGAATACCGACCGTTCCAAAGTTCGCAAGCGTTGAAACGAACGCAATGGACACCAGCACCTTGTTCTTCAGGATGTACTCGAAACCGGCTTTTGAGTCCTGCCAGAAGCTGGTCTTCTCGCCCTCCTCCTCTTCCGCGGGCTGCCGACTAGCGCCGTAGGTCTTGGGTGCGACGATGAACGCCAGCAGGTTGACGACCGCGTGAACAGCGGTCATGAGCACGGTCGAGAAGCCAATAATGATGCCGGCGACCGGACCGCCCAGCAGGTTAGCGGTGGACTCGCGCGTCTCACCCATACCGGAGGCGTACCCCAGGTGTTCCTTTTGGGGACTACGCGGGTGATGATGGACTGCTCACTCGGGTAGTCGAAGGTGGAAATGATGGCGGCGAGAGAAATCGTGATCACCAAAACATAAATGTTGGTGACGTTGAAAACGAGGTAGAGAAGAATTGCTATCCAGGACAGGGACTGGCCGATACAGGACAGTGCCAGGCACTTTGAGGGGCCGATTCTGTCAACCCACGTTCCAGATACCGCTCCGGCGCAGGTGGCGAGAACACCCGCAACGAAGAGGGTGATACTCGCAGCTTCGGGGGAGCCGGTCAGCGCCAAAATAATGATGGGCGTGGTGATATAGCTCATCGAGTCTGAGAGCTGGTTGGCTCCAATGGCGAAGAGAGTATTTCTAAAATCTTTATTCTTGAGTAGCTCGGTGTTGACACTCATGGGGTACCTCCACGATGGGGTTTATGGTGTCGCGCGGCGTGCAATCCGCCGTGTTGTAGTTCGTCGTGCGCAATTGTGTGAGTGAATACCCTGACAGTCGGCTGTGTCTGCCTGTATGTGCCTGTTTCTGCTTGTGCCCGCCGGTCATGATGGGTGGTTGAGGATGCACGGAGCGGCTCATTGGGAGCCACCCCCGCACAAATAGTGTGTCGCGCGATACTTTAGATTCTATAAGAGACGTGAATCATATGCGTGAAGGCTAGTTGAAAAACTTTCCTCATTTTGGGTATTGACATTAGGGTTAGTATGACTATAATTCATTCTTGGTGCTTTCGGTGTCTAAACCTTCGGTGGCTAAACCCTGACTAAACCTCAGCTAAACCCGATTCCGGGCACGCCAAAGACCCCCCCCGCAATGCAGCGGGGAACTACGCAGCAGGGCGCTACTCCACCAGGCCCGCGAAGCCCGACAGAGCCAGCACCTCCTCAACATCCTGCGGCACCGAACGCGCCACCCACGGCGAATGCACCAACACCGCCCGCCACTGACCGCGCGACACCGCCACATTCAAACGATTCGGCGAGAGCACAAACCCGGTACCGCGCCCAGAATCAACCCGCGACGACGCCAACGACACCAACACTACCGCAGCCTCCTGACCCTGGAACTTATCCACCGTGCCCACACGCACGCCAGCACCCGAAGAATCCGCCAGACCAGCAGCAATCAGCGCCTCACGCACACAATCAACCTGCGCGTTATACGCCGCCACCACAATGCAATCCTCCGCCGCCAACGGGCGCGGCTCAGCACCAGCCGCCGGAACCCACTCACGACCCAACAACTCGCGCACGCAATCCACCACCGCCTGCGCCTCCTGCACAGAACGCACCGAACAACCCGCATGCTCCACCGGATACGACACCACACCCGGCGCAACACCCCGCAGGGCGCGACCAGCCGTCGCCGCCGCGCTCGCCAACGCGCCATCATACGACAGCCACGAAACCCGCTCGCACAACGCCGAATCCATACGCCACGACTCACCCAAGAAATAGCCAAAACGAGGATCCAACGCCGCCGCGCCATCAGACAACCAGCCCAGCGCTGAAACATCCACCGGGTACGGGTGTACACCCGTCGACACCTGCGGCAACTGCTGCGGATCGCCCAACAGCAGCACCGAACGCGCCGCACGAGCCGCCGCCACCGTATTCGTCAGAGAGAACTGGCCCGCCTCATCAACCACCAGAACATCCAGCGACCCGGCAGGCACACGACGCTCACTCACGTAATCCCACACCGTGCCGCCAAACAGCAGGCCGCCCGCACCAGAAATCAGCTCCACCAGCTCAGAATCAGACACCTCAGACCACGGGGCGTCCGGAGTCACCGACTTGCCGCGCAGACGCACCGCACGCGAAACATCAAAACCATCACGGGCGCAGCACGCCAACATAAGATTCTCAATCACCGCATGCGACTGAGCCACCACGCCCACCTTCGCGCCCTCAGCCACCAGGCGCGCAATCACGTGCGAGGCGAGGAAGGTCTTACCCGCACCCGGAGGGCCCTGAACCGCCACATAGGAATGGTCGAGAGCGCGAACCGCCGCGTGCACGGCATCCACCGTGGGCAGGTCAGAAGCGGGAAAAATCAACCTCACGGGGTAGATTTTCTGCATTTTTGGCGTTCGAGGCGCCCTTCTTCAGGCGCGGCGCGCGGCGGAACAGTAGGTCCGCGGAGGCGCTCTCCACCCCCGTCAGCGAAGCCGCCGCATCGAGCACGCTCGGCAGGGTGCGGGACGAGGGCAGGGGTCATCGAGCGCGAGACTCGCTGGGATCATCGGAATCGTCGCCGGGCATAGGGTCGCTCGGCATGAGGGTGCCGTTGAACAGCAGCCCGTGCACATCAGCCTGCAGAGCCGCCTCAATCGTCGCCGTAGACACCGGATCGCCAGGACCAATACCCGAAGGCAGGGCACCGTGCGGCTCATCCTTCACGCGGATGCGCTCCTGCAGAAGCACCTCCAAGAACTCGCCAGCCGACTCTGCGCCAGCCGACTCGCCGGTCGACTTGCCGGACTCCGCAGAATCTCGGAACCGGCGCCGAAACCGCCCTGCGCCACCGCCAGCACACGCATGCCAAAGAAACCCGTCGCCGCCAACTCGGCGGGCACACGCTCACCCGGATTCGACGCACGGAAATAATTCAGCTGCGACTCCATACGGTCCAGCGCAATCTGCGGGCTCAACCCCGCCTCATACGCACAAAAAACCGCACGGTCAGAGGGCGCAATCACCAGGCTCGGGTCAGCCTCAATTCGCGCACGCAACAGGCGCACCTGCGCGCCGCGCACACGATACCAGCCGGGGCGTCCTCAACCTCGGCGGGCTCCTTCATGGCGGCGGCAAGCGCCTCCAGGTCTGCGGGGGTGTTCAGAAGAGCATGCGCATGCTCCACCGAAAGCACCTGCACCCGATCAAGGTACGCGTAATCGCGGCTCGCCACCCACGCCGTCGGGCCGTCCTCCAGGCGGCGAATGCTCACGCCAGAACGGGGCACGCTCGCGGCGGTGATAATTCGTCATGGACAGCAGCATCGCCGCCTCAAGCTCGCCGGCACCCCAGCCGTGCTCCGCCGCGTGCTCCTCCAGGGAGGCGAGCTGGGCATCCAGCAGGCACTGCAGGCGGTACTGTTCGCTGTCGTTCTCCACCGCGGCGGGCACCCTGTACATGACCGGATGCTCCTCAGTTTCGGGGTCTTCGGCGGTATCTTCGGCAGTGTCTTCGGTGACGAGCTCCGGGGCATCGGTCGCGAGGGCAAGAGATGCCGCCGCGTTCAGGCATGCCGGGCACTCGTCGCAGGTCAGAAAATACGGGATGCGCTCGGCAAGTTCCGCCGGTTCTACGCCCTCGTTCAGCGCCTCGGTGAGCAGCAGGAGGCGCTGCTCCTGCAGGCGAATCAGCGGCAGAATACGCGCCGAATCAACCCGGTGAGGTTGAGGAACGGGGGAGTGGTGCTCAGTGGGCTCCGATTCGGACCCCTGCGCTGTACTCATCAGCGCCGTGCTCCCAGGTGAAGGTCGAGGCGCGCGGTATTCTCGGCGCTCTCGGTTGCACTAGCGGTCAGCAGGTGCGCCGCCAGGGCACCGCGCAATAGTGCCCGATGTGCCGCCTCACCCAGGTGCGGGGTGCAGACGATTCGGGCGGTATTGCTCTCGGCGGTGCTGTCCGCAACCGGGCAGTCGAGGCGGTCGAGCTCCACCGTGTAGGTCAGCCCCGCCGCGGAGGTCGCCACCAGGGGCACCGGGCGCGCCGTACCACCCGCATGCTCACTGCTGACTACTCCACTGCCGACTACTGCACTGCCGACCATTCCGCCCTCGGTCAGCACTCGCAGGCACTCGCGGTACGCTTCGCGGGCACGCTCGACTCTCGTGGGTCGGGCGGCAGACTGCTTCTGCGCACGCTCCCGAAGCTCGGTGTAGAGCCGCAGCTCGCAGGCGGAGGTAGCGGTCAGATCAGCGAGGGTGAAGGTAAGGTCCATGGTGACTTTTCTGCTGGAGGAGAGAAACAAAGCGGGCGTGAAACCCTGCCGGGTGAGCGGGCGCGAGCCCCGGTTGAGGAGTCTGTCGGCACCCCGTGCCCCCTCACCCCGAGAGGTTGATTTTTAGGTTTCACGTGAAACATTATAGAAAATCAACCTGCACGGGATGATTTAGGAGGCTTTCGGGGCCATCCGGGCATACACGCTAGGAGGCTGCACCCGCCGCAGCCGCGGTAGAAACTGCCGCCGAAGCGCTCGGCGCTACCGCAGAGGGAGCAGCAGAAGCACTCGGCGCGGTCGAACGGTTCGCAATCGCCGCCGCGGCAGCGTCCACGCGTTCCTTCGCGGCGGGTAGCGCATCCGCACCGCCCAGATTGTTCAGAATAATCGCGAAAATCAGGCGGGTGCCGTCGGGTCGGGTCGCCACACCGCACAGCGAAGATACCGTGTACAGGGTGCCGGTCTTCGCCTGCACAAAAGTGCGTGCGTGCACGGCGTTCGCCGCACCAAAACGACCGGACAGGGTGCCGCTCACGCCCGCGACCGGGAACGTGCTCATCAGCTGCTCCGCATGCTCATCAGCATTCAGCAGAGCCACAACCTGCACGAGGGTTCGGGCGGTCACGCGGTCCGTTAGGGACATGCCGCACACGTCTGCCTGCACTAGGTTTTCAATGTTCACGCCGGCATCCACGAGCGCCTGTCGCACGGTCTGCTGTGCCGCTTCGCCGCTGCCTTCCTTACCTGCGGCAATGGCGGCGCAACGGCCGAGCACCTCGGCGAGGGCGTTGTCGGATTCGAGCATCATGTGCTGTGCCTGCTCCAGCAGGGTTGCCGATTCGACCGCGGCGATTTCAACCGCTTCCGCGGGGCGGTGCGAGCTCGCGAGGGTGAAGCTCATGCCGGATTCCTTGCCGGCGGTGTTGAGCGCATCCACGAACGCCTGCTGGGCGGCAACCGCCGCATCATCCGGGCGCACCGGGTTGCTTGCGGTGGACTTGCCTGGCACCGTGTGCGATTCGAGCGCAATCGGGTGAATGGGCGTGATCTGGCCGGACGCCACGTCGGCGGCATCCCAGCCGGGGTTCACGCCGGGGCCGCTGAAGAAGGTGCCGTCAAGGTAGACGGGTAGCGCCGCGGTCGGCTTCTCGCCCTCGTTCAGCGCCTTCACGGTCAGCTCGGCGAGGGTGGTTAGGCCTGCGCGTCCCGACAATCTGCTTCGGGTCAGAGGCGCCCTGCGCCGAGCAGGGTGTCGCCGCCCGCCGCGAGGTACAGTCCGGCGGAGTCGCGGGTGACGCGGTGCGCAGGCGCGCTTGCAGGTTCGCGTAGTGGTTGAGTGCGAACAGGGTCAGCACCTTAAAAGTGGAGGCGGGCACGCGCGCGGTGTCGGCGTTGGCGGCGTACAGGTCGGCGGGTGCGGTGGCCGCCTTGATGCTGGGCAGGTTGCCGTCCATGCCGGTGACGAGCAGGCTGTACTGCGGGTAGGTGCCGTCCGCGAAGAGCGCGGTGAGGGCGGCGCGTAGCTGTTCCTGTTCCGCTTCGGCAGTGCGGGTGCGAGGGTCGGGGTGGCGCTCGGGGTTGCGGAGGCGGTCGCCTCGGCGGTGCCGGTCGGGCGCTGCTGCGCCGGTGGGGCTTGCGGAACCTTCGGGCGTTTCTGTTCGGTTGCGGCGGGATCCGCAGGCGGTGAGGAGGAACATGCCGCCGAGGGTGAGGGCGGCGCGGCGGGTGAGGGTGGTGGTCTGGGTGTTGTGCTTGTTGGAAGGCATCTTTTGAGCATAGCGGGCGGATGGGGTGCCTATCGAATTTACGCGCCGGTGCCCGTGATGCTCATGCCGTGCTCCTGCTGCCCCTCACGAACCCCTATCTGAGCGGCCCGGCACGGCGGCCGGGTGTGGCGGCGGGGTGCGCTGGCGGGCGGGACCAGGGCGGAACGTTAACTGTGGTGTGAGCGTGGTAAATTACGCTGGTTTTTGGCGCCGAAATACGCGGTTTCGGTGTGCGTGAACGGGTTACAATGGGTGAGTTCAACACCCTAACTTTCGCACCTTGCGCGCCGAAGTCGCCGCGAAAGTGACTCTAACTCACGAGAAAGAAGGTTCCGATGGAACTCGACGTCACTATTGAAATTCCCCGCGGCTCCCGCGTGAAGTACGAAGTGGACCACGAGACCGGCCGCCTGCGCCTGGACCGTGTGCTGTTCACCTCCATGCAGTACCCCACCGCTTACGGCTACTTCGAGAACACCCTCGGTGAGGACGGCGACCCGCTGGACGCAATGCTGATCCTGGACGTTGACGTTGTTCCCGGCGTGCTGGTTGAGTCCCGCCCGGTCGCAGTGTTCAACATGACCGATGAGGCTGGCGGCGACGCTAAGGTTCTGTGCGTTCCCACCGACAAGCGTTACGACCACATCAAGTCCCTGGCTGATGTTCCGGAGCAGCTGAAGGCTGAGATTCAGCACTTCTTCGAGCGTTACAAGGACCTGGAGCCCGGCAAGTGGGTTAAGGGCGAGGGCTGGGAAGACCTGGCTGCTGCTGAGAAGATGGTCCAGGAGGCTATCGACCGTTTTCGCAGCTGAGGGTCACTAGTCGCCGCACCGTTAGGTGCACCCGGTTTTTGTCAGGGGGGCGTGTTCCCCGTGTCTGGTTCGTGCGAGTTTTCGTACGTGCTGGAGGCGGTGGGCACGCCCCCTTTTGTTGTGCTCGGAGTTGTTGCCCAGGGCTTTGTAGAGGTCGATTTCAACAAGTACTTTGCGCGGTGGGGCTTTAATATTTCTGAAAGTTCAGATTTTTAAAGATATTTCTAAAGTTCTAGTTGCATAAATATTCAAGTTTAAAGTGAGATTTTAATAAACTTCAGGTTTACATTGATATATTTTTTTCACGAGAATGAAATATTTGCTTGTGAATACTCGAAACGGTGAATTTTCAGAGTAGGGTTGAAGGATGTGGTGTAAGAGCGTCGACGAAGCGTAAACGCCACACACCAATGTCATCACTCAACTCAATTTAAGGACTATCATGTCTGAACTGTCACGCCGGCATGTGTGCCGGCTTTCATCATTTGCCCTGGTAAGTTTCTTCGTAGCACCTCAGAGCACGGCATGGGGTATTCAGAGCTCTGTTGGGTCTCCCCAGCAAATAGATGGGATGCACTGTTGCCCCGCTTCGTGAAGCATGGGTGCCGACTAATGGTGCAGATAATGTCATTCTGTGGTTTCAGCTCTTCCCTTTTCGGGCCCCTATGTAGGGGTGCATGCGCTTCCGTCGGTAGAACTGATGGGGAATCAAGGAGAGTCGATTCTTGTATGAGGTAATTCGTCCCCATATTCGCCGTGATACAGGGCAGTGGCTGTCTAAAATTCCTTCGGGTCAGCAGATTGTGGTTGAGCTTGAACAGCTGAGTGGATCGCAAGAATACATGGTGCAGATGAGCCGTTGGCAGCCGGGTTCTATGGGATTGACAAGCCATTCTCCTGAGGGGTACCCGGCTGCACCATCACTGACAGTGCGTGAGAGACTCAGGGTCTGAAGGTGGTTCGTGCGTGGTGCCTCAATGGAGAGCACTGAGTATTTTTGTGGTGTCTACCAAGGGAGATGAAGGGAAAACGCATCCCTGGAGAAGATGACGGTGCGTTTATTCAAGCTCAGCGCTGGGAATGGGGTCTTGAGGTTGATAAAGATATTTCTCAGCCGGAAGAGTTGTTTCAACGAGGGTGCTTTTGGCGTGTATTTCCCGGGTCGTAGCGAATACGGCGGATCTACTGTGTCGGCTTCCTATCGGATTAGTGTTAGGACGCCGGGAGGCGTGTTGACATGTACCATAATAGCTGCCCCATAAAACAATTATGGGGGTAATCGCAGGGTTGTGGATTCGGGAAATCTTGCTCTGCAAAAAAGAGATGATTGATAGGGGTTGGTACAGATTTAATAGAATTAAACATCAAATCATCTTTTATGTATAGATATTCAGGAAAAATTGATGGGTTGGCATTCAAAAATATTTGAATGCGTTTGAACTACATGGCTTTAAGAAAAGGAATACAATATGGTTGATTATAGTAAATCAAAAGCATGTGAATGTTTTGGATTTTGGTGCAGACCCAACCGGTACGAAGGATTCCGCACCAGCAATTCAAAATGCCATTAACTCGGTGGCCGCTGTTCCCGGTGGTGGTTCTGTCGAGATTCCTTCGGGAATCTATCTTGTGAGTAATGATTTTATTAATCTCAGGGATAGGGTAGAGGTGTATGGTCATGGATTCTCAACACAAATTATTGGGTTTAATAAAAACCCGAAGATTTTTAAAGGGATATTGATGGTGACGATATGGAGTGTCAGGGGGTATTTCATATGGGGTCATACAATACCTTTGTGGGTGATATGGGAACAAATATACCAATGCGTTTTGGGGTACGGGATATGTTTATTCGTGCCGCCAATCTTAATCTTTTGAATCCTAATATTCGTAAAGGATTTTTTGAGTATCAAATTGCTCAGGGTAAGCACGTTGCTGATAATTATATACCGGATAATATTGCGGGCATTATTGTCCATACAAGATATGATATTTTTAATGAACCTGAAGCTGCCCCTATTATTTCAAATGTTGAAATCTGGGATACGGCAATCGGAATTGCCATCCTGGGTGAACATGATCGTGCTATGAAGGTTGATAAGGTCCGCATTCGTAAAACTCGCAGACAAGGGCTCTTGGTGGGAAAGCCGGTGGGTCATGTTCAGCGTAGAACAGAGAGTTTGAACTCTGGAGCTGCGGATAATAAGTTTGTGATGGTTGAGGTCTCTGATGCCAATCTTGGTGGCGGATACCATGGGGCAATTGAGGTGTATGGGGCTCAATGTAAGTTTGTGGCATGTACCGCCTGGTTTGCTATTCGCAATAAGCCAAATTCCGACCTTTATCACGATAGAGATCAGTACCGCAGAAAGTCTGGTGCCGGGTGGGCGATTTTTGGCGAACGGAATATGTTCATCGGATGTACCGCTCAGGAGAATGGCGGGCACGGGTGGGTCGTAGGTTTCAAGGATAATCAGTTTATGAATTGTCTAGGTGAGTCCTCGAGTCTCGAGAATTCACTTATTCTTAAGGGAACTGCACGCACTGATGAAGCAGCTAATTGGTATATTGGACGAAATGCTTCTGGAGCACGCCTAGTATCGCCGCGTTCGGCTAATCCGAAAGTTGGCCAGCGTTCCTCGCGTTACGGGTTTTATCTAGAGAATAAGCTGGATGATATTAGTATTGTGGCCGGTTCATCGCGTAATGCCCGTGATGGTAATAAATTGACTTCGAATGACGGTCGGCACCTTTTCTTTAGGAGAGATCGCAGTGTCCCCTGGGGCAATTTCTATATTGATATTAATTTTGTGGTCTATAGGACCTCACAAGATAATGAGATTAATCGGAATAGTCAAAATGACGTAAAAGTTTAATCATTCTGAAATAATTGCGCGGAGAGTGAATCCCGAGTATGTTCAAAGGGATTCACTCTTCTTCTACTCTCACACCTTTCACCGAGGATAGAAAATGAAGAAAAACCTTTCGACCCGTGGTGCGGCGGCACTGTTGGCGCTGACTATGGGGTATATGGGTCAGGGCGTAGCCCAGGCGGCATACATTCAGCCGAAATCTGCACAGCCTGTTGAAGAGCTAGAGTTTGATGTTAATTGTTTTGGCATGCACTTCTATTACGGCGCAAACATGATGACCAATTTGCACTGGGCGGAGTGTACCGGCCTGATTACGAAGAAGCAGGTTGTTGGGCTGGCCCGAACCCGTGAAGATAAGTTGCCGAACGGGGTCATGACCATTTCGCGTGGTCGCTTGCTGGAGTACCTGTACCATCTGGCGGGTTCACCCGAGGTGAAGAACCTGCCGGAGAAGTCCCCGTACACCGACCTGACTCCGGGTGATGCTCGTTATAAGGTTGCTATTTGGGCGACCCGTGTGGGTTTGACCACCGGTTGGTCTGACGGCTCCTTCCACTATGACACTCCGGCGAGCCGTGGCGCCTACTTTACCTTCCTTTATCGTGCTGCGGGTAGCCCCAAGGTGGCTCTGGAATCTCTGGATAAGGCGAATGCTGTGCGTGCGGAGAAGGGTGCTGCCCCCATTAAGGAGGGTAGTGAGTTGCATCGAGCAATGAGCTGGATGTATCAGCATGCGCTGGCGAAGGGGGAAGAAGTCCGGGCGTATGACACTGGTTTCCTCACTAACGGGTACACGCCGTGGGATTTCAATGAAACACCAGATTTCTATTACGCTTCGTACCGCACTATTTTCACCCCTCTCATGGTTCTTGATTACCACGAGGAGTTGGCGCCCATTGTGGCTCGTCTGCAGTCGCTGTCCTAGCGGCAGGTGAGCGGAGGGCTTGCTGGGCGTGTTCCCCGTGTCTGGTTCGTGCGAGTTTTCGTGCGTACTGGAGGCGGTGGGCACGCCCCCTTTTGCTGTGCTCCTTGATTGTGTTCGGAGGTTCCTTGGAAGGACATGTGTAACCGAACTATTCTTCGGAAAACAGCCTCGGAGGGCTTCTTGGGGTGCTAATATGGGCATATTACGAAGAATAGTTCGTATAATCTGAGGTTCTGTAGCGGTGAGGAGGGGACATCCATGGCATTCGACGCAACGGGGTTCGCACAGGAATTTGGTGCGCAGGTTCGCGCCGTCCGCAAGTACGAAAAAATCACCCAAATGGAGTTGGCGTGGATGGTCGGGCTCAGCGATAAAACAATCCGCGATATTGAGCGTGGGTTGCCCGGCCCGTCAATTGGTGCGGTCCTCAAAGTCGCCCTAAGAGCTCGGTATCGAGCTGGCTATCACCAACCCCTCACCTAACCCTCCCGCACACCCTATATAAAGGAACCACCATGCAGAATGGACGCGCAGGACGCCTGCACCCCGCCGTCGGCACTGCCCGCCGCCACCTCGCCGCCGCCCTCGAAAAGCTCCTCGGCGCCGGAAGTATCAAAGCCACCGGACGCTCCCGCACCGCCTCCACTGCGGACGCCGCCGATCTACCCCTGCTCTGGTCGCCTGCAGTGGCGGCCCCGACTCCCTCGCTGGCGGCCATCGCCGCGCACTTCGCCCGCCGCGGCGATGTACGCGTAGGCGCCATCATCGTCGACCACGGCCTACAAGAAGACTCCGCCGCGGTCGCCGCGCAGACCGCGCAGACCCTCACCGACCTGGGGCTTCACCCCGTCATCACCGAAAAAGTGCAGGTTCCCGTCGGGAACATGGGCCCCGAAATGGCGGCGCGCACCGCCCGCTACACCGCCTTCACGAAAGCCGTTGAGGCGACCGGCGCCCGCGCCGTACTGCTCGGCCACACCTCGACGACCAGGCAGAAACCGTGCTACTCGGCCTAGGCCGTGGCTCCGGCACGCGCTCCCTTGCCGGTATGCCGCCCGTGCGCGTCGAAGAGGGTGTCACCTACCTGCGCCCCTTCCTCGGCCTGCGCCGCACCGACATGCTCGACATCTGCGACGCCGAAACCCTCACCCCCTGGATCGACCCGACCAACGCCGACGAAACCCTCATGCGTGCCCGCATCCGCCACAGCGTGCTGCCCTACCTGGAAGAGCACCTCGGCGGGGACGTCGCCCGCTCCCTGGCGCGCACCGCCTCCGTAGCTGGCCCCGACGCCGAATACCTCGACGAGCAGGCACAGGCAGCCTACAAGCAGGCGCTCCTACCCACCGGAACCGCCGTGCGCGGCATCGAACGTGAGGACGCCGTGCTGCTGGACCGTGCGCAGGTGGCGGCGCTGCACCCGGCGCTTCGATTGCGTGTGCTTGCGACCGCCTGTAAGACCGCCGGGGGAGAGAACCCCGGCTTCGAGCGACTGCAGGCGCTGGACTCTTTCACCGCCGGATACGCGGTAGCTGGGCCCGTTCAGATGCCCGGTCACGTGAGCGCGTACCGCCGCCGCAAAATTGTGCATCCGGCAACCGGTGAACGCCTGGACGTGCTCGTATTAGTGCCAACTCGACCCTAACTAGGTGCCCAGCTAGATGCCCGCGGAGCTCCTCAGCACACACTATCTGCATGGTGAGGTGCGCCGCGGCGCCGTTTTAAGCCATACTCAAGGCGAACACCATCCACATTGTTCGCCGTGGGAAGGCATGAAACCCCTCACCCGGGCCCCCGGCGGAGGCGCAGAGCGTCTAAAAGAATACGAAGGAATACATCGTGCAGGCTATCGACGTGCAGGACGATATCAAGAACGTTCTCTTCAGCAAGGAAGAGATTAACGCGAAGGTCGCCGAACTGGCGGCGCGCATCGACGAAGACTACGCCGGTAAGGACGTGCTGTTGGTGGGTGTTCTCAAGGGCGCCATCATGATCATGGCTGACCTTTCCCGCGCTCTCAAGGGCCACTACACCATGGACTGGATGGCTGTTTCCTCTTACGGTTCCGGCACCAAGTCCTCCGGCGTTGTGCGTATCCTCAAGGACCTGGACACCGACCTGGTGGGCCGCAACGTCCTGATCGTTGAAGATATCATTGACTCCGGCCTGACCCTGGCATGGCTGCAGCAGAACCTGATTTCTCGCGGCGCCGCTTCCGTTGAGATTTTGCACCCGCTGCGTAAGCCCAAGGTCGTCAAGGCTGACGTTGAGGTCAAGTACGTCGGCTGGGACATCGAGCCCGAGTTCGTTGTTGGTTACGGCCTGGACTTCGCTGAGAAGTACCGCACCTGGACCGCGTCGCAACCCTGCACCCGCACGTTTACTCCTAAGCCTTCACCTCAGCAACCCTGCTGTAGGTGGTTACGCCCCGCCTCCTCACGCTTGTGGGGGAGCGGGGCGTTGCTGTACCCGCCGGTGGATGTACGTGGAGGCGGATGTACCCGCCGCGGAAGATGCACTTTCACCCCCGCCGAGTGCTACAACCCTTTAGCCCGCAGGTGAAATAGAGAAGCCCGGTACCTAGCCGCCCGCCGGGGTAGGGTACATTTAAGGTTGCATCGTTGGGTGTTCCGGCTGGCATGCCGCAACCCCCGACGGGTTACAGCCGCAACGTAAGGACAAAGCATTGGCGCAAACCCCCAATACTCCGCAGAAAGGCTCGGAGGGCTTCCTGAAGAAGCTGATTAACGGCCCCTGGTTCTGGCCGGGTGCAGCTCTCGTAATCATGCTGGCTTTCCTCATGGCCTCCTTCTTCACTCAGCCCTCGCGTCAGGTGGACACCAACGTGGGTCTTCAGCTGCTCAACGACCACCAGGTCAAGAGCGCAAAGATCTACGACGGCGACCAGCGCGTCGAGCTGCAGCTTAAGGACGACTACAAGAAGGGCAACGACAACTACGGTAAGTCGGTGCGCTTCTACTACGTGCAGCCCCGCGGCGACGAAGTTGCTAAGGCAATGGAATCCGCCGAGCTGGAAAGCTACACGGACCAGCCGGTTGAGCACAGCTTCCTGGGCTCCCTGGTGTCCCTGCTCCTGCCGATTCTGATCTTTGGTGTGCTCTTCTGGTTCCTGATGGGACGCGTCGGAGGCGGCTCCTCCGTCATGAGCTTCTCCAAGTCCCGTGCGAAGAAATTCACCAAGGACAAGCCAGAAGTCCGCTTCAGCGACGTCGCCGGTGTGGACGAGGCGCTCGCCGAGCTGGAAGAAGTCCGCGAGTTCCTGGCTGAACCCGAAAAGTTCACCCGCCTGGGTGCCAAGATCCCCAAGGGCGTTCTGCTGTACGGTCCTCCCGGCACCGGTAAGACCCTGCTCGCCAAGGCTGTGGCGGGCGAGGCTGGCGTGCCGTTCTACTCGATTTCTGGCTCTGACTTCGTTGAAATGTTCGTGGGTGTGGGTGCGTCCCGCGTGCGCGACCTGTTCAAGGAAGCGAAGAGCGACCCCGCCGCCATCGTCTTCGTCGACGAGATTGACGCTGTTGGCCGCCGCCGCGGCGTCGGCATGGGCGGCGGTAATGACGAGCGTGAGCAGACCCTGAACCAGCTGCTGGTTGAGATGGACGGCTTCGACGGCAACTCGAACGTCATCGTCATTGCGGCAACGAACCGACCCGACGTTCTGGACCCGGCGCTGCTGCGTCCCGGCCGTTTTGACCGTCAGATTGGTGTGGACGCCCCCGACATGCAGGGCCGCGAACACATCCTGCGCGTTCACGCCGCAGGCAAGCCAATCGCTAACACCGTTGACCTGGCACAGGTTGCTAAGCGCACCCCCGGCTTCACCGGTGCTGACCTGGCGAACGTCATGAACGAGGCGGCTCTGCTGACCGCCCGCGATAACGGCAACGTGATTGACGACCGCGCTATCGACGAGGCAATCGACCGCGTCATGGCTGGTCCGCAGCGTTCCTCGCGCATCATGAACGAGCACGAGCGTAAGGTCACCGCATACCACGAGGGCGGTCACGCCCTGGTCGCGGCGGCACTGCGTAACTCCGCGCCCGTCACCAAGATTACGATTCTTCCGCGCGGCCGCGCCCTGGGTTACACCATGGTCATGCCGCAGGACGACAAGTACTCCACGACCCGCCACGAACTGCTCGACCAGATGGCGTACGCGATGGGTGGCCGTGCGGCTGAGGAAATCGTCTTCCACGACCCCTCCACCGGTGCGTCTAACGACATTCAGAAGGCGACCGATACCGCCCGCAAGATGGTCACCGACTACGGCATGAGCTCCGTGATTGGTTCCGTGAAGCTCGGCGGCGAGGACACTGAACCGTTCCTCGGTGGTGGCGGTGCCTCGGCACGCAACTACTCGGACGAGACCGCGGCAAAGGTCGACGCTGAGATTCGTTCCCTGCTGGAGCAGGCACACGACGAGGCGTTCCAGATTCTGCTGGAAAACCGCGATATTCTGGACCGCCTGGCGTTCGCCCTGCTGGAGAAGGAAAACCCTGCTCGAGAACGAGATTGCCGAAATCTTCAAGGACGTTCGCAAGCGCCCCGAGCGTGAGTACTGGTACTCCAAGCCGACCCGCGAGCGCACCGACATCCCGCCGGTGAAGGCACCGAGCGAGCTGGCGAAGGAAGCCGAAAAGTCTGAGGAAGCACCCGCCGAGGCACCGACTGTTCCCGTAGCGCCGACCGCTCCGGTAGCACCGGTAGCACCCGCACAGCAGGCACCGGTAGCACCTACGCAGCCTCTACCGCCTCAGGCGCCCCTCAGCGACCCGGACGCCGACCCGACCGTCGCAATGCCCACCCAGCAGTACCCGAACTACCCCGCCCTCCGGCGCAGCGCCCGGAGAACGGCACCCGAACCAGAATGGAGCAGAGAATGAGCGAGGCTAAGAACGCCGTCGACCAGCCGCGTATTGAGGCTGCCGTCCGTGAATTCTGCTCGCGATCGGTGAGGACCCGGACCGTGACGGCCTGCAGCAGACCCCGGCCCGTGTGGCGCGTGCCTACGCGGAGTTCTTCTCGGGCCTGCACCAGGACGCCGGCGAGATTCTGGGTACGACCTTCGATATCGCCCACTCCGAGATGGTGCTCGTGAAGGACATCCCGTTCTACTCGACCTGTGAGCATCACCTGGTGCCCTTCCACGGCGTGGCGCACGTGGGCTACATCCCGGGCCCGGACGGCAAGGTCACCGGCCTGAGCAAGCTCGCCCGCGTGGTGGAGATGTACGCCCGCCGCCCGCAGGTGCAGGAGCGTCTGACCACTCAGGTGGTGGAGGCTCTGGAGGAGCACCTGAACCCGCGCGGCGCGATTGTGGTGATTGAGGCTGAGCACATGTGCATGTCGATGCGCGGTGTGCGCAAGCCGGGCGCGAAGACCGTGACTAGCGCGGTACGCGGTGCGCTGATGAACACCGCAACCCGTGCGGAGGCGATGAGCCTAATCTTCTCGCAGCGCTAAGCCCACCGGATGAGCATATAGCATGATGACAGGGGGCAGGATTCTGAGGAATCCTGCCTCTGCGTGTGTAGTCGCATTTGTTGGGCTGTATGACGGATGCCCTTGCGTGAAGGGCATCATCAGCTGTAGAGTAGTACCACTAGTACCGGCACCACTCCTTCGGGAGTACAGGACCGGTCTTCTTTTTTAACAATGCTACGTATCGCGTTCTTTATATACCGTTGTTAGTGCAAGCATGGCTGTTCCTCGTCTCATCTGAAACGAAATAACCGCGACCGGTTCCTCCCCTCATGGGTCCAGGACCGGTCATCGTTTTTAAATGATTGTCTTAGCAAAGCAGGTGGCTTACAGGGCATGTAGTTATACCCTTAAGATCCTTATGTTGATATTATTAAAGAGTTACAATGATGAAACGATATCAAGCGATGGATAATACATGCCTTCAAGCGTAAAACCATTTAAATCATATGAACAGCAGGTCGGTATCTTGCAAGAGCGGGGGATGCTCGTAGGTTCGCAAGAACGTGCTGTTTATGTCCTCGAGCGTGTAGTTACCACCGTCTGAGTGGTTACTACTATTCGTTTCGGCGGTCGTCGGGAAGCGGGCAGCGCTTGGATACTTTCGTGCCCGGAACGGTCTTTGAAGATATTGTGGCCCTGTATGAATATGACCGTAATCTTCGGTCTATTGCGTTTTCGTACTTCTCGCAGTTTGAGGTGTATTTGCGGTCTCGTCTAGGGAATTTACTGGGGAAGTGGATCCACTCATATACGAGGATGAAGCCTGAGTGACCTTCAAGGTAGTAAAGGCGCACTGCTTGGAATAGATTCACGAGAAAAAAAGCGAACAACTTATTCGTACTTCTGAGGAAGAATTCGTGAGCATCACCGTGAGCAATACGGCGGAAGTTGCCTGTGGGTAGTGGTGGAAGTTCTAGATTTAGGGGCTCTGCAGAATCTGTATTTGGTCTCCCCTGCCAAATATTCGGCGAGATATCGCGAAAGCTCTGGGGGTGTACTGACCCTCCCAACTGGAAAACCTGGATTAACCTCGCTGCAGGGTAATGCGCAATATTTGTGCGCATCAAAGTAGGTTCTACAATAAGCTGCACCCAGAGCCTCGCTTGCCGCGTGTGTTGAGAGGTGGAAGAGTTGAGAGCCCTGAAATCCGTGAGGTTGTTGACCTATTTGGTGTGCCACAGGCTGAAGAGAACCATAAGATGTGTAAAACCTTCGGCATGCTCACCTCCTCAAATATCTGATGGATCAGGGTGGAATCGGAGACACGGAATCTCTAACGCGGATCCTGAAGGAGCGTCCTAATGTTCCGTTCCTGGAGTTGATATCTCCCGGGCAATGGGTATACCGCAAGGGTGGGAAGAAACCCGTTTGTGGAGCTAAGGTTTTCATAGTTTATAAGCACACTGTAAAGGGGCGGAGGTTTTCACCTCCGCCCCTTTTGCTGTGCGGTTGTGTCCTCGGAGCCGCCGGCACCGGCAATGGTGCCGCACAGACCCCGAAGAAGACTCAAAGACCCTTTAGTGGGCTTCATTCTTATCGTCCCAACCCAGCGCAAGAGTCACAATCAGGCCCACAGCAATAAAGCCGCAACCGGTTGCGGTGCCGAAAAGCAATCCAGCGGACCGCGGGGGCGCCTTCAGCAAGCACAATGGTCACAAGCGCGCAAGAGCCACCAGGGACAGGATCCAAGCGCCGGTCTTCATATTCACGATGAGTCACTTCCCAGAGTATGTGTGCGTATGAGGTGCCCAACCCACACCGCTGTGACGCAGAGCATACCTCCCAGGATACCCCTAAATCGGTATGCCATATGCAAATATGGCGCGCTGTGTCATCCGGCAGATTCGGTACGATTAAAAACCATGACCGAATCCACCCGTGTAGCACCCCTGCCCTGCGATGCGCTCGCCGCCGAACGCACCCTCGTGATGGGCATCCTCAACGTCACCCCGACTCTTCAGCGACGGCGGCAAGCACTACGCCGCGACCGACGCTATCGCCCGCGCCGCCCGCATGATTGCCGAGGGCGCTCCATTATCGATATCGGTGGCGAATCCACCCGCCCCGGTGCCGTGCGTATCAGCGTGGAGGAGGAGCAGCGCCGCATCCCTGCCCGTCATCGAGGCAGTCGCGCGATGGGCACCACCATCAGCGTTGACACCATGAACCCGCAGACCGCCCGCGCCGCCATTGCCGCCGGTGCGCACATCATCAACGATGTGTCGGGTCTGAACGTGAGCGATGAAATGATTGAGACCGCCGCGGAGCTGCAGGTGCCGTACATCCTCATGCACGCGCGCGGCACCTCCCAGACCATGGACAGCCTGGCGGAGTACCCGTGCGGCGTGGTCACCGAGGTCGTGGAGGAGCTGACCGATCTGCGTGAGCGTTTCCTTGCCGCCGGTGTGCTGCCGCAGAACCTGATTCTTGACCCGGGTCTGGGCTTTGCGAAGGGCGGCATGCAGGACTGGGAGCTGCTCGCCGCCCTTGACGAGCTACAGGGCTTGGGCCACCGCCTGCTCATTGCTGGTTCCCGCAAGCGTTTTATCGCGAACGCCCTCACGGCGGCGGATATGGCGCTGGCTGAGCGCCTGAACGCGAGCGGCTTCACCGCAACCGATGCGGGCGAGGCGGAACGCGAACTGTGGCAGTCGCTGTCGGAGCCGCGCCCGGCTGAGCACCGTGCGGCAGCCTCCGCGGCGGTGACCGCCCTGGTCGCGGCGCGCGGCGTGTGGGCGGTGCGCGTGCACGACGTGCCCGCCAGCGTGGATGCGGTGACGGTCGCCTCCGCGCTGCGTTCTGTCAGCTAAACCTCGCTTGCCGACTACTCGAATACTTTTAGGAGACCCCAATGACCCAGGCAGATTACGCCCGCCACGACCGCATCACCCTCACCGGCATTACCGCCAAGGGCTACCACGGCGTGCTCGACTTTGAGAAGCGCGACGGCCAGCCCTTCGTCGTGGACGCGACCCCGTACAGCGATTTTTTTCCGCCGCAGCCGCCACGGATGACCTGACGAAGACCACGAACTACGCGCTCGTGGTTGACCTGATTCACCGCCACGTGACGAACGGTTCGCTGGACCTGATTGAGACCCTCGCGGTGAACATTGCCGAGGGTATTCTCGCGATGTTTGAGCTTGTGGAGGCGGCGGAGATTACCGTATCGAAGCCGCAGGCGCCGATTGAGTTGCCGTTCGGTAACGTTGCGGTGAGCGTGTTCCGTGAGCGTGCCGCGGAGCGTGTCGTAGAGGGCGGCCGCTAGTGGCTGGCACCCAGACAACCGATACGCAGAAGCCCAACACCCTGAAACACCGCGCGGTGTTGGCGTTGGGCTCGAACTTGGGCGAAAGCGAAGACACCCTGGAACGTGCCGTCGCCGACCTGGTGGCGGGCGGCGTGCAGCTGGTGCGCGCCTCCGGGCTGTACCGTACCGCCCCGGTGGGTGGCCCGGCGGGTCAGCCGGATTTCGTGAACGCGGTCATTGAGGTGGCCACTGACCTGGGCGCCTACGAGCTGCTGAAGCTGTGTAATGCGGTGGAGGCGGCGCATCACCGTGAGCGCCTGGTGCGTTGGGGCCCGCGCACCCTCGATATTGACGTGATTGACTATGACGGCGTGATCTCTGAGGATCCGGTGCTGACTTTGCCGCATCCGCGGGCGCAGGAGCGTGCTTTCGTGCTGGTGCCGTGGGCGCAGATGGACCCGCAGGCGTACCTGACGGTGACCCGGCGTGCGGAGCCTTCGGGGGAGCGGCCGGATGAGGTTCCCACACCGCTGAGTCGCGAGGTCGTGAACGTTGCGGAGCTGTCCCGCACGCTGCTTGGGGCGGATGAAGACGCTATTAGCTATATGCGTGAGATGCAGGTACCTGATCAGCCTTAAATGTGGCACTCTGGAAGGTAGAGGAACCTACCGAAAGGAAACACCATGAAGCCCCTGAGTTATCGGGCGATTATTGTGGCGGCTGTGTGCGGTGCCGCTGCCGCTCTTATGGTGAATTCCGTGATGATTGGCGCCGGTTTTGGTGAGCTGAATTTTTCGTGGATGCTCGGCGCGGTGTGCCTGCTGGTTGCGGCGGGTGCCGTGTGGCTGGGTGTGCAGGTGGCTCGTTATCGTCGTATTCAGACGCGTGAGAAGGTGCCGCATATGGGCCCGATTCTTGCTGCGCGTGCGGTGGCGTATGCGCAGGGTTCCATCATGACCGGTGCCCTGTTGACGGGCTGGTGCGCTGCGATTCTTGGTTACCATGTGGCGATGGTGTCTGTGCGCGGTTTTTCGGTGGTCTTTTGGGAGGTTCTTGTTAATTGTGTGGGCAGTGTTGCCCTGCTGATTGCTGGCCTGTGGGCTCAGCATTGTTGTCGTATTCCGCCGGAGGATGATGAGGATGCGGCCTCCTCTTCCGGTGCTGTAAAGCCGCGAGAGGGAGGAACCTATGTCGGCTCCTAACCAGAATAGTTATTCGCCGAATGGTCGGTACGGGCAGGATGTCCAGCAGGGTCAGTATGGTCAGCCTGTTCAGCAGAACCAGTACGGGCAGTACCAGCAGGCGGCTTACGGTCAGCCTGGTGCCCCGTATGGACAGCAGACCCAGAATAACCAGCAGACGCAGTATGGACAGCAGGTTCCGCCCGCTGCCGCGTACCCGAACGCGCCTCAGCAGGTTCCCGCGCAGCCGGCACCTTCTCAGCCGGTAAGCTCCCAGCCGGTAGCCTCTCAGCCCGTGCCGGAGCCGCAGTGGGTGCCCGCCGCCTCCGGCTACCTGACGGTTCGTTTTGTTCACACTATTTCTGCCTTGGCGCTCCCGATCCTTGCGGGTGTTGCCATGTATTGTGCGGGCACGTTCTTCGGCGGCCCGGAGGCGCTACGCATCGTCGGCCTGGTGGTGGTCGCGGTGTTTGGTCTGTGGGGTCTGTGGTGGATTCTGACCACTCCGCGCCGTACTCGCGCGCTCGGCTACGCGCTGGAGTCGAATCACCTGATGGCTCGCCGCGGTATCGTGTTCCGTTCGATGAGCTCCATGCCGTACGGCCGCATCCAGTATGTTGATGTGGATTCGGGTCCTCTGGAGCGCATGTGCGGTGTTGCCCGCCTGACGGTGCGCACCGCGGGTACGACCACCGGCACGATGGTGCTGTTCGGTATTCCGCTGAACGTGGCGGAGGAGCTGCGCGCGGATCTGGTGCGCCGCGCCGATGAGCGAATGGCGGCACTCTAATGAGTACCCCGGTTCCGAATAATAACGCCCCGAACTCTCAGGAGCAGAAGTGGTGGCGTGCCGATATTCGCACGTTCATCATGAACCTCTGGTTCATTATTCTGTTGGCGTTTGGTTTCTTCCAGAGCATTATCCTGAATATTTTGACCACCCCGCCGAACGAGTGGGGCGCGCGCCTGACGCAGGCATTTGATGAGAACAGCAGCTACTTCAGCGCAACGTACTCGCAGCTTATCGGCTTCGCCGTGCTCGTGCTGATTCTGGTTGCTGGCTCGATTGACTGGTGGTTTACCCGTTATAGCCTGGACGATTTGGCGATTCACCGCCGTAGCGGTTTTCTGTTCAAGAAGAACCGCACGATCCGTCTGGAGAGCGTGCAGAGCGTGGACATTTCGCGTCCTCTGGTGGCACGTCTGCTGGGTTTGTCGGAGCTGCGTTTTGAGGTGGCTGACGGTTCTTCGGAGGCGTTGCACATCAAGTACGTTTCTGCCCGCAAGGCGGAGGTTCTGCGCCGCACCGCGATGGCGAGTATTAACCTGCTGCGTTCGGAGGCGACTGGCCGCCCGGTCGACGTGCTGCCCGATAGCATGCAGATTTCGGCGGAGCGCATGCCGGATGCGAATCAGCTGCACCAGCCGTTTGAGGCATCTTACGAGGCGTCCTATGGTGCGCCTCTGCAGGACGGCGCCCAGCAGCCCGCCCCCGAGCAGTCTGCACCCCAGCACCCCGGTACTCAGCAGCCCGTCGCATCCCGCCGCGGCGCTCGCATGCCGATGCCGGTCACGGCTGACCCCTCGCAGCCGCCGATTTTCCGCATCTCGAATGTGCGTCTGATTGCCTCCATCATGCTGGAGCACCTGGTGTGGCTGGTGCCCGCCGTGGCCCTCATGGTCGGTGCCGCCGTCTTCGCCGCGATGATGGCCGGCGAGAGCCCGTTCCTGATTTTCATGGCGATGCTGCCCGGTATGTTCGCGCCCATGGTCGGTTACGTGGTTGCCCTCTGGACGCGTTTTGATGGCGCCGCGAACTTCAAAATCACCCCCAGCGGTCAGGGTGGCGTGACCCTGCGGTACGGTTTCACCGGCACGCACACCCAGAACGTGATGGTTGAGCGTATTCAGGCACTCGCCGTGGAGCAGTCCATCCTGTGGCGTGCGTTCGGCTGGTACCGCATCAAGATGACCATTGCCGGTATTGGTATTGAGAAGAACGACAACCAGAAGGTTGTGACCCGCAATGTTGCCCTGCCGGTTGGCAATAAGCAGGAGACGCTGATGGTGTTGCGCCTGCTGTTGCCCGCCCTGGATGAGGCGCAGGCGCAGGTGCTGCTGGATACCGCTGATGGTTCGCTGAAGAGTCAGAAGCCGCAGGTTCCGGCAATGATTGTGACGCCCTCTTCGGCGCGCTGGATGGACCTGCTCACCTGGAAGCGTAACGGCGTGACCACGGTCGGTTACACTGCCGGTTCGGTGCAGGCGAGCACCCGCATTGATTCTGATGCGGCACGTTCGAGCGTTGGTGAGCATACGCGGGGCGACCTGCTGCTGATTCGTGGCGGCTACTTTATCCGCACGCTGTCGATTGTTCCGGTCAGCCGTGTGCTGAGCGTGAGCCGAGGTCAGGGTCCGCTGCAGCGTGCCTTCGGATGCGCGAGTGTGCATTTCGGTACGGTGCCCGGCCCGGTGCGCACGCTCATGATGCACTTGCCGCCGCGTGTCTGCGAGGACCTGGTGTGGTTGATGACGGTTCGGCTGGAGGGTATTGAGCCTTACTACCGCGTACCGGTGATGAGTGGGCGTCCCTAAGCCAGTCCGTCAGCTGAGCTTCCCCGCCGGGTTAGCGGGCAGCAAAACTGCAGATCGCGCCCTGCCGTCAGTGTTCTTCGTGACACCGACGGCAGGGGCTGCGTAAAAGGGAGAATATACTTAAAGCCGTGATACAGCATTCAAAACCTGCGCGTTTGGGCATTGGAATTATTTCCGCCGGGAGGGTCGGATCCGTCCTCGGTGCGGCTTTGCGCGCCTGCGAGCACACTATTGTGGGCGTTCACGCGGTGTCTGAGGCTTCTCAGGAGCGCGCCGCGATGCTGCTTCCCGATGTGCCGCTGCTGCCGGTGGAGCAGATTGCTGAGCGTAGCGAATTGCTGATTCTTGCGGTTCCCGATGATGAGCTGCCGGGCCTCGTCACCTACCTGGCGTCCTCGGGAAGTATTACCGCCGGTCAGATTCTGGTGCACACCTCCGGCCGTCACGGCACCGAGGTTCTGGCACCGGCGACCGCGCTGGGCGCTATCGGTTTGGCGATTCACCCCGCCATGACGTTTACCGGCATGTCCGTGGACCTGCAGCGCCTGAACGGCACCTGCTTCGCCGTGACCGGGCCTGCACCGTTCATCCCGATTGCTCAGGCACTCGTGGTGGAGATGGGCGGTGAACCCGTGCACGTTGCCGAGGCCGACCGAGCGCTCTACCACGCCGCTCTAGCGCACGCCGCGAACCACCTCGTGACCATCCTGGGTCAGTCCCAGCAGATGCTCGCCTCCATCGGTATTGAGGACCCGGCACGCTACATGGGGCCGCTCGTGCGAGCCGCCGTGGACAATGCGCTCGCCAGCGGTGAGGGTGCTCTCACCGGGCCCGTGGCACGCGGAGACGCCGGCACCGTGAAGGCTCACCTTCAGGCTCTGAATGAGTACTCAGAGCATGAGAAAACAGGTGATATTACAGACTCTTATGCCGCTCTGGCACACGCAACCGCAAAAAGAGCGCATAATAGAGGTTTGTTAAACGATGAACAACTGGGACGAATTGAGAATCTGCTGGGTGAGTCTTCGGACCGCAACCACCCCGGCGATATTGATGATTCAGCCCCCGAAAACAAGGAGTTCTCGTCATGACTGAGACTTCGATGCCCCGAGTCGTGACCACCATTGCGGATTTCCGCACGGCAATCACCGAATCCCTTGCCGCAGCGCAGGAAGAACTGGACCGGGCAGCCCGCCAGGAGGCGGAGCAGAACGGCACCGCAGTTCAGTACAAGAACGCATCCCTGGGCTACGTGCCCACCATGGGCGCCCTGCACGACGGCCACGCAACCCTGTTGCGTCGCGCCGCTGAACAGAACGATGTAGTGGTCGCCTCCATTTTCGTGAACCCGCTGCAGTTTGGCCCCGGCGAGGATTACGAAGCATACCCGCGCACCCTGGAGGCAGACGCTGCCCTGGCTGGTGCCGCCGGTGTTGACATTATTTTTGCCCCCGAGGTTGAAGAGATGTACCCCGACGGTGACCCGCTCATCCGCATTTCGAGCGGCGAGCTGGGCACCAAGTTTGAGGGTGCGACCCGTCCGGGCCACTTTGATGGCGTGCTGGCCGTGGTCAATAAGTTCTTCAACATTATTCGCCCCGCAGCCGGTAACCACCCGGTGAATGCGTACTTCGGTCAGAAGGACGCTCAGCAGTACATCCTGATTCAGCGTATGGTGCGCGATTTCAACCACGACGTGACCATGCGCCCTGTGGCGATTGTTCGCGAAGATAACGGCCTGGCGCTGTCTTCGCGTAATGGCTACCTGTCGGATGAGGAGCGCGAGTCTGCCCTGGTGCTGTCCCGCACCCTGGCGATGCTGCGTGAGAATTCGCTGAACCGTGGATTCCACGAGATTGATTTGGACGGTGCGCGTGAGCGTATCAACTCCACTCCGGGTGTGCGCCTTGACTACCTGGAACTGGTCGACCCGATGACTTTCGGTGAGCCGACTGAGGAGTCGGAGCGAGTGCTGGCACTGGTTGCTGCGTTCGTTGGCCCGACCCGCCTGATTGACAACATGGACCTGCGCTAAGCGTTCGTTCGTTTAGAAGAGTCCCCAACACACTACACAGATAGGTATCACTGTGAGCACTGAGCACACTGCCGCACCGGCGATTGCTGATATGTCCGAGCAGATGCAGATTCGCCTGGAAAAGCGTGCGAAGCTAATCGAGTCGGGTCGCGAGGCATACCCGGTGGGTCTGCTGGATTCTGAGGGTAACCGCGTGGAGCCCAACCACATTGAGGATTTGCGCGCCGAGTACGACCCGAAGCTGGAGTCCGGCGAGCTGAAGGCAGGCGACGAGACCGAGCGTGTGGTGCACGTGGGTGGCCGCGTGGTGTTCGTTCGTAACACCGGTAGGCTGTGCTTCGCGACCCTGCAGGGTGGTACTGAGGGTAAGCGCATCCAGGCGATGCTTTCGCTGGCTGAGGTGGGCGAGGAGTCCCTGGCGGAGTGGAAGTCCCTGGTTGACCTGGGTGACCACGTGTTCGTGACCGGCCGCGTGATTGTTTCTCGCCGTGGTGAGCTGTCCATTATGGTGACCGACTGGAAGATGGCGTCGAAGGCGCTGCGCCCCATGCCGGTTCTGCACAAGGACCTGAACGAGGAAACCCGTGTTCGCCAGCGTTACCTGGATCTGATGGTTCGCGAGGAGGCTCGCGAGCTGGTGAAGAAGCGAGCCCTGATTACCCGCACCGTCCGCCGCGTGCTGGAAGATCACGGCTACATTGAGGTTGAGACCCCCGTTCTGCAGCTGGTGCACGGTGGCGCGACGGCTCGCCCGTTCCGTACTCACCTGAACGCTTTTGACCAGCCGATGACCATGCGTATTGCGACTGAGCTGCCGCTCAAGCGTGCAGTGGTTGGTGGCATTGACCGCGTGTACGAGATTGGTCGCGTGTTCCGTAACGAGGGCGTGGACTCGACCCACAGCCCCGAGTTCACCACCCTGAGTGCTACGAGACCTATGCTGATCAGTTCGTGATGGCTGAGCGCATGAAGGAGATTATCCAGAGCTGCGCGAAGGCTGTCGGCACTGAGCGTATTGAGACTGAGAACGGCACCATTGACCTGTTTGGTGAGTGGAAGTGGGTTGGCGTGTACCCGGGCCTGTCCGAGGCTGTGGGCGTTGAGATCACCCCCGAGACTGACGCTTCCGTTCTGCGCGAAATTGCTGAGAAGCACGAGGTGGACATCGACCCGAAGTGGGACGCTGAGAAGCTGGTGACCGAGCTCTTCGGTGAGATCGTTGAGCCGACCCTGGTGAACCCGACCTTCGTGTACGATTACCCGCCGAGCGCTCAGCCGCTGGCTCGTCCGCACCGTTCCGGTGAGCCCCTGATTGAGGCGTGGGACCTGATTATTGGCGGTATGGAGCGCGGTACCGCGTTCTCCGAGCTGATTGACCCGGTCATTCAGCGTGAGCGCCTGACCGCCCAGTCGCTGCTGGCTGCTGCCGGTGACGATGAGGCGATGGAGCTGGATGAGGACTTCCTGCGCGCCCTGGAGCACGGTGCACCCCCGATGGGTGGCCTGGGTCTGGGCATTGACCGTCTGATTATGTTGCTGGCGGGCGATCAGGATCCGGAGCGTCCGGGTACTGTGGTGCGTCAGCCCGGTATTCGTGAGACTATTCTCTTCCCCCTGATGAAGCCGGAGGCCTAAGCTTCCCCTTCACCTGTGAGGGTGTTAATGCGGCGGGTGCCGCGGATACGGTTGTATCTGCGGTACCCGCCGTTTTCTGTGTACTCTTTTGCACGGTGTATAGCTTCTGGGGTGGGGTTTCTGTTTATTTACACAGGTCAGGGGCGTTTTTACTCTATTCTGGTGCTGATTTATGCTGCTCTATTCACTCTGGCGGGGGTTTCTGCTCTTATGCATGAACGCGTTACATAGAAAATAATGAGGGGTTGAGAGGTGGCAGAATTTCGCTTTTGAATAGGGCTGAAATGTATGGTGTGAATGGTCTAATGTGCAGGCTCGTGCGGGCGCTATATTGCGCTCAGATTGTCGGGGACGCCGGGGCGCATTATTAGGTGTCTTTGTCTCTGGGGGCTGTGTCTGCTGTCTGGAAGAATCCAAAGTATTTGCACTCTAAACTTCACTTTAATGTTCTTGTAGCGAGTGCAGATTTAGCGGGGATGCACAGAAGCGATATATCGCTGCGGATGATTGGCGTATTGTTTCAATGCTCAGAATATTTTCGGAATTTTTAATACATTTCTGTTACTATATGAAAGAAAATTAGTACATAAATATATCCGGCACACTATTTTCTCAATCCCGATAGAGGCTTTTGAGTTTACTCCACAGGATATATGCAACAGATGAGGAGGTGCCTCAATGGCACAGAAGGTTCGCATCATCCTTGAAGACGATCTCGATGGCGGCCCCGCAGACGAAACTATCCGTTTTGGTCTGGACGGCGCTCACTACGAAATCGATTTGTCCTCCGCAAACGCAGCTCGCCTGCGTGACGCTATCCGCCCCTTCGTAGCGAAGTCCCGCCGCGTGCAGGGCACCGCTACCCAGCGCACCCGTGCCCCCCGTGGTACCGCTGCTCCGGTTAAGCGCAACCCCGAGACCGCAGCAATTCGCGAGTGGGCTAAGGCTAACGGCCACAAGGTTTCTGACCGTGGCCGCATCCACCAGGATGTTCAGGACGCATACTACGAAGCAATGAAGGCTCAGGACTAAAAGTTCTAAGTTATTACGCGTAACCGGAGGGTTGGTTCTTCAAGGCTCTAAACCTCCGAGCGCTTAGGGCGGACGGTGTTATCACCGTCCGCCTTTAGTTTTGCCCTGGTATTTCTTGATATGCGTTACATATCTGCTGGGGGTGGTGGGGTGTTTTTATATCACCCACCCCAATTAACTATTTACATGTAAAATATATTGATCCTTTGCTGATGCCCGCTTCTGAATTATTAGGAGGAAGAGTGGGGAATCGGATGCGCAATCTGGTGTCGAGTGCGGGTTCCCCATTTTCAGGTTTCATGCATTGGCAGGAACACTCAAAAGGTAGTGTTGCATTAATCTCTTCAAAGCGGGGATATGCACTCGTGATATTCATGCGATCGTTGCGTTGGGTATTCCATCGAAGGGCTGGAATGTACTGACTGAAATTTTTCGAATAATTGGGAGCCCTGCATCTTCGGTGGGGCTTTCAGAACTACGGATTATCTCTTGATGGGGCGCTGAAAATGATGCGGGAATTATCCGGAAAATAAGCGCCGCGTTATCCGGCAAATATTTTTACGAATTATTGAAATTTCTCACTTAAACATATAAATTTTTAAAAAATTTCTGCAATATATTCATGCACGTGCAGAAACAAGCGGTTTAGGTGTTGGTCTATGTGGGTTCTTGTGTGTTCGCCCTCCCGCAAACCCTCGTATCGGCACCGTAGACCCTCGGAACCCACTTGTAGCACCTGTCCGCGGTACATCCGACGGCAATATGCGCACACTCTGCACAGACTGCCTCCGCAAAAACAGCCAGCCCCGGCAAAAACAGCTGGCCTCGGGAGAAGCAGTCAGCACCGACAAAAACAGCTAGCACCGACCTGGCGGCACCCATCCACCTTCAGGTAGGCTCACCTGCGTGAGCTGAGACCCCTCAAAACCGCCCCCGAGCCCCGCCGAAGCCCCTGAAACCGCGCCTAAAACCGCCCCTAGAACGCCCGGAACAGCTCATCTGTTCTCTTGATGGCGAACAGACGCCCATCAGCCCGCCCTTTCAGCCGCGCTCAACGTACTCTTGTATCAATAGGAAAAATGCAAGGAGTGCGTAAATGTTTGAACGCTTTACCGATCGAGCTCGGCGCGTTGTGGTGCTTGCCCAGGAAGAGGCACGCATGCTCAACCACAACTACATCGGTACCGAACACCTTCTGCTCGGTCTGATTCACGAGGGCGAAGGCATCGGTGCCCGCGCCCTGGAATCATTGGGCGTTACCCTGAACGCAGTACGTGAACAGGTTCAGGACATCGTCGGCCCCGGCCCCCAGGCGCCTAACGGCCCACATCCCCTTCACCCCGCGTGCGAAGAAGGTTCTCGAACTGTCCATGCGCGAGGCTATTCAGCTGAACCACGGCTACATCGGCACCGAACACATCCTGCTGGGCATGGTTCGTGCAAACGAGGGCGTGGCAAACCAGGTGCTGGTCAAGCTGGGCGCTGAGCCCGCTGCCGTGCGCCAGGCTGTTATGGACCTGATTTCCGGCTACCCCGGTAACAACTCTGGCGATAAGGAAACCGCCGGCGTGGGTGCAGGTAACTCTCGCGAAGGCACTCCCGCGGGTTCGACCATCCTGGATCAGTTCGGCCGCAACCTCACCGCAGCAGCACGTGAGGGCGAGCTGGACCCGGTCATCGGCCGCCACAAGGAGATGGAACGCGTCATGCAGGTCCTCTCCCGCCGTACTAAGAACAACCCCGTGCTGATTGGTGAGCCCGGCGTCGGTAAGACCGCCGTCGTGGAGGGCCTGGCACAGGCTATCGTGCACGGTGACGTTCCCGAAACCCTCAAGGACAAGCACCTGTACACCCTGGACCTCGGCTCCCTGGTCGCAGGTTCGCGCTACCGCGGTGACTGAAGAGCGCCTGAAGAAGGTCCTGAAGGAAATCCGCTCCCGCGGCGACATCATCCTGTTCATTGACGAGATTCACACCCTCGTTGGTGCAGGTGCCGCAGAGGGCGCGATTGACGCTGCCTCCATCCTCAAAGCCCATGCTGGGCTCGAGGCGAACTGCAGACCATCGGTGCAACCACCCTGGACGAGTACCGCAAAGCACATTGAGAAGGACGCCGCTCTGGAGCGCCGCTTCCAGCCGATTCAGGTTGAGGAGCCCTCTCAGGAGCTTGCCGTGCAAATCCTCAAGGGTGTGCGCGATAAGTACGAGGCGCACCACCGCGTCACCAGTACTGACGAGGCTATCGAGACTGCCGTGAACCTTGCGGCACGCTACATCTCTGACCGCTTCCCTGCCGGATAAGGGCTGTCGACCTGATTGACGAGGCGGGCGCACGTCTGCGCATCAAGCGCAGACCGCACCCCCGGAAATCAAGCTGCTCGACGAGAGGCGCAAGTTGCGCCAGCAGAAGGAAGACGCCATCAACTCCCAGGATTACGCAGAAGGCCGCAGGCCTGCGTGATCAGGAGCAGAAGGTCCTGGCTGAGAAGGAAGAAGCCGAGAAGGCATGGCGCGAAGGCGGCGACGCATTCGGCACCGTGACCCCCGAGGTTATTTCTGAGGTTCTGGCCGCTTCCACCGGTGTTCCGGTCTACAAGATCACCGAGGAAGAGTCCAGCCGCCTGCTGACCATGGAGCAGGAGCCCACAGAGCGCGTCATCGGTCAGGATCACGCTATTGCGGCGCTGTCGCGCTATTCGCGCCGTACCCGCGCAGGTCTGAAGGACCCGCGCCGCCCCGAGTGGTTCGTTCATCTTCGCCGGCCCGACCGGTGTGGGTAAGACCGAGCTTGCCAAGGCTCTGGCGGAGTTCCTGTTTGGCGATGAGGATTCGCTCATCACCTTGGATATGTCCGAGTACCCAGGAGCAGCTACACGTCTCCCGTCTGTTCGGTGCGCTCCCGGCTACGTTGGCTACGATGAGGGCGGCCAGCTGACCGAGAAGGTCCGCCGCAAGCCCTTCTCGTGGTCCTGTTCGACGAGGTTGAGAAGGCTCACGCCGACCTGTTCAACTCGCTGCTGCAGATCCTGGAAGACGGTCGCCTGACCGACTCGCAGGAGTCGCGTGGTGGACTTCAAGAACACCGTCATCATCGCGACCACCAACCTGGGCTCGCGCGACGTGAACCGCCGCATCCCGGTTGGTTTCCAGGCGATGGACGACACCGCAGCCGACTACGAGCGTATGCAGGCACGCGTGATGGAGAACCTCAGAGGCACTTCCGCCCCGAGTTCCTGAACCGTGTGGACGACATTATCGTCTTCCCGCAGCTCTCCGAGTCTGAGATTCTGCAGATTGTGGACCTGTTCGTGGGTCGCCTGGCTAAGCGCCTGGCGGAGCAGGATATGTCCATTGAGCTGACCAACGCTGCGAAGGTTCTCATGGCGGCTAAGGGTTACGACCCGTCCATGGGTGCTCGTCCGCTGCGCCGCGAGATGCAGCGCAACATTGAGGACGCCCTGTCTGAGAAGATTCTCTTCGGCGACATCAAGCCCGGTGAGAAGATCACCGTGGACGTTGAGGGTGAGGGCGACTCCGCGAAGTTCGTCTTCTCTTCTCAGCCGATGAAGGAGCTGGCTCTGGACTCGGTGCAGGAGCTGAACGAGGATGCCGCAGAGGCTCCTGCAGCTGAGGCACCTGCCGCTGAGGGCCAGGGCAACGACTAAGCTCTGGAATAAGTCCTAGGTAGCTAGGCTTAGCGCACTAAACGCCTGTGGGGCGGTACCGGATCATTTCGGTACCGCCCCTCAGGCATTTCTATTATAAGCCCCAGGAGCCTCTAGGAGCCTGTCTGCGGCGGGTACTAGAGCGAGACGAGCACAGTACCGCCCTGCGTGACTTCGCGGGCGAGAGAGTCCGCCAGAAGCCCCGCATAGCAGCGCTGCAACTGCTCAGCAGCGGGGGAGAGCGCATACAGCGCCTTCAGCGGGTGATGCACCGCGGCGGGTGCATTTGCCGGGAACGCAAAGTCAGGGGAAACCGTATCGCCAGCCGCAGCTACACCCGCGTTCAAAATCAGCTCACGATTCACCGGCTCATGTGCCGCACGCAACACAGCCATGACCGCGCCGCGCACCTGGCGGTCCGTGCCGTGCCAACTCTGGCCCTTGGGGGTGTAGTCCGCCTCCGGCTTGCCTGCCGCAACCCAGGCGCACAGATCCTCCACCGGGCACAGTTCGCAGGTCGGGGACTTTGCCGTGCAGACCAGCGCACCGAGCTCCATGGTCGCAGCATTCCACAGGCAGGAGGTGGGGGTGTCGGCGGGCATGAGCGCCTCCGCCAGGCGAGTCTCAGCCGCCGTCAACGAACGCGAGGGCAACGCCTTGCCAGACACGGCGCGCGCGTGCACGCGGCGGATATTCGTATCAATCACCGTGGCGCGCAGGCCAAACGCAAACACGCTAATCGCCGCCGCCGTGTAGGAACCCACGCCCGGCAGAGCCAGCAGCGCCTCGTAGTCGGCGGGCACCTCACCGCCGTGCTGCTCCACAATCGCCACAGCGGCACTGTGCAGACGCTGCGCGCGGCGCGGGTAACCCAGGCGGCCCCAGGCGCGCACCGCCTCCGAGGCGGGCTCGGCGGCGAGGTCGGCGGGGGTGGGCCAGCGGCGCATCCACTCCTCCCACACGGGTAGAACGCGCTTGACGGGGGTCTGCTGCAGCATGAACTCGCTGACCATCACGCCCAGGGGGTGCACTCGTCCCGACGCCACGGCAAATCGCGTGCCTGATCGAGGAACCATCCGTTGATTCGGTGGTGGAGCGCCTCGGTATTCGTGCCTTCGGGCAGGGTAGGTTCCGGGCGCGTGCGTGTGGTGCGTTTGGGCTCTGAGGTCATCCGAAAAGCCTACGCCACAGGGCATATATTCCCAAAACTGCATGAACAGAGTTCACTGTGAATCTCAGGGTTAAACCCGGTATCCTTAAGGGTATGTCTGAAAATGGTCCCGTTCTGCCTCCCGAAGTCTACCGCCGCCGTCGTATCGTGGCGGTTATTGCTCTGCTCGCTGTCATTCTGCTGTTGGTCGCTGGCGTGACCTCCATGGTCGGCATGATTAACGGCAAGAAGGACGCCACTGTAGCCTCCACCGCGACGGCTTCCGGCGCGCCCTTCCAGAGCTTCAGTGCTCGCCCCTCCGAAACTGCTTCGGCCACCGCCCGCTAGCGCGACTGCCTCTGCAACCGCGTCGGCTACTGCTTCGGCAACCCCCTCGGTGACCGCTTCTGCGGCACCCATTGCAAGCGTGACCACCGCAGCGGCAACCCCTGCGGCAACCACCCCTGCGGCGACCCCGACTACCCCCGTGCCGGCACCCTCGGTGACCACTGCGGTTGCTGTTGCGGCGTGCACCGCGAACGACCTGAAGGTGACCGTCACCCCCGCGAAGCGTACCTTCGCGGCCGGTGAGCAGGTGTCCTTCCACGTGACCCTACACGAACTCCTCGAAGACCCCCTGCGCTGTGGGTGGCGAGGGTGCGAACACCGGCGTGGACCTGAACATCACCTCCGGTGCGGCTCAGGTGTACACCCGTAGCCTGTGCGCGGCGACCGCCGTTCAGAAGTCTGAGGTGGCCGCAGGTGCCGAGGGCGCAACCGACCTGGCGTGGGACCGTAAGATCAACGTGCTGGGTTGCTCCTCCGCTTCGGCCGCTCAGAAGGGTTCCTACTGGGCTGCGGTTACCGTCAATGGTGTGAGCTCGGCTCCGGTGAACTTCGTGATTCAGTAGTTCACTTCTATAGTTTTCGCCCTGTGTGGGCGTGATAAGCCCCGTGCTGGATGTTCTTCCGGGCGCGGGGGCTTCTCAGCGTAGACTTTTGTCTGGCTGTTACTTGGAGGCGCGGGGCTTGGCGAGCGGCGCTCGCCTATCCGAGCAGGC
>BNJU01003362.1_pt1 | contig 35251 bp, 46 predicted proteins | sample 8539281 | NCBI WGS metagenome assembly BNJU01 (sample SAMD00202456, study PRJDB9452) | human saliva metagenome | isolation source: human saliva | place: Japan
GTCGCTGTGCTGGTTGAAGACCTGAGCAACGTACTGCTCGCGCCAGTACAGCTCGTAAGCCTTCAAGTCACCGACGAGCGCAGTGCCCTTGGTGACCGCGGTGGACGCGATGATGGGGCGGCGCCACACGGAGTCGTTGCCGGTGCCGAACGGACCTGCGCCCAGGTAACGGTCGTTCTTGTCGGTGAGCAGGTCGAGAGCCTCAAGGTCCTCGGGGTTCACGACGATGGTCGCGCTCTGAGCGGAGTTGCCCAGGGTGGTGAGGGCCTTGCGCAGGGTGGCCGGGACGTCGACCTTGGCGCCGGCGGTGACCTTGGCCTGCGTGCGGACACCGGGCGCGCCGATGATGCCGCGGGGGCGGTCGGCGGTGCCGGTGCCGGAGACAATCTCGGTCTCGACCCTCTGCATGGTCAGGGCGAGAACGACCTCGCCAGCCAGGGTCTCCATGACCGCGTCGTCCGCGAGCTCGTCGTCCGTGACGGGCAGGGCCTCGCCGACGGTGGAGGTCGTAGCCGTGTCGGCGCGAGTCGAGACGGTGGCCAGCGGGTAGACGCCGCCCGCGGGGTCGGTACCCGCGTCGTTCTTGGACTCAGACACGATGGTCGGGCCCGGGGTCACAGCGGTCAGAGCGCGGTACGGGATGACCGCGGCGCTCGAGGTAGCGGTGGTGATCGCAGCGAGCAACGGGCCGTACTGGGCACGCACCTCGTCGTCGATCGGGGAGCCGAGGTGAAAGGCGCTGCCCCCCGTGGTAGCGGTGCCACGGTCCAGAGCGGAGGCCTTCCCAACCATGTCGGGGACCAGGCCACGCACCAGCAGATCAACGGCATCCGTAGCGCTGGAGAAGCCCATCGGGTGGGCCTTCTTGAATGCCTGCCACTCTGGAGAGGTGATGAAGCGCTTGCCGATGGTCAAGCCAGAAGCCTCGGCCACGGAGTCGACAGCGCGTGCGGCCTTGGGGGCGCGGGCGGCAATGGAAGCCAGCTTGTCGGCGGCGGCCTTGCTGGCAGCGGCCTGAGCGTCCATCTTGGCGACGGCGTCAACAATCTCGTCGACGCGGGTGATGTCAGCCTCAGTCAGCTCGCTCTTGGCGCGCAGCTCGCCGGCCTCCTGAAGAAGCTCCTCACGGGTGCTCATCCGGTGTGTTCCTTTCGGTAGTCAGAGGCCCAGGAGGGCCAGCCGGGCACGGGCGATCCGCTGCGCGGCGTCATCCGCCTCAGGGGCGTCCTGAGACTTCAGCTTGGCAAGAGGGTTGGCGCCGCGAAGACACGGCCCCGCCTCCCACAGGTCCAGTTTAGTGAGGTGCCGTACCTCCCCGTCGTCGGTCTTCTCGATCGTGTAGTCATCAACGACGGCAGAGTACGAGAAATCGGTGATGGCCCCTGCCGTCAGCAGCTCGGAGACAGACCGCCCGATCTCGGTGTCGAGAGCCTTCCACTCCAGGAGGAGCCCCTCGTCCGTTTCCTCCGCTTTGGTCGAGTAGCCGACGATGTCCGAGGTGCCGTATCCGTGACTCCACATGATCGGAACCGTCGGGCGACTGGAGAGCGACTCGGTGAACGCCCCCTTGTCGGTCACCTCACCGTCGAAGTCGACGTTCCCGAAGACCGCGACGAGGGCGGTGAATACCCCCTCATCCGACTTGCGCTTGGGCTTCTCGTCGTCCTCGGGCTTCTCGTCGTCCTCGGGCTTCTCGTCGTCCTCGGGCTTCTCGTCGTCCTCGGGCTTCTCGTCGTCCCGGCGATGTCCCGCCGCGGCCTTGCTTGTACCCACGGTGATACAAGCGCGGGCGTGCTTCTGAACAGTTCGCTTCATGCTCTAAGCCTACGGTCACCACACATACGCAATGTCGCAGTTGCACCCCACGATGTCGGCGGCGTCGCCCCCGCCCCAGTCGTGCGGCCAGCGCATCCCGTTAGAGAATGTGTCATCCATCTCAACCGTCTCCCCATCCATCGCCGCGTGATCCGCACGCGGATGGCTAGAGCCATTGTGGACCCACATCTTCTTCACAGCGCCTGAGCGCCGGGCCCCCTCCTGGGACCCGAAGCCCGCGGCGTCCTTCGTAGAGGCATCCGCCCACAGGTCGAGACGATCCTCCGAGAGGATGTCCTCGATGGTCTCACGCGCGACGTCCTGCGCAGCGTCGTCCTGAGCCGCTGCCCCGAGGATGCGCATCGCGGCTTCGACGGCTGCGCCGGCCTTCCCCTCTGCCATCTGCCGGATGTAGTTGCGGATGGCTCCGCCCCCGATTGTCTCGGTACCTGTCCCCGAGCGGAGGATCACTCCGTTAGCCGCGGTGACCGCCTGCTCGGCGAGGTACGGCTCAATCCGGTCAGCCAGCGCGTCGATAGCGGCCTCACTCAGCCCCTCCCGCTGGAGCTCCTCAACGTAGGCCCGCCTCATCTGCGCCAGAATCGAAGGAGACGGTCTTGAAGTCACAGCCTTCAAGACCAATCGGCCTTTTGGGTCAAAGGCCTTCCCCTCATCCGCGGCTTCGTCCTGCTGGCGATGGTCGAGCTGGTTCGTGTCGGCGCCGTCAAGGTTCTGTGACCCGGAGTCCGTCGGGCTCGCCTGGCCGCCCTGGACGACGTTCAGGGGGACGATAAGCTCTTCTGTGCCCTCCAGGAACGGCAGGTCTAGGCGCTCGCGGGCCTCCGCCCGGGTCATGACTGGCCCACCAGTGGCGGACTGGAGCGCCTGAACGCGCTCCAGCAGCGTGCCGTCCTGCGCCTCGGTGCGGTCGAGGACGCCGTAGACAGCGGCGTCGCCGCCGGCGAGCGCGGGCACGATCTCGGCGTTCAGCGCGTCCTCAATCCGGCCGATGAGTGGGCCGAGGACGCGGGTGTACAGGTCTCGGCGCAACGCGGCGTACCCGCCGTAGTTGGCCTCCCGCATCCCGAGCAGCTCAGGCGGGACGCCGAAGTAGCCGGCCACCTCGATGTCGGTGAGCGTGCGCACGCTCGATGCGCTGGAGAGGTCTGGCTGAACCTGCGGGGCGCTCTCAAGCTTCATGCCGTCCTCCATCACCGGGATGGAGCCGCCCGACGTCGAGGACTTGAAGTCCGCCATAGCCTGGAGGAAGCGATCGCGCTTTCTCGTCCGACCAGCGCGGGGCGTCTTTAGGGCGAGTCACCTGTGCGGCCACGCGCGGGACGTCAGTCCACATACGACGCCGCCACCCCTCGGCCTCGCTAAGCTCGGCGAGCAGGGCGCGCAGCGTGCGGACTGGAGCGACGGCCCCGGCGCCGTCGGGGTCCCAGCCGTGCATGAGCGCTACAGGCAGGGCGGTCAGGGTGATCGTCTCGCCGCCGGCCACCGTCGCGACGTCATCCACACGGCCAAAGACGTCGGTGCTGAGCACCAGCAGTGGCGCGGGGATGCGCACGATCTCCTCGTCCACCAGCACCGCGCATGCAGTTCCGTAGAGGAGCCAGTCAAGCGCAAGGCCCGTCACAAGGTCCGCAGAAGTTGTGAACCGTGCGGGCTTGCGCACAAGAGTCTCCGCGGGAGAGTCGTGCAGGCGCTCGCGGCCCCCGTCCTCGGCGCGGTAAACACGCCACGGGAGCGCGGCTACCGTGCTCGCCATGAACGACACGACCTTCCGCACGCTCGGCTGACTCTCCCACACGCCGCGGATGCTCATCCCGGCAAGAGAGCCCGCCGTAGCAGAGCGGCCACCAGCGCTCTGGAGCGTGATCGGGGGATCAGCAATCGTCAGACGCGCCAAAGCGCCTCCCCTGACCGTCAGCGCCATCCGTCGCTCTCCTCCTCCGGAGCGGCAGCGATGACCAGCACGCTCCTCCATGGGACCCACATGACCAGCGCCTCGCCGTCCAGCTCGGCGTCAAGCTTGAGCACACGTTTAACGCGCCACAGCAGGAGACTGATCGGTCGGATTCTGACTGACAACTGTGTGTCGTCTGTCAGCGCGATGGTCATACAGGTTGGCTTCACAGGTCAATCCTACTGGCGCTCACACCAGGAAGCCTGCCCCGTGCTCATCGGAGGCCTCCTGCGCCTCTCGCTCGGCATCGAAGATCATCGCCTGGCTCATCGCGGTGACAAGAGCTGCCACCAGGTCAATTTTCTCTCCGGACTTCGCCTTGTCGGGCTTCACGTTTCCGGCAGGGTCGCGCGCGACGGCTAGGTTGTCGATGCACCAGTCAGCAATCGGGCTGTCGTGCCCGAGGTCTCGCATGTAGACCAGCGCCTTCATCCGCTTCAGCGGGGCGCTCATCGATGCGTATCCCTGCCGAACCTTGACCATGGGGAGCCCCCGGCTGTAGAGCGACGTCGAGAGCTGCGTGGCCGACCATGGGTCAAAACCGAGGGCCTCGATCTGCATCTCACGGTCGTCCTCCTCGATGCGACGCTGCACGACGTCATAGTCCAGGACGTCGCCCGGGGTGAGCTCCAGCAGACCCTGCTCCACCCACCGGGAGGCGGCGCCAAGGGTGCGCTTGTCCAGCGCCCGGAGGTTCTCCTCTGGAGTCCAGGTGCGCCACACGGCCGACCACAGTGGCGTCCCCTTGGGGTCGCCCGGCTGTCGCGGGGTCAGCCAGCACAGCGACGCGAGGTCTGAGACGCTCGCGAGGTCAAGCCCGCCCACCACTGGGCGCCCGGATAGGTCTGAGAGTGTCCTGAGGGGCGTGGGGGCGCTTCTGTCCCACTTGGATAGATCGATGTACCGGGCCGACTGTTTCAGGCGCCTGTTGAGCCGCAGGCGCTCGAATGCGGCACGCTCCTCGGGGCCGGTCTTCGCCTCCTCGGCGGCGGCGCGCATCGACTCCCGTGTCGGGGAGACTCCGTAGCCGGGGTTCGCACGCTTCCACGTCTCCTCAGAGAAGGTGTCGGCGCCGCGTGGGGCGGCGAAGATCACCACGTAACGGCGCGAGGGCTCACTACGGCAGTCGTTCTCCGCCCGTGACCTGCGCACGGCGTACGGGGTCATCGTCCCGCCGGCGTCCGCTGTCGTGATGACGAAGCCCAGCGGCTGCCGCCGAGCGCCGGTGCCGGTCTCCAGAGCCTGGATCAGGTTGAGGTCCTTGTGGACATGCATCTCGTCGGCGAGGTAGCCATGTGGGTTCGTGCCCTGGAGCGTGTCCCCCACGCTGGCAACTGGCTTGATGACCGCTCCGTCTGCCGCTCGGATGATTTTTGACTTCCAGGCGCGCACCCCGGCATCGGCCATCTGTGGCGAGGCACCGACCGCGAGCGCGATCGGGTCGTAGGCGAGACGCGCCTGATCCTTCGACCCGGCTGCGAGCAGCACCTGCGCCCCGCCCTCGCCGTCGGCGAAGGCCAGGTAAACCATGATGGCGGCGCTGAGCGTGGTCTTCCCGTTCTTGCGTGGCACCTCGACCCAGGCATCCCGGTACCAGCGCACGGTGCGCCCATCAGCATCCTCGACTACCCAGCCGAAGATTGGAGCCAGGACGTAGGCGACCTGCCACGGGGACGGCTCAAGCGGCTTGCCCGCCCACTCGCCCTGGGTGTGGCGCAGGGCTCGGAGCGCGGAGATGACCCGGTCAACACGGGCTGGATCGAAACGGGCGCCCTGCTCCTCGCCGGGCTCGGGGGTACGCCACAGCGGCTTCGTCCAATCGGGGACCTTGTAGCCGCGGTTCTCGCAGTACCAGCGTACCTCCGGAGAGAGCCCGTGGGCGCGGGCGCGGTCTGAAGTTGTGACAGCTGGCATGGCACCAGGCTAGACGGCGAACGGGTTTCCAGCCTTCGCCTTCACCGACTCGGGGGCATCCATCGCCGCGCGCGCCACGAATGTCAGACCCATCGTCTTGCACAAGCCCTCGATGACGCGGGCGTGAGTCGACGCGATGGAGAACGCGGGGTTTGCGACGGGAGTGCCCTTCTCGCTGTAGAGGATCACACCCTCGGAGCGGGCTGTGCCGACGGCGATCGTGTAGAGCTCCAGCTCCTGAACCAGGAGTGCCACCATCGTGGTGTCCGCCGCGGCCAGGAGGCCGCTCGCGTGGAGCGATCCGGTGATCTCGTCCCACAGCGGGTGCAGGTCCTCCCTCAGCGTCGAGGGCGGTGCCAGGCGCTCAGCGTCTCGCGGCAACGCGGCCGCTGTGTGCATCGTCGCCTTTTCGGGAACCGAGTCATCCACGAGGCGCAGGCCACGCGGGAGGCGGGCGTCGCTGACACTTTGGCCGGCCTTCCGGCTCATTTTGGTCTCCTCGGTCAATTGGGTCGGTAGATATCGAAACTAAAGCAAGCGTAGCACACCTCATACCCTGGGCGCGAGAGGCGACGAATGCCGGATTTTTGCTCGAAAATGACGGGCGCGCCCTTCCGTTGGGCTTCCAACGATTTGCGGAACGCCCCTCCCCCATTTTTCACGGGCTGGATCATCTGTGTCCGCGCTGTTCAGCGGTGATCGCGTAAACAAAAACGATCGTTGTCGCATGCACTTTGCTTGACCGACTCGCTGTGCTCGTCAAGCAAGCCACGTTGCGTCTCTCGGCGGTCGTGCTGCTCGTCGTGTGCCGCCGCCCTTGGCCTTGCGACGCTTCGGTGCTCGTGCTCGTCGAGCAGCAGCCGCGATTGCTGTCTTGCGCTCGTGGTGCTCGTGGCACAACGCACGCACGTTGCTCTCGTCGAGGAAGGCACCCCCGTCGGACACCTCGACCACGTGGTCCACCTCGGTGCTGGGCGCCCCACACCCGGGCCATTGGCAGGAGGGGTACCTCAGGAGTACCCGGGTACGTAGAGAGACCCAGGGGGCCTGATCGGAGGGGTGGGCCTGAAGCCACCGGGTATGCGCCGAGGGGGTGCGGGTCACGTGGGAGGGGCACCTTGATTGGCCGGAGGGGTCAGGCGCGTGCACCCCGGGTAGGTGCACCGGGTGGGCGGCATGGTCGGACTCATGCCGCCATGATGCCTGGTCACCGCGGGGGCGTCAACAGGTGTCGGGGTGTGCTCGTTACCCGATCCTCACGCGTAATAGCACTCTACATTTATCAATATAACCCTTTTATAACACACCCCCTCTATATATATTTTCCTTTAGTAGAAGGTAGTAGTTAGTAGTAGTAGTGGTTTTTCGTTGGGATTCTGCGGTTGCTGAGGGTGATCGGTTCGTTGCGGTTGCAGGGGTTGACCCAATCCGCCGGACACGCTGCTCCGCAGGGCCCGTTACCTGCCGTTACCCGCCCGTTACCATTCTCCCAGGGTTCTCTAAACCACGTAGCGGTATATAACGGCGCCGATATCAAAATCCGGAGGTGATCACTTGCCCCACCTGAACCAATCCCGGTAGCCTGAAGCCCCAACTGACACCGACCTAATGGAGGACCAATGCCGGCCAGCACCGCGTTCCGCGTCAACGTCGCCCGCCCCCTCGCATCCGGGCGCTACCGCCCCGACGAGTGGACACTCGACACCGTCGAGGACTTCGTCCAGGGGGCGCCGCTCCTGGCGAAGGACCCGCATGTCGTCCCTGGGGTGTTCGTCGGGACCCTCGGCAGCCACCGGGCCACAGCGGCCAGCGTCCTGTCCCACACCGCCCTCGTGCTGGACCTGGACACCGCGGTCCCGCACGACGTGCCCGACCGGGTAGCCGCCCTGGGGTGGGACGCGGTGACGTACACAACCGCCTCCACACTGACGACGCTCCCAGGTTGCGCGTCATCGCGCTCATCTCGCGCCCCGTGACCCCCGCCGAGTACAAGCGCCTGTTCCGCTGGGCCGGCACGGCGCTGGACGTCGAGCTGGACCCCAGCGCCGCCGCCGGGGCGCACCGGTTCTTCCTTCCGCACATTGCCCCCGGGTCGGACCTGGAGCTTCTCGGCGCCCAGTCATGGCGCAGCCGGGGCAAGCCGATTGACGTGGACCCAATCGTCGCCGATCAGGCCCCGCAGCGCCCCGAGCCGGTTTCCACGGCGCCTGCCCATCGCCGCGACCCGCTCGCACTCCCGGGCGTAGCGGGGGCATTCAACCGGGTGTACACCCTCGGGGACGCAATTGAGGCCTTTGACCTCCCGTACCGCCCTCTCGGTCCCGGGTTCATCCACATCGACTCGACGCAGAGTCAGCCCGGACTCACCCCAGTGAACGAGGATCGGACTCTGTGGTTCGACCACGCCGGGTCCTCGCCCACGCACGGGCAGACAATGAGCGTCTTCGACGTCGTGGCCGAGTGGAAGTACGGCCTCCAGACCGAGGGCTCCTCCGACAACCCTGCGCAACCGCCCGCAGAGCGCACATCCCGGGCGCTGTTCGGGGCCGATGCCGCGCAGCTTCCTCGGGTGGTCGCTGAGCTGGCCACGGAGGCATTTCCCCCCGGAGCCCGAAGGCCCTGGGGGCGCGGCGCCAGCTCCGAGCCCGGCCCGCCTGGCCTCGGTGGCGGCGTGCGAGGCGGCGCTGAGTCCTCGGAACGCGAAGACGGGCCGGCGGAACCTGAATGACGCCGCGGACCGCAAGGTCCTCGTCGAGCTCGACCCGCTCCTGTCCTCCCGAGCCATCTCCGCGATGGGGCGGCGACCGGGCTGGCGCGTCCGGCCCCCATGGGCTAGCCGCTCGGAGCTCTTTGAGCAGGAGCGCGCCCGCCTCGGTTTGTACCCGGACACCGACGAGGATGAGGCTGCTGTTCAGCAGTACCTCGGCGCCACGTACTGTGGGGACGTCCCGGCCATGGCCGCGGTTCGGGAGCTCCTGTCACTCGCTGCGTCCCTGCCCGGGCGCGAGGTGGACCCGCTCACCGGGTACCTCGACGGGCTGAGGTGGGACGGGGTGAAGCGCCTCTCTCAGGCGGGGCCGACGCCCTGGATGAGGTGCTCCCCGGTGTCCCGTGGGAGGACAAGCCCGAGCGGGAGTGGGCGTCACGCGCTGTGATGCGCGCATGCGTTGCCGCCGTCGCCCGCGCGTTCGAGCCCGGGTATCAGGCGGACTCCTCCCTTGTCCTCGTCGGACCCCAAGGCACGCGCAAGACGTCGTGGGTGCGCTGGCTCGCTGGACCGTGGTCTGCGGCGCTTCCTGACATCCTAGGCGGGGACGCTGACCTGTTCGACCCGTGCCACAAGGCCTGGATCGTCGAGGCCGACGAGGGCTTCGCGGTGACCCGTTCCGGCAGTCGGTACGGGGACGCCCTGAAGCGCTTCCTCACGGCACGGTCGGACACCTGGCGGCCGAAGTACGGGCGTACGTCGCGCACGATGGCGCGTCGGTTCGTCGTGTGGGGCACCACGAATCACGAGGACTTTCTCGCGAACGAGGAGGGGAACCGGCGCTACTGGCCGGTCAGGATTACTCGCACCATCCCGACCGAGCTGCTGACGGACTACCGCCGGGGCCAGATTTGGGCTGAGGCGGTCCACCTATATCGCAAGGGGGAGAAGACCTGGATGTCGGAGGCCGAGGAGCAGCGGATGCAGGCCGAGAGGGCGGGCCAGGCCACCGAGGAGGACCCGCTGCTCGGTCCTGTCTCCCGGTACCTCTCGACCCCGAGGCCTGAGGGCTTCGCCTGGATGGGGAAGCAGGAGCGCGAGACCGCGATGCTGGCTCGGGACCCGTCTTGGACGCCGCAGCCTGTGTCCGCCCCCGCGATGCTGGTGGACCTCCGTGACGAGATTCCGGCTCGGACGACGGTGCGGGCTATCACCCGGGCGCTGCGCGAGGTCGGGAGTGAGCCGCTCGGACAGAAGTGGGGCCCGGGTCGGCGCGGCGGTCGCATTGCCGTGTGGTCCCCGGTCTTGACGGGGGAATAACCCCCAGGTATTCTGAGATAGATGCCCAAGCATCATCACCCAATTAGTTCTGAGAGAGAGAAACACCATGGCTAAGATCACAATTCACGTGACCCCCGTCGACGCAGAGGAGCTGGCTCGTCTTACCGCAGCGCTGGCCCCCTTCGTGTCCGCTGGGATGGAGCCTAAGGCCGAGCCCTCCCCTGCTCCTGAGCCCGCTCCGGCGAAGCGCCGGGGTCGCGCTGCCCGCAAGCCCAAGGCCGAGGAGCCCAAGGCCGAGGAGCCCAAGGCCGAGGAGCCCAAGGCCGAGGAGCCCAAGGCCGAGGAGCCCAAGGCCGAGGAGCCCAAGGCCGTCCCCCCTATCAAGCCCACCCGCTCCACGGCGTCGACCTCCGGTGGGGGGCTCGGGTCTCGCGAGGCACTCCTGGACGCCATGCGCAGCGCTATGAAGGCAGGCAAGCGCGCGGCGGTCGTTCAGGTTCTCGCTGAGTTCGGTGCTACTCGGGCAACCGAGCTGAAGGACGAGGATGTGGCCGCCGCTACCGCAATGGTGGTGGCACTGTGAGCGCCAGTGGGGGCGGGAAGCTCCTCCGGAGAAGCGACCCGCTGTTCGCCTTTACTCCTGCGACCTGGGTACGCGGCCCGGTCGTGAGCAAGGACGGGGTGCCCGAGGATGACGTTGCGAAAGCCGTCGTATCGGCTACATATTTCACGGGGCTGGGCCGGATTGGGCTTCGCGATCGGATGCTGACCTTGTCTCGCATTCACGTGGCTGCAACCATGGTCGCGCTGTACGCCGATCATGCTTGCCCGGGTAGCCGGCCCGCAGGCGCGGGGGACTTGCTTTCAGCGGCGGCGTACCGTGCAAACGGCATCACTGTGTCGGACCCCCGGTCGCGTCTCTGGGGCGCCGGGGTGCATCGGGCTGTTGTGCAGGCCCTGGCGACCGGCGACGAAGAGGTAGCGATCCTCGTGCTTGCCGACATCATGCTTCTTGCCCCGGAGGTGCTCGCATGACCGGCCCCGCGTCGCACGCAGCGCTCGGCCCCTCGGCAGCCAAGCGCTGGATGACCTGCCCGGGCTCTGTCGCGGCAATCGCGGCCAGCCCCGTCGAGGACTCGCCGTCTGAAGCGGCCGCCGAGGGGACTGCGGCCCATGCTCTGGCGGAGATTCTCCTGAGGGAGCGGGTCGAGCTGAAGGGCCAGGGCAAGCTGCTGAAGGAGTGGAAGGCGGAGTATGGCGAGAAGTACGACGCCAACGAGCTGAAGGCCGGCGTAATGCCCTATGTGGGCAAGGTGTCCGATGCTTGGGAGGAGCTTGGCGGCCGCAAGCATGCCCGGCTCCTGCTGGAGCAGCGGGTCTTCGTCATCGACGGTGTGTACGGCACCGCTGACGCTGTGATCATCTCCGACAAGGGGGTACTGCACATCCTCGATCTGAAGTTCGGCCGCGGAGTTCGCGTTGAGGCTGAGGACAACCCGCAGCTGCGGTGCTACGCCCTCGGCGCTCTTCAGGATGCCGAGCTGGAGCAGGGCATCAGCGAGGTGCGGATGACCATCGTTCAGCCCCGGCACAAGGACGGGGGTCACACCTCGACGGCGGTTATGTCCGCCAAGGAGCTGCACGCCTGGGGCGAGGAGCTGGCCGCCGCCGCTGAGGCGACCAGGGCCGAGGACGCCCCGCGTGTCCCCAGTGAGGACGGCTGCCGGTTCTGCCCCGCAGCGTCGTGGTGCCCGGAGCGGGCCGCGTTCGTCGCTGAGGCCGTGGGCCTTGACGCCTTGACGGGGTTGACCGCCGACCCGGTGGACTACTCGCCGGCGGTGCTGGCCGAGGCCATGGGCAACGTCGAGGCGGTCGAGGGCTGGTGCAAGGCGGTGCGCCGAGAAGCGCTCAGACAGGCTGGCACCGACGAGGGGCTGCCCGGCTGGCACCTGAAGCCTGGCCGAGCCCGGCGCTCGGCCACTGAGGAGGCGGCTCAGGCACTCGTGGACTTCGGCATGCTGAGTGAGGACGAGGCGTTCACCCGCTCGCCGGCCACGCTCAGCAAGCTGGAGAAGGCAGTCGGGGGGCGCAAAGCCCTGGACGCTGCTGTGGGTGATCTGCTGAAGCTGAGCAGCTCAGCCCCGACGCTGGAGAGGGATGAAAAACCATGAGAATTACAGTTGCCGATCTGCCGAGGTGGCACATTTTGCATGACGGCTTAGCAACCCCCGGAGGCCTAAGCCCGCGGGAGCGGGACGCGCCCCTGTGTCGCATCGAGTACGACGTGCGTGTAAGCGATCTGGACGGCGAGGTCCCGGTTTGTGGATACCCCGCGGCGGTGCTCGCAGCCAGGGCGTTGGTTCACACTGCAAACTGGCCAACAGTGGGGTTCGCCCTCCGAGCGGCGCACAACCCGAGTGTTTTCCGGTCGACTATGGGCGCCGAATATGTAGCCGGCGATTTAGTGGTCCACGAGTTCAGGAACGCTCTGTGGGCTTGCAGACAGGCGGACGCGTTTGCCCGGACTCTGGAGCGGCGTGTCCGTCCCTGGGCCAAGGCGCTTGTGCTGGCGCACTGCGTCGGTGTCCTAGAGGAGAGGGGATAGCGCGGAAACGCATATGAGCAACCCCGGTGCCTTGTCAAGCACCGGGGTTGCTCATATGCTTAGGCACATGAGCAACCCAACCTTTGAAATGGTTCAGCGGGCGTCCGCCGCTGAGCTTGCAAGCCTTCCTTACGGCCACATGCGTGCGGCGCAGAAGGCTCGGGCACTAACGTCCTCGCTCCACTTCGCCCTCGACCAGGGCGCAGCGCCTGCGAGCGCTGATCGCATCGCCTCGATCTGCGAGTCGGCGCTCGTGCTGTGCCGCGAGCTTGACCGCAGCCTCGGCGACCCAATCGGGGCACAAGGCGAGCCGGCCCGCGTCGCCTACGAGTGCTGCGCAGACGGAGAGACGGCCAGTGCCGATGAGCTGCTGCTGTGCCTAGATGACTTCGCCCACCACACCGTCGGGCTGCCCGACAGCGATGACGTGCTGAACCTCGGCATGGTTGCGTGCCTCGTGCGGAGGGGGTTGCCGCTGTGACAGCGGCTCTCACGCCGGAGCAGGAGACCTCCCGGGCTTGGCTCACCAGCCACCCGAGAGGTCTCCTAATCGCGGGTATGGGCACGGGCAAGACGTGGACGACGCTGCGAGCGCTGGCCGATCTGCCGTCTGGCGCTTTCCCAGCCCTGGTTTTGGCGCCTCCGACGGTGAGCGAGTCCACGTGGTCTGATGAGGCGGAGCGCCGCAGCATCCCGCTAGTGGTCGAGCCTGCCCCTCGCACGCCGCCGGCGAAGCGCCGTGCCGCCCTGGAGCCCGCGTTGGCCGACGTCGTGGTGCTCTCCAGCGCCTCGATCCGGGACGCCGTGCTTAGCGACACGGTGTGGCGCACGGTGGTGGTCGATGAGGCCAGCCAGTACATGACGCCATCGGCAAGCCGGGGCGAGTCCCAGCGTGCCCGCTCGCTGCGGGAGCTGGCCGCCCAGGCTGACAGGCTGTGGTTGCTGACCGGAACACCCGGCCACGACCCAATCGGGGTGTGGTCGCTAGTTCGGATGCTCGACGGCGGGGAGCGACTCGGCAAGACAGTCACCCGTGCTCGGGACGAGTATCTCACCGAGGGGAGAATGCTCCCCACCGGCGCCCGCGTCAACCGCGAGCCCCGCCCCGGCGCTATGCGACGCCTCATTCTCAAGGCTGCCGACGTGATGAGGTACGCCGAGGCCGGTGAAGAGCTCGTGCTGCCAGGGGTGGACTACCAGGCGCTCACCCCGGTCATGGGGCAGGAGGCAACGCGCATGAGCCGAGAACTTCTCGCTGATGGCGTGACGCACCTGCCAGACGGTCGCGAGGTCTACACCCCGGGGCCGGGGGCCGTGGTCAACCTGATGCACCAGCTCACCACCGGAGCGATCTGGTACCGCCCGCCGCTCGACCCCGATGCCGAGCCCGAACTGGTTCAGGTGGACCGCACTCGGCCGGCGCTGGACTACGCCGCCTCAGCCGTGCGCGCCCGCCGGCAGGCCACGGGTCGCGGTGTCCTGGTGATGACATGGTTCAGGCACGAAGAGCCGTACCTGCGGGCCCAGCTCCAGGAGATGCGTATCGGATCAGCCAAGAGCGCTGAGGATCGAGCGGCATTCAATGCTGGCAACCTTGACGTGCTGATCGCCCACCCGGCGTCGGCCGGCCACGGGCTCAACCTTCAGTTCGGGGGCGAGTCATTGGTATGGTCTGTCTGCCTTGGTCACTGGAGCTGTGGGAGCAGGCCAACGCCCGGCTCGCCCGCCCGGGTCAAACGGCGGAGCGCGTGTCTTGCCAGTTCAACGTGCCGGTGTACGACCGCGGAGTGCCGTCGATAGCATCGGCAGTTTGGGATGCACTCGGCCGCAAGGCCGATATCCAGCGCACGGTGTTCGCCGAGCTCGGTCTGAGTGACACGGAACACACCCAAGCCAATTTGACCGAGCCAGATGACCTAGCATATGTTTGAGCCATGGACGACGACATCCGCGACGAGGTGCATAATCTCAGGTCCCTGATTGAGAAGCAGGAGGCCAGTTTCTCTCGCTTCGTAACCGAGCGGCGAAGGTCGCTCAACCGACTTCACAAACTGGGCCTCCCATGGCCCGTGATTGCCCGTGAGGTCGGGGTAACCACACAGACGGCGATGCGTTGGGCGGGTAAGTTCGCCCGCCGTCGCTAGCCAACCCAACGCAACCTGAAAGGAAAGCAAGCATGAGCATCAACGTCACCACCGGCCCCAGCACTCTGTCCTGGCCTCACCTGGCCGAGCTGGAGGCCCGCAACGGCAACGGCAAGCCCAAGGTTTCCACTGCCGTCCTGGTCCCTAAGAGCGACACCGCCACAATCGAAGCGCTGAAGGCCGCGGTCCGCGAGGCCGCCACTGAGAAGTGGGGCACCAAGGTCCCGAAGTCCCTGCGCACCCCGCTGAAGGACGGCGACAACAGCGACTATGAGGAGCAGGCGGGGCACATCACCTTCAACGCATCCTCGGTCCGCCGCGTCCCAATCGTGGGTACCGACCTGCTCCCCTACTCTGACGAGCGCATCGCCGAGGAGGTCTACGGCGGCCAGAGGGCTCGCGTTGCGGTCCGCGCCTTCGCCTACGAGGTGGACGGGTCCAAGGGCGTCTCCTTCGGGCTCCAGATGGTCCAGATTCTCGGAGGAGGCGAGCGCTTCGGAGGGGGAGCACCCTCGGCCGAGAGCTTGTTCGGCCCCGCGCAGCCGTCAGCCAGCCAGCCGGCCGTTGGCGAGGACCCGCTGTTAGGCCTGGTGTGAGACCCGAGACTTCCGTTGAGCGGGCGCTGGTCGACTCGGTCGGCGCCCGCGGAGGCCTAGCGATCAAGCTGATGCCCGCGATGCGTGGGCTCCCAGACCGGCTGGTCCTGCTACCGAATGGAGAGACGCGTCTGGTCGAGCTCAAGGCCCCGGGCGAGCAGCCCAGAAAATCGCAGCGAATGGTCCACAGGTATCTAAACGCCATGGGACACCCGGTATCTATGATCGACACGGTAGAGGGGGCACGACAGTGGGCCGAGATGAACGTGACCAGGTGAATCACCCAAGTCACTACGCCGAGGGCTGGTCCAACGGGGCCGAGGTCATCGACATCACAGAGAACCTGAGCTTCAATCGCGGGAACGCGGTCAAGTACATCGCCCGGGCGGGGCGAAAGGATGCGACGAAAGTCGCGGAGGACCTGAAGAAGGCGAGGTGGTACATCGACAGGGAGCTGAAGAGACTAGGGGATGAGTGAGTGACGAAGCCCCGGGGCCGCAGAACTTGCGGAGCCCCGGGGCTTCGTCATATTCTGTAACTATGCCAACCCTTTACCTAGACACTGAGACCTACTCCGACATTGACATCAAGGCAGGCGCGCACCGCTACGCCGAGAGCCCTGAAGCCTGCATCACCCTCGCCATGTGGGCGCTCGATGACGAGCTGTGAAGATCACCGAAGGGCCCACCACCGAGGGCCACGACCCGGCGATGTGGAAAGAGTTCATAACCCTCGTCAGGAACCCGCGCATCGCTAAGGTCGCGCACAACGCCTCCTTCGACCGCATTCAGATCAGCGCGTACGTTTACGGGCGAGCCACTGGGGAATACCTCGACCCCTCTGAGTGGGTCGACACCATGCACTGGGCGTACCTTCTGGGCCTCCCAGGTTCGCTGAAGAGTCTTGCCAAGGCGCTGAAGTGCGAGGACAAGGACACTGCCGGCACGCTCCTTATCAACCGCTTCGCCAAGCCACAGCCCGCGACCAAGGCGTTCCCCGGGGGCCGTCGCATGCCGAGCGATGACCCTGCACGCTGGGCAGAGTTCCGCTCCTACGGCATCCGGGACGTCGAGGTCCTGCGCCAGGTGCACCGCGCGCTGGAGCGCGAGTGGCAAGTTATCGACCTGTCGCCCTCGGCACTGGAGCGCGCCGTCGAGCTCACCTCCGAGAAGATCACCGACACCGGGTTGCCCCTCGATGTCGAGCTGCTGCACGCACTCCAGCGCTGCGAGGACGAGAACGTGGCGCGCCAGGCTGACGAGCTGAAGCGGATCACCGGCCTGGCTAACCCCAACAGCACGGCGCAGCTGCACACCTGGTTCGCCTCGAAGGGCATCAACCTCCCGGACCTGCGACGGGGAACCGTCGAGCCGCTTGCCACCGACGAGTCTCTACCTGCTGAGGTCCGCCGCGTGGCCGAGCTGCGCGTGGCCTCTGCGCGGGTTGCCGGGAAGAAGCTGGCCGCCGCCGAGCTCCGCCGGGGCGCCGGCGATCGGGCCCGAGGCACTCTCCGCTATCTCGGGGCGCACACCGGCCGCTGGAGCGGAAGTGGCTTTCAGCCTCAGAACCTCCCCCGCGAGCAGCTGCCTAAGGGCGAGACGGTTGATAGCGTGCTCGACAAGTGCGTGCTCGGCGAGCCGGTGACGCCTGTTGAGGTCGCCGCATGCGTCCGCTCGACAATTGCGGGCCCTTTGGTCGTGTGTGACTACACCTCGATTGAGGCGATCGTGCTGGCTTGGCTCGCCGGCGAGCAGTGGGTGCTCGACGCCTACGAAGCGAGGCGGGACCTCTACGTCGAGACTGCATCTCGGATGAGCTCCGCCGTAGGCCACGAGATGACCCGGCAGGAGGGCAAGACAGCCCTCCTCGGCTGCGGGTACGGAGCTGGCCCGAACGGATTGCGCGTGTTCGCCGGGGACGGCCCGAGCGACGAGGCGCTTCAGGCCCAGGTAGACGCATGGCGCAGCGCCAACCCGCACATCACCGCGTTGTGGGACCAGCTCGGCCGGGAGTTCCGCACCGGTGGCAAGCGCATCGTCACCGGCCGGGACTCCTTCGGTCGGGCGTACCGCCGCATGCTGCTCCCCAGCGGGCGGACGCTGATATACCGGGGCATCCGCGCGACTCAGGACCGCTGGGGCCGTCCGTCCGTGGCGTTCTGGGACTCCCGCCGTGGCGTAGCGGTGGAGACATTCGGCGGTCGCCTGACAGAGAACCTCGTGCAGGCCGTAGCTCGCGACTGTCTCGCGTCCGCAATGGTGCGGCTGGACCGCGCTGGCTTCGAGATCGTCGCCCACGTTCACGACGAGGTGCTCATCAAGGGCCCGTCAGAGTGGTGGGACTACCCGGCGGGTAAGCCGTCCGCTGTCGGCGTCGAGGCGTTCCGCAAGGTGCGGGACATCATGAGCGACGACCTGCCGTGGGCGCCGGGTCTGCACCTGCGCGCCGCCGGCGGCGTAGTGGACCGGTATCGAAAGATTAAGGACGCCGACGAGATTGACTAGCCGTGGAACTTCTGCATATCATTTGCTTGTCCCCGCCCGCTAGATTTGAAGGAGACACCAAGATGCGGACAAAGACGGTCAACGGCATTCTGGTGGGAATGTCGTTTGCAGAGGAAATGTACGAAATGCTGGCAGAAGAGTTGTATCCCCGGGTGAAAGATATTCGCCGTACGCTGTCAGCGTTCACGTCTTTTTCGATACACGGAAGCGCGGATTGCGTCAGTCACGGTCGGCGTATGTGGACCGTTCCGGAGCATGGAGGCTGCGCGCTGTGAACCTGACGGACGGAAGTGGCCGAACTGAGACCGGAAATATCAGACTGGTTGATTCTGAGATGCAGAAATTCGTAGACCGGGCGGCGAAGTGGTTTGACGCGGACTTCGACGAGGTGCTGGCCCGATGAAACGTTGTCTTAGTCAGTACGCCGTCGAGCAGGACGAGCGATTCACCGCGGAAATCTGTGACCACCTTGAGGACCTTGCCAACCACCGGGGTCAGTACTACCCCCGGGACATGAAAAGCATCGCCGAGCCGATCGGCGCTAAGGTCGGCAACCTGTCCGAGCGCTTGGCCCGCCGGCCAGAGTGGACAATTGGTGAGGTGCTGGCTTTAGCCGAGGCAGGTATGCTGCCCGGCAGCGTAAGGAACCGCCTCGGTGAGGTATTCGGCGGCGCAGGTTGGGCGGAGGCGCCCGGGCGCGAGGTATCGCTCGACTACAGCCGAGCACGCAACGCGATCATCATCCGAGATGGCATCCGGGAGGTCGGCGTCGCCAGGTTCCGCATCCGACCCTCGGACGCTACTACCAAGATCGTCCGCGGCATCTGCAAGATCGCTGGCAAGCACGACTAACCTTAGAAGATATGCAGTACATCACCATATTCCACAAAGCCCACTGTCAGCCCTGCCGGCTGACGATGAAGATGCTGGACCGCCTCGGCGTGACTTACGTTGCGCGCCCGCTCGACGACGGCAGCCCCGAGGCCGAGCGGGTTCTCAGCAACGCCCGCGCGCTCGGCATGACCTCTGCCCCGATCGTTGAGGTCCGTGACGAGGATGGCGCGCTGGTGCGTACGCTGAGCGGCTACCGCCCAGCGGACCTCCGCGATCTCAGCGGGGTCGCCTGGTGACCCCGCTCGATGAGGCGATCATTGCCAACGACCTGCTGCCGAGCGAGCAGCAGCGGACAAATCAGGAGATCGCGGACGAGTTCGGCACTTCGGGAGGCCTCTGTGCGCCGCCACCGTGCCAAGCTGAAGCGACGCGGCGCTCCCGACCAGGGCCGCGATGCTTTCTTCAACGATGTCCCAGTCGACGCCATCGTGCAGCGGGGGGAAGACCATCCGCCTTCCTGACGGCTCGTACGAGAAGATCACGTGGAAGCCGGGCGCGGTTGAGATGGCGGAGGCTAAGCGCCTCTCATACGAGGACCTGCTCCCCGTGCTTGATCGTGAGCCCGAGGCGTGGGAGCGGGACCCGCTTGCACCCGAGAAGCACGCCGTGCTCTGCCTGTCGGACCTCCAGATTGGCAAGACCGGCTCGCGCGGCGGCACGACTGAGACGGTGGCTCGCGTGCGCAGCGCTGTGCGGTCCTTCAAGGCCTCGATCCAGGGGGGTGGACTCTCGACCCTTGTGCTGGCCGACGTTGGGGATGTCACCGAGGGCTTCTGGAACGTGAGCTCCCAGGCACAGACGAACGACATCGCGCTCACCACCCAGATCAGGGTGGCTCAGCGGCTCCTCGCTGAGACGGTTGCCGAGCTCGTTCCATTCTGCGGGCGCATGATCTACGTCGCCGTCCCGTCCAACCACTGCCAGGTCCGCACTGGACTGGGCAAAGGGGAAGCAAGCCAACGCGCCATACGACGACTTCGGGCTCCTGATCTCAGAGAACCTCGAGGACGTCGTAGCCGGCCGGCCCGGATTTGAGCACGTCTCGTTCGCTCGGCCACTCCCGCATGAGGAGTCCGTGACGGTAGACGTCGGGAATACCTCTGTGGGCTTCACACACGGCCATCTGGCGGGCCAGCAGAGCAGGGTCGGTGCTTGGTTCAAGGGCCAGGCGTTTGGCCGCAGGAGTGGCTTAGAACGCGCCCACGTGCTGGTCCATGGCCACTGGCACAACTTCGGCGTGAGCCAGGTCGGGGACAGCCGGTGGGTGATCTCCTGCCCGTCGGCGGACCGTGGGTCAGACTGGTGGACAAACATCTCCGGGGACTCAACGGCGTCGAGTGTTTTGAGCTTCGAGGTGAAGGACGGGAGCACGCTGGCCTGGCGTCTCTGGTGACGCGCATCACGAAGCACGGCGGTCACGCACCTTGCCGGGCCGCTGTGCCTCGTCATATTCTTGAGCCATGGCAAACGACACTCTTCAGATCATGATCACAATGGTGACGGCGCTCGACTACGAGGGCAAGCTGGTTCGGGATGGTGACGGCCACGTCGTTGGCGTGAAGCCCAACCCGCTCAGCCGCTCCGTGTTCTACGCCGAGGTGCTGGACAACGGCGACGTTACCTTCAGCATCCGCGCCGACGACAAACTCGTCGCCCACGGCATCGTCCCTGACATCACCTACGACGGCTACGAGTACTTCGCCAGTCTCCTCAGGTGCGTTGACTTTGGCCTGTTCAACCACGGAAAGGACACCAAGCTGTGAACCCCAACGACCCCGACACCGCGGCCCGAGACACCTCCGGCGCGTTCATCCTCGGCACCAGCCTCGCTGGCTGGGTCGCCGGCATGGCGGTCTGCATCGCCATCCTTATGCTGGCAGCAGCGCCCACAGCGGTCACCATCCTCTTCAGCATCGGTGCGCTACTGTCCTCGCTGGCCCTAAGCGCCTGGATCGCGTACCGCCTGGCTAACGACCGCTGAGACCCGCTGACACCAAGGAGCCCGCTGCACCAGATCGGTGCAGCGGGCTCCTTGGTGTCACAGGTACTTTTCTATCTCGTCCGGCGGACCCGGGGGTTCCTCCTCGGTGAATGAGCGTACCCACCGGAGTAGGCGGCCCGCGTAGTCGATCGCCACCCACTTCACCGCGTGGGCCTCGCGCTCGGCCTCGACGGCCTCGTCCCGGCGGGCCTCCGCAACGGCGACTGACTTCTCCAAGGCCTCGACGCGGTCGGCGAGATGCTTGACCGTGATGTCAAGCATCTGGACTTTGCTCACCTCGCGCTGAGACCGACGCGTCATGGCCGCGCCGCCCATCGCGGCAGCAGCAGCCACCATCGCGGTCAGCAGCGGCACGATGTGCGGTGTGATCTCTATCAGGTCCATGGTGCCTTCACCATTCGATCTCCCCGTCCTCGTGCTTGGGGAACGTGCCTTCCTCGTAGGCTGAGGTGACCGGGTTGTCGAACCAAGGATCCTCATCACCGAGGTCCGCCCAGCGGCTGACGCCGCCGGCAGCGCCTTCCATCTCTACGATGCGCGCGCCTTTCACCAGGACGGACACCTCTGCGCCGGGCTCGCCCGTAACGTGCACCTGATACAGCGACTCCCCCCGGTCCAGAGTGGCGTTTACCGCCCCCTTGTTCGCGGTCGCCAGTACCACCCAGGGCGCGCGACGGGACGCAATCACGGGCACGTAGTCCGGCAGGTCCCAGGATCCCTCACCCTTGTCGTCCAGGGTCAGTGACGTCCAGTACTCGATGCCATCGTAGGGAGATTCCGAGCATTTGTGCACGAGCATCTTCCCGTTGCGCTCGCTCGACATCCTCGGGACGTGCATGATGAACTGTTTGGTCTTCCCGGAGGAGGACAGGCCGTGGGGCGAGACGCTGAGGAACTGGCCGCCGTCCTTGGACCACAGGGATGCGGTAGTGCCCTTGACGGAAAAGTACCCGTTCGTGCGAAACCCGTTTAGGGTGCATACCTGCGCCCACCCGTGTCCCGCGGAGTACCCGGTACCGGTGTCGCCCGAGTCACCGAGCTGCACGAAGCCTCCGGAGTTTCCGGTCCCTAGGATCAGGTTGGTCCTGGAGTAGGCGCTGCGCAGGGTGACCTGCGACTTCTTAGCATTCAAGTAGATGTCGCCGCGCGCTGTGGTGACCTGGAAAAAATCCTGATTGACCCTGAAATTGCATACATCCCCGCCCCAGTCAAAGTCGGTGGGCCGTATGTGCATTCTTCCGGCCTGGCCCCCGGGGTTGTGCGGCGGCACAATAGCGGTTCCTAGCTGGCCGCCGGTGTCCTTAAACATGTAGATTCCCCCAGGGAACCGTAGCGGCGACACGGAACGATTAAACCCGACGCCCATTCCGAGGTCCGCGATGTATCCATTGTCGCCTCCAACCAGGTACCAGTCAGAGAAGTTGACCCAGGACCAGTCATCTCTGGCGACGATGCCACCGGTCATAGTCACACGCCCGGTTACGGCGTCAATGCGGAAGGCATCATCGCCGTCCTGACCCCCCTCGATGCGGAGGCCATTGGCGTCCATGACCACCCGCCGCCCGGAGTTCGCCGTGCGAATCGTAGCCCCGGTGATCTGCTGCCCGTCGAGTGCTCCGACGGCGATCATGTTGGACTTGATCTTGTCGAAGACGCCGTCCTTTGCCGTGACGATTTGGGTCCAGAGCTTTCGGACTACGGCCTCGTCGAAGTTGCCGCTCCCGGCAATGACCTGGTTGGCCTCGATTTTGAGGAAGCGGCCCACTCCGGCGGCGATGGTCTGCGCTGCGGGGTCCTGTAGGTCTCCTATCGCGATGATCCGGTTCGTCCCTACTGGGAGGTTCCCCGCAGCCCGGAGTGTGGCTGCCGCGAGCTTGGCGGCAGAGGAGAGGGCCGGGTTGTCCTCAACCTCGGCCCACTCGCTCCCCTTGGGGGAAAATTGCTTCCGCGCCATCAGGACTCGTCGCTCTCCGTGGTCTGATCCCTCCGCTCCGACTCGGCCAGTCGGGACTCGGCCAGGACGGCTCGGGCGGTCATCGCCGAGAGCTCGGCGGAGAGGCGGTTGATGATGTCTGCTGCGTCGATCTTGGGCTGGTTATCCATACCCCAATAGTAGCGAAGCGCCCTCGCCTTAGCAGCGAGGGCGCTTCACCTCCCAACCCAGCCCCTGAGAGGAGCACGAGCTCATCCTATCAAGAGTTCACTCGGTCTCGACGTGATGGCGGGCGAACAGGGCGACGATGACCGGAGCGAGCTGCTCTAGCGCACGCATCACCGCATCTGCGTTGTCCGCTGTGATGACGCCGTAAGCGACGGCCAGGGAGAAGACAGCGGCGACGACACTGTAGGCCGCCTTCCGCTGCGCCGCAGTGAAGGTAAACTTACCAGACGAATGCTTTCCGGGCATGATTCCTCCTTCTGGCTCGGTAATGAGCCGCCCTACAGTCTAGCTGTCACGCGCGAACCGCGGCGAGCGCCTCAGCGGTGGGAACAGCCCAGCCGACGATGGTCACGCCGGCGGTCTTCGCTGCTGCTCGGGCGGTTTCCTGCTCGTCCTTCGACGCAACTAGCACCCACACCCCATCGGGGAAGACCTGGCTGACCGCGCCCCACACCCCAGCGCCGGCCTTCACCGCCGACAGGATCCCCCTCTGGGCGTCCTTGATTGGGTCGGTGAGCATCCAGTCCGCAGTGGCGTCCGTAGCGTCCACGACCCGTGTGATGATCGGGTACTGGGCCTTCATGATGCCGCGCAGCTTCGTCTGCCCGCGGCCGTGGATCTCCTGGTACGTCTTCCCCGTACGAGAGGCCAGGACAGTGAAGCACTTCCCGTCCGAGGACTTGTAGTACTCGGCCCCAGAGTCCGCGAGTCCGTTCCTGACGTTCGGTAGCACCTCGATGCCAGCGGCTTCGAACATATTGAGGGACTCAACTAGGCCCGCGATATTCAGCCCCAGGTTCTTCGCGCCCTGGATGGACGCGTTGGAGAACTCCCGTTTTATGCCGTCGCTGCCGGTGAAGCTGTCGGGGATGCCGACGGCGAGATCCGCGGTGTCAGCGACACCGCGGAGCGGGAGCGCCACCTGCTCGGGCTTCAGCGCGGCGACCGCGCTAAGGTCAGCGGCCGAGTAGGCGATGCGGTTCGGGTCGCCCCAACCGCCGGAGAGCCACGCCATAATTGGCAGCCCGTCGCCGCTCGGCGGCTTCGGCGACGGGGGCTGCTCGGGCTGAGGCACTGGCGCCACGGACTGTTTCGCAATCCATGGGCGCAGGGTGTCGAGGCCCTCGGTGACGTGCTTCGCCAGGGCGGCCCCGAAAGCGATGCCCCCGATTGCGGTCGGGTGCGTGTCGTCGCTAAGGAGGAGCGTGTCGCGGGTGCCGTCGCCCTTCGGTGACCCCTTTGCGCCCGGTCCCGGATAGGACATCGGACACCTGTACCGCGGGCGCGCCCGGCGTTGCTGGCGTGTCGCCTGACGCAGGCGCCCAGGGCCGAGTGATCCGGTACGCGACCCCGTTGTGGACAACGATGTCGCCGGTGGCGCAGACGCGGCCGTCGCGCCACGGCACGGCCTGCTTGTCCGCGACCCCGAGCCAGTCGATGAAGACAACGCCGTTGTCCGCACCGCCGGCCTCGGCGACACCAGCCTTCTGCGCGTGGGCGTTGAGGTGCGCAGAGCTGGAGATCAGCCGAGCCACGGACGAGGGCTCAGGCCCGACCATGATGATGGGTGTCCTCGGGCACTTCTCGCGGATAGCGGACACGAACTTCTTGACCGCTGCCGTGATCTTGCCACCGGTGGCGTCGCCGTTGTCGATCACCTTGTCGGCGTTGAGTGACCCCACGGTGACAATCAGGTCGGGGTTTGCCCCGCAGATGTTCGCGATGCGGGCGTCGGCCTCGAAGTTGTCGTTGCCGCTAGCCGAGTAGGCGAAGCCACTCCCGTCCACGGCGGACACTACCGGAGCGCACCCGAGCAGTCGAGCAGCCGCAGCGGGCAGGTTGAACCCGACGCCCATAGTAGACTCTGTGGACCACGAGTCGCCGACGAACGCGACGGTGGGGATCACCTGACCGGCGGGAAGCGGCAGCACGCCCAGCGATCCGATGCCCCCACCCGACTGACGGGGAGAGAAGGACGAGCCGCCGTTCGGCACGGCGGAGGCCTTGGCTGTCGACGCCGACAGAAGCTGCTCTATAGCAGAGGACGTGACAGCATCGGAGCGCTCCACCGTCCCCCCCGGTAACGGCGCCCTCGGCGCCCCAGGCGTCCCACCCCCTCATCGTCCCAGCTGAGAACGACACTGCCGGACGCCGCGAACGAGGTGCTCGCAGCATCCGGCAGATCGGTAACCCGAGGAGTGCCGAAGGGCGGTACGACAGGACTGATCTGGACCCAACCGGGGCCAGGTGCGTTGAAGGTGATAGATCTAGTCGCCATACCCCAATGGTACTTACCTCACCAAAGCCTGCCCGTCCCGGACCGCGAGGCGTTCAGCGCCCGCTGAAGGGCCTTAATGGTGGCGGCCCCAGGCACCCCGTCGACCCAGTCGCCAAAGTCCCACCCGTCGGGAACGTAGCCCTTGTGCCAGGCGAGCACCAGGTACTGGAACGTGCGCCAGGTGTTCGGGCCAAGGATGCCGTCGACGTCCAGCGCCGGGGCACCGTTCAAGGCGATCTGCGAGTCAGCCGGGACGACCGAGTTAAGGAACGCCTGGAAGCGCTCGACAGCGGGGCTGCCGTCGTCATCCAAAACACCATCGATGGTCGTACCCATGACCTGCTGGAAGCGGCCGATGGTAGCCATACCGAAGTTCCCGGTGAGGCGGAGCTCACCCTGGCCGTCAGTGGCGTTCCAGTTGCCCGTGTATGGGTTGGCGTCCACAGCGGGCTGCGGGGCGGCCGCGGCACCGAAGCCGGACTCGTTGGACAGCTCGTCCAGGTGCGAGTACCAGCGGCCGGGACAGTCGGTGCTCATCCAGTCACGGTGGCCCACAACCGGAAGGTTGCCGTGCTCGGCGCGGATCGCGTGGATGAGCCTGATGACGGTCGCCACGTCGCCCTCAGACATCTCGGGGCGGCACTCGATGCCGATCGAACGAGGATTGCCACCGGGGCCCGCGTGCCACGCGCGGTCGTAGTCGTGCACCAGCTGGGTAACGCGCCCGGCGGAGGCGACGTAGTGCGCGGATGAGTCGCCATCGTCTCGGCAGAGGTAGTTCACCACGTTCTGGTGAGACTGCCCGTCGACGCCCCAGTGGTGGATCGTGATGGAGTCAGGGTCGCCCCACGGGCGGCCGCTGGAGTAGTTTGGGGACCACTGGACGTCGGTCACAGCAGAGTTTGGCATGCTTCCTCCTATGTGTAGGTGCTTCTAGCGTATCGGTCAGTAGTGCTTCTCCATGCGGTAGAGGTCCCCGAAGGGGCTGAGCCACAGCGACTCCCCCGGCGTGCCGTCATCTGGCGGGTACTGACCGCCCCAGGTAGCCCCGGCTAGCCGGGCCTGAGCCTCCCTGGCGGCCGCAAGCTCCTGGTCGATAGCGGTTTTCGCGCCTTCGATGAGCTCCTTCGAGCCCGAGATTTTCTTGGCTAGCTCATCCAGGTTGATCGCGGATTCTACGGTGCGGATAATTGGTATCGACCAGTTCCCGGTTTTACCGTTGAAGGCCTTGTACCTGACCCGCAGCGCGTACTTAACCCCGGCTTGCGCCCGATACTGGACCTGCGTGATTTCCCGGTTGAAGGTGCCCAGTACCTCCCACCCGCTCGGTGGCTCGGTCTCGGATGGGAGCGCAAGCGAAAACTGCCACTTCTCCACCCACCACGGCGGTCGCTTAGCTTCCTCCTGCGTGCGGTCGTCCAGCCCGACGGATATGACACCAAACTGCGACGTGAACCGCGGCCGCCAGGGCGTCGGCACCGGTGGCATGTCCCACTCCAGAAGCAGCACCGGCGGATCGTGGAGCGTGTCCCAGTCACCCTCGGCGTACTCCTCAGTGACGGCACGAACCCAGACGAGGTACCTCTCGCCCGGCACAGCGTCCGCCCATGATGTGCTGGTAGCCGACGTCGTGAGGATCGCGGTTTGCGCCCACTCCTTCAGCCCGGTCTTCTCGTAGTTCACCACTCGGGCGATACGGACCTCGTACTCCCTGATCTTCGCGGACAAAGGTTCCCCGGTAGCCGCGAACTTCGGAGCCGGCCAGGAGATTTCGGTCCACGTGGCCAAGGCGACGCCTGTGTCCCGTACCTCGCCTCTAACCGTGATGGTGTCCGCGGTGATCATGCCCGGGCGCTGGGCCGCGGCGTTCGTCTGACGAGACCTCACGCGCTCCGACGTCGAGGTGTGCGCGGTACCCGAGTTGTTAGCAGCGACGTACTGCGCGAGCCTGGTCTGACCGTCGGCGATTCGAGTGCCGAAGATCGTCGACCCGGTGCAGCGACCGGCGGAGTAGTCAACCTGAATCTGCGTGACCTTAAGCCACTGATCCTTGCCCGCGGCGCCCTCGACCCAAAACCAATCGCCGACGTTGTAATCCTGCCAGGGTAGGAAGCACCCGGGCATGTCCGCTTCCCAGTCCCGAACGATCTCCTCCTTGGGGGCAGACCGCTCCAGCAGGGCCTCCTGCGCGGCGATCTCAGCGGTACCCTGGGAGTCCGCCCAGTTGACCTCGATGGAGAGCTCCCGCGCGTCCCTCGGGTTGTATCCCGGGTCCGTGGGCACCGGCACCTGGAACCGCTTCCCGTCCTTGCCGAGGACCCGCACCACGGTGGCAATGTCCGCCCAGGAAAGCGAGTTGGTGCCCCCCCGTCGAGCGACCAGCCGGCCACCGCCGAGGGTGCAGGTCCTCGAAGGGCTGGTGCACCGGGGGCACAAGGACCAAAGTTGCGGCCCTCCCATCTAGGGAGGATCGCCCCGATCTTCTGAAAGGACTCCAGGAGTTGCCACAGGGTGGACGACCACTTGACCGTCATGCCCTTGACGTTGGGGAACTTTGCCCAGGCGTTGCCGTTCGCGTCCGTCGCGGGCGCCCCGGCATAGGCAAGCCCCGCGCCCCAGCCGCGGGCCTTCGCCTTCATCCACACCTGAATGAACAGATCCGCCGGGATATCCGTGGTGCTGATCCCCTGCCCCGGCTTGTCGGCGTCCGTACGGAGCTTGAAGTTCTCCTCCCAGATCAGCGCCTGCTTGAGCCGGGCGCTGATATGCACGCAGTCGATGGAGCGCGACTTGGTGCCGTCGGAGAGCAGGTTCCACGTCGCCTTGCGGATGAGGAAACGACCTCCGGCGGGCTCGAACCAGGAGCGGCCAGCGTCAAGCGACACCTCAACCGCGATCTCGTTCTCCTCCTCCAGCGCTGGGGTCGGTACCTCGGTGTGAGTGAGTCGTAGAGTAGGCACCCCGGAGACCGAGGTGGTCAGGCTGATCTTGGTGGACTGGTGGAGCACCCCGATGCGGTCGCCCCCGTAGGCGCCATACGCGACGGCGCGCAACATCATCCGCGGTCTTCCGGTCTCTGCCATCAGTACGCGCCCCTCCACCAGAGAATTGCCGAGCCGCCATTGACCTCGAAGGCCCCCTGGCCGTCGACTCCGACCTCCAGGCGGAAACCGCCCGGGGAGATAGACAGCGTAGGTATCGATCGGGTGGCTAACGGGAGCGTCGACGGGTCAGCGTTAGCGGCGTTGTTCTCCCGCCCCGGCGTGACGTTCCTGACGTCCCACTTCTCAGTGTTGATGATTAGCCACTGTGCCTTCGGCACGCGCCCAACGGACAGGATCGAGTCCCCGCCTCGGTCGCGGACCACCACCGTCCCGCCGTCAGTGTCGGCCTTGACCGCGATGTGCTCTACGAGTGCGGCCTTCCCGGTGGCGAGCGAGACAGCCTTCACCCCGTTCGTTACCGCGTCTATACGCTCCTCAGCCTTCCGTCGCCACTCGCCGGTCACGGCCTCGACCGTGAAGGACACGAGCAAATCGCCATCGGTCCCCTTCGCCTTGGCAGACACCGAAGACGACACCCTCACCAGAGCCTCAAGCTCTTCCCCGTCGCGGCGGGTCCAGCCCATAGTGTGCAGGGACCTGGCGCCCGTGATGGCGCGCAGCGCCCTCAGGCCCGCGGTCTGGTGCTCCGCGAACACCAGAACCTCCAGCTTCACCGTGGACACCCCGGCGGCCATTGGGGCCAGCGGGAGCACGCCGTCTCTCCGAGGAACCTTGGCGCTCGGGAGCACCATGGACCCCCACTGCGGCAGCTCGGTCTTCTCCGTTAGCCGCCAGCGTCCCGCCGGGTCATCCAGTGGGACGCCGTCGATGGTGTACGTGTCGTTGGGCATGCACTCAGTCTACTTAGGAGAGTGCTAGGGCGATCCCCTGCGCGACGTCGTTCCGAGTCTTCCAGTCCTCCTGCTTCTGCGGGTAATTGTTCGTGATGTTCACCACGGGCTGAACACTGTTCGACGCCTGCGGGCCAAGCTCGACGTCAGGATTGAACCCCCGGCTCACTTTCCACGCGGTGCGAGCGGCAGGGTCCTCGAAGCCGACCTTGACCCCGTTGGTGATGTCGCGCATGGTGCGCTCCAGCTCCGGCATGGCGCCCCGCAGACCGGTCTGAAGGCCGTCCATGATCCACCCGCCGGCGGGCACGAGCAGCCTCAGGTCATAGACCGGGGCCCCTTGTGGTCCTTGATCCAGTCGCCGATGCCGCCAACCCAGTCCTCCACCTGGTTGAAGGCATTCTTCAACCCGTTGAGGAACCCGTTGATGATGTTCTTACCCGCATCAACGAGCCAGGAGCCCGCGTTGCTGAAAAAGTCCTTGATCTTGTTCGGTAGGTCCTTGAACCAGTCCAGCATGTTCGTGGCCTCGGTCTTGGCCTCGTTGTACATCGCGGTGACCGCGTTTTTCACGAGGTTCTTGATCCCGTTCCACGCCGAGTCCCAAAGCCCTGGGATGGAATTCCACAGGTTTGAGACGAAGTTTACGACGTTGTTACCGATGTCCGACGCGGTGTTCAGCAGTCCGTTCCAGGCGTTCGAAAAGAAGTTCTTGACTCCGTTCCAGATGTTGTCCCAGATGGCCGGTAGGTTGTTCCACAGGTTCGTCGCGAAATTGACGATGTTGGACCCGATGGAGGTGACGGTGCTGAGGAAGCCGTTCCAGAGGTTGGAGAAGAAGGACGTGATGCCGTTCCAGATGGACTCCCAGATAGCGGGAAGGTCGTTCCACAGCTCTGACAAGAAGGTGTATATGATCTGCGGGATGCCGATGACGACGAACAAGAGGCCCACCAGCGCCCCGTACAGGACGTCCTTGATGCCCTCCCAGGCCAAGGACCACAGCTCTCCCAGGCCATCCCACACGGTCCCAAGACCGTCCATAATCATTTGCGGGATGTTGGTGATGAACTCGACCAGCCCGTCCCACATCTGGGTGAACAGGCCGGAGATGGTGTCCCAAGCGCCTGACAGGAAGTTGGAGATCGCGTCGGGGATGCCGGCGATGAACTCGGTGATCCCGTCCCAGATGCCGGAGAAGAAGCCCTTAATCCAGTCCCAGGCGGCTCCCCAGGCGTTGACGATGGCGTCCCAGGCTCCGAGCAGGGTATCCTTCACGGAGTCCCAGTTGGTAATCAGCAGGACAATAGCCGCGATGACGAGGCCGATTCCGACGATGATCCATGTGATCGGGGACGCGAGAAGCGCGCTGTTCATCGCCCACTGAGCCGCCGCAGCGACGAAGATAGCGGCGGACATGATCCCCAGCGCGATGGCGATGCCCTTGATGAGCTCGGGGTTCTCCTGGGCCCAGGAGATGAACGACTCCATCTTGGGCGTGAGATAGTCGAGCGCGTTGGCGACTCCGTCGAACACCGTGGCGGCCAGCGGCTGCAACGCGAGCTTGACCTTGTTCACGGCGATCTGGAACTTCTCGGGCCCGTCGGCAGTCTCCTCCTGAACCCCGAGAATCGTGTCCCCGGTAGCCCCGATGGAGTCCCGCAGCGTGTCCAGGTTGAACGCTCCAGTCTGGAGCGCGTCAAGGAACTGTGGTGCCCCCTTCGTGCCGAAGATTTTCCCGGCCTCCGTCAGAGCGGCTGCCTGATCCCCGGACTTCACGAGGTTGTCGATCTCGCCAACCACTCGGGTGAAGGCGTCCTTAGGCGCCTCACCGTCTTTCGCGAGGGTGACCATGCCCTTACCCATGGCCGCGATTGTCGCCGTCGAGTTCAATCCCGCCTTATCGAGCAAGCCGACCATAGACGCGACGTCCTCGATGTCGAAGCCCATGTTGCCAAGCGTCGGAGCCGCTTTGGCGGATGAGTCGGCCAGCGTGTTGATCGACACGCCGGTGGCCTGACTGACACGGAACAACTCGTCCATGACTTCTGATGTCTCGCTCGCCGGGATGGCGAATGCCGACAGCGCAGATGACAGCTTGTTGATGTCGAGCTTCTCGCCAAACAGGTCCCCCGCGGCGATGACCTGCTCTGCGACTGTCTCAAGCTCGTCGCCGGTAAGACCAAGGCGGGTGTTGAGGTCGGCGACAGTGGTGCCTGCCTGCTCGAAGGACGTCGGCACCGTAGTAGCGACCTTCTTGGCGCTCGCCTCCAGCCCCTCTAGGGCCTCGCCAGTAGCTCCGGTTCCGGCCCGGATCGTGTCCGACATGGAGTCAAACTCTGACCCGATGTCAAACAGGGCTTTGCCCACGCCGATGGCGGCGGTGCCGAGGGCCGCGGCGATCAGCGTGGGGTTAATGGCACCCTGGAGCTTCTCCCCGAACAGCGACCCGAACTTGGTTCCGCCGTCAGCGCCGCCCTCCCCGATGGCCTCCCCGGCGGCCCTGCCGCCTTCCTGGCCAGCGCTCATAGCGGCGGGGAGGATCATATCCGAAATCTGCTTCTCAGCCCCCGGGGCGGCTGCGATGAGCTCGTAGTACGCGGTCGCTAGCTTGGGCCCGTCAGCCATCGGTATCCTCCGGAAGGTTCAGAATGCGACGCATCTCGTCGATTGATGTGCCCCTCCCGTACGGAGCGGCGTTGTCGGCGCTGCTGTCCTGCGGTCGGATCAGGTTGGTCACGGGCATGTACTCCGGCGGGTCTACGCGCTTGTCCCCGGCGGTCTGCCAGGACAATACGCGCAGCAGATGCACGATAAGGGACTGCATGTGCTCGTTCGGAGACCACGTGCCCCGGGACAGGGCGAGACAGGAGCCCGGCGGCGGGCAGGTGAGGTATGCCCTCAGGTCTCGCCAGGAGAGGCGGCCGCTCCACACATCGTCGAGCGACCGCCCCGTCCTTAACAAATCGGACCTCACCGCGTCCTCATGGCGATAGGCCTCCGTCAGGAGGCCGACGATTCCCCCACCGAGGTGCCGGATGCCTCTCCCCAGGCGGTGACGATCGCCTCCAGCTGGTCGCTGGACACCGCGTCGGTGAGCCCGGGGCAGCAGTCCTCGATGATCTCGAACTGAATGGCCTCGGCCTCAAGACGGGCGAGCGTCCGCGCCTCCTTGGAGATGCTCTCATCCTTCAGGCGGCGGGAGACCTCCGACAGGCGGCGGCGGTAGGAGGCCTTGATGTGCTTCAGTAGCGGCACCGATCGGTCTTCCTTCTCGCCGGGGATGCGGAAGGCAAAACGGTTCTCGGCCTTGTCGGCCTTCGCACCTGGGACGAGGAAGGCACCGGCGGCGGGTTTGGTCATTGTGTGATCCTCTCGGTTGGTTTCGCGGGTCAGTTCTTGACCCAGTACTCGCGGTAGAAGGCGCCCTCGACGGGGAACAGGTCGAGCTTCAGGGTGTTGGACATGATGTCCTTACCGTTCATCTCGACGTCCCCGTCAATGACGGCCTGAGCGTCGCCGTAGACGAGGGTGCCTTGGCGACATCGGTGTTCACAACGACGACGATTCCGCGGTGGGGCGGAATCTCGTTGAGCTTCCCGACGATCGTGATGTTCTTGCCGTTGACGGTGACATTGGCGTCGCCATAGACGAGCTTGTGCCCAGTGGGGTTCAGGTACTCTGCGACGGGGATTTCGACAGAGGCCTCTGCACCTTCGCGAGTAGAGAGGATGACGTCCCCACCCCAGGCCTTCACCTTCGAGGTTGAGTTCGAGATCGAGCGCTTCGGGCCAGCGTCGGTGAGGTACCCGATAGCCTCCAGCGTCACCCCGGTCGGAGGGTTCGTGAGGTCAACGTTGTCGGTGATCTTCTTGGCGTCCTCGGTCGTGCACACGAACACACCACCGATGACGGACATCGGCTTAGGGGCGATGACGTTCGAGGCGTCGCTCTTGCCGTTGACGGGCATTCAATCCTCCTTGTAGTGCGGTGCCCCGCACTCCTGGGCGGGCCTGCTCCTAGTCTACGTCGAGCCGCTCGGACTCCGAAGCGACTACGCACTGCACCGTGTACCGGTGCAGCCCCGGGTAGTCGGGGTGCGGGTTGTCGTACGGCCCGCTCTGGACCCTCCCGGGAGTGCCACTCCTGCCGGTCATACGCGACGACCGCGGAGGCGACCGCCGCCAGCCTCTGGGCCGTGGGCCCGTCCTCCGCGTAGCAGTGCATCAGCAAGATTGAAGCCGTGGATACGAGGCTCTGCGGATACCCGCCGGCGACATACACGTGAATGGTAAGCCCGTCGCCTGGGTCGCTAGCCAAGACTGACGAGACCCTAACCGGCGCCCCCATGGCGCGCCCGCACTCCTCGCGCAGTGCCTTGATGGTGGCGGGCAAAACATCCCGCGGGACTATCAGCTGCGCCATCATCAGCCTCCAAACAGCGCCCTGGTGAGGACGTCATCCTTTGCCTGGGCGTGCTTCCCGGCAAACGACGACGTCTTCACGATCCCGCGCGCGCGCGTGGCATTCGGTCGAGCCTCGTAACTGAACGGCTCCTCCGAGGCCTTCTTCGAACCGCCGCGCTCGTTATCGTTCACCTGGCTCGTCATCGCGCACGCGCTCGCGGCAGTGCGCTCCCCGATTGTGTCTATCTCGTCCTGATACGACCTGCGGAGCTCGTTGAACCCGTCATAGTGGAACTCAATCCTCGCTGCTCCCATCATCCCTCCCAGCGTCGAAGGCTCAGCACCGCAACATCCGGTACCGAGCCCGCCCCGGTCATGACTCGTACAGGCCCGACGAGTCGATAAGACTCGCCTTGCCAGTCAATCCTGGCCTGTTTGGTGATCGTCTCTGCGACAGCAGCGTCCACGTACGCCACCTGGTCCCAGGACTCTCCGTCTCGGTGCGAGTTGTCCTCGCCTGTAGGGCCCGCCTGCACGTCGACCCCGGTGATCGTACGGGCCCTCTTCGCGTCGTATACGCGCTAGGCGCCCCATGCGCGTCCTCCGTCACCGTCGGCTCAACTACGGAGAGGGACTCCGAGCCGAACAGGGTCGACCACACGCTCACAGGATGCCCTGCCCGTCAAGACGGTGCCGCTCCACGGCCTCGGTCCAACGCTGGGTGGTTCCCACGGTGGACGCAGTGCCGAAAGTGATGGAGCGAACGCCCTGGCTAATCTGCTGTACGCCTGGCGTAGACAGCGTGGCATAGATGCTCGCGGCCTGCTCAGCCACGGCGTCCTCGATGTCGGCCGGCACCTCGTCACTACCGGCGGTGAAGGTGACCTCGATTGTCCCGAGCTCGGTCCCCCACCCGCCATAGCGGCGGAGCGCCCCTGTGCGCGGCGAGTACGTGACGTGCTCAAGCTTGATCCCACCGAGCTTCACCGAGAGCTCAGCAAGCCCCTTCACAGGGAGGAGGAGCGTCTCTCCAGCCGGCGGGTCGAGGATCAGCGTCTTCGTTTCCTTAGTCACATTGTGACCAACGGCGGCGCGGAAGCGCGCGCTCGCGCGGTCAATGGCGTAGATCAGGTTCAGGTCCTGTTCCGACTTTCCGAGCGACTGCGCGAGCGCGGCGATAGAGCAAAGGGGCTTGGCCATGTGTTCAGTTTACGTGGACTTCAACCCCCTCGGCGCCGAGTACCCGTGAGAGTGGTTCGGCGCAAGTGCCCGAGATGCCGAGCCCCCAAGGGCTGCCGTAGATGGTTGCGACGTGCTCGTCAGTGAGCCCATTGCGGGGGATGAACACGTCCAGTGTGTTCGCCACAGGGCAGATAGCCGCGTATCCGCACCGCATTAGGGCCTCGCGGGCTTCGGCCAGGCTGTCGGCGACGAGCACGGCCTTAGTCGCTAGCCGCTCGTACGGAATGGCGGTGCTCGTGTCCGCGCCAGCGCCGCACGGGAAGGTGTGCTCAAGAACGGCCACGATGCCCCGCCTCGCGACCCTGGTGGTGACCGTGGCGAGCACCCCATCTTCCAGGTGGACGTATTTGGTCGTGTGCGAGATCATGCGCTGCCCCCCTAGGCAAATGAAGGAGCTTCGGCGGCAGGCGCGACGATGGCGTGCCCTGGGTGGTCGCCGCCGGGGCGGCCGGGGACGTCGGTCACCGCGAACCCGTTCTGCGGGGCGACCAGGCCCGGCCGAGCGGCCTCCTGGCCGATCTCGAAGAGGTACAGCGAGGCGAGGATCGCTGCGGCGAGCAGTGACACAATGGCCACCACGGCGGCGGCGGTCTGAATCCGATTCATGATCTTGGCTCCTTCTTGGGGTTGGTGTGACACCACAGTATGCCCGCACAGCATGCGACGTCAAGTGTGAGCCATAGCACGAGGCCCCCGGGACTCTCGTGGAGTCGACCGAGGGCCTCGCGAGAATGACTGCGTCACGCGATGGTAGCGACGCAGACGTCCTTGCGACGACGGAACACGCCGAGGAACCGGGCCTGCCGCGCAGCAGAGTGAGACCACGCAGCGGGTA
>BNJU01004052.1_pt1 | contig 35251 bp, 57 predicted proteins | sample 8539281 | NCBI WGS metagenome assembly BNJU01 (sample SAMD00202456, study PRJDB9452) | human saliva metagenome | isolation source: human saliva | place: Japan
CGAAGTACTTGGGCTGAAAAGACAAAAGATAGATTTCCAATTATAAAAAGAGGTGTGTCAAAATGGACGTATCCTCTTCTTATGCACAAAGCCCCGACTTTCTCAAGCCAGGGCTTTGCTATTTCCTAAAGTTTTTGTACCTTTAGGCATACAAAAATCTCATTATGACAAAGGTACACTTTCGTTCTTACATACACAAGAAAATGATTCTTTTTCCTCAAAGAATCGATAAGGATATCGCAGAAGACGATCCTGTCCGTCTTTTAGACGCCTTGGTGGATAATCTTATGTTGGATAATGTCTACAAGCTTTATAAGCCCAGTGGTCGCAAACCTTATCATCCACAAATGATGCTCAAGTGATTCTTTACGCCTACATGAATAATATCTATTCCTGCCGTCGCGTATAGAGTCGCTTCTCAAGCGTGACATTCATTTCATCTATCTGGCAGGATATGAGCTGCCTGATTTTATTACCATCAATCGTTTTCGTAATCGTGTGAAAAAGGAAATCAACAATATCTTCACACAAGTCGTATTAGTACTTGCAGCCAAAGGTTTGATAAGTCTTGACGTTGAATATATTGACGGCACAAAGATAGAATCGAAAGCCAACAAGTATACCTTCGTTTGGAAGAGAACCGTGGAAAAGAACCGCGCCAAGTTGCAGGAACAAATACGCACACTCTTGCTTCAGGTTGATGATGTCATAGCTCAGGACAATGCCGCTAAGACAGAAGGTGTCGAGTTTACTGCAGCTCTGCTCGATGAGATATCCAAGGAATTGAACAAGTCTTTGGAATCAGCCCCTGAGCCTAAGACAAAAGAAGAGAAGCAGGCTGTTAGAACCAAGAAAAACAGCTTAAAGAACTTGAGAAGAAACGTAATGAAACTCGAGGAGTATGACCAACACCTTGAGATTATGGAGAGAAACTCCTACAGCAAGACATCGACCCTGATGCCACGTTTATGCACATGAAGGAGGACGCTATGCGGAACGGACAGACTAAGCCTCGGATATAATCTGCAGATAGCAACGGAGAACCAGTTCATCACCGACTTTGCATCTATGCCAATCATACCGATACACTCACACTCACCTTCTTTCTTGAGTCTTTCGAAATCACGCTATCATCGTTATGCCAAAGACAGTCTGTAGCCGATTCGGGATATGGCTCCGAGGAGAACTATCTGTTCATGGACGTACATGATATGCGAAACCTATGTGAAGTACAGCTACTTCACAAAGAGCAGCGTCCACGCTATACGCCTGACCCCTTCAGTCCCAGAAGCCTTCTATTATAACAAGGAACTGGTTCTGCGTCTGCTCCTATGGGACGGCATATAGCGTATGGGTATGCAGCGTTCCTAACCTCTAATGGATTCATTGCACTGGCGTACGTTATCAGGCAGAACGCTGTGATGGTTGTCCGTTGAGAGGCTCATGTTTTAAGGCAAGAGGAACAGAATTATGAAGAAACCACCAACCACAGCAATATAAGCAAAAGGCACGAACTCACTGATCTCGGAAGAAGGCATCAAGCATCGAGGACGAAGGTGCATAGAACCCGAAGCTGTTTTTGGACAAACAAAATATAATAAAGCCTACAAGAGGTTTAGGCATTTTGGAAAAGACAAGGTCAATATGGACTTTGCCTTCTTTTGCTATTGCTTTTAACATAGGGAAAATGTGTAGAAAAACCAATCTAAAGGAACTAAAAGCCGTTCTGGAGGTACTTTTAGTCACCTTCAGATGCTTCTATGAAGTTTATATGGGCTATTTGAGGCCAATAAATCATTTTATATGAGTAGCAGCGTAGTTGGCAGTAACAACGAATTATGTGGTAGACAAGGTAAGGGGTAAAAGAGGATGATCAATTTTGGCAGCACCTTTTTCGTATAAAGCACGGTAATAAATAGTTGCTGGGCTTTATCCATTGCTCCTAATGAGAGATGATAACTTATGTCATTTTATCTCATTCTTGAAAAGTAAGTTCTTCTTCATTGTTCCTCATTATTTACGTATCAGCTCCTCAGCATAAGAAAGTTGAGTATCTTTCCCAACAAGAAATCATTTACCTTCATAGGTACAGGTAGTGAGGCTTAATGCCTTTTGCCCTCTAATGGAAACCCTTAGGAGAATACTTAAAAGGATGACCGATTGGAATCCAGTAGTACATTCCATACGTGGTCTTAAAACAAACGAGGATTACCACCAGTATCACCCTGCAGAAGGCGTACCAACAACGATAGCATCACCACTCTCTTTCATTGTTATCAGAAAGCTCTCAGCAGCAGAAACCATAACAGGTCCTTCCAAGACAATCACCTTGCCCTTATAAGCATCCTGCGAAGGCGACAATTTTGTGCCGTTCCAAATCGTCCGTTCACCCTTTATCAGGTGCTGTGCTATGAAATCCCCGACACTACTGTTTCCTCCCTGTATTCTCACGTATATCCACAATAAGATATGGAAGATTGTTTAATGACTTCAAAGCCTCACTAAACTGCTACATCAACACCCTCTACCATACTTCTCACATCAATATATCCAATCTATGAGGACAGTCTTTTCCACGTCACATCTTGTTCTTTATTCTTTGTGGGGATATATTGAGATTGAAGATGAATGTGTGAGCGTTAAAGAGTTTTACCTTGTCGGATAACGTCCAGTCTCTTCACTGAATCCGTATAGCTCCACAGTATATTCTTTTGCTGAATACAGGTAACGTGCAGCATCAGTGAAGCAAGAAACATACTTGCTTTTATCAGTTACCCATTTTATTTACTGGCCTCCATCCACCGAAACAATCTCATCTTTATCCGCAAACCAGCTTTAATTGCAAAGTTAGAAGGACGTCAACGAACACCCGATTATCAATCACAATAATTTGATCTCCTGTATAAACCAAGGTTCCTCTATGGATACATTATCATGCGTGAGCATCAGATTACCAAAGAACTCCTTTATCAACAATGAATAAGCCACCTTCGACTCGCATAGTATCAAGACGCTGAATGTAGACAGTATAGAATCGAATCAAAGATTTAGATGCTTCTCATCTTTATATACATACCGCTCTTTGACGAGGTTGAACATCTCCTTCAAAGTCATTTTCGAAAATCTTTTGGCTCGACGGTATCTTGTCTGCATTATATGCTTGTACATTCCCATTTTTAAAGACATTGCGTTTCTGATTCCAAACGTAAAGAACAAAAGGCTGTAACTAATAGTCCTAAAAACACAAAGGTAAATAAGATAGGCTTCTTCATCATATTTCAAATGGCATAATTTGTTCGTCTAAAGATATAAAAATGTTATACATCAAATTGAGACACATAAATAAGATAAATAAAAGCAATTATCATTTTTGTAAAAGCGCAAGAACCGCTTTGCAGCGAGTCTTTCACTTCTAAGTAACTGAGAAAGATAATAAAACAAGATCACCAACGTTATATAATGTGCAGACGTAAGGATATTCAAAATACATATTACTACTATTGTTCATGGTGACAGCCCAGCTGACATTTGCACAATCGTTCACACTGCAAGGGAAGGTTTCCGACAAGGAAGCAACCCTATTGAGTTGGCTTCTGTCATGGTTGTTTCATGCAGATGTCATGATGACCAACCACAAAAGGCGAGTTCAGTATGCAGTTGCAGAGTGAAGACTCCGTGAAAGTGCGCTTCTCAATGATTGGCTACAAGACCAAGACGAGGATTCTCGTGCGCCCAAAGGGAAAGCAGACACTACTCGTACAGCTTGCTGACGACAACGATTGCAGGAGATTGCTGGTGCAGGGTAAAGCCAAACAGCACGGAACAACGGAAGAATTAGATATTCAAAAACTAAACAAGGACCCTCTACATCGGAGCAATGCTGTCGGAAATATGGGTACGACACAGGCTGGTGTTTCGACCCACTCGGGCTATCCTCACAATATAACGTGCGTGGTGGCTACCTTCGATGAGAACTCTGTGTATATCAATAATATAGAAGTGTTCCGTCCCTTCTGTGCGAAGCGGACAGCAAAGGACTTTCTATTATCAATCCCGACATGGTAGAGAGCGTTGGTTTCTCAACTGGTGGATCTGAAGCGAAATATGGTGACAAGATGAGTTCAGCCTTAGACATCACCTATAAACGCCCTGAAGAGACCCGAAGCCTCTATTTCTGCCTCACTTTTGGGTGCGGTGCCTACCTCGGATTGGCTACGAAGAAGTTGATCATGGACCAATGGTGTGCGTTATAAAACTATCGTTACCTCCTCGGATCACTCCAGACAAAAGGGCGAATATCGTCCGTCATTCCTTGAATTATCAGACTTATCTCTCGCGGCAACCAACAAACGTTGCGGTGACTTCATCGGTGACATCTCGACAGCCGTTATACTTCCCGAGCCAGAAGACCGTGAGACAAACTTGGTGCGCTGCAGAACGTGAAAAGTTCCGTGTTTACTTCGATGGACAGGAGAAAGACCTCTTCCGCACCTACTTCCAGTTCGCTGGCTGTCACGCCATTTGAGTTCTGCACGAGACCTCTCGCTCCTCGCATCGGCTTTCACAACGAAGGAGCAGGGAGCGTTACGACGTTCAAGGACAGTACTGGCTGCACAGACGGAGACGTCTGAAAACCTCGGTGTGGGTACGTGTATGCAGCATTCTCGCGACTATCTCCAATAGTAATGTGCAGAGTTTGAAGCTGATGATGCAGCACCGTGCGAGGCAAACATAAGATTGAGGGTGCAGTGACCTATAAGATTGAGCGTATCAAGGAGAACTCTGCCGAATACGAATATCGTGATTCAGCGGGCTATAACGTACCTCATACAGGGCGCGACCTGAAGATGATCTATTCGCTCCGGGCACGTAACGAACTCAATGCAAAACGCTTTGAAAGCTATCTGCAAGATACGTGGAACTTTCAGACACGCGACTCGGTCCCACCCTCTTCACAGCTTGAATTACGGCGTACGCTTCGCTCACTCGGAACTGGCGGTGAGAGCCTCTTCTCCCCTCGTGCATCCCTTACCATCACACCGAGGCGAAACCATAAAACTCAGCTTCCGTCTTGCCGGCGGGCTCTATTATCAGCACCGTTCTATAAGGAACTCCGCGATACATCAATGGTCAACGGCATCACATACGCCACACTCAACCAGAAAATTCGGGCACAGCGTTCCATCCACGCACTGGCCGGCATATCCTATCGCTTTGAGATGTTAGGCCGCCCCTTCAAGTTCACAGCCGAAGCGATATTGCAAGGCCCTCTCGACTTGCACCTACTCGAGTTGACAACGTGAAAGTGACATACTATGGGGAAAATACATCACAGGACGTTCCACAGGACTCGATTTAAAAGCTCTTCGAGAGTTCGTGCCGGTACAGATTCATGGCTGACCCTATAGCGTAATGAACACCACGCATGAAGCTGAATGGCAGCTAGTTCCTCTCCCGACCGACCAACGGTACTTCACCTCTACTTTTACTGATTTCTTCCCCGAGGCTCTACACGATGGCGTATGTCGTTGGGGACAGACTTATCGAGATGGACTTCCATTCTCTGCCCCACGCAAGGAACTGGAGCAATACCTTCCGTGCGTCCGCCTGCAGGCGTGCCGACATGGGCGCGAGCTACCGTCTGTTGGACAATCGTGATGGCAGCCGCAACACTGTCTTCAAAGAACATCTGGCTTGGAATAGACCTTCTGAACCTCTTCGGCATCAACAATGTCAATTCCTACTATTGGGTAACGGACATTGCCGGACAGCAATATGCCGTTCGAACTAGTCTCACAGGAAGACAAAATCAATGGGCGCATCACGATTGAATTTCTAAGTCTCGCTCGAAGCTCATCGCTCAGAACCATCAGAAACTCTGTTGCACTAATGAAAAACAAGCGTGTATCAAGACCCCCATTATACCTAAAATCAACTGACAATAAAAACGGGACAGTAGATTTTCGTGGGAATAGACCCATTCTACTTATAAAATGATCTTCTAAAGTTTAGAGTGGACAGGATGCTTGACAATGAGAACAGAATTACCGACTGTTTACTGAAAAGTCTGTTTCTCATTTGCTGTCACTTTTTAACATTCTTCACTAACACATTGTTTGTTAGTATGTTATATACATTTACAGAGTGACGGCGGTGACAGGAAAATAAATTCACGACAGATTGACTACAAGCGCATCTGCCGTGGATGAATGCCAGACTATGTCTTAATCTAAAGTATATTCTGCTACGGCAGCCTCTTTATCAGGGTTATTCAAGCTTGATTTTTCAAGAACTGCTTCTATTCGATTATTATAATACTTAACGTGATCCGTGCTGATCCTTGACACCATTGGTGTACACCTCAACACCATCAGTGTTTACCCTCAACACACAGACAGGAAAAATCGGTGTGGATGTGAAATGGTAATCCCGTTAATTATCTACTGACCCATGATATCTATGACCCCGAAAACAACCGTTGTCAAAGAGCTGGAGGTTCAATGATAACGGTTGGTTTAGACTGATAAACAGGTGTGGAAACTGTCAATAGAAAGAAGACTTCTCACTAATCTATGTTTTGCTTTACCCTGTTTTTCATTTATTCTGTATCGGTTCAAGAGAGCCTGACGAGCTCGGTTGTTTACCGTACCGCCGACAATATCGAGCAACTCTGAGGTGATGGCAGCCTGACGCGACTTTGTTGGTGCAAAATTAAGCGATCGAAGCAGATCGTCAGCATTGTCGTAGCAGCCTGTCTGCGCCGCATGCGTGCTGTGCTCGGAGGCATTGCTGTCCCAGAAGAGCCAGACCATGTGATGGAGCAGCTCGGCACCAGTGCCTCAATACCGTCTGCAAGTCAGGCTCAACAATGAAATCGTTCAGAGCCAACGGTTTTCATTCCCGATTTCTGCTCTGCCGTCTTCCTTTTCTCTTGAGATAATCCTGTAGCGCTTTCGTCGTCGGGTCAGAAGACAAGTCACGTTCTATGTGTTGGCACCGAGTTCTTCCTCAAGGTCAATCGGAAGAAAGTCTAGCTGGAGAATCTGGCTGCCAGCACTCTTGATGATGATATCAATCTCCACCTTTGTCGTACTCGCCATCCAGCCATTTCGTCCCAGCTCCTTGGCAATGTTCCGGCACTCCTCCGAGTTGGGCTTGTCTGCAAGGTGGGATAAGGACACACACAGGTATATCCCCGCTTCTTTTGCCTCATACCTTCCTTCCCACTGGATAAATTGTTATATCCGTTCGCAGCCCTATGGAACGGTATTCATCTATCGCCTGCTGCATGAGTTTGATAACATTGGCATTGAATCCGCCTACAGAGAGAACTGTTGGAAGAGACCAGCAAAGCTCACGTTTCTGGGACGATGTACGTCGAACGGAGTCCCGTATCGGGCGTAAAGACAAGTCCTGAGAAGTATCTCGAGCATAGCCTCGTCAGAAGCATGCACTCGATGGCATACTGCGCATGGTGTTGCACTGAGGGCTACCATCTTCATCACTCGTAATCTTGCGGTGGACTGGACACTGGCTACAAGAGTCTTTGATTTCGCTAACGATGCCATTTCTTTATTGTCTTTATTTATATTGTCCGCAATATTGCCCATGACTTCTCTATCACCTTTGCAGTATCTTCCAGTTTACCCAGCAGCCAGTTGGCTGATAACATCGGAATGAGCTGAACGCATACTGTCGAGAACTGATCTCGACACTGGCGGACCTGGTCTACTGGTACGTCCGCATCGAGTCCATGTACGCCACAATAGAGGATGGCAATCTGCTCACCCACCGGCATCGGATCTATGCTGCGGCTGTATCAGCAGCTGGTTGTTCTTACGCCCGCGGTCGAGCGTCATGGCCGTCACCTTGTCCATATCGGACGAGAACTGAAAGCCTCCAGCTCACGGTACTGCCATATCGATCTTCAGCGTTCCCTACCTTCTTCATCTCTTGACCTGAGCCAGCCCCTACACGAGAAACAGAGTACGTTGATGGCGGGCCGGAAGCCTGGTTGAAGGTCGGACTCGAAAGATAAAGTCGACCGTCGGTACGGCAAATCCCACGTTGGTTGGGATGTAGGCGGACGTCACCTGCCTGTGTTTCGATAATCGGCAGGGCCGTGAAAGCGAACCACCGCCCTTGACATGACCCTTCGCTGCTCCGGCAGATCGTTCATCTTCTCGGCGATTTCCTGCTGGTCGTTGACACGTGCTGCACGCTCCAGCAGACGGGGTGGAGATAGAAGACATCACCCGGATACGCCTCTCACGTCCGGAAGGACGACGGAGAATCAGTGACACTTCACGATAGGCAACCGCCTCGCTTCGACAGATCATCATAGACGACGAGGGCAGAGTAGCGATCACGGAAATACTCACCGATGGCAGCACCGGCAAACGGCATATGCTGCATTGCAGCGGGGTCGGCAGCCGTTGCCGACGATAATCGTATAAGGCGGTGCGCCGTGGTCGTCAGATTCTGTACCAAGTGCTACGGTGGGGGCCTTTCTGACCGGATGGCGACATAGATACAATAGACCGGCTGTCCCTGCTCGCGGCTTTTCTGGTTGATGATGGCATCAACAGCGATGGCGGTCTTGCCCGTCTGCCGGTCACCGATGATCAACTCACGCTGGCCGCGTCGATAGGGAATCATCGGGTCAACAGCCTTCAGACCCTGTCTGGGAGCGGTTCCTTCACCGGCTGACGGTAGATGACACCTGGGGCCCTTTCTGTCCAGCGGCATCTCGAAAGCATCAGTCAGATCAAGATCTCCCTTCCATCGATTGCCACTCCCAGCGGATTGACTACGTCCCAAGAAGCTGTCATTGACCCGATGGAAGCAATACGATGTGTACGCCTGACGCTCTGTCCTCCTGATCCCTGGCTGTGGCCCGAGGAGAATACAACCGACATTGTCTTCCTCCAAGTTCATGGACAATCGCCGTGTGCACATTCTCAAATTCAAAGCAACCTGATTAGCCAGCATTACGAAGGCCATAGACGCGAGCCACGCCATCGCCGACAGTCAGTACAGTGCCGACTTCATCAACTTCTCCTCCGAGTTGATGCCCTGTGGTTCCTTTGCAGAATCTCAGACACTCTCACTTGGTTTAATTTTATCTGACATATATGATTTATTACTTTAATTGTGTGAGGATAGCATTCAGCTTGTTCTTCGCTGGCATCCATTCTGTAAGTATCGTACTCGAGATGGAAACCGCCGATGAGTGAAGGGTCGACTTCAGTGTTGAATTCGACAGTGCCATGTGCCCTGGACTGTACGAGCGCTTTCATCTTGTCTTCTGTCTGGGAAGAAACAGAGAAGCGGTGATGACCTTTCCACAGATGATGTTCTGGCACGATACAGAGCGACATGGTGATTCGCCATGAACTGAAGCAGTTCCTCTCTGTCCTTCTTCATTACAGGAAAAAAGTCTCACCAGCTCCGGACAGTCTTCTCCGACAGCACTTTCAACAACGCGCTTCTTCTCCTTCGGAAGCATCGGACTTTTCAATCGTCATGCGGAGTTCCGGTGCCTGAAGATAACTCGAGCAGGATCTGCTGACAACATGTACCTGTCTCGAGTTTTTGCTCACAGGCACACTTCAACAGCGCACGGGCATAGCGAACCGATATTACACCTGTATTCATAAGCGATTGTTGCTTTCTGTTCCGTTGAGTAGAAGCAACTTCATCCAACAAGCTGTCAATAAGCCGGGCTGCTCGGCAGAGCCAGCAAAGCTCTGTGCAGAATCTTCTCGTAATCTGAACCGAAAGTTCAGCTACCTGCGAACAGATGTCACGGATGGCAGCCTGCTTTCTGATTTTCTATCTCAGCCTTTGGCTTCAGCGATGATGCGGGCACTCTCTCGTGTGCCTTCTCCTGTGCCTGTCCGACTATGGCATCACGTGTGTCAGACGCTTCCGAAAGAATCTGCGCCTGCTTCACGTGCCTCCATAAGCAACTCCTACCTTGTTTTCTGAATGTTGTGAAACTCTGGTTGGCTCTCTGCCTGGCAAGACCTCACATCGATATACTCCTTGCGCTCGTTCACCATCTTTGATGGACGGAAACCCCATCTCCATAAGATGAAGACCACCAGAAAAGACAAGGGTCATCAAAAGAGCAAACCAGCGTCTGGCTAATAATGACATAAGCTGCTAAATGCTTTCTACCAATTTTGTATAAAGCCTTTCCAACTCCAGTTTGAAAACGCAGAGAAGAGCAATGATTGCTGCAAAGCAAAGCCAGCACCTCGACAAGGGCAGCCGCAATAATCATTGAAGAACGAAGGTCACCGATTTTCTCGGCTGGCGTGCCATGGCATCCATAGCGCGTCCACCGATACGACCAATGTGCCGAGCCTGCGAGCTGCGATACCTGCACCGATAGCGGCGCCCAACTGGCAGTTCTGCTGCTAATAACAATGATGTCAACATGGTTTTTGCTTTTAAATATTAATTGTTTTATTTTCTTCTATTTCCAGGGCAGCAGGGAGGCTTTCACCGAGCCTTGGCTGCCTTTTTAGCCGGTTACCGGGTGCTGAGAGAAAGGCGATGGCAGGATTCTGATGAAGCTATCGAGACTAGCGGAACTAGCTGGGAACTGGCGATACTAGAAGACTAGAAAAGCTATCAGTCCTATAACGAGAGCCGTCACGACTGGCATCTATAGCTTTCAAGCCGGCAATACCAGCCTAACCGCTATATTGCCGCCCCCGCAGCGTCTTCCGGCAGACAGCCGGCGACAGCTTATTTATCAGCGCGTACTTCTGTACACGTGCCAGAAATGAACACTGCGCTCAGCATTGTAAATACCAATGCCCTGAATGAAGCTGACCAGAATTTCAAGCAGCATCATGAAGATGCTCATACCCATACTCATACCGTCATTGAAGAGCTAAGTACAACACCCATTGTCGCCATGATGAAGATGATACACGTCAATGCAGGGCATGGCGGCTGCCATCATATTGGCAGAGACGGACCATCAAGGCGAACGGTTTTGTAAAGATACCGAAGATCTCGATAATCGAGCATCAAGCGTACCGGCATCATACGCCGGTACATCCGGCCAGAAATGTCCTTCCAGTGATAGCTTCGTCCCAGAGATATTGGTTACAAGAACGTACAGACAGCAGGGAAGAACGTAATGGTATGTTACCCGTCAGGTTGCTGCCGGCGGGAACGGCACGATCGCCCATTACTGGCGACAGAAGATGAAGAAGAAACGGGTCAGCAGATAAGAGGCATACCGGTCAGCCTCCTTGCCCAGCGTCGGGCTCGATTACCATCATATACATACATCACGAACATAGCATCAGTCCCGTGAAACCCTTCGGCGCCTTTGTGTCCGCTAACCGCATGACGCACACCACCGTCGGGATGGTATGCACAGCAGTAGCAGAATGGCATCGATGAACAGGACACTACGGACTTCGTTATCGACAGGTCCAAAGGGCCGTACTTCGTTCCGTCCTTTGCTGGTTCGACGATTCTCCGCTCGTAGTTGCCCTGTCATGATAGGACGGTTGTTCACCAAGGGCAGTAGCCAGCATGAGGACCGGCTTCCAACGGTTCCTCGGCAAAAATCCTCCGCCCAACCCGTGCTTTCCAGCCCGTGGAGTTTTGCCGATGACCGGCAGATTGATGACGACCGGCTTGTCACCGATGTTGGTGACATGCCACTCATACGGTCTTTGATGTGTCCCCACCATGCCCTGCAGGTCGACACCTCCGCCTTTGTTCTCGGATGCTGCCGCGGGCAAAAGGCAGGGAAAGACATCACGGCCATGCAAAGCAAATGCTTGAGATATTTTATTCGTCAATTGTTGTTTTTCATTGTTTTTCCACTTTTTGAAAAATAGATGGTGTCGAAGGCCAGCAGTACGATGTAGAAGGCCATGAAGACAACGGCGAAACCCATCACCCTCGTGCGGTCCTTCACCGCAAAGGCATAGACCAGGACAACCAGGAATGCCAGCACCATACGCAATGCCGAGGCGGCAAGATAGAACTTTCCCAGTATGCCCGGCGACTTTCCGGCTACCGCCTTCCAAGCCTCCGTGAGACGGAGACGGTGACGAGCGAGAACAGTGCGCTGATTGTCAGCATATGGAAAGGCATAAGACGAGTGCATTGTCAGCTGCACCCAAGCATACCCGAAAGATAGAGGCCTGCAGATCCACGGGCGATGTTTCTGATACCTCTTATAAACCTTTGTTACGGTCCATCCGCACCGCGTCTGTCCCTTTCCTCAGATTTGCACACAAAAGGCTCACTCGTTCTTCTTCACTCGACAAACCGCCGACGATCCGAAAGCTCTTTCTTTGTGCCTTACGCTGTGACGACCTTGCCTTCAGCCCAGTGTCGAGATGATCGGTGCGTGGTCGTTGAGTGTTCAAACTGACCTACGGTCCCGGGGACCAGCACGCTGTCGACCTCGCCGCATAGGAGCAACCTCTCCGAAACTATTCTAAGTGTCGCACGCAGCCCAATTCGGTGGCTTTTTCTTTCCGTTCAAAGGGGATGATTGCCCACTTGCTAGCCTCCAGAAGTGCCCGGCCTTCTGCTCATGGCATCTTCAAATCGTACCGACATTCAGGAACGCCTGCTCCGGCAGATAGTCGACCTCACCGTCCAAGATGGCGTTGAAGCCTTGATGGTCTCTTCCCGATTGGAACCGCGACTCCCGCCGACACCTGTGAACTGTTCGGCGACGGTAAACGGCTGGGAAAGGAAGCGTTGTACCCGGCGAGCACGGTTCACGACCAGCTTGTCCTCGTCCGAGTTCATCCATACCCAGAATGGCGATGATGTCCTGACAGTTCATTGTAATGCTGCAACAGCGTTTACCTCGCTGCGCACAGTCATGGTGCTCCTTGCCACCAATCAGCGGGTCGAGGATACGCGACGTACTGCCAGCAGGTCTCGCCGGATAGATACCCAGCTCGGTAATCTTTACGGCTCAGCTCGGTCGTTGCATCAGATGGGTGAAACGTGGCCAGGGGCCGGGTCGGTCAGGTCGTCGGCCGGCACAGACAGCCTGTACAGAAGTGATCGAGCCGCGCTTTGTCGAGGTGATGCGTTCCTGCTAGCTCCTGTCTCAGCTGGCGGCATCGCTGCAGCTACGGCATGAGCGTCCCAGCAACGCCGAAACCTCTGAACCTGCTCTGTGTAAACGGAAGATGCTGTCGATGAAGAACATGATATCGGCCGGTTCGCCGTTCTTGCCGCCATGGTCACGGGAACTCCTCGGCAACGGTCAGACGAAAGCGCCACTGAGGCACGTGCCTCGCGGCAATGTTCATCTGTCCATAGACAAGGGTAGCCTGCGACTCTGTGTTTCCTCCTGATCGACGAGCGAGAGATCCCACCCGCCCTCTTCCATCGCCTTGCGGAACTCTCGCCATAGCGGATGACGCCAGACTCCAGCATATCACGGATCAGGTCGTTTCCTCACGGGTGGCGCTCACCCACACCGGCAAACACAGAGTAGCCGTTGTGGCCCTGGCAATGTTGTTGATCGGCTCCATGATGAGCACCGTCTTGCCCACGCCGGCACCACCGAAGAGTGCCAATCTTGCCACCTTCTTTGTAAGGTTCAAGCGGGTCGATGACCTTGATGCCTCGTCTGGAGCATCTCCTTGTGCGTGAACAGTTCTTCGAACTTCGGTGCCTCACGGTGAATGAGGGTAAGCCCCCTCCATCTTCAGAGGTTCCATACCGTCGATAGGGCTGGCCGATGACGTTCATCAGTCGTCCCTTGATCTGCTCTCACTGCGGCATGACGATGGGCTGCCTGTCGGTACGACCTCAGAACCGCTGCCCTATCGGATGTGTCCATAGCCACACAGCGCACGGTATCCGCTCCCGATGTGCTGCTGTACCTCGATGATCAAGTCCTGCCCGTTCCGGACGCTTTATGCGCAGGCTTCGGTAAATCAGTGCAGAACCTTTTCAGGATTCTCTCCTTGGTATCAAAGAATACATCGATAACAGGACCGATAATCTGGGAGATATGCCCATTAATCTGTGACACTAAATATCTTTTATTGTTTTTATTGTGCTTTCTTCTACAAACGGACAGGGTGCGGATCATGCACCGTAATCAGATGCTCAGCTCGTCGAGTACGTGATGAGTTTCCTGTCGAAAGGCTTTGTCTGAACGGATCGCCTCTGACAGGGGCAGCGTAGACGACTTCATTGTTCCTCACGCCTGCCATGATGTTGCGCTGTCCCTGCATGATGGCCTGACGGCCCCACTCCCGTACGGCTTGCGGGATGCGGTCGCGTGCAGAGGGGCGTCCGCCCCTCTCGCAGAGAGTACTTAGGGATGAGACACACCACATCAGAAATTCCTTGCGCACACGGTCGGCACAGCACATCGCCCCGCATTTGGGACTCTGACACGATGACGATACAGCCCTCTTCGATTTACGGATGCCGCGTTCCATGAAACGTGCCAGCTGGTCACATCCGTCGAATCACTGCGGGATAATAGCCGCCTCGGCTCCGCTGGCTTAATGTAGCCGAGTTCTGGTGCGAAATCGCACTCGTCCACGTCCATCACTTCGACAAAGAAGATGCGCTCGTGGCTCTGTGCGGTATCGCGGATCCGATCGACACACTCCCGCTATAATGGTGATCATCGTCGTATCATGGCCTGATCTGTTATTGTCCGTCTCCATCAAGGTCGTTGTCGATGGTGCCGGAGCGAATGACGCAGATGTCAAATTCTGCATGCGATTTTCGCCCGGCGCCTGTCAGCGATCCGTTTCACCAGTGACAGCGTGCATCAATGCCTGCGGCAACAAGGTTGTCATGGCTCTGCGCCTTCTTCCGTGGCGAATTCCTTAGAGCGCGCCGTCACTCGGGATGGATTCCTTGCCTGAGCCCGATAATCCCACTGACATTCTCGAGTAGCCGAGGACGTGTATCGTTTTGTAATCAGTCCGTCGCCGCCCGCGATAGACCGCCTTTATATCGAAACAGATAGCAGATAGCGCTCTCTTGTCACAGCTCGGATGGCCGCATTCACGCCGGTGCATCACCACTATACGGAAGTCAAAATACCGATTGTCTTTATTTTTAGCCATTTGTTATTTTAGAATTCTCTTATCATGCGCAAAGATGTAACATATAAAACATATGAGCTTAAAGTACAAAGGAAAGAAAATTCGCTCTGACATCCGAAAAGAGATCTTCCACATACCGTGTCACGTCATGCCAGTGCTCCGATTTGTTTCGAGTCTTGGGAACTCTGGTCGCATGCACCGAATCCTGTGCACAACCGTCTGAGACAGGATTCCCAGACGATTGAGGGACAGGGCCTGCAGCAAGGAGTCCCAGCATGCAGGATGCGTCGACTTCCTGATATATGCATCTCCCTTACGAGGCGAGAAATACGGGGAGAAAACGAAGAGGCTGTGAAAGAGGTCATATAGTAGCTAAAATAGGGACAGAACACCCTCACGTCTGTCCCTACGGTATCGATGTGTGACACCACTTTCTTCGTTTACTATCTTTCATTCGGAAAGCCCTTATACGCCCTCTTCCGCCAGACATCCTCCGCCTCATCTGTCTTGCCTTCTCGAAGGCTGGTCGCCGAGAGGTGTCAAGCTGAAGTGGCGGTGATGCAGTATGGCTCATATTACGTCGAGCGTCACGTCCACTGGAGGCATACTCGTCGCTGTTCGGGTCAGGTGATCCGACGCTGGCACCGAAAATAGAGGCGTCTTTCCTCGGCACGGATCGAACATGAGCCGACAAGTGCCAAAGTCCCTGCCATGTACTGGCTGTCTGCACACTCTCTGAAGTCGTCTTTCAGTGAATGTGCGGTCACGTGAGAACGGCGAGCCGTCCTGCCGCGGTGCACGGAAGCAGAATCTTGTTGTCGTATTACTCTCTGCGGGTGCCTCGTCGTGGCTACACGCGAGCGACTTGCGCAAAAGCGGCTGCGATATGCATCGGCAGTACCCACTAACCGCTGGCCTGGCATGCACAGGAAGTCGGACCAGACGCTGCGGACACTCGGCACCTTGGGTTTCGGCACTGTCTTCGTGATGATGTCGTTCGTTCTTTTTCCGCTGCGAGAACTTATCCTATGAGCATCGCCCATGACCATGAAGCTGGGACGTTCGTCTTGTCATTAGATCTGTGGTCTGGCGTTCACAAAGTAAGCATTTTCCTTGAACCCTGAGATGAGAATGAAAAAGCGCATCACCCTCCCTGCGGAGGCAGTCCGCGAGAGAGAGAAAACATTGCGTTGGGGAAAGGAGACGAGATCCTACGACCTGCCCTGCAGGCACTCCTTTATCAACTTTATCAGCTGCTCCTCAGCCGGACCGCTCCGTCGCCAGCGCGAGATGGTGGCTGAGAGTAATCCGGGCAGAGGCGAATTCAGCATCTTGAAAGAGGGATGGCGTGCAGCGAGTTCCTTCCTGAGGTGAGGATAGATGCAAAGAGATCTTTCAGACGGGTGTCTGATCGGTTTCGAGGGAGCCGACGAGGGGCGGGCCGCCTTTCTTCACTTACCGGCATCATCGGAATCGCCGTTGGACACAAGGCATTTCCGTGGTCTTGTCTTTTCCCGCCCATGTCAAGAGGTCTGACGCCTCCAGTTCACGGATATGCGTACGGTCCTGCATCATCTCCACACACCCGCAGGCGATCTCCTCTGCATCACGCACGGCAGTATAGACGATGTGTGAGATGAACACGGGCTTGTTGATCCAAAACTCGGCCTTGTCCTGCTCTCCGCTGCGGAATTTCTCATCGATTTCCTTTCGCGATGCACGCTCTTCCGTGGGTGGCGGTTGACAACCTGCCGATCCGATAACGTTCTTCGACGGCGAAGATGCGATGGTCGGTGTCTGAATAGAACTTCACCAATTCGTTCGTCCACGAACGAGATGTCTGAGTAGATAGCTTGCAGGTAAGATTGATCTGTTCAGTGTCGGTTGCCCGTCAGCATCCAGCTCCTGCTGCGGGCCGGCCGAATACCGCCATACTGAGCAGTGCCTGAGGTCAGCGGCAGGCTGCGCGGATGCCTGCGGCTGGGAGACGGGGATGAGTGCCACGCTGAAGAGCAAAACCGATTTCCTGATCTCCCGACTTCATCTTCAAACTCCTCGGGAGTGATGAGGGCAAAGCGATGTGGGGTAAAGAATGGCTCTTCTTCTCCATCAGGTCGCGGACATGGGCCTGGCACCAGCTGCGCGGCGATGAACCGCTCTTCCTCCTGCTTTCTCCAGCAGCCTCAACCTCATGATTTCATCCGGATGAAGATCGTCAGAAATTCCCATCATCGTGAGTGAGCCGGTCGTCGCTTTTTCCAGCAGTGGGTGAGGCTGGTTCTGCTTGCGTTGGTAATGAACTGGGTAACGGCGTATCGGTCGCTAAGTTCCAACCGCGTTGCTGATCAGCGGATACTGCACGAGATCTTCCACGGCAAGCATCAGCCAGCACTCTCATCATTCTCCTTGTAGTAATGTGAAAGCGGATGGTCTGCCGGTTCCGGGCGACTGTTGTCCATAAAAACCGTCCAGCAGTTCCATCACCTTCCCGCATATCCACCGGACGCGCTCGTCGTCATCGCCGGCTTTCAGGTTTCCTGCTCCATATAGAGCAATGTGATGGGGACGGATGGTACCCTTCGTCCGCATCACATCACGGGCCTCCTCAAGCGTAATCTGCGGTCTCATACTTCTCTTCTGTTTCAGCAGGGTCACGCATCTTCTCCATCTCAATCTTCGGGAGAAAGTCTTTCATCTTGTTTGCCTGCCGTGCTGCTAGATTAATTGTTTCTGCCGCAGGTAATGTTTTCCCGCCGGACGCCAGATAACAGATATGTGCGCCAGAAGTTAAATAACGATCGTCCCACCTGCAAAGCCAGAGGACCTTCACTGCTGTCAAAGATGTGGCATTTCTGTGTTGCGAGACGGAATTATCAGTCTATCCTTTGCAAGAAAAGAGTTTATCCCTAACTGCAAACAGCAAAACCACAATATGAAATATAAAAAGGATAACAAGAAAATGAAAAGTTTTAAGACTACTGTTCCTCCTGAACGCGGAGGACACAAAGGCATCACTCATAGCTGGCATCCGCCTCATCTTCGGACTCATTCGCCAGCCACGGTCTTGACAAACTGGAGCATTTTCGCCGAGATGAGCTCATTTTCCTGTACTGTTCGGCATGGACGGCGACGTGGCGGTCGCATTAAGCATCTTCGGCGGGACTTATCTGCGGGGTTGCATTCGCCACAGGCTTCCTCACGAGTTGACAGTCTGCCGATGATTTTCACCATATTCTGTGGCCTTCCACCACCGTCCATGGCGGGTCGGTCAGTGGCGGCGAACTGAGCTTTCTCTATCTCGATTGTCTTCGTTCTCTCATGAATTTAGACGGTGCGGTAAATATTCTGTCGGCGGCTTCATTGCCGAAACAGACTGAAAAAGCACGAGACTGAAAACGGAACAGACGGCTTGCACTCCCAATTCCTCTGCTATCTCGGCATCGTCTCGTCAGGACACAGGGCTCTTCACGAACGTTTTGGCGGTAGTCTCAAGAGACGGAAGGCATGCGCCGGTGGCATCGCTGAGGTTGCGGACGGTAATCGGTCCCATGAAAGGGTCGCCGGACTCCGCGCTGGAATCGAGGCTGAGCAGCCGCACCGAACAGCCATCACGCCGCCGGTAATCACGCGCGGGAGATGATTGCCGAGGACGATGTGTCGAGAAGCGCCCGTTGGCCTCGCATAGTGATGTGCGATGAACTGCTGAAAGCGAAGAAGATAGAGCTATGGCGACGAACTGGACCAGCACCCGCACCTCAACTTTCAGCGCACCCCTGCGTGAGCAGGTTCCCGACTCCGGGACTGTTGGTGCAGATACCGCTGTGATGATGGTAAGCTGCGCGACGCCGCAGCGTGTCGGTGAGGCACGCCGAGCGACTGGATAAGCCCCTGCTTCACGGGATGGGTGGTCGAGGCTGTGGCGGCAATGTTAGGGCCGACCCCTCGCCGGCCTCATTGCTGAAGACCGCGCTTGATGCCGTTCATCATCGTGGCTCCAGCCTCCACCAGCAACAGGTCCGATACCAAGGCGTTCTCTACGATTATACAGAGACATGAGAATGAGCTGGATGTTCATGGCGATGATGACAAGCGCAAAGAATCACATACCCCACCGCCATCAGCAGGACGAGGAGCTGCTCACTTTTGCAGTGCGCTGAATGCCGCCGAAGACGATTGCCAGCGAGTACCGCAAGCACCACCCATCAGAAAGGGTCTTACGGAAGGGCTTTCTGCATGGCACCGCGATGGTATTGCTCTGTACGGAGATATAAGCCATGCGAAGGTCATGGTGATGAGTACGGCAAGCAGCTGCGCCATCACCAAGCAGTGCATGCCGTGCAGGATATAATAAGCCAGGGCCGCCGATGAACGGTCGGCATGACGACGCTTATAGCTGGGCAAGCGTCGATTCGACGAAAGCTGTCGCTGAACCCAGCAGAGCTATCACCCACATCGAGAAGACAGCCCCCGGACCGCCGATGGCGATGGCACGCCACACCGGCAAGGTTTCCCTGTTCCTGACGTATGAGGCTATTGAGCGCAAAAAGCCTGGAAAGACGAAACATGTTTCTCACCGTCACCATAACGCCGGTAGACTCTTCCGAAGCCTATCATCTCTATCATGCGGAACTGTGCAGGCAATGTTTTCCCGTGAACCACAGAGGCGCAGGCAATAGAGTCCTGCTGCAGAATGCAGGACCACGAAAATCATTGATTGACACGATGGAAGTATTCAACCATCCGTCAGCAGAAAAGAAATCCTCATGGGTTAAAGCATTATCCGATTGAGCCGCAAAAATACGAAAAACGATTGAGAATATTTCCGGTCGGCATAGAAAAATTGTCTTTGAAATTGACTGCGATATTTTCACTAACTTTGCAGACTGCTAACAACTGATAGACCGCCGGTACGAGCAAGTTCAGAGACGTATTCGAGTTTCTCTGTTGCGCCAGCGATGGTCATCGGCAGCTTCGGCTGGTGCCTTCTGCTGCCTCACCATATTACCATCAGGCATCGCCAGTATCGCATCCGTCATTACAATGGGGCTTCGACATGCCGTACGGTACACACCTATCATCAACGGTATTCTGCTTTTCGTTGCCCTGAAGATACTCGGATGGAAGTTCTGTCAGGACCATCTTTTGCCGTCCTGGTGTTCGCCTCTCCACATCAGTCGTACCGGGAGGTGTGCGAGCATGCGCTCTTTGCCAACGACCGTTTCCTCGCCTGCGTGGTGGGCGGCGTACTGTGGGAATCGGGTAAGCATCGCCTTGCGGTATAATGCCAGCTCGGGCGGGTCGGATGTCATCGCAGCAATGATCCACAAAGTACCGCTGACATCTCGCTCGGACGGGTCATCCTGGTCTGCGACCTCTGCATCGTCACCTCGAGTTATCTGGTCTGGAAAAGCTGGAAGGTCATCTGCGCTGTCTGCTCGTTCTCTTCGATCGCGACTTATATGGTGATTATCTCATCAGGTGGAATGCGCGGGTGGTACAGTTCTTCGTCATCTCGGAACACTGGGGAGATCGGCGACGTCGCAATCAGTGTACGATGAAGCTGCACCGCTGATCGAGCACGCAGCTTCTATACCAGGAAAGAAGGTGGGTATGCTCTGTCATCGCGCCGTTCAGGCGCGCTCCATCTATCAGGTCATCGTAGGATCGACTAACGCCTTTGTTTCGCAGGGTCGTAAACGAGGTCTACGGTATGGGTTGACGGGATGAAGGTGCCGCACAAGAAGAGAACCGTCGAGAGCGGTCAAGGAAAAAGCATAGCAATATAAAGAAAACGACAAGATGGATGTTCAGGAACTAATGAACAGACATCGCCGTACTGCTTTCGGGAGGTGTTGACAATTCGGTGGTGGTGTAATTCGCACACTACCGCATCGACTGCTTTTATATAAAATCGGTCCGGAGAGAAGGAGAATGGGACGCAACTCGGAAGAGGACATGGAGATGGCGACCGCCGTGGCCCGCCGCTTCGGCTGCAAACGCAGGTCGTCGACTATAAGAGATACTGGAATCAGGTGACGTTACGATGGAGAAAGGGTGAAGGCCGGCTTCGCCCAACCCCCGACGTAATGTGCAACCGGCTGATTAAGTTCGGTGCCTTCGACGAAAAGATGGGACGACTACACTACATCGCCACAGGACACTGCGCACAGACCGAATGGATTGACGGACGAGGCTCACGACAAGCCTGACCCTGTGAAGGACCAGACCGACTTTCTGGCACGGATCCATGTCTGGCAGCTGAGCTCTCTTCATCGGACACTACGAGAGGACCGAAGTACGGGATTGCCGAACGCGCATCTCATCAATGCGACCGCAGACTCACGGGCGTCTGCTTCCTGGGCAACATCGACTACAACGAGTATTGCGCCGTTACCTGGGTGAACAGACGGTGACATCATCGAACTCAGACTGGGAAAGAAGATCGGCGAACTTTCGGGGACTGGATTCACCATCGGACAGCGCAAAGGTCACTCCGGGGCTCACGTCTGGTTCGTCGTACGGAAGACATGAGCAGAACATCCTTTATAATCATGGCTACGATCGAGACTGGCCTACAAAGAGCAGCTTCCGCTGCGACTTCCATTTCCTATTTGCGAAAGGCTCTGGGAACTGCCGGGAGATTTTATTTGCAAGAGTCCGCCACCGCAGTGCCATCGGCAAAGGTCGAACAGTTGCCGGACGAGTGCGTCATCCAGTCGGCCGGGCGCGTCCACGGGTAGCCCCGGACAGTTCGTCAGTCGTGCGGCAGGCACGCCTGCTGCTACGGAGTCCGCGAAATCACGTCGTGAGAGCGGATGTCGCGCCTTTCCGGACAAAACGCCACCAGCACACAGAACGGAGGGCCTCTCTGCACGAGGTTTCGACCGGACATCGCCTGCATTTCAACCAAGCCTCGGCTGACGTTTCAATCAGGCCAGTCGAGCTTCAGCGGGCGTGGATGAAGTCTTGTCGGGCACCGTTTTCTCGTCGGCGATAACCATCTAAATCAACGGACCTGCGAAGAGTGACAGGCGAAACGAAACACCATCCGAACCTCGCTCATCTCTTCCAAAGAAAGCGGCAGAGGATGAAAATGCAGATTCACCGCGCGATTTCTGATCTGCAAGCGAACCTTCCTGAAAGAACAAAGAAAGACATTTCATCATACTCGAAAGACGAGTTCTGGAATGGTCTTTTTCCTTTGAGATAAGTTTATACTGAAAATGGGCCAGTAGATAAATGAATAGAGTTATCATTTGACACGCTGATTCTTTACTGTCTGTGTGCCGAGTAAGCACCATTGGTGTTATGCCCAATGGTGTTAAAGGCTCAGTACGGATCACGTTAAGCATTATAATCGGATAAGTTGTTCTTGAAAAGTTAGCTTTCTGAATAAGCATCATCTTCCTCGATAAAGAGCTGCTGCTGAAGAATATACTTTGGGATTGAAAGACATAGTCGGCATCATCACGGCAGATGCGCGCGGTCAGATCTGCTGTGATTCATTTTCCTGTCACTGCGTCACTCTTTAAATACATATAACATACTAATAAACAATGTATTAACAAAAGAATGTTAAAAGTGACAGCAAATGAAATAAACTCAGTAAACAATTGGCAGTTCTGTCCTCATTGTCCAGCATCCTGAGCCTCTCTAAACTTTAGAAGAGGGTGTCAAAGTAGAATGAGACTGTCCTCCGAGAAGATCTACTGTCTGTAGATCACCAAGAGCGGTGTTTATGTCTGGAATACCCTCAACTGCCAACATGTCACACTGCTCTCATGCCTCACCTGCCAGGCGGCGGGCAGCTCTCCCGTCCGGAGGACAAACGGAAAGTAGAGTGATTGTGGCAATCCGGTCGACAGGCTGATGGGTGTGACGTGGAGCATCCTTCCGCCCAATTGCACAATGACAATCCCGAGCCGAAGAAGATGAGGCAGGACGATGATGCCGAATCCTCTGCATCCCTTAGTGGGCACTGCGCCCTGTAGCGAAGCGCACGGGCATTGAACATATTCAAAACACACTGGCATGACGAGCGAGAGAAGAGCTCAATTCGTAGCTGGTCGAATTCACGCTGTCGCGATGCCGCATGAGGTCCGTGCCATCGAACGGACAGGCGCGCTCAACAGATGAAGCGGACCAACAGCAGAACGGAGAAAACCACCCCGCCGATGATCTGCCGGGTCGCGGACGGCGGTGATGATAAACGCACGGCGGTCGCGTGGCTTGTCGTGCATAACGGCCCCCGACGGCGGAAGCGAGGCAAGTGCCATGGCGGCAAAGGTGTCCACGATGAGGTTGACCACAGCATCTGGGCCACCGTAAGCGGGCTCTGCGTCCCGATCAGTGCGCCCGCCAGCATCTGATGAGGCAGGCTGCAGCATTCACCGTCATCTGGAGAGGATAAACCGCTGTATGTTCTACGATAGAGCGAACGGCCCCACATCACCGCCCCTGCCGATGGAACGGAAGGAGTTGTCGATGATGGTGATGTCGAATGCCTCCTGGCAACGCTCGTACCGTCGCCCATCGACAAACCGACGTGGGCGCAGCCTTCAGGCCGGCGCATCATTCGTACCGTCGCCGGTGACAGCCACCTCGTTCTGCGCCTGCAGTGCTTCGACCAGCCGCCGTTTATCCATCGGACGAGCACGGGCGATAATCTTTCAGACTGCGGACACGACGGGCGAGTTCGGCATCACTGAGTGCCTCGAACTCCGGTCCGGTGATGACGTTGCGGTCACCGTCACGCTCGGTCCTGAGTCCCACCTGCCGCCCGATTTCCTTGGCGGTACCCGGCGTATCACCCGTCACAATCTTCACGTCGATGCCCGCATCGAGGCATTCACGGACGGCTGCCGGCACCTCCTCGCGTACAGGGTCGGCAATCGCCACGATGCCTTGGAAGACAAGTCCGTACGGCTTTTCTTTCACCGGTCGAGCAGCTTCACGATGGCCCCTCCTGCAGGCTGATACCCACATCGTCGGGCAGAATCATGCAGGGCGAAGCCAGTGTGCGTTGCCCGGTTCTGCCACGCAAGCAGCTGTGCATTGATTTCGTTCCACGATCCGTTACCCATGACGGAGGTGCAGTAGTGACGGATGATGTCTGTTGCACCTTTTATATATAGGACGGTCTTGCCCAGAGCAACAAGCCGACCGCACAAGCGTCCCCATACATTTTGACGTTCAGTGGAGAAAGGAGTTCGTCGATTACCTCTGCCTGCGCACGCAACCGACGGTAGTCGCATCCCTGGGCGTGCAGCCAGAGCAGGAGCGCACCCTCCGTAGGGTTTCCCAGAACTGTCGGATGCAGCGGGTCTGAGAAATCGAGAGATGCCGTCGAATTGACGGAGATCCCTTCTTCAGCCAAAGCTGATGCTCAGCGGTACTAGATCTATCTCCATTTCACGCGCATCTGGTTCTGCGTCAACGTTTCGGTTTTTGTCGGTACAGATAACCGTCGTTGCCCCATCGTTTCGCAGGCGTGCATCTGCGCACAAGGTTGTTGGTCCTGAGCATACGGCGCATGGAATAAGCGCGAGCGAGCGTCACCGCCGTAGGCGGCCCCTCGGGTACGGCTACGACGATGAGCGTCACACGAGATCATGACAGAGTCGAGCAGATGCTGCAGGAAATATATCGAATTGAAATCGCAGCTGAGGAAGAACACCACCAGACGTGCAATGAGGATGAGGACGGCAATGGCGCTTAGCTTGCATCGGGTGACAGAGACGTCCGAGGCGTTCGAGCTGTTCGGTGAGCGGTGTCTTCACGCTGTTGTCAATATGGGATGCCACGAAACCTTGCCGTTCTCGGTACTGTCGCCGACCTTCTCGCACGGAAGACACCGTGTCCCTCCATGACTTTCGTCCCACGGAGCACATAGTCCGTTGGGAAAGTGGCCTCCCTTGTCGAAGTCGGCCTCGTGCGTGCTCTTGCGGCAGATAGGTTCGCCCGTAAGCGACGACTCGTCAACATGAAGGGCTGTCGCCTCAAGCAGTACGCCGTCGGCCGACGTCCGCTCCTGTCTCCAGCAGAACAATGTCGCCCACGACAACCTGTCGTTTCGGAATCTTCGTCGTATTGCCGTTACGGATTACCTCACAGGTTCGTCATCATCTACCTGGTTGAGGATAGCGAACGCCTGTTGACTCTCTCCTCAAAGAAGAAAGCCATCCCTGTAGCAAGGAGAATGGCAATGAAAATGCCAGCAGGCTCGAAAAGACTTCATCGCCTTCGTCGAGTCCGTAGTACTCGCAGAAAAAGAGTGCCGACGGAAGAAGTCGGCGATGAGCAGGATAATAATCAACAGGATCGCTGAACTTTCCCGGAAACGCTTTCCACAGCAGGGGTCCGAGTGCTGGCGTAGGAGATTTTTCACCATATTTCTGCCGACTGTCGGAAACCTCCCCGGTCGTGTAAGTCCTGAATATGTCTTTTTCCTGATTCACTAATGTCGCGTCATGTGAAAACTGCAATAAGCGAGGGTGAGGGACGACAGCAGCCGGTGATGGGAAGGCCTGCCCCTGCCTGCAAAGCACATTCCGCTCTTTGGAAGGCCGGAAAAGCACCGGAGCAGGATTTCTAAAGTGCGTTCTTCACCTCTATATAATTCTTGAACAGCCATGAGTGCCCTTCAGCAGGAGCTTGACAATCTCGGCACACAGAAAAAGGCCGATGAAAAAGCCGAAAGGATAAAAGAATGCTGAAGCCGAAGAATATCCAGAGGTCACCATCAGCATACTTCTCCTGAAACAGCGAAGCCGTGAGGACGACACACAACGAACTCGCTGGTCGTCTCCGTGGCATCTTCAATGTCTCGCCGGCCTGCAGAGAGGCATGAAGAGCACGTTGAGAAGCATCAAGCAACTTGGCACGCATTTCAGCGAGTTTCTCCTTTGAGGGGCATTGATGAGATGGGTTGAGACCGTCGGAAGCGAGCCGGCTTTTGCCCCGACAGTGGATGCAGCTCAAAGAATGACAGACCGTGCGTGCGTCCATAGCAGCTCCGGCTCATCAAACCTGCATTTCAGCACATTACCACAATAAGGACAACGATATTTCATCGTCCCCTACCCTTTCAGTCTCAGCCACGAGTCGCAGACCGCACTGGTTGCATTTGACAGTATATCTCATGACGCGGCAAAATTATAAAAATAGTTGAGACAAGTGCGGAAATAAAGAAAAACCTCCTTTACCGAAATCTCTATCAGCCATGCTGCTCGCCAGTCGGAACGCCCGCCTGTCTCCATCGTCATCCTTACAATCTCCCGTATGCTCTTCTCTGCCAAGACAGCACCATAAATCCTCTGTCAGACGGCGACAGATGGGCGGGCAACATACAAAGGTTATTCTTTCAAATCAATTGAACATCAGATGCACCAGTAGTAACAGAACTACAGAGACGAGACTTTTCATGTGTCATGCTGCGAGTAACGTTTTCAGCAGCAGTAATCCTCTTAGAGGCTCTGCCGGAGAGATGCCGTCTCGTTTTGCAAAGAATTCGTGCAATTCGCTCGCCTACGACTTATCAACTTTACGCTTGTCGAAAGGGCACTCCATTGTGAGTCAGACTTTGTCCGAGAAATAAAAAGCAGAGCTGTCAAATCATGCAAACAACAAAAGCACTGCTCGCCGAACAGTTACTTCTTCTTGCTAGTTGCTAAATACTGCTATGTTGCGGAAGTATCTAAATCAGCTAAACCATTGTCTCTTTATCAAATCAAGAATCTTATCAAAAATCAATGAAAATGAAAAACTCATCGTACTGCTTTCGCTTCCTGCTCTCATTGAACGTATGTACTGAGGATTGCAGTCCCAAATGGTTGGAAAAAGCGTGTTCTATCAGATTTATCCTTCTTCCTACATGGATACTGATGGAAACGGCATCGGTGATCTTAGAGGTTATCCTGCGGCTCGATTGCATTCAATCGTTAGAGGGTGAATGCCTTATGGCTGAATCTATTTCTTTGAGTCAGGTGGTTTGACGGAGGTATGATATCATTGATTTTCTAAGAGTTGACCCTCGTTTTTGGTACGAACAGTGATGTTGTCCACACTTGATCCGGGAGGCGCATAAGCGAGAATCGAGGTCTGTCTTGATCTTGTGGCCGGGCACACGCGTGACAAGTGCGCATGGTTCAGGAATCGATGAGGAAAGACCGCAACTGCGTTACAGCGATTGATATATCTGGACCGACAGCATTTCTGACCAGACAGAAGGACATCGAACTGCCAGCGAATCTGATCAACTTCTGGTACAGTGGTGCAAAGTTCGTTGATGCGGATGCTCGTGCAAGATATACCTGAAAATATTTTGCCTGTCAGCCGGCATTGAACTGGTTATGCCATCCTGACCGAACCATCCGTGGGAACAGAGCGTTGATGCGCCAGGGACCGCAGGCGGTAAGGCGAGAGATGCGCATATCATGGCATTCTGGATGGACAAAGGCATTGACGGCTTCCGCGTAGACGCCTTTGCCAGTCGTTGGTGAAAAATATGGCTGAGCGAACTGAAGAAGTTGTGGACGAGAGATGCGGCGAGTGGAAAGACAGGTATTGCGGTGTGTCCTCATCTCAGAGTGGTCGAGACCGACGGAAGCTATCCCCGATGGTTTCGACTCGACTTGCAGTGCTTTGCGCCCAGATTCCAGGATACCCTTCTCTGTTCTTTGCAGACACTCCATTCAGCGACGTCTCTACTATTGCTACTTCAAAATCAAGTCGGGCAAAGGCTAGTAAAAATTCATCGAGAACTTTTCGAGCTTATGCCAAGACACGCGATCTGGGATACGTGCCCTGCCGACAACCAATCATGATTTCCAGCGTATGAACATAGGGACGCGCAATGACCCCCGACCAGCTGAAAGTCGCATTTACATTCCTCCACGACCATGCCTTGCCCTCTTTTTATATTATGGTGACGAAATCGCGCAGTCTCCCCAACGTGATTTACCAAGCAAAGAAGGGAGCAATGAACGCTCGAGGGAATCGTACACCTATGCAATGGACACCGGGGCCTACGGCTGGCTTCTCCACCTGTCGTCCGGAACAGCTTTATTTCCCCGTGGCAACAGATGGAGGAAGGATTACCGTGTCAGAAGAGAGAAAGACAGACATTCGGTGCTGAGACTTCGTGCGCTCACTGGGTGGCACTCCGACAGTCGTCAGCAGCTCTGGGCAACACGGGTGACTGGCGGCTTCTGAGCGATGTAGACAAGCCTTGCCTGCTGGTTTATCAGCGCAGTGCGGGTGATGAAAACCTACATAATCGCCGTAAATCAAGCAGTGCTTCCGTCGGTAGTGAACCTCCAGCCATCTCTTCTAAAGGAAGTGCGTTTCTCTCGTGGGAAAGGCTTCATGCAAGCGGAGAAAGGCAGTCTGGACATAAGGATGGGCGGCGTTTCTGCTTTGTCTTCAAGCTGAGAGACTGAACGGCAAGAAATGGCAAGCGACACTCAAGTACAGGTGTCTGTCTGTACGTTGAAAATAAAGATTGTTAATAGTGAATATACTAAATTAGATTTTAGTTATTTGGTTACATTCGGTTTTTAGATTATTTGAGGTGATTTTATTGACTGTTTGACAGACAAATATCATAAACAAAAGATTTTTCAGGGTAACAGAGACAAAAGTGCCCAGTGTAGCAGTAGTTGCTATCTGACATTTCTGTCTCAATTTTCCAGGATAAACTAGAAGTATGTTCACCTCGGCAGAATACTCTCTTTTTACCATCCACTACAAAGACAGTTACCGCAAAGCTGTTAGCATAAACCTGTAAAGGGCTCCTGCAGTTGACACCGGTTGGCTTCGACAGAGCTGCTACGGACGACATTGTCGATACCGAGATGATGCAGCCTCTAAGCTCCCGTCTTCATGCCAGTCTTCCTCCTGGGATAAACATTTTCAAAACCAATGAATCAGACTCCATCACAGTCAGAGTTCGTACCTGTCACCACTGGTGTCTCAGCCCGTTACGATTGGTGACTGCCCTTGTATCAGATGATGTCCTGCGACTGACGAAACAACCTGTCTGTCTCTTGCCATGCCCACTGTCATTACTTTTCAGAGACTACAGTTTCATCTGTTCCACACTAAACATCAACTTGGCATAGTCCATGCCGGAATATATCCACCACTTACCCTTCCTGCAGAATTCTGGTTAAAAGTATAAATAATGGCATTTCCTTACACTTGCTGTCCTAAGATACGACTCCATTTTGTCTTAATGATAAAAACGACAAAGTGCCCTGTGAAGAGTTCTGACTACCAAAGATGAACAGCAGTGGTTTCTCTTCGTCTGAAGGACAGGAAGTTCATAATGTGGCGTCTGCTCAGACACAGGAGCTAGATGATTTCTGGAATGACTTTGTTGTCTGCCATCCAGAACTGAAGGCGGAGTTTCGAGGGCTGTCGCATCGGTGACGAGTCTGACGGATAAACGATGCCCACTATGCCGGCGGATGTCCTGCTGGAAAGAATACAGAAGACGCTTTCGGCGAAACAGTGCAATGCCGCATCCTGCGTATCTCGAGTTGCAGCTGGCAGCTGTGTTCCTATTGTTGTTCTTACGGCCCTGTCCCGGTTATGTACATTACATGAAGCCATCCGCGGAACAGACTGTCTCTGTTGTCGAACAGGAAGAGTGAATACGGAAGAGACTGTTACAGGAGATGCGGAAAAGCAAGGATGTGGAAATTGCTGGTAGATGGAAACGTCTCACTCGAACATCTCCGGAGAAACTGGCCGTAACGGACGGAAAAGGTTATCTTTGGTAAGTCAGGGTCCGTCAGCAGAAGACCGCCCGCCTGTGACGTGCCCGCAGGAAAGCGCATTGCCATCACGCTTGCTGACGGAACAAAACTGTGGGTGAACTCGTGCGGGCAAGTCCCCACAAAGTTCGCAGGAAGTACGCGTGATGTGAATGTGGACGGAAGGTTTTTGCTGATGTGACGAAGAATCCGGCGGCTGCATCATTCGCACAAGTCGTATGGATGTGACGGTGAAAAGGTACCAGCTTTGATGTCACGGCGTACGGCCGTGAGCGCGGCTTTAACTGTCGTGCTGGTACGTAGCGAGTGCAGGTTGATACCCGCAGAACGGCAGCATGATGGTTTTGCCCAGCAGGCAGGCCTCTCTTGCACGACGGACGACTGTCCAAGCGGACTGATCGATGTTTTCCGACTTACGTAGCTGGAAGGAACCTCCTGTCCCATTCAATGAGTACGCCAGTAGTAAGTCCTGAAGAAGTCAGCGGTTTGCTGGCATTCGCTTTGCGAAGTGGTTCGGACTCAATGGCAAGAAGTCAGCAACAGCTCGCACATCTCGGACAATGTTGACGACATCCTTTCATCCATGGCCCTGCTGACATCGTCTGCCACCACACGAGAAGAATATGGATTTAAACTTGTTGAAAAGGAAGGAAACGGTGCCTGTGGTGACATCGGAACATGGAAAAAGGTCAGGCTGTGGATGCGATCACGCCTGACCAGGAACAATCGAAAAACGGTGAACAATCAGCATCATTTCCAATTTTTATCTGTACAAATGCGATGTATAAATCTCGATCTACTCCTGGCCAACTCCTTGCCCGTTGTTGTGGAAAAATAGCAAAGTTACATTTATTCTCTTTTGCTGTTGTTCTCCTTATGTCCAGGATATTCCTGCACAGAGCTGAGGGACACAGAACCTGACGGTCACGCTGACAGTGAGACAATACCGCAGTCAGGAGCATCATTGACTGAGAATAGAACGGTCAGAAGGGTATGTATTCGTTTACAATGGCGACGTGAAAGAACAGACTGAGCAGGAAAGTCTCACTGCGTGTGGTCCCAATAGAAGACGGAGTGCAGTCCTTAACCGTCTCCAATACAAACATCTCTTATAAGAGAATGGGCAAGCAGGTGACCTTGTTCCGGAAACCAGAATGGAAATCCGCACGCTGTTGATGCCGTCGCGGTACCTCAGCAGCGGAACTCCGGAGAAGCACAGCATCAGCGGATTGTTGGCGGGAAACAATAGTAGGCCTGTCATCCAGTGCGACCGTGAAATAGTCAACGGAGAGCACTGTCGGTACGGTGACTGACGCCGGACGACTTGCTATATCTGAGCAATGTATCTCCCGTGATGTAATCACCATTCTCCTCTATTGGAATGAAGCCACTGAGTATGTCTGCAGTCGGCAGCAAGAATGTACTGAAACATAATAGTGAAGGCTGACGACAATACGCTGAGTAATGTCGTCGTCGTGGGTTACCGGACCCAAAAGCGTGAGTCCCTGACGGGTTCCATCTCTGCCGTTGTCATCGAAAGACCACGACGGTCACGCCGCACTGGTGGTGGCTTCAATATGCTGACGGGTCGTGTGCCGGGTCTGATGCGCCACCAGACCTCACCTGGCGTCCGGGCGGCGACAATGCGACGCTGAGTGTCCGCGGCTTCCGGAGAATGCTCTTTTCATCGTGGATGGGTGAGGCGTGACGCACGTTACATCGATCCCAACACGATAGATCCATTTTCCATCCTGAAGGATGCTTCCGAGTGCCATCTACGGGTCACGTGCCCGGTAGTGGCGTTGTCCTGGTCACGACAAAGCGTGGCCATCGAGGCAAAGCAGACCATTGCAGCCGGAACTACGCTGACCCTACAGAGTGTCACTGCCGTGCCGAAGACCGTATCGGCTGGTCGGTATGCAGAAATTGAAAACGGGAAGAGTTCTACAATGCTGCGAAATGGAGAGCATACGGCACGAACACCGCCTTTTACAGAGAACGGGTACTGAAATACTATATGATGGGACAGATCCTCAATATCGAAAACACAGTGTTATGACAGATTATGGAACTGGGCGCTTTATGCTGCGATTACAATGCTTCTATTCGCGGCGGGAGTGACCGATTCTCTTATTACAGTTATTTTGGTATGCAAGCAAGAAAGTATCTTCGAAACCAATTTCGGCAATTATCAGGTTATGCCTTCAGACCAATCTGGATGCAAGGTGACGGACCGGATAAGATCAGCTGTCTGTTGCTGAAAACATTGATGACAGGGTATCCATCTGGCAAATGTTTTGTTCGGAACTGGCAAGTCTATGGGGCTATTTCTGGAGACGCTGCTTACCCATCCTGCAAGTTTCCCTAACCCTGAGTATCACTCTCTTGTGCCGGTAGTGGCGGCGGAACGGTGGCGTGCATTTTGTAGCAGTTTCAGGGGATATTATGGATATGGCCGTTCAAGAACTGCCTGACGAATATCGAACGTTGACCTATGACTTAAGTATGTTCCGGGGCTTTCCTTAAGCTTTCATAAACCTTAAGCTGATTATCCGACGAAGATCTTCCTTAAGCCCGGTCTCTTTTACGTAGTGTAATTACGGGTAGCAGAGTATAACCTTCAAGGAACTTACTACAATAGGCTTCACTCGATCAGGACGTGAAGGCTGATTCCAGGTCATCTTCCAATTCTTTCCTGACTATGAGCAGCTGTTTGCTTAGCTGCATCGCATAAAGCGGCCTTTTCAGTGTTGATACAGTGATGAATTAGTGCTGGAAGAACGGACTTTCTTACTTCATCAATTGACCGGATGTTTATGGGGAGTACGATGACGGCACGTAACAGTGGTCGGAGAACGGTCGTGCCAGCTTGTGGACGTCTAATTATTCTTATGCAGACAATACCTGTGGAACTCGTCCTCCGTGCTGATGCGTCAGCCCTTTGCTCCAGGACGCCGATGGGGCCCTGGTGTCATGGTCGGGTGGAGAATCGTTACGGGGAAAATTCGTGAAAAGACATGGTTCGATGCTGAAACTTCGTTACGAGCTGCGGACGGATGGTAATGATGTAGGCGATTTCCGGTATCTTTCAGTTCGCTCTATGAAATGACTTATTTGCTGGGTAACACCTCTACAAATGGCATTAAATCTGGGTTTGCCTTAGCCGGACGTGGCATGGGAACTATGCATATCTCAATCGGGTTATTGATTTCTCCTATAATCTGTATGATCTATGGGTCTTTTGAAATGTTTTACCGTAAACGTTTCGGCATCCTTGCACGACGCGTATATCCTTGCGAGTGCGTTCGGTTATTATTCCGTTGGAGAATCTGGACGTCAGGATACAGGGGATGGAACTGGGCTGGGTGGCGGACATTTCCGTGACCTTTATTGTGATGTGGCTTCTTCTCTGGTTTCCGTTCTAAATGGATCCGTTATGAGGGCCTGATTATGCAATCCTGACAATGCGTCTCTCGAAGAATTTCCGGGAGTGGGTGGATGAACTATGGGATATAGTTTCCAACGGACTGTTTGCATCCAGAACAGATGGAATAATCTTGCTTATTCTTATCCTGGGTGGGCGGATAAGACCTGGTGACCTGTCATTTGTCGACGGGAACAATGATGGTACAATCGACTTGCGGGACCAAGCTGTTCGGCAAGGGGATGTTCCTCATTACATGATGGGACTTAATTTTAATCTATTATAAGAGGTTTGATTTGTCCATGTTGTTCAAGGGCTTTCAGTTCTATAAGAAATTAATCTTCTCCGGAGGAGAGAACTACTATTCTTTTGTCTGTGATGAGATGGACAAAGGGTATACAATGATCAATCTTTAATTCCTAGACTGGTGGTGCTCCTACCAGCAGTTACGTTTTAAATAATTTGTCAAGTCAGATTATGTCCGCTTAAAGACATTGACAATCGGATATACTGTTCTGAGATACACCAAGTGGGTTTGAACATTGAGACTGAATGTGTCAGCGCCTGTCTGTTAACGTTCCCGGTAAATTGAACAATATAATTTGGCCAGGCTCCTTCTGGTGAACAGGACAACTTATCCTCTGAATAAAACAATTTCATTCAGTTGGATGTTTCATTCTAAAAGAAAAGAACATGAAAAGTTTGAAAAATATTCTGTTTATATCAGCTTCAGTACTTGTGCTCAGCTCTGTATGACAATCTTCTTGACAGGGAACCTTTGAATAATTTGATTCTCAGGTCTATACAACCAAGACATTGGCTGATGCTAAATTAGCTGAGCATATACACAGATGTATTGTGATGATCAATAGTGTCCCGCCTCAACAGCAAAACAGGTGAGAGCATTAGTGACGACTAGAACGGCCCATTTATCGTGTGGATTGCTGATGATTGTCAGCAACTGGATAAGGACGATTAGCACTGCAAGGTTGCTTTATCAACTCTGGTGGAGATTCTTGAATGAGTGGGAGGGACGCTTGTAAGTCAAACCGCATTCTTAATGAATTCATGGAAAATGGAAAATCTTCTTTTGCAGTCATATAGAAAAACCCATTGCATGTTTCCTTTTGTTCCTTCTTCTATATGGTCAACGTCCGGTGGTGTGTATGATGACAATTTGACTAATTGTATCTACTGTTGGAAATGTCTGTTCTGAACTTGGACATAAGTCATGTTGGACAAAGTCCGATGGCAATCTTCTGTGTAGATGACAGTTTGGTCAAGTTATGAACAGTAGCGACAGTTAACTGTGAGACAAGGGGACGTGCTTATCAGGGCATAGCAGCTGCTGATGACCATGTGCCATGGTAGTATGGGTTGAACTGCCTGGGTGATGCCAGTGGTCCTCTTCAGTGCTGATGTGCTGACTGGGTGCTGGTGTATTGCCGGAATAACATCAAACAACAGCAGATCAGACTCAACAGTTCTGGTTGGTTACTGAATCATCATTCCTGTAATGTTCAAGTTCTTCTATCTGGATTATTTCGTAATATCAGTGGTCTTGATATGATATACATATATCTTTGAGAATCGATTATGTAATTAATATAAACTCATTTGATTATTGTACTGTTTCTGTACTAAAATGTGTTGAATGGTCAGTTCAGTGTGTCATGGTTAATGGTGGGATGTCTGTCTTCGGTTAACAGTGTATTATTATTGTAGATTCTTGGTCTGTGTCATGTGGTGGGTCCCAGACGTCTCCTGAAACTATTTGGTTTTGCAGGCGGTGACCTGGTTGGTGGGACTGGACGTCAGTTCGCTGGGTGCTGATCATGGTTCATGGCAGATCTTGTTCGGGCTTCTTCTTTGATGTTGTCAGTTGGTTCAGTGGACCATGGGTGGTGTGGTTTGTGATGTGGTATTGGAAGGGTGTGACTCAGTTATTGTTGTTCAGGAGGTGCAGT
>BNJU01001718.1_pt1 | contig 35172 bp, 63 predicted proteins | sample 8539281 | NCBI WGS metagenome assembly BNJU01 (sample SAMD00202456, study PRJDB9452) | human saliva metagenome | isolation source: human saliva | place: Japan
AACGCCACTGAACCCACCGTCGCACTGGCACCATATATATGAGTATTTCGCGTCATCTGGATGAGTATTGCGCTGTGGAGGGGATTACGCCGTCGGCGGAGGTGGATGTGGAGGGCCTGTCGTCGTGTCACCAGTTCCTGCCGTCGCCGGGCGTCGATGTGTCCACGACGGATCCGTTGTCACGTCTGGAGCGGGCCCGCGCCGCCCTCGCTGCGACGCTGTAGCTAACCGCGACACGATGCTCACCGCCGCTTGTCGACGCCCGCCTTCCGCGCCGTCAGCCCGCGACATGCCGCCTCATTCATACACGTTCAAATTCACCCCCATATGGGTGGTCTTCGAGACACGATCGAGATATTTCTTAGGGTTTTCATAAAACGCTCTGAGCAGCACGTTTTTCCTAACGAAACGAACCACCACCTGGGATAATGCATATCATCCACAGCCGCCTTGTTATGTAAAGATGACGCTTTCCTCATGATTTTTGTGGCACATTTGTTATGCAAAACTAGCGGACGTCTGTGCCGCGTACTGACTACCAACGACTACAGGGAGCGAGAGTGTTACGTGTCTGATCATCAGCACTTTCTCAGCTGATCAGTCTGGTGCAGAAATTTGGTGAGCAACCTTTTTCCTTGGTGGTTTTTCTGGGCCAGGGGTTTGAATCTGGTTGAAGACGTTGCGGGAGGCGGTCGCTGCTGGTGCTGGCTTCAATGTGAACAGCATTGTGGAGCGTGCGGCGTCGTTAACCGTGCCGGTGGCGGATGAACTGACTGCCGCCGCGCCTTCGGTTTTTGACCCAGTGATTGGGCGTCAAACGACGACGATCCGGCGTTCGATATCTCGCAGGGCCAGTGCTGAGCGTGCCGGGCATTTTTCGTCTCGCCAGCTGGCCACGCTGGATACCCTGGAGGCGCAGCGCCTGAGCCTGGAGAAAAGCGCCGTCACCATTGGTCATTCCCAGGGTGCACTGGGCGTGCATGCTGAAGGTTGACGCGAGGCTGCGGAGATCTCTGGCTCATCGCTGAGCTGATCGGCGCCGCTGGCGTGCATACTGCTCGGGCAAACGGATTTATCCGCAACGGCGAGCTGGTCCGATGGTCCTCGGTGCAGGGGGTTACTCAGGAGCGGCTGAGGAGGCCATCGCTGCCACAACAGCCGACCTCCGCCGACGATGCAACCCTGCTCATCATCGGCCTGCGCAACACCCGAAGTTCGTTTGTGGTGGTCGGTCGCCCGGATGATGTGCAGCGGGTACAGTCCTTCCTGCAGGCGCGCGCCGCTGAGGATGCGAGGCCATTGCAGAATAAGGAGCGCGGCGGTAAACCGTTGCCCGCGGTAAGCTAACTCACTGGACGTACGATGCATTCCACCACCGGCAATGCAGCCTGCGGTGGATCAGGTGGTGGAGTGGGCGAAAGCCTGTGGCCTGAACGAGAGAACTGGCCGAGCAATGCGCCAAGGACGTGCTGGTTAACCCGAGGACTGGGTTGAGCAGGGTAAATAAGGCCATTGATGCGGGGTGCGGTGGCTGCTGGACGGGGCCTGACGGGGCGTCGTTAAGGCTGACGAATGCTGTGGCCCAGGGCGGGGGAGCGTTGTCGTTCGCGGTGTGTGACAACGACGGTCAGGCGCTGTTGTTCGATCCGGGCATGGGGCCGACGCTGCCGAAGAAGTGGACGAAATTCGCGCCGAAGCTGGATCCCAAGCAGACAGGCAACCAAAGTAGAAACCCAAGTTCACCCGCCTGACGGGTCGTTCGCCGATGATGCTGGCGGGCATGACACCGACGACGGTGGACCCGGAGATCGTGGCTGCGGCGGCGAACGCGGGCCACCGGGCAGAGATGGCCGGTGGGGACAGGTCACCCGGAAATCCTGGGTCGAGACATTGAGAAGCTGACGGGCTGCTCAGCGGCGTGAACGCAGTTCAACTCCATGTTCCTGGACCCGTACCTGTGGAAGATGCAGATCGGCGGCAGCGTTTCCCTAGTCCAGCGTGCCCGCGAGAACGGCGCGCCGATTGATGGCGTGGTGGTTACCGCTGGCATGCCGGATCGCGACGATCGCCGTCGCCCTGATCAAGGAGCTGCGCGACAAATGGCTTCGTGGGTGTAGCTTCAAGCCCGGCGCGGTCAAGCACATCGAAAGTGCTCTGCGGTGGCGCGTCAGGTGCCGGATATTCCGGTGATCATCCAGGTTGAGGGTGGCAGGCGGTGGCCACCATTCGTGGGAGGATCTGGATGACCTGCTGATTGCCACGTACGACGAGATTCGTCAGCAACCGAACGCGGTGTTGGTGGTGGGCGGTGGCATTGGCACCGGAGCGCGCCGCGATTACATCAGCGGTGAGTGGGCATTGTCCTACGATCTCGCTGAAGATGCGATGGACGGCGTTTTGGTGGGCACCGCAGCGATGGCCACCAAGGAGGCGAAGACGTCTCCGCAGGTCAAGAAGCTTCTGGCGGACACCAGCGGCGTGGATTCCTGGGTGGGTGCCGGTTCCGCTGTCAACGCGGCATGGCGTCAGGGCCGTTCGCAGTTGGGTGCGGATATTCATGAGATTGATAATTCCGCCGCCCAGGCTGGCCGCGTTTGTTGGATGAGGTCGCGGGCGATGAAGAGGCCATGCAGGCCCGCCGCGAGGAGATCATTGCGGCGATGCTACAGACCCTGCAAGCCGTATTTCGGCGATGTGGAGGCTCAGACCTGTGAGCAGTGGCTGAAGCGTTACCTGGAGCCAGTCCGGGCCGACCATCAGTGACTGAGACCACCAGCACTGAGGACTGACAAGGTTGGACCGACGTTTCCTGGTTTAACCGCTTTACCCAGATGCTGGAGCGGAAGCCCGCCTGACGGATCAGGACCATGGGGAGTTCACCCGCTGATTACGCTCGCCCAGGATGAGCCCGCCGAGAGGCCGTGGCTCGCCTCGTGGAGGAGTACCGCAGGGCCGCCACGGATGTGCTGCACCCGGCGGATGTGGCGTGGTTCCTGAAGCTGGCCCGCACCCCGGGTAAGCTGGTGAATTTCGTGCCGGTGATCGATAAGCGACGTGCGCCGCTGGTGGCGTTTCGGATTCCCTGTGGCAGGCCCAGGACGCCCGCTATGACGCCGATGCCGTGTGCATCATTCCGGCCCCGCCGCCGTTGCGGGCATCACGAAGGTGGACGAGCCGGTGGCTGAGCTGCTGGGTCGTTTCAATACCGCGTCGGTCAAGCGCCTCGGAAGAGCTGGGCGTTTCTTCGGAAGACGTGACCACCACCCGGTGGAGCGCGTGATTAACGCTGCGGGCACCTACTGGGCTGGCTGCAACACCGCCTCCGTGATCGAGCGCTTGGGCGATACATATGCGTGGACGCTCACCGAGGATGCCTCTGAAGCGTCGCATCGCTCCGACGGGCGCGCAGCTTGTTACCGAGGACGAGAACCACGCCGTGCTGACCGTGCCGCTGGCGGGTTCCACGGCTTTTGGCACCACCGCTGACCTGACCATTCGTTTCACCTCACTGACACTGATGGCGGCGCTGTCCCGCAGGTCACCCAGGCCGATGCGGGAGGCCGCGATGGCGGAACTCACCCGCATCGCCGCCAGTGGCACGCTCGCCGAGGTGAAGCGACGGCACGGCCACCCGGACCACGCGTATCGACGCCGCCCAGACCGCCGACTACAACAACGTCACCGCCGCATTCCTGCCGACCAGCTTGACTGCAAGCGGCACCGCCCCGGACGTGCTGGTTGGACACGCCTGGCCCGCCATTTTCGCGGCTGTGCGGAATGCCGTGATTCCCGGCACCGACGGGATTCCGTGGTGGAGGGCATGCTGAGCCTGGTGCATGTGGAGTATCACATCAAACTCGCGGACACCCTCCCCAGAAGGTCACCGCAGAGCTGACCATCACGGCGCACACCGACGAGGTGAAGGACACCAACGATTGGTCGCCTCATCCTGGTTCGCGCCGAAATTGATCGGACGGCACGCGCCTGGCCACCCTGTCTGAGCGTTTTGCCATCCGTGGCCGCCGGCACCAGCACCGCCCGCACCAATTCCTCGGCGTTGCCGAGCGTGATTGACACCCCAAGGTCGTTCCGCGCTTTCACCACGGTCACCGCACCGGAAAGCATGCTGTCCTTCGCGCTGGTTTCCGGCGACCGCAACCCCATCCACGTCTCCGAGACGGCCGCGCACCTGGCTGGCCTTCCCAACGTGATTGTGCACGGCATGTGGACCTCCGCACTCGCGGAACTCATCGCCGCCGCCGGGTGCAGCGATGACCACCACGACCGCGCCGAACCGCGTCGTGGAATACACGGCCACCATGCTGGCCCCTGATCATGCCGCGCAAGCATCGACTTCCTGGTTGAGCGCGCGGGCGTCGATAATCGCCCGGGTGCGGCGAGGTGCGGGAAATCACCGCCACCGTTGACGGAAACCTCAGTGCCAGGGCGCCACCGCAGTGATGGCGGCACCGTGACGTTCTACGCCTTCCCGGCCAGGGCATCCAGTCCCAAGGCATGGGCATGAAGCCCGCGAACCCAGGCCGCCAAGGAAGTGTGGGACCGGGCGGATCGACACCACCCGTGCCAAGCTGGGATTCTCTCGTGCTGGAGATCGTGAAGATAACCCCACCGAGGTAGTGGTCAAGGGGAGAAGTTCCACCACCCGAAGGGCGTGCTGTTCTCCGCAGTTCACGCAGGTGGCCATGGCCACCCTGGGTGTGGCGCAGGTCGCAGAAATGCGGGAAGCGGGTGCCCTGAACCAGCGCGCCTTCTTTCGCCGGGCATTCCGTGGGTGAATACAACGCGCTGGGCTGCCTACGCTGGTGTGCTGTCCCTGGAATCCGTGGTGAGATCGTGCACCGCCGCGGGCTGACCATGCACCGCCTGGTGGATCGCGATGCCGAAGGCACTCAACTACGCCTGGTCGCTCTGCGCCCCCAACAGATGGGGCTGACCGCGACAACGTGTTTGACTTCGTGGCGAATATTTCCAGGAATCGGGCGAATTCCCGGAGATTGAACTAACCTCGCCGGGACTTCAGTACGCGAGTGGCCGGTACGCGCGCCGGGCTGAAGGCGCTGCGTGAGGCTGCGGAGGAGATGGCCCCCGGCCAGCGTTCCTTCATCATGATCCCGGGCATTGATGTGCCGTTCCACTCGTCGGTGCTGGCGCGATGGTGGCCGATTTCCGCGCCCACCTGGATCTCGCTGCTGCCGGACACCGTGGATCTGGATGTGCTGGTGGGCTAGCTACATTCTGAACCTGGTCGCCCGCCCCTCTCGAGCTGACCCGGGAATCTCGTGGAGTCCATGGAGGAGGTCGTCCTCGCCGCTGCTGGATGAGATTCTGGCTGATTTCGACGCGGCCGCCAGAACGAGCAGAAGCTTGCCCGCACAATCCTGATTGAGCTTTTTGGCCTGGCAGTTTGCCTCCCCGGTCCGTTGGATTGAAACCCAGGACTTGGCGCTGACAACCCTGGGTGTGGACCGTTTCGTCGAGGTCGGCGTGGGTTCCGCACCGACTATTGCGAACATGATGGGCCAGACCCTCACCCTCCCGCAGTACGCGGACGTGGACATTGAGGTGTTGAACGTCGAGCGAGCGCGGCGTGGTATTTGCCACCGATGAGGTGGTACGCGAGGTGGCCACCGACGCTGATGAAGCCGATGACGCAGCTCCGCCGAAAGCGCCCCCGCCGCGCCTGAACCGGCCTCGGTGACCTCCGCAGCATCCGCTCCGACGGAAGATGGTGCCTTCACCGCAGCCCCGGCCACCGGTGGTCCCCCGTCCGAGGACATTCCGTTCACCCCGACAGATGCCACAGAGATGCTGGTCGCAGTGTGGACGAAGGTCCGCCCCGACCAGATGGCCGCCACGGATTCCATTGAAACCCTGGTGGAGGGCGTGTCCTCGCGCCGCAACCAGTTGCTCCTGGATTTGGGCGTGAATTCGGCCGGTGCCGTGACAGTGCCGCCGACGCGGAACTGAACGACCTGAAAGCTACGGTCAGCCGCATGGCCAAGGGGCTCACGGCCTTCGGCCCGGTCCTGTCCGATGCTTCCGCCGACGCCCTGCGCCGCATCACCGGTCCCACCGGCAAGCGCCCCGCCACATTGCCGAGCGCGTCACCGGCACCTGGCAGCTGGGCCAGGGCTGGGCGGATCACGTCTACCGCCGCCGTGGTCATTGGTGCCCTGCGAGAGCGTCGCTGCGCGGTGGCGACCTGGCTACCCTCAGCCCCATCGCACCTTCCAGCGCCAGCGAGCTGATGCGCTTATCGACGCCGCGGTGGCTCAGGTCGCCGCGAACCACGGCGTGTCCGTCGCGTGCCGTCCGGCGGTGCTGGCGGCTCTGGTGGCGTGGTGGATTCCGCCGCGCTGGGCGAGTAGCGCCGAGCAGGTGACCGGCAAGGCCGGCGTGCTGGCGGAAACCGCCCGCACGATCCTGCGCAGCTGGACTGAGCCGCACCGCACCGTCAACCTGGACGATAAGGATGCCGACGCCGCCATCTTCGACGTGGTGGCTCAGGAACTCGGCTCGGATTGGCCGCGCCTCGTTGCCACCGCATTCGATGCCAACAAGGCTGTGCGTTAGATGACCGCTGGGCGTCCGCCCGCGAGGATATCGCCCGCGTGGCCGTCGGCGTTCTGGACGCCAAGGACGTGGATCGTCACCGGCGCCGGCGAGGCTGCTGCCCGCCAGGCCAAGCACTGGGGCCTGGATGAGTTGGCGGCCCAGGCGCTGGATACCAGCGCACCTGCCGTACGCCGCAGGATGTTGCCGTGGTCACGGGTGCCTCCCTGAACTCCATTGCCGCTGCTGTCACAGGGCGAGCTGTTGACGGCGGTGCCACGGTGGTGGCCACCACCTCCAACCCTGAACCACGAGCGCCTGACCTTCTACAGGAGCTGTATCGCACGCACGCCCGCGGCCAGGCTGCCCTGTGGGTCGTACCGCGAACCTGAGTTCCTTCGCTGACCTGATTCCGTGATCGAGTGGGTCGGCTCGAGCAGACCGCCACCGTCAACGGTGCGAAGAAAGTGCTCAAGCCCGCCCTGGTACCCACTCTGCTGTTCCCTCGCCGCGCCCCGCGTGTCCGGCTCCCTGGCGGATGCTGGGCGCGCGCCGAAACGGAAATGCGCCTGCTGCTATGGAGCGTGGAACGCCTCCATCGCCGGGCTGTCCGCTATCGGCGTGAACACGGAGGTTGGACGCCGCCTGCATGTGGTGATTCCAGGCTCTCGAACCGCGGCCGTTTTCGGCGGCGACGGTGCCTACGGCGAATCCAAGGCAGCCCTGGATGCACTGGTCAACCGCTGGCATGCGGAACCCGTGGTGCGAGAACACTCTCCTGGTGCACGCCTCATCGGATGGGTGCGCGGCACCGGCCTGATGGGCGGCAACGATCCGCTTGTCGAGGCCGTCGAAGCCGCAGGCGTGACCACCTTCTCCACCCGAAGACATCGCCAGCTGCTGGTCTCTCAACATTTCCCAGGACGTGCGCGATAAGGCCGCCACCGAACCCGTGACGGTGGACTACACCGGCGGCCTCGGCGATGCCGATGAACCTCGTGAACTGGCCCGGAACGCTGCGGCAGGGCTGCGGCGTCGACAAGCGAGGACGAAGAACCCCTGCACCGTGCGCGCCCTGCCCACCCTCGTACCGACGCTTCCAGGCCACCACCCCCGACTTCACCGGGCAGTCAGCCAGAAGCTCGACGACATGATCGTCATCGTCGGTGCCGGCGAGCTTGGCCCTACGGCTCCGCCCGCACGCGTTTCGACGCCGAACTCACCGGCGACCTCTCCGCCGCCGGCGTCACCGAACTCGCCTGGACCATGGGACTCATCAGCTGGGAAGACGGCAGCTGGGTCGATGCCGACGGTCCTGAGGTTGCCGAAGAAGACATCTACGACCGCTACCACGACGAAGTGCTAGGTCGCGTCGTGTGCGCCGCTACCACGACGATTTCTGGCATGGTCAGCAACCTGCCCCCGGAACTCACCACCGTCTACCTGGACCGTGACCTGAGCTTCACCGTCAGCGACAAGGAAGCGGCTCGCACCTTCGTCGACTCCGAACCCGACAACACCAGCGCCGCCTACAGCGAAGAAACCGGCGAATGGATAGTCACCCGCCATGCGGGCTCCGCCATCCGTGTGCCCCGGCGCATGGCCATGAGCCGTTTCGTCGGTGGACAAATCCCCGAGGATTCGACCCCAGCGTCTACGGCATCCCCGCAGACATGGTGGACAACCTCGACCGCGTTGCCCTGTGGAACATCGTCTGCACCGTCGAGGCGTTCCTGTCCAGCGGATTCAGCCCCGCCGAACTCATGCGCTCCATCCACCCCACCCGCGTTTCCTCCTCCGCGAACCGGGCATGGCGGCATGGAATCCCTGCGCTCCTCTACGTTGACGGCCTGCTTGCCGAACCCCGCGCCAACGACATCCTGCAGGAAGCCCCTGCCCAACGTCACCGCCGCGCACGTCATGCAGTCCTACATCGGCGGCTACGGACAAATGGTGCACCCCGTCTGCGCCTGTGCCACCGCCGCGGTCTCCGTGGGAAGTATAGCGATCATAAATCAGGCTCGCAAAGCCGACTTCGTGGTCGCAGGTGGCTTCGACGACCTAGTCCATCGAAGCGCATCACCGGCTTCGGTGACATGGCGGCCACCGCGCCGTCCGCCGAACTCGAAGGCAAAAGGCATCGACGAGCGCTACTTCACGCGCCAACGATCGACGCTGCGCCGGATCATCGAATCCGCAGGTCGGCACCATCCTGCTCACCCGCGGCTCCATCGCCGCCGACCTCGGACTTCCTGTCCTCGGCGGTGGGATTCGCAGAACTTTGCCGACGGCGCGCACACTTTCCATCCCCGCGCCGGGCCTGGGTGCCCTGGGTGCCGCGCAGGGTGGGGAAGTCTCCTGCCCGGCCAAGGCGCTGTACGTCTGGGTGTGAAATGCGAGAGTGAGCGTGACTCACACGACACCCACCACCGCCAACGACCCCAACGAGTCCGACTCGCATGAACGCCTCGCCACCGCCATGGGGCGCGGCGAGGGCAACCGCTGTTTGTGGTGTCCCAGAAGTCCCTGACCGGGCATGCTAGGGCAGGTGCCGCCGCATTTCAGATCATCGGGCTCACCCAGGTGCTGCGGTCCAGCTGCGCGCCCGCCAACCGCTCCCTGGACTGCGTGGACCCGTGCTGAACAAGCATCAGCGCCTGGTGGCTGCGCAAACCCTCGGACCTGGGTGCCGCGGGTGAAGGTCGCACCGAAGGCAGGTATTGTCACCTCCTCGGTTTCGCACGTCTCGGCGCTGGTGGCTATTGTTCACCCGGCCGCTTTTGTGGAGGCCGTGCGTGAAGAACGCGGTGCCACCGGTGTCGCCGAGTGGGAAGATGTTGCCACCACCCGACGAAAATGCTGAGCTGCGGCGCATTCTCGACGCCAGCGTACGGCGGTGCCGCACTGCACGAACGGCTCAGGACCGCGAACCTTGGCGCACCGGTGATGCTGCCGAGAGCGAGAGCTGCCGCGCCGCTTGATTCCGGGGCGCCCTGGTTGATGGAGTCCTTCGTGTAACCGGGGAGTTCTAGCGGCACTTCTTTAACGCTCTAGTGGCGCTTTTAGCCCTGGCCTGTCCTCACGTTTCCGGTGGGGAGGGCCGGGCTTTGCGTTGCTGTTTCTGAAATTGCCGCTCGTGAGATGGTCACTTTTTGGGGATGCGAGCTCGACTAGGCGAGGCGGAACGCAGGAAATGCCATACAGCTCACCACGTGAGCATATCTGAGCATATATTAAAGCTTTTGATGAGCTAAATGTTTGCATGTAAAGCCGTTTTTCCTGCGAATACGACTGAATCGCTGGACGACGTCTAGTTGACATGACCCAAAAACTGATAAAATACTTAAAGAACTATGTGGCTGGCGGGTGTTGGTCGGATTGTGAAAGTTCGTCAGGTCAGCGGCCCGTAGGTCTCATCTGGTTTTTGTATGTATCAAGAGAAAGGAGAGAGGCTGTGGGCTATTCGGTGAGCCGGAAAAATCTACGCGATTGTAAGTTCACTGCTTCTGGTGCTCACCAGTCTGTTGACTTATCAGCCGGTGGCACAGGCCACTGGGACCGTGAGGATAGAGAATGTTAGTGTGGAGTCCGACAATACCCATTAAGAACTTGAGCTTTCTGTTCACGTTCGGTGGGATCTGGTATGCGAGGGCAACGTGAGCAACGGGCAGCAGTTTTTTCTGTGAATTTCCGGACGTATTGCAAACTGGGCTCGGATCAAGGTATTGAGCTAAGAGACGCGGACGGCGTTGTTGGTGGAACGCTAATGCCGATAGCGACACTCAGAATTGTCACCTGTACTTTTAATGATAAGTTCTCGCACAAAGATACTGTCCACGGGACGTCTGAGGTAGTGCAGGTTGCCAAAGCTCCAGAAATCCAAAAGAGATCACCTTCAAGATCGATGGCGTGTCAAGGGTTGTTCATCTGCCTGGTCGACGATGACCAGGATGAATTATCAGCTGATTACACTGCGCCAACGACATTTTTTCTTTGAAAGAAGGCTGGCTGAATCTGACAAAAGTTCACGCCCGCTGGACCATCTCAGTTCCTGGCTCTGAGCTGGTGCAAAACACAACATCAGCGAGTGTCGTGATTGAAGATGAATTGACGCTTGTCGCCGGTGATGTCGTACGAAGTTTATCAAAAGATTGGAGGCGAATACGCCGTAGAATACACCGAAGACCAGCTGGCAGTTCAACCCGACGGTCAAAGCGCTCTTGCGTTCGAGCAGAATATTCAGCCGGGGACACCAGAGCAGTTATTACCTAGCGTCCAAAGACGGCTGGAAGGCTGATCGCTACCAAGTGTCTTACATGATCAACTCTCGCAGACGGTGCTATCCCCGCCAAAAACACTGATATTTTCGAAATAAGGCCAGCCTGCGTGCAGCACTGAATCAACCGCAGTTTCTGAATCTAAACAGGATGCTGCGGCACCATCACTGCGTGTAAATCGTGGCACTTTTGAGCTGAAGAAAGTGCTCAATCCTGCTGCGACACGCCCAGAGGGTCTCACGGATGGGAAACGAAATTCCTCGTTAAGGTGACTGCTGATTCTCCTGACGATAAATTCTGATGGAAACCTACACTCTGAATGTTCCTCTTAATGGTGACGTGGTGAAGGAACCAAGGAACTTCCTGCTGGCTCCAAGGTCACCTTGGAGGAGGTCATACTCAAGGTAGTGCTATCAGCATATGACGCTCCGCAGTTCACTGCAACGAACACTTCCGACGCCCCGAATCTCGAGGGGGCTGGTTCGTCAAAGACAACTCGTTATTACGGTGCCAGACCGCAATATTGGCGTGACGTTGACCAACACCCTCAAAGCCGACTGGTAGTTTACTTTGACAAGGTCATTGCGGTCATGACGGAAGATGGCGTACATGTTGCAGAGGGTAAAGACGCAGAAATCGCTGAGCTGAAGAAACAGTTCCCCTGAATTCACGGTTCACTACACCCGGTACCACTGCAGGAAAGACTCACGACGGTGATGTGACAATCAAAGAGCGATGGCACTTCGCAACCCGTCAACAACATCCCGGTGGGCGCACAGTGCAGTTTTACTGAAAAAGACGTGCAGGCTGTTGACTATAGGTGGCACTATCACATCCGCAAAACCAGCAGGAGACCTGTCTTCAAAACCACCCGCCCGAAACCCCCAACGTCTTTAACTACACTGTCACCAATGAACGCCAGCATCTCCGGGTAGACCAATAAGTTCACCCGACTAAAACGCCGATGGGTAAATCAAGATCGTCAAGACTCGTTGAAGACCCCACAAGGTGATTCCGCAGAACGAGAATAGGCGCTATGTCTTTGACTACGTGTGTACTCCGCCGTGCTCTTCCGCAACCCAACACAGGAGGGCGTGCTGAAGTTCAGGATGTCAATGAACCTGCGCCACAACAGTTCACCTTGACTGTTGATGGTGCTGGTGAAGTGACGTCCCCTGAGATTCCGGTTGGGTATGAGTGTAGCATTACCGAGCGTGCTGATTCCGCTGATGTGAAGGACGCAACCCGTACGACGAACATCAATCCAGAAAAGGTGACTGATTTGCTGCTGACCAGGTTCAGACCTTCACCGTGAATACGTCTCACGCTTCTAAGTTGGGTGATTTCACCATCACCAAGAAGCTAGTGAACCCTGACAATGTTGCAGTGGGAGATAAGGAATTTACCTTCCACTACGTGTGCACGGATAAAGCTAAGACCGAAGCCACCAAGGTCGAGGGTGATCTTGTGGTGAAGGCCAATGGTACTGCGACCAGCAAGAAGATTCCGCACGACTTTAGCTGTGTAGTCAACGAAGTGGGTGCTGATGTTGCTGGTGCTCACCTGAAGACGAGTGGTTTGGAAGAGATCACTATCGTTAAGGGTGCTACCAAGTCCGTTACTGCAACGAACACATACACTGCGCTGAAGGGCAGTGTGAAGGTAACCAAGGAGCTGGCTGGATCGGCCAAGGATCTGGACGTCATCAAGCACAAGACCTTCACTGTCGGCTACGTCTGCACCAAGGAAGGCAAAGAGACGTCGAAAGGCGAGGTGAAGCTGAAGGTTGATGAACCCGCAACCATCAAGGACATCGTTCTTGGATCACGCTGCACCTTCACAGAGGACACCAAGGACGTGGCAGTTGACGGCGCGATCTTCGTCGAAGATGAGTCCATTGTTCGCGCTGAAGCAACAGTTGAGGATGAGCGCAGTGAAGCTTCCGCGCGCATCAAGAACAGCTACGACAAACTTGGAACCGTTGAAATTACCAAGGAAGTCGTGGGTCTTGTAGCCGGTTCCTCTAGCAACAAGTTGAAGGAGTACCAGTTCACCGCGACGTGGGGCATTGGTAACGAGTCCAAGAAGGAGACGTTCACACTCAAGGACGGCGAGACCCATAAGCTGCCGCAGATGCCCGTGGGCACGATGGTGACGCTGAGGGAAACAATGCCGGCATCGGACACCTTTACCTCCTGGGCTACACCACGCTTCGGTAGTGATACCGCTGGGGCTATGAAAGGACAATGGTGATGGCACAGCAACCATCACTGTCAAAGCCGAGAGCAGCAAGGCAACGGTAGTGAAGGTCACGAACAGTGCCAACATTCCATGGTGGTGGTTTGTCATCCCGATCGTTCCCCTGATCCGCTACCCACGCCTCCGGCACCGTCAGTGCAGAAGCCGCCCACGCCGCTGTCCGCGACGCCGACCCCCTCGGTGCCCGCACCCAAGACGTGTGATCCTCACGCTCCGCGTCGGGTACCCCGAGTGAACCGGTGGATATTCGCGGACACGGTGCCAACGGTAATGACAAGGGTGTGTCCCGTGTGTTCCGCAGAAGGGCATCCCTGCCAAAGCACAGTCAGGGAACCCGACACCCGAGAAGCAGAACCCGAAGAAGCTGGCCAACACAGGTGCCTCGGTCATCGGTGTTAGCATGCTAGCGCTTCTGGTTGTCACAGCTGGTGCTGCGATGATCATTCGTAGCCGCCGCTCATAACATCCCGACGTAGTGCACTAGGGCTTTTTAGTGGCCCAGCGCACCTGCGCCCCGGCTCCATGTAATGGTGGAGCCGGGGTTTCCTTTCATGCTCTGTGTTTGCGCTTTGCATGTTCCACAGTGTTCTACGGTGCCCATAGCGCCCACGGCGCTGTGCGTCCCCGCCACAACGTGCCAATGTTAAGAAAATTTTTAAGCGTAGCCACTTTTATTCTTTGCTTTGGCTTTGGTGGAGTGCTGGGCGTCGATTTCGGATTTGGGTGCTGGTTGTTGTCAATTTTTCCTGCTCACCACCGGATCATCACTTGCTCAACCCCTGGATAGCCCCCATCCGCGTGCCAAAAAGTGAGGATTACCTCGAAATATCGCTCTTGAAATGAAGGTTTAAGATGATAAAATCCTGAGCATTAAATGTGATTGGTTCATGTTATAACTCAGCCGCAAGGGTGAAGAGGATCTGTGGAGTCGCTTTGATGAATGCCTCGACGCTGCGCTCTGCTTGGCGTTGCACTGCTGCTATCTATCGGTATTAACGTCAGCGGGGCATTCGCTGACCTCGCTGGAGCCCACTTTGCTCGGGACCCGTTTGTCGAAACGCAGCTCGCCGAAGCTCACGCAGCAACCTTCACCACCAATCCGATGTCATCGTCCGCCCAAGCAAAACAACACCGCCTCAGGTAAAACCACGTCGGTACCGCGCCGCCAATGCGCCCACCTTCACTGACATTGATGTCTCCCATTATCACGGCGCCTGCCCTCCCTATAACGGAAAACTCGGAAGTGACATTCAGTTGGCCATGGTCGCTGTCGGGCGGGGAGTTTGAAGGTCAACAATTCACCATTCAATTTCCCAAGCAATTCCGAGTTCCGGCCACGTTTTTCAATGCCCCTGCACGACAGTATGGGCGCACGGTTAACGACTGCACGTCGGACCGTCGCACGAACCTGGTCACCTGCACTTTTGATAATTCGCTGGCCGGTCATAACAATGCTATTGGCACGCTCACCACGGAAGTCAAAGCTTTGAGCAGTTATGATTCCATGGACATTGACTTCAATATCAACGGCACTGACCGGAGTATTACTCTGCCGGGCGATGGCCCTTCTGGCATTGTGAAAGCGGCCCCCACACTTCCTGCTCACATAACGGTGGAAGGCCAGCAGGTTAACGGCACCCTTATTCGCTGGGTGGTCAGTGCGCCGGGTGCCTTGCTGCATGACAAGCTGGGGAGCGGTCGTTGCGATTTGATAGCCGCCTGTCGGGGCCGCGCAACGCTGTTGGCCATGTCTATATCAATTTCCGATGCGGACGAATTGGATCGAATACACCGCTGAGCAACGGGACGATCCCTTTCGGTGCCGGATGAGCAGCACCATGCGGCTAGCATTACCCAGGGAATTAAAGACGGCGGTCTCGCCCAATCCATGTTGCCGAACCTCCATTGCGGGTGGAAGTCCGACCACTGTACCTGGTAGTTTTCACTCAACCACTGCCGATGCCCAGCCCGTGGCATCTCCCATTCATCTCACGTCCCTGTGGGGTGCGCAGGACATCATGGACAGCATTGTGACGGAAACAGTGTTTCCAACCTCGATCCCGCCCGCCGCAGCTGAATCCCAGGATTCCCTTCTCCGCTTTTTCGACGCCCATTAACCTATCGCCCCGCGATCCCCGCCGCTCCCGCCGTGAGATCGTGTTAGTCCGATACGCACCGCATCGGAGACGCAGAGCCTCAAGGATGTCGGTGCCTTCGTGTTCTTCCATTAGCTTTTCACTGTTCCTGGGGATTATAGTGTGTGCGCTGGTGCGGGTTCTGTCGAGCGACCACCAACTCTCGGTGTCTTGGGGAAGGCGATCTGTCGCAGGGCGTCGAGATGCGCCGCCCATGCCGTGCGGCCCTGCTTTGCTGAGCTTCAGGGTTGTCTGCGGCTTTTTGCCCAAAACCCTCTTCATGATGGTGACGAACCCCGCTTCCTCCAGCAGCGCTTGCGTGCTTGAAAGCGTCAGATCGGTGGTGCCCAGGTAATCCGGGCGTCCTTGAACGGCAGCTCTCGACGCCCGCGAGCGTAGCCATCAGGGAAAACCGCAGCGGGTTAGTGAACGCCGGGTTGAGGTCATTGCGAGGGTGGGTGCTCATCGGATGCTCTTTCTGTTCTTGCGCAGGGCGAGCATTTCCACACGGGACCTGCGATGCCTAGAGTGGGACTATGGAGGCATGATGAAAAGCTGCGTCAGGGACACTGGTGTGAAGGTCGTAGTAAGCACGAGTGCCGGGCAGCAAACGGACCAGATCCCCAATCATGATGCCCCAACGAAGTCCGAAACCACGGAGGGCGGTTTTAGCGACAATCACCGTGAATGTGGATAAGCTCGACTCCGACAGCGAGCCACACAAATCCCTGTGATGAACAACGGCATGCGAAGGGCGTGAAATTCAGGGGTGCCCGTCACGGTAATTGGCTAGAACTCGAAGACCATGGCGGCAATTATGATCTCATAAGAGGCCCACGCAGGGTGAAACCGCTGATGCCTGCGTGCGCATGCGAGCCTCCGTGAGTTGAGCCTGCGCTTCATGTGGTGTTAGTGCGTTCATGTCAGAGAAATCCCATCTTTGAGAAGAATTCCGGTTACAGAAATGTGGACCTTTATTGGGCGTTTCTGTAAAGGTTGCTGCACAGTGATCACCTCCCAGCAGGCGCACGTGCCCAAGAGCAGGTAGGCGGAGATGATGGCAAGGACGTGCCACAGTTCTAGCGGCGCAAAAACAACGATGAGTGTCGAAGCAAAAGAAACCGCCCAGCCATGAGGTAATGCATAATGTCCCAGCGACGCTCGAAAGCCGAAGCGGATGGGTTTTGAGATGGTCTTGGTGAGTATGAGCATGACTATGCCTCGAACAGCCATGCATTCCCATGGCAAAGAATGGGGTGCGTAGGGATTGAAAATCGGGATGTCCATCAAAGCACGCGCATAGCACTCGAAGCGTCATAGCAATAGGATGATCTCGTAGGCGACGCAGACGGGGCCAAACCACTGATGCCTTGCGTGCGCAGGCAGGCCTCTGTGAGCTGGGCCTGCGCTCTTGTGGTGTTGTGGTGTCCATGGCCTGATTTTCGAAAGTACTTTTCCACTTTGGCAAGTACTTGCAGATTACTATTGAGGCATGCCCCTGTCACCCCCGCCATCGGTATTGACCTCGTCCATGTCCCCAGTTTTGCCGAACAGCTCCAGCAGCCCGGCAGTCGCTTTCACCGCGTATTCAGCGCCTTTGAAAGGCGTCACGCCAACCAAAAACTCGACCCCTGATCAGCACCTCGCCGGGCGATGGGCTGCTAAAAAGCCTTTGTCAAAGCCTGGTCCCAGGCTCTACGGCACCCCGCCCCGTGATCGACCTGGAAGATTTTGACTGGTCGCAGGTAGAAATTGTCCCGACCAGTGGGGCGCGGTGGCTATTCATCTGATCGGGAGGTTGCCGAGCAGGTTGCGGCCACCATGGGAGGTGCCACCCCACATCGAGTCTCAGTATTAGTCACGACGGATGACTACGCCACGGCCACCTGCTCGTATCGCGTTGATGGTGGGTGGTGCACAGTGTGCTGATCCTCACAGCACGAAAATGCCCCGTGTTTTTCGCCTTGGTCATGTAGGTCCATCGCCAGGTACGCGAACACCCATTTTCGAGCCTGCCGATAGACCCTATTTCTACGCAAAAGTTTGTACTAACGTTGTTCAATAGTCGCTGAGCCTCACACCAAGCCCCCAACAACCTACCCCTGTCGCTACCAGCAAACAGATACGCAACCAGCATGCGCTTGATTTCGGCGCAGTGCCGGAGAAGCGGGCGTCGTCAAGCTCTTTATCGCGGACAGCGTGGTTGAGCAGCGAGCCGACGGTGCACCAGAACTCCCGGCGAGCTCGCGGCGGAGAATATCGGGGAGCTGGGGCGAGGGGCTTCATCACGCGGGCAATGAGGTCGAGCATTTCCTGCTCGGTCGCGGCGGCGGTGGCGCGGGTCGCCGGGTGGATTGCACGGCGTGCCAGACGGCGCGGCGGGAGGATCATCGCGCCAGAGTCCCGCGAGGTGGTCGATGAATTCGTCGAGGAAGTCGAGGCCATTACAGCGCCGGTACCTCGGGAGGAGAAGTCCCGAAGCTCGAGACAATCTCGGCGGTGTCTTGCCGGTCGAGTTCACAGATGAGCACGTATTTGTTGGCAAAGAATTGATACAGAGTGCCGATGGGCACTTCGACACGCTCGGGCGACTTCGTCGAAGGTGCAAGGATCTGAACCCGACGTCGACAAGGACCGCGCGGCTGGCGAGGATGCGGTTGAAGCGTTCGTGCTTCGCTGTTGCGCGGGGCGTCGGCGCGGTAGGAGTATGTCCGGGGCGTCTTGGTCCATGCGGCGTTATTTTTCCAGTTCTCCTGATGACCCGCGACGTGTCCGGTGGCGCGCACGTTGTAGAGCGCGAGTTCGATGGTGCCGTCGGTACCGACGAGGAAGGTGGAGCGGATCACGCCTTCGACGATTTTGCCGTGCGTTCTTTTTCTCCCCAAAGCGCACCCATTCTTTGAGCACGTTTTTGTCGGGGTCGGCGAGCAGGGAAAGGTGAGGTTGTCCTCGCGGAAGGCCACGAGTTTATCCACCGTATCGGGGAGATGCCTCACCTCTATCCCCCAGGTCATTGAGTTGTGCGAGGTCCGGAGTCCGCAGGCTTCGTGGTGCATCCGTGTTGGCACGGGTAGAAGTAGACGAGCACGCGTTTACCCCTGGTAATCGGCCAGCGACGTCGTTCACCGCTATCGTTGGGCAGGGGTGAAGGCCGGGGCTGGTCACCGATTGCAGGCGTTTTTGCCCAGTCATAGTGACAAGAATACCTCATGTTGCTGTCTGCGTGCGCGTGCTCGGGTTATCCACTAGCGTTAGTGTTGTTTATTGTTTGTTTTCGCAACTTTGGGAGATTGTTCGTGGCCCGCAACATTGAAGACATCCAGCAGGGACATCGAGCGTACGCGTCGTCAGTTGGCGGGTACTGGATCGGCTAGCCTACCGCACCCGCCCCAAACCACTCGTTGAGGACGCCAAGAAGTCTGCCCTCCAACGCCCCAGGAGCCGCAGGTGAAAGCAAATTCCGCAGGTGTTGCTGTTGCTGTGGCTGTCGGCGTCCTCATCGGCCTCGCCCGCTCCCGCCGACGCTCGAAGGACCTGAAGGAACCCAGCGCCTGCTGTCCAACCGCTAGTTCTGCTTATCGACGTTCGCGCGCTTCCGCAGCCAGCTCCTCCAAGGCTGCGCGCCCAGTGTCTGGGGCAACGGCGGCGCACAGATCCGTGAAGCACGTGGGTTGTGAATCCTCGCTTAACGCGTCCAGCGCGGTGGCGCGCACGCAGTAGTCAGTGGCAATGCCCGCAATGTCCACGTGCGTGATCTCTGGTCACGCAGCCATGTAGCTAGGGAGTACCGTCTTCTGTCGCGCCTTCAAACCCGGAGTAGGCGGAGGTGTACTGGCCTTTGAGGAACACTGCGTCGAAAACGTCTGGTCAATCATGGGGTGGAAATCTGCACCGTCGCTGTTGGCAACACAGTGCACCGGCCAGGTATCCAGAAAATCCGGTGGGGAGAAGTGTTCGTCGGGGTCAATGTGCCGAGTCCTTTGCTAGCCACCACGGCGCTGTAATCTGCTGTGATCTTTGACAAAGGTGGCTATTCGCTTTGGGCTGCGTTGCTGCCGTCGGCTGTGGCTAGGGGCCGCCTGGGCAGAAGTCATTTTGGACGTCAACAATGATCAAAGCTCGCATGACAACCAATGATAAACCAAAAAGCCCCCAGTAGGCGTGAACCATACAGGGGGACATATGTGCGCCATCAGGGACTCGAACCTCGAACCCGCTGATTAAGAGTCAGCTGCTCTGCCAATTGAGCTAATGGCGCCGTTCTTTGCAACGAAGGAAACTATAACAACATTGCTAAAAATATGCAACCACTGGTAGCTCTCGACAACGTCCAGTATCATGGGTGTCTGGGAACACGATAAGAGGAGTTACGGTTTTTGTCATCAAAACGGTACTCTCTGCTTAGAGACTTGCAAAATCATAGTGTTTGGAGAAAAATGCCAGGACTTCGCCCCTCACCGCGCTAGAGCGGTCGGGCTCGCCGGGGCCCTCATCCTAGGTGGATGCGCCGCTGGTCGAACAGCGGCGACAAAGTTGTCGATGCGGCAGCCGAGGCGTCGAAAAGCGCCGAAAACAAAAACCTGAAGCCAGCGTCAAAAGACGGGCAAAAAGGACGTCAACCCGCCAAACCCATCACCGTCAAGATCGGGATGGTGAACTCAGCACAGTCACCATGACCAACGAAGACGGCAAAAAGTCGTCGAAGCATCGCTGGACAAAGACAAAAAGAAGTGGGAAACCACCGAACCGCTGCTACAGTTGCACCGCACACCTGACCATTGAGGCTAAGGGTGAGAAGAAACGCGGAAATGAGCAGCACCGACGCGACCAACACCACCACCGCGGCCCTTTCGCCGCTTCCCGAATCCACGGTTGGTGTCGGTCAAACAATCGGGATCAAATTCGACACCAACATCGAAAACCGTCAGCTGCGCAAGACGCCATCACCGTCAAAACCGAACCCAAAGTTGAGGCCAGTTCTTCTGGCTCAACAACAGCGAAGTCCGGTGGCGGCCCAAAGACTCTGGGAACCTGGCACCAAAGTCGACGTCAGGTGGACATCTCACGGTGTTGACCTCGGCGGCGAGTCTACGGTGAAGAAAACAACACCAACTCTCACCATCGGCGACAAAGTTGTTGCTCGTTGCCGACGACACCAAGACCGCAGGACCATCAAGCGTGGCGAGGAAGTGCTCAAAAACCATGCCGATCTCCATGGGATCCGGCAAATACCCCACCCCGCACGGGACCTACATCATTGTGACAAGCACCCCACCATCGTCATGGACTCTTCCTCCCTACGGACTCGCCATTGATGCGCCCGACGGATACCGCACCTAACGTGCAATTTGCCACCCAAATGTCCTACTCGGCATTTCGTCCACGCGGCACCTGGTCGGGGGATCCCAGGCGTTGAAAACGTCTCCCACGGGTGCATCAACGTCAGCACCGACAACGCCCAATGGTTCCAAGACAACCTGAAGCGTGGCGATATTGTCCAAGTCCGCAACACCATCGGCGAAGAACTCTCCGGCTACGACGGACTCGGCGACTGGAACATCCCCTGGGAAACCTGGAGCAAGGGCAACGTCAACGAAACCTCAGCCTGGTAGGTTGGGGCCTGACTTGTTGGGAGCCCGCCCACCCCGCGTGATTGCAGGGGGCGGGTTTTTCATCGTTACCGCGGCACGCTCGCCAGCACGCGCAGCTACTGCACTCCCTCAAACGCGGTGAGATACCCGTCGCAGCGCGACCGTAACCAGGCCGCCGAGAATAGCGGCGGCACCAATGACGAGGAAGTAGGTACGTTCGGCACCGGCGTCGCCCGCGTCGTAGTACCCGGCGAAGGTCCCGGACAGGGCGGTCCCAACCGCCAAGGAGAGGAACTGCAGGCTCATCATGCGGGTGGTAAATCGCGCCGGGGCGATCGGCTGGCTAGGAAAGGGCCGACGGGGAGATCTATGAGCTCGGCCATGGTGAACAGGAAGAGGATGGCCACCATGGCGAAGAAGGGCGGCGTCGAGTTGGGGCCGCCACCCGCGAAAAGGATGAATACGAAAGCGGCGAGGCCGGTCAGCATCAGCGAGGCGCGTATTTCATAGGGGTAGAGGGCTGCCGTTCGCCGAGTTTGAGCCACATGGTGGCGAAAATGCCGGAGAAGACGATGATGAAGATGGGGCTGATGGATCCGACCCAGGCGGGGCTTACTCAGCCGCCAAAGTACGGTTGAGTCGCTGGTCGGAGTAGATAGCAATAACGAGTGAATTGTTGCTGGTAGATGGACCAGAACATCACGGAGGCGAAGAACATGGGGATGAAGCCCAGGAGGCGGTGTTTTTCGGTCTGGGTTGTTTTGGGGAGCTGTACATCTGTGACGAAGAGCAGGACGGCTGCGATACCGCCGACGATGCTGACAAAAATTGGAGAGCCACCGATTTTCAAGATTCCCGTGGTAAAAAGCACCACGACCACGGCCACAAGCGCGAGGGTGATTCCCAGCACGCTGAGGATTTGGCTGCGCGAGCGGGTTCAACACGGTGCTGCCCACGGCACCGATGGTGTCTTTGCGCATGACGGCGTATTGAATGAGGCCGATGGCCATGCCGAACGCGGCCATGCCAAAACCCCAGTGGAATCCGGCTTGCCCCCACATCCAGCCGGTGACCAGTGGGCCGAAGAGCGCGCCGATGTTGATGCCCATGTAGAAGATGGAGTAGCCGCCGTCGAGACGCGGATCGTCTTCCTCGTAGAGTCCGCCGAGGACGGTGGAGGCGGTGGTTTTCACGCCGCCGGAGCGGAGAGCCACCAGCATCAGACCGACCGTCGGTCCAAGGATGCCGGGAGCAGGCCCAAGGAGACGTGGCCAAGCATGACGATGATGGCTGAATAAAACAGGGTGCGTTCGGCACCGAGCAAGCGGTCGGCAACCCAGCCGCCGCCGATGGCTGCCACGTACACAAGCCCACCGTAGGCACCGACAATGGCGGTGGCGATGGATTCGTCGATGCCTAAGCCGCCGTCGGTGGTCTGGTGGACAGGTAGATGAAGCAGATTGCTTGGAGTCCGTAGAAGCTGAAACGCTCCACATTTCACGCCGAATAGGTTGGCTAGCTTTCAGGGTGCCGAAAAAGGTACGCTCATTTGTTGCCATGTTCTCCACGGTAGGGTAAAAGCCCCCGTAGGTGGGATACTTATCACAAACGCGACGGAAAATTATCAACTTAACATTCGCGCTCAACACGGGCCGCCACGCTGCGAGATCGTGCCCGCCGGGGAACACGGTAAGCGTGGACCGCCCGCCTGCGGATTCGATTCCGTCGGCCAGTCCCTGCGCAATCGTGAAGATCGACTGCTCGGGGCGGTCGCCGCGGTTCTCCTCGGAACCCACTGCGATGTCAACGGAAATGTTGTTCGCAAGCAGGGAGGACATGCAGGTTCCGCGCGACGTCGATACCCGCAACCACGGCGGGGAGAGCAGCACCACGCTGCGCGCCCGCTCCACAGCCAGGGCGCAGGCGGCGACGCGCGCGCGCAGACATGCCCACAATCACGTCCGGGCTGTTCTTCATAGTGCGCCCACGGCGTCGGCAAAAGCCAATCGGGTCGGCAAAATCGCCCACACGCTGTGCCATGCCGCTGTTGTGCACGTAAATCAGGGCGATGTTGAGGTCCAGGAAATCGTATGGATGCGCTGCATCACCTCACCGTCCAGGAACAACACCTGGTTCGGATTTTTCCCAGCGCGTAATGAATTTTGTGTCCGTCGCCAGCTTCTCGCCCGCCAACTGCGCGGATTGCCCAGATCAGCCCAATCATATTCCGGTGCGTCAGGCTGCAGCACCGAAATATTCGAGCTCCGCGCGCGTCATCGGATCCGTCCCGATCAGCCGATCAAGCTCGGCACCGTCGGACTTTGTGGTGTGGAAAGGCGGCGTCGAGAAGCGCGGGGAAAGAGCCGTGACCTCAGTAACATTCGGAACAATCGCCCACGACACGCCCGGGCATTGGTAGCTGCAGCCGTGAACGACCAGCCGTCCCCGACCGTTCCATCGGAATCACGTTAGAACTCAACGCAGGGCACCACAGACCCGGCTGCTGCTCGCCCTCCCAGGTGAACGTAACTGAGGTGGACTATTCAGTGCCCCTCCTTGCGCGGGTAGGTGGCGGACATGCTGACGCCACCCCATACTATCCAGACCATGGCCACTTCACGAGCCTCCTCACCGCTTATCGACGCCGCCGCGAGGCCCTTCGCAGCCATCCCCGACACCCAGCAACGCGAGAGACGCGCGGAGCTCATATCGAGGAACTCACGGCAACCGGGACGCCGCTGTGGAAAACACGCTGGTTACGTTTGTGTGGTACGGCGATGCTCCCCACGGGGTGATTCTGAACCTGAACAAGGTTACTGACATGCTTGATCCCGCCGATACGCGGCTGGAATCCATCGCGGGGACCGGGCTGCACGCCCTCACTCTAGATATGCCCACCGAGTGGATGGGAACCTACAACTACAGCATTCCTGGTTTCTGAACTCCCGGCACCCGCGCTGCATGGCGGGGCAGACCGTGAGATGTTTGGGATGCTCCGCGCTAGCGCGGTTGAGGACCCACGTGCTCGCGAATACGTTGGTTTCTTAGGTAATGCGCGGCTGGCTGTGGCGCGTGGGCGGGACGCTGACCGGAGCGGTTTTGTCGGGGGATACGGAGGAGATTCGGGTTGCTCAAGTTATGAGCCCGGTGAATGGGGCGAAGCTCACCGCCTGGACCTGGAAACCCGCGGATGATGTTGCGCCTGCTGCTGGCTGGTTGTTCTTGACGGGGAGACCTGGGTGAATCGGTACCCGCTGGTCAGCGCCCCTGCAGGAACGTGCCTGTGCCTGTCCATGCGGTGTTTATCGAATCGGTGGACCCCAACAACGACAACTCGATTACACCAGCGACGCCGGACGCTGGGCGTTGCTTCATCGAGCGGGCGCTGGGCCTGCTGGGGATGGGAGCGAGTCACCGGTGATTGTTGTGGGGCAAAAGCATGGGAGGTTGTTTGCCTTGCTCTCCGCTATGCGGCACCCCGACCTCGTGGCGGCTGCCATCGCGCAATCGCCCTCGCTCGTGGGTGGAACGGCGGCGCATGGTTTTGACGAAGCGAAGCCGACAGGACAGCGCGCCCGCATATCTGCAGGGTAGGGCGTACGAGATGGGATCTTGAACGGGATGTCACCACGCCACCGCTGCTCCGCGCCCAGGAAACTCCTCGGCTTTTGATATGTGTATCCAGGTGGCCGCGGCGACGCGCTCTGGTGGCGGGCGCGCTCCTGCCGGGAGGTTCTCGCGAGTTGTGGGGAAGGTGTGATGGGTCGCGTCTGCTTGAGCTCTACAAGTTGCTTATACTCAGGCACAATGCATTGTGGCTTGAGATAAGACTTTACGTGCGGGTTCACCGACGCAGCATGAACAGCATTCCGAGCACTAAGCACCGCAGTGGCGAGGATCGCTCCAGAGGCAATCGGAATGAAGGGGAGCGTGGGCTGGTTGTTTCTGGATGTTTTTCGTGCTCTGATCGCGTCAGAAACCTCCACAGCCTCGCCCGCAACGCCGTAGGAAAGCTTGGGTCCCTGGTTCGGCGTGCCCACGCGCTGCAAACTAAGCGGATGGTGGTGGACTGCGGTGTGTCCGCGCTGTAGCCTGCAGGGCTACACGTTCTGTTCGCCGGCGAGGAATCCCCTTTAGTGGTTGAATTCGGTGTCTTCGATAATGTTTCCCCAGCGTATTTCTTGGGTGATGGATGTGACCTTGTGGACTTCCGTGGTGTCGAGTTTGAGCCGGTACGGGATGGTTGTTTCGCCGTAATTGTTGGTGCCTATTCGATGTCAACGGGGTAGAGGTTGGGCCCAATGACCGCCCAATTGATGGTTCCTTGTGTGGGCGGGGCTTCTATGGCTATTTGTAGTCGTTGCCCTTCGGCAATGCGAATTCGGAGCCATTGTGTTGTGCCGGAATGGAGTGTTGTTTCGTAGCTGCCTGCGTGTACTGTCGGGGCGTCGTTAAGCGTGGTGGCGGTGTGAAGAGTTGCGGCGGAGTTGTTGATGTCCATGCTGAGTTCGGGCGGTGGCGCGGAGGTAGCTATTGTGTCGGTTGTCGCTGTTGGGATTTTCCATAATGTGAAGTCGAGTGGGAGTTCGTGTGCGCCGCCGAGTGTGCCTTTTCGGGTGATCACAATGTCGTAGGCACCGGGCGCGCAGTTGCCGAAAGTGTCGCCAACCACGTAAGACGTTGCGAATCCGCTGATGGGTTGGGTGAATTCATTGGCGGCTGTTCCGTCGCTGGATTCGGAGACGCAGTGGTTTCCGGTGGGGTCGATAATGTCGGCTGTTATTCGCGCCAGCTCGGGTATCGACGCCGCGTCTTCCGGTGGCGTGACCATCATTCCCAACGCCAGTTGATCACCATGTTTTAATTCGACTTTCCACCGTAGTGACTGCTCTGGCGGGAGAATAGCGTGGTGACGAGTGGGGTCTGGTTGTCCATTTTTCACACCGCCGACCTGTAAGAAAGGTATCGATTCAGTGGCGGGCGCCGGTAGCGCATTGAATAGTGAAATACCAAGGGTGCAGAGAAGTGCCGCAGCGCGTCTTCTGCGTGTTCCTTTCATACTATTTAGTTAACCATTAAAGAACGTTTAATTGAATAGTAATTAAAAAGGAATTTCATCCGCACGCACAAAAACCAGGTTTGTATTATCAAACCTGGTTTTGTCTTTGAGGTGGCTGACGGGGCGTCGAACCCGCGACACCGCAGGATCACAAACCTGGTGCTCTACCAGCTGAACTTCAGCCACCATCGCTGCTGTTGAAAGCAGCGAGCTATAATAACTCACTCGTGCGTTATTGCAAAAGCGCTGGTACGAGGCCGTCGATTCTCGCGGCATCGATGCATCGCGGTGGTGGGCCCGGATCGGGTGTGATGAACGAGCGTCGATAATAGTCCAGCTGCGGATGGATTCCACGATGTCGGCGAGGGCGCGGTGGGCGAGGCCCTTCTCCGGCTGGTTAGCATGACGCGGGATACCAGCGGCGGGCGAGCTCCTTCAGGGTGGACGTCGATCGTACGGTGAGTGCGAGGGCGCTGTCCAGCCGAGGCATGTGCTGCGAATGAAGGAACGGTCCGTGGCAGATGGAATTTCCGGCCAGCGGCGCGGGATGATCGGATCGCAATGCTCGGCTATGAGGTCAAGAACCGCCTGCTCAGCCTGCTCTGATTGTGGTGGTCGAGGTGCGGATCGCCTCCGTCAGGCCCGACGAGCCGTGCATGTCTCGCCACGAGCTCATTCATGCCCGCCAGCTGCTCCTCCGTGGCGTGGACCTGCAATATCGACGCCCTGACCGAGGATAGTTCAAGTCCGCGTCCGTGACCAGCGCCGCCACCTCCACAGCGAGCGTGATGATCTGGGTCAAGACCCGTCATTTCGAGATCAATCACACGCAAACGGTCATGTTTTCGACGCAGCACTTTCCGACATCATTTTTACGACATTTTCTTCTAAAACGAACCAATAAGCGGGAGGCAATAGCCCTCGGCGCGACGAGCGACGCCATTCAACACCTTACTCAGTGGGCCCTCGGAACCACGACGTTTATTCTGCCAACGCTGAGAGACTCTTTTGCACAGGATTCATAGGTGGTCCGAGGAAATCCGGTACCACCTTATCCCTAATAGATTTCTCCTCCTCCGGGATTACCGCGTCACGCACTGGACCAGAGTGCAAAGAAGCGTGCAACTGACCCCCGAACCCTTCAACTCCATAATGCAGGGCCTCCGTGAATCACATTCACGCCTGCCTGAGTGAACACGTGAGGTTTCGCATTATTTGGAATAGGAGATGTTGCCAGCAGCCGAACCAACATTGAGACATAGCGCTTTTCTATTTGCCAGCATTCGGGGCAGCACGGCGCGGGTGAGTTCAAAACAGCCGTGGCATTGAAGCTCGAACTGATTGGTCTCATACTCCATTCTGGTCCATGAACGGCCGAAACTCACCAATGCCAGCAGAATTGATAATAATGTTGATGTCGCGTTCTTTGATGCTCTGCGATGAGCTTGTGGCGCTGCTGCTCGTCCGACAAATCACAGGGGAAAACCTCGGCCGTGACGTTGTACCGCGACGTTAATTCTGCAGCAAACTGCTCCAGCACATCTTTGACGACGCCCACCAAGATCACGAGGTGGCTCTGCGCTAAATCACGCGCAATAGCCATCGCCAATTCCTGGCTAGCGCCGGTAATAAGTGCGCTCGAGAATCAGGGCTGGGGGAGGGAGGGCATGGTCGCAGCAATCCTTTAATCGAAAATAGTTCTGGGGTAGCTAGCTCAAAAGATATAGGGGATAGTTCGGTTTGGTGTCCATCGTACCGGTGCGAGGTGAGTTTGGCCGAAAAATGGCGGCTGCGAGGTGCGGGGTGGCTTTTAGGGACGGATCGAGGTATGGGATGCAGGCAGGGGCGCGAGCAGTGTTGGGGGTGGTTCTGGTAGCTCGGAAGGGCGTTATTTGAGAAAAGTAGGAAGAAAATATAAGAATTTTCCAAATATAAGCCTATGAAAAGGAGTCTGCGATGCGTACACGCACAAAACTTGTAAGTCTGGAGCCTGGCGGTGGTCCTGCCGCTCGCTGGAATGGTGAATGCTGGAGCTGAAGAAAAACCAGCTCAGGGAAAGCAGGAGACCGGAGTGGTTGCGCCCGCTGCTGGGGCAAACAGCGAGGCCGGTGCGGTGGCGCTGCTGGAAAATGCGGCCAGCGGAAATGAGGCCGAGGCGGGCAAGGATGCCGCTTCCGGTGCGGGTGCTGCTTCTGATGCGGGTGCTGCCGGGAAGTCCGGCGAGCTGGTGGCAGCAGTGAAAAAGTCAGCGCAGCAGCGACAAGGTCAGGGAGTAGCGAACGCGGCAAAGCGGGAAGCATGCCATTGCTGAGAACAAAGATAATAAAACCCTGAAATTTCTGGGCATGTTAGTGCCGGGATCGTGGGCATCGGCAGCCTCATCTCTGCTGGGGCTCACCTGGGCGGTGCAACAACGTCTGATTGCTAATCCGCTGCCGGGGATTATCCCCAATCCGCCAGCTCCTCCGGCCCCGGCTCCCGCACCTGCGCCAGCCCCGGCCCCTGCTCAGTTCAGGCGGCCCATGCGCCTGCACCGGCTCCTGCCCCGCAGGGTGGTAGCTTCAGGAACTGTGCAGCAGCCCGCGCGGCCGGTGCGCACCCCGATCACCGTGGTCAGCCCGCCTAGCGCGCCGCACCTGGATCGCGACAACGACGGCGTGGCCTGCGAGCGGTAAGTTCTGCGGCTGCGGTGTTTGTGACTTTGTAGAGTGAACGATGAGCGTGCGTAATGCGGTGACGGCGGTGGTGCTGTCTATTGACGTTGGTGCTCGGCGGCGGTGGCACTGCTGTGGCTGCCGAGACTTCCGGGGTGAGGTGAAGGCTGCTGACAGGTAAGGTTGCTGTTGGGGGCGCTGCGGGAGACGCTGGTGGTAGTAGCTATGACCAGGTTGACCTCGCTATTGCCCTCATCGCCGCAGGTGGAATGATCGGCATCATCATCGCCTGGGCACTGCACCGCAGCATCATTCCTGTGACTGGGTCGTCGGTCCCTGGGGTTTGCCGTGATTGGGGTTACTGGCGTTGGTTTCCCCACCGTGACGCTGCACGCCATGCGCAGGCTTAACGACGCCATCCACCAAAGGCCAGCCTGGCTACTCACCCGCCCCTAGACCACGACAAAGATGGGATTGCGTGTGAGTGAGGGGTGAGTGTGTTTTCCCGCTACGGCGGGAATTCTCGATAATGATAGCTGCGTTGTGTAGTTTTCAGCAATGTTCTATCGGGGAGTAGTGCGTTCTTGGCTGTGGTGGGATTGTGAGGTGAGAAAGTGTGGAGTCTGGCATTGCTCATTTTTCAAGTTCTGTCCACTGTTTAGTTGATTCAATACATGCTCTACCTTTGCTTTTTGAAATGGTCATATCAAATGCGCAGGCTATCTATGTGTGGCGAATACCCCCGAAAGTGTAAAGATTCCACCAAGACTATACAAAGCATCGTAGAGGCACTTATTGTTAAATTGAGAATTGATCCTCAGTAAGCATCAGCTAGTTTCTGATGACGATTGCTCCAACCGATGCGCGCATTGCGCGCGTCGGTTTTTTCAACCTCATAGGAGTTGCGATGGATACTTCGCTAACCAGATATGCTGTTGGTATCGACGTCGGTGATTTCTCCGTCGGTATGGCGGCAATAAAAGTCGGTGAAGACGGCATGCCTCAGGAAATATTGAGTGCGATCTCCCATATCCATGATTCGGGTCTTGACCCTGACAACATTCAGGAAGCTAGGACCAGGCTTGAAATTTCGGGAATTGCTAGACGTACTCGACGATTATTTCGCCATCGACGCCGTCGTCTTAGTCGGCTTGATGCATTCATACAAAGTAAGGGGTGGGGACTTCCACAAAATGACGAGTCTGATGATCCCTATCTTCCCTGGCGTGTTCGTGCGGAGCTGGCATCACGTCCAATTCCGACAGAAGAAGAGCTAGGTGCAAAATTATCCATCGCAATCCGCCACATCGCGCGCCATCGGGGGTGGCGCAACCCCTATAGTCGGGTCAGCTCGCTCATGGCAGATGTCCCACCAAGCGATGCCTTCAAAGCGGTACAAGACGAATTTTCGAAGATACTTGGTCGATCACTTGCTGATGATATGACGCTCGGGCAGATGGTTGCTGCTTGTAACCTCACCAACACTAAGTTGCGTGGAAAAGGTGGTGCAATATCGGCGCGACTGCAGCAATCAGATTTTGCTCACGAGATCAGGAAAATCTGCGCGATGCAAGAGATAGATGAGAGCACTGTCAGGGAGATTATTGAACATGTCTTCGTTGCAGAGTCTCCCAGAAGTGCAAATGCTGCTCGTGTAGGTAAAGACCCCCTCCAACCAAGTGAAGATCGATGCGCGAAAGCAACTGACGCCTTTCAGCAGTACCGGATCGCTGCGTTGGTTGGAAACCTTCGTATCCGTGAAGGAGAAAGAAGAGAACTCAATCTTGATGAACGAAGACTGGTTTTTGACCATCTCGTCCATCTAAAACCCAAGGTTGAGCCTGATTGGTCTGCTGTTGCCAAAGCTCAATGTGGTCGGAGAGATTTGTTGGGAACAGCGACAACCATGGATGATGGTGAACGTGCAGGTGCGTCCGCCAGTTCGTGAAAACCAATCGTCGTATTCTCACGTGCTCAGTGAAGCCTCTTGTTAAATGGTGGCAAGAAGCAGATGATGCGGAGCGCAGAGAGATGCTAACAGCTCTGGGGAACGGTTCGGTTGAAGATTATGACAGCGCACAAGGTGCAAAAGTTCAAGCATTCTTCACCGACCTTCCAGATGAAGATATAGAAAAGTTGAGATAAGCTACAACTTCCAGTAGGTCGCGCTGCATACAGTGAAGATACGCTTACAAAGCTAACCGAAGCCATGTTGTCAAACGGCGTAGACCTCTATACCGCTCGCCGTCAAGTCTTTGAATATCAAGACTGGGAGCACCGCCAGTGCCGGAAATAGGTGAGCCAGTAGGTAACCCCGCGGTTGACCGCGTGCTTAAAGTAGTAGCACGTTGGTTGCGTGCCGCAGAAAATACTTGGGGAGTACCAGAGAGTATCAATATTGAGCATGTTCGTGCAGGCTTTATGAGTAGAAGCAAGTCTCTTGAGCTAGATCGTGACAACGAACGGCGAGCCAAGCGAAACCTAGAGCTTTTCACTCAGATGCAGCAGAAGTTTGGGCAAGACATCAGGCCGTCCAGAGCTGACCTGTGGCGGTATCAGTCAGTGCAACGTCCAGAATGGACAGTGCTGCTATTGCGGTGCAACAATTACGTATCAAAACTGCGAGATGGATCATATTGTTCGCGTGCGGGACGTGGGTCTACGAACACGCGCGATAACTTGGTGACCGTCTGCCATGACTGCAACTTGTCAAAAGGAAACACTCCCTTTGCTGTGTGGGCGGAGAAAAGCCCCAAGCCTGGCGTCAGCGTTGCTGAAGCTCAAGAGCGACTACGGCATTGGGTGTGTGATCCTGGGCTAAAGACCCCACAGTTCAGGCGCTTCGTTAAGTTGGTGAACGATCGCTTGTCACGTAAGACTATTGATGAGGAACTCGATACCGGGTCCATCGAATCGGTTGCGTGGATGGCTAACGAAGCTTCGTGGCAGAATCGCTCACCAGTACCAAAGATGCAAAAAGTGCGGGTGTTCCGGGGCAACTCACAGCAGAAGCGCGAAAAGCATCTGGGATCAGCAAAAAGATTGCATTCATTGATGGTCCTGGAAAATCTCGCCTTGATCGCCGCCATCATGCTGTGGATGCTGCTGTCATCGCATTCATATCTGCAAAAAGTTGCGGAAAGCATGCGCCATACGAAGCAACTAAAGTTTGACCAGGAGCTTCGCAAAAGACGCTCCACAGTGGAAAAGAGTTTACTGGTTCTACCAGACGCGCACAAGATCATCTGGTCGAAGTGGTGTAGACGGATGATAGCTTTAGCTGATTTACTGCAAACTGCATTGGACGAAGACCGCGTTGTGGTGATGCTCTAACCTACGTCTGAGACTGGGGAATGGTGCTGCTGTTCATGAAGAAAAATTCGCAAACTTAAGAAGCTCAAAGGTTGGCGGACCAATCTCAGCTGTAGATGCTGATCACGTGCATCAACTGAAGCTCTGTGGTGTGCTCTAACACGGCACCTGATTTTGATCCAAAAGGAGGAGCTACCAGCAGATCCTGACCGTAATATTAGGGTTCAAGGTAGGCATCTTGAGTGCGGATGAGCACCATCGAGTGTTTCCACTGTCTCTGCTGCGCTGTTGCAGTGCGTGGTGGATATGTGAAACTTGGGAGATCATTTTTACCTGTGCAGTGTTTATAAGATTATGGGATGGAAATAAAGTAGAGTATGCAATGCTGCGTGTCTATAGTATAGATCTAAACAAATATAAAATGAAGATCTGTTACCGTTGAGTGCAGCCTCAAACTATGACTATGAGAAAAATGTAAGAGTAGTCTTCGAAAAGCGCTTGCTGCTGGCAAGGCTGAATACCTCTGGATGGCTGGTGGTAGATGATGAACTGTATTTGGACACGGCAAAATTTAACACTGGTCAAATCGTAAATATTCAGGAGGAGCTTGGGAAAATTACGTTGGCGAGTTGATGGATTTAAAACAGAATCCAAACTGCGTCTACGTCCACTCCAAATGAGTAAAGAAGGGATTCGAAAAAGACATGTCTGAAGATGTTAGTAAGATCCTTGATAGTGAAGTGGTGGCAGCTACAGTCAATCAAGCTTTTTGGGAGGTTGGAAAAAGTTACGGTAATCCGACGCGACGACTCTGGACGAGTACGCTCTATCCAGTAATGCACATCTACCAGTTACGTGGACTGCAGGATAAGTTATGCCTACTGGTTGCGCAAGTGCGAGCTTCACTGGCTTTGATGGGAGTGTTGGCGTACAAAAAGGGGTCAGATTAGCCATACTATGTGAGAAGGAGATGGTGAAATCCACACCGCTTGCTCAGCTCGCCGTTATTCTAGTTGGATCAAGCACTACCTTTTCGGTGCTGTTCTGCAGAAGCTAGAAAGTGAGCATGATGTGGCAATCCTGGTATGCGATTGGAGGCATGTTCCTGTTGCTGCTGCATATCCATGGAAAGAGCACTCGCGTATAGCCGACGGCAGATAGCCCAGGCCGAGCTGTCGCTTCCGACGAAAAATGCATGGGCACAAATTGTCAAAGCCAAGATCTTTGGTCAAGCCGCAACTTTGAACATCGTTGATAGTAGAGGGTTGCCAAGTACTATACTCTGTGGCTCAAGGAGTTAAGTCAGGTGACCCAAGTAATCAGGAAGCTCTTGCTGCCAGATTTTAGTGGCGACGGCTTACTGCGGATCCAACGTTCCGGCGACTGCCTGGAACTGGTGAAAGTGATATTAATGGGTGCCTTGATTATGCCTATGCCATACTTCGTGGTCATGGCATACGTGCAGTGGTTTCTGCTGGACTTTGTGGGACAATAGGTGTGTTTCATCATGGGCGGTCTAACCCATTTGCGCTTGTCGATGACTTAATCGAACCCTTCAGACCTGTGATTGATTACTACGTTGATTAACAAACTCGATAACTTTTTGCGTTGATGAGCCAGATGTTCGACGTCAACTTGTTGGTTTTATTGAATCTGCGTTTTCAGACGCGGGACACACAATACCCACCGTTTTCATGCAGTTTGCACAGGAATACGGCCGATACGTTGAGGGGGATCTGCAGCGGCTGATTCCACCGACATGGAAAGGGCTACCCAGTGCCAGCGAAAAGAAGTGAACCAGTGTGGTGCATAGTGATGTTTGACTTGCCTGTCAAAACGAAGAGACAGCGAACCGAAGCAACACGATTCCGCAATATGCTACTTGATAATGGCTTTGCGATGGCGCAGTTAAGTGTCTATGTTCAGTACTTACCGCTTGCGGCAGGTGTGGCCAAGCTGGCGGCACTCATAAAGTCTGAGCTGCCGTCGGGTGGTGATGTCCGCATCCTCGCTGTCTCAGATAACCAATGGTCAAAAATGATCAGATTTTCCAACATGCAGGCTGGAGAACCTGAGCCTGAACCCGCCCAGCTGATGATTTTTTAACCTAAGATAGCCGGAAAAACGCAGGTAAATCACGGTTTCTGGCTATCTCAGAGTATATCAGGGTTAACGTGACCCTCAGCTCGTCTGCGTTTGAGACTGTTGGCCGGCTTAGGTATATCAGGGTTAACGAGAATTGACCCTCAGCTGCGTCTGCGTTTGCGACTGTTGGCCGGCAAGTATATCAGGGTTAACGAGAATTGACCCTCAGCTTATGGTTCGGGTTTACGACGTAGATTTCAAGTATATCAGGGTTAACGAAATTGACCCTCCAGCGATGTTAACCAAGGCCATAAGACCGTTACCAGTATATCCAGGGTTAACGAATTGACCTCAGCTGAATCCGGCTGGTGGTGCTGGTGGTGGCCAAGTATATCAGGGTTAACGAGAATTGACCCTCAGCGCGGCAGTACTCGCGTGCGTGCGAGCAAGTATATCAGGGTTAACGAGAATTGACCCTCAGCAATCGTTGCTGGGATCACTGCGTACAAGTATATCAGGGTTAACGAATTGACCCTCAGCTCACTGCAAGGCCGGTGTGAGCACTCGCAGCAAGTATATCCAGGGTTAACGAGTGACCCTCAGCTCCCGTATCATACCACATCATGCGATCGTACGACCAAGTATATCAGGGTTAACGAATTGACCCTCAGCGCAATGGCGCGGCGGTGTGAAGCACTGTGGCAAGTATATCAGGGTTAACGAGAATTGACCCTCAGCTGGGCTGAGTAGCAAATGTCCAGCCTAAAGCTTATTAAAGTTAGAAAAGAATTAACTATTGAGTTTTATTTAGCCTTGTTTTGCGTGTTGAGGACCTCTGTATTGCGGTTTTCTGTTAGCGCGCCTCTAAAATAGTTATTTCTAATCATGGTCGTCGATTTCATTTTGCACGCCCTAGTATAAAGCTTCTTTCTGTGTTTTGGAAATTATGACTATGGCGGATTTACTTATGGCATCAAGCGTGAATATATTCAATTCTCGAAGAATAGTTAGAAAGGCTTCTCGTGGAACATCTGCTGAGATATTGTATCTTTTGACGGTTTCCTCTCGCGTTGACCTATCTCATTTCGGACTCTAGATCGGCTCCGTCGTTGTACTCATCTGGAACTCCGGCATCAAAAATCCACCCACCACCCCACCCACAGACCAAAAAGCGCCCTCGGCGAATTCGAACCCGCGACCAGCCGGGTGAGAAGCCGGATGCTCTAA